>ENA-OVFO01000342-OVFO01000342.1-human-gut-metagenome-genome-assembly--contig:-NODE-342-length-25283-cov-2.942643_pt1 | contig 25283 bp, 20 predicted proteins | sample MGYA00237761_ERZ505401 | MGnify/ENA primary metagenome ERZ505401 (study PRJEB26158, sample SAMN06016330) | human gut metagenome | biome: human gut; feature: ankylosing spondylitis patient; material...
TTCACAAATTTATCCTTTCTATTTTATCTGTAATCCTCAGATGCAAATCTAAGGTTATTCTGTTGATTTTAGATAGTTTCTTACTCGTTCCATCAGCATTTTACGCGCCCGATTAAGTTGCGAGGCCGATGATTTCTCCTGTATATGCAAATAAGCGGCAATCTCTTTGTGCGACCATTCCTCAAACACATAAAGATTAAATACCGTGCGATAACCCGGCGGAAGTTCCGCCACAAGGCGCATCAGTACGTCGATAGGCAGACGGTTGGCATCCGGTTCTTCCGTTTCGTCCGCGGTATCCGCTATCGTTTCCAACGGGACCAGCGAAGGCAATAATTTATTGGCTCGCAGAAAGCCCAACGCCAGATTGGTAAATACCCGGCTCATCCACGCCCGCAGGCTGCCTTCTCCCTGGTAAGTATAGGAAGAAATCGACGAAAAGACTTTCAGGAAGCCGTCGTGCAGCAAGTCTTGCGCCTGTTCCAAATCGGCGACGTAGCGAAAACAAAGGCATAGCATCGGCTGGGCAAAAAGCTCATACAGCTCCTTGCGCGCCCGGTTGTCTCCTTTTTTACAACCTTCAGCCAACTCCTGTTCGCTCATCTTTCCGAAATCTTTTATCTACAGAATGCGAAGAAAGCACAAATACTGCATCTACGATACTAAAAAAAGCCCCGATAGCACATTTTTTCTGAAAAAAGCATTTTCGGGAGCCCCGAAACCCGATTTTTCCCTAAAAAAGGACTTTCGGGACGCCCGAATGTACATTTTTCTTCCCAAAAGCACTGTCGGGAGCGCTGAAAGCCGATTTTTTTCAAAAAAAGGGCTGTCGGGCGGGATGAAAGCCCTTTTTTCAGAAAAAAAGCCCTGTCAGCCGAAGCGACAGAGCTTTTCTCCGATTTTCCCGGTTATAAACGGAAGCGATAGAGCTGCGCCATCGCTTTCTGATATTCATTCTGCAACTGCAGGTAATTCTGCATACTTTGGTAGAAAGTCGTTACGTTGACGAAGTATTCGATCATCGAAATCTGCCCCGCCTGGATCGCCTTGTTCAGCAACGCGATATTATTCTGCTGCCGCAACACCGAAGCGTATTCGTCGGCCGACGCCTTCAGTTTCCCTGCCTGTACCCACACTTGGCGCAAAGCCGCCGTCTCGGTATCCGTAAAACTCTGTACCTTGGTTTCGGCATAGAAACGTTCGGCCTTGGCTTGCTTCACTTTCCCCCGATTGGAGAAAAGCGGGATCGAGATACCCACCATCACACCGTTGTAGCGGTCGCCGCCACTCGAAGGATTCATCCGGTATCCTAATGTCAAGTTGGGCAACCATTGTTGTTTGCTAACCGCCACCGAACGCGATGCCGCCGCCTGGTCGCTTTGCAACGCCTGCATTTCGGGCAATGAAGCCAAGGCTTCTACCCGGAAAGCTTCGAAATCGGACGGATATTCCCAAGCTGACCGGTAAACCGTATCGGCAAATGCTACCGGAACACCACCGTTCAAGGCAGCCAGCTCTTCCAGTTTCGCCTGGCGTGCCGCCTCGTTCTGCCGTGCCTCATTGCGGGCATTCAGCAACTCCAGGTCGATCTTATTCGTTTCGATAATATTGGTCGATCCCTTTTCCAGCTGTGAAGCATAGAAACGGCTCAAGGCCTCGGCATTTGCCAGACGTTCATCCAGCAAAGTCTGCAACTGATTCAGATAGATCAAGTCAAGACAAGCCTGCTGCGCCTGCAACAGAATCTGCTGGCGCGAAACGGCATACTGAGCATCCAGTGAACGGAAACGCGACTCGTTCAGTTTGTTGCGCTGCGCATAAAGCGTCGGGAAGTTGAACGACTGGCTGGCAATGAACTCGCCCGTGAAACCCATACCTTCCTTGTTTCCCCACAGATGCGAATACGTTACTTCGGGGTCGGGCAAATTATTCTCGGTCCGCGCCTGCCATTTGAAGGCTTCCGTCTGCGAAGCCCCCGCCTTCAGGTCCTTATTGTTCTGCTCAATCAACTGGAGCAGTTCATCCATTGTCTGCGGCCGGCAGACTTCCTGCGAGAAGGCTGCCGAGAAGCCGAAGCATAAAGCGATTGTAAATAGCTGTTTTCTTAGCATGTCTGTTTCTCCTCTTTATTCATAAGTAGATAAATGATTGGAATGATAAACCCGTTGAGGAAGGTAGAAGAAAGCAATCCTCCCAAGATGACCGTCGCCATCGGACTTTGGATTTCATTACCGGGCAAATCACCGTTCACTGCCAACGGAATCAGCGCCAAAGCCGAACTCAAAGCCGTCATCAGAATCGGGTTCAGACGATCCAGCGAACCTTGCACAACGGCTTGCTGCAACGCCATGCCTTCGCTTCGCAACTGGGTATAATGACTGATCAACAACATACCATTGCGCGTCGCGATTCCGAAGAGGGAAATAAACCCGATAATCGCCGGAATACTGATCTCGCCCGAAGTCAGGCACAAGATAAACACGCCACCGATCAACGCCAACGGCAGATTGATCATCACCACGCCACTCTCGCGGGCATCTTTGAACTCATGATATAATAAAAGGAAGATAACGAGCAATGACATCAGCGAAGTAAGCAACAAAGTACGGCTGGCCGCCTGTTCGCTCTCAAACTGTCCGCCGTACTCGATATGATAACCTTCGGGAAGAACAATCTTCTCATTCACCGCCTGCTGGATATCATTTACCACGCCCCGCAAGTCCCGCTCCGAAACATTGGCACTGATCACAATCTTCCGGCGTACATTCTCTCGGTTGATCGTATTCGGTCCGGCAGCCGAACAAATCTCGGCCACATAGCTCAAGGGCACTTTAGTACCGTTGGCATCGATCATCAGATTGCGGATATCATCCATCGTCGCCCTACTCTCGTCGGAAGTCTTGACCGTCAGGTCGAAAGTCTTTCCGTCATCATATACCTGGCTGACTACTTCGCCACCAAGCATGACATTCACATATTCCTGGAACTCCGGCAGCGGAATACCGAACTTAGCCAAGATGTCACGCTTCGGTGTAATCGTCAACTGCGGACGTTCGATCTGTTGTTCCACTTTCAGGTCCACCAATCCTTCAATTCCCTTCACCGCATCCTTAATCTGATTTCCGATCTGGAACATCCGGTTCAGGTCCGTTCCGAACAACTTGATGGCGATATTCGCTTCCGTACCCGAAAGCATCGCATCAATACGATGAGATATCGGCTGACCTATCTCAATATTTGCTCCCGAGATAGTCGATAACTTCTCACGGACATCATTCGTTACTTCCGCTCTTGTACGGTCTTTCAACTCAAACGGAGCCTCAATCTCACTGACATTCACGCCTAAGGCATGTTCATCCAACTCAGCACGTCCGGTCTTACGGGCCACCGTCTGGATTTCCGGCACCTGCAGCAGCAATTCTTCTGCCCGACGCCCAATCTTATCCGACTCTTCCAAAGAAATACCCGGCAATGAACTGACATTAATCGTAAATGATCCCTCATTAAATGGGGGCAAGAAGCTGCGGCCCAACGTGAAGAATAATCCTAAAGCAACGACAAATACAACTATGGTAGAACCCAACACGGCCTGTTTATGATGAATGGAGAAAAGCAAAGCCTTCTCATATACACCACGCAACTTTCTCGCAACCCAAGCATCTTGAGTTGGTTTCTCTCCTTTCCGATCCAACAAATAACTGCATAAAACCGGAGTCAATGTCAAGGCTACCACCGTCGAAGCAAACAAAGCCACGATAAAAGCAATTCCCAGCGGAACCAGCATACGGCCTTCCATTCCCGTCAGGAAGAACAAGGGAACAAAGCTCACCACAATGATCAAGGTTGAATTCAGGATCGGCATACGTACTTCCCGCGAAGCATCAAAGACAACATCTTTCGTCGGGCGCTGTTGTTCTACCGGTAATAAACGATTCTGGCGTAATCGCTTATATACATTCTCCACATCCACAATCGCGTCATCCACCAACGAACCGATGGCAATTGCCATACCACCCAAACTCATCGTATTGATGGTTAATCCGAGGTAATGCAACGTCAGAATAGAAACCAGCAACGAAAGCGGCAAAGCTACCAGCGAGATCACCGTTGTACGTACATTCATCAGGAAAAGGAAGAGGACGATGATCACGAAGAAACTTCCTTCAAACAAACTGTTCTTGACATTATTGATCGAGCTATCAATGAAACGGCTCTGACGGAAAATATCAGTTGAGACATGTACATCACTCGGCAGGTTCTTCTGTAAATCCGCCATCACGGCATCCAGTTTCTCCGTCAGTTCAATGGTACTGGTGTTCGGCTGTTTGGTTACTGTGACCAAAACTGCCGGTTTAGTCCGTTCAGAAGCCAGACCCAACTTCGGTTGTTTACCGCCGATTTTTACCGTCGCAATATCTTCCAGCAGAATCGGAGTATTATCCGGTGTCATAGCCACCACTCCTTTTGCCAGTTCTTCGGCTTTCGTTGTCGTCAAGACTCCACGTATAATATATTCATTAGAATATTCATACAAGACACCACCGTTGGCATTCTGATTCATCTGGCGACAAACCAATAAGACCTGATCCAAACCGATTCCATAATGTTTCATCCGCGCCGGATCCAATAAGATCTGATATTCCTTGATGTCGCCACCGATAACAGCCACCTGGGCAACACCTCCGGTAGAAAGAAGTCGCGGACGAATGGTCCAGTCGGCCATGGTCCGTACATCGAGCAAAGAAGTCGTATCCGAAGTCAATCCGATAATCATCATTTCTCCCAAGATAGAAGACTGCGGTCCCATTGTCGGGCGACCCACATTCTGAGGAAGATCATCCGTTACAATTGCCAACTTCTCCGATACAATCTGACGGGCCAGATAAATATCCGTTCCCCAGTCGAATTCCACCCAGACAACCGAGAAACCCGTTGTTGAAGAAGAACGAACCCGACGTACATGCGTAGCTCCATTGACAGCTGTTTCTACCGGAAAAGTAACCAGACGCTCTACTTCTTCCGGTGCCATTCCATTTGCTTCCGTCATAACAACGACTGTAGGCGCTGTCAGATCCGGAAAGACATCCACATCCGTATGATAGGCTGTATAAGTTCCGCCTATCAGCAACAACACGGCACACACCAAAACGACGAGCCGGTTGTGCAATGAATAATGTATAATTTTATTCAGCATATCCGTATCGATTTCGTTTAATGACTATGGCTGTGAGCCGGAATAGCATTGGATGCCGATGCCAGCTTAATCTGATAAGCTCCCTTCGTAACGACCAGATCACCGGCTTTCAGTCCGGAAAGTATTTGAACACGTTCGCCGTTGTCTGCTCCTAAAGAAACTTCCTGCTTCTTATAACATTCTTCATCCAGACGGATGTAAACAAAGAATAAACCCTGTTCCTCTACCAATGCACTATGCGGAACACTTAGTACCGAATCCATCGGATTACCCAGCAAATAGACTTCTACAAACGAGCCCGGTATGATTGCTCCTTTGTTATCAAACTCGAACAAGACAGGAATATAGAATGAATTATTGGCAGAAGATTTACCATACGAAAGGAAACGACCGTTCAACTCGTCCAGTTTATATACCTGGTCATCATACGGTGTCTTAAAATATGCAGAACGCATCATCGGAATATGCGCATAATACTTTTCCGACACATCGGCTCGCAATACCAACCGATTATTCTGAGAAATCGTTGCCAAAGGCTGACCTACGGCTACGTAATCACCTTCTTTTACCAGAATATTCTTCAAGAAACCACTCATCGTTGCCGTAACAGCCACACCATTGGATGAATGTTTTCCATTTACAGCTTCGTAGGCAACCTTAGCGTTCTCATAGGCCAAACGAGCCTGTTCGAAGTCCTTTTCGGAAACGATCTTGTCGGCTACCAGCCCTTTCATTCGTTCATATTCTTTCCAAGCTGTTTCGTAGGCATTCTTCAAACGCAAGGCTACATCACCATCTGACAATGTCCGTGAAGCCAGAGATAAAATAGTTTGTCCTTTTTGTACAGCCGTTCCGTCCATCAAACGGGTTGTTCCTAAGGTTACCACACCTGGAACAGTTGCTACAACTACTGATTCCGAACCTTGCGCAGCCTGAATCTGACCACTGGTTTTCAATACTTCCGAAAAGGCTGCCGGAGTCATTTCTTCCGTCTGCAAACCGATAGCTTCGGCATTTGCCTTCTTGAATACGATCTCGCCGGCTGCATGACTTTCTCCGGCTTCTTCATGTTCATGATTATGTCCATCTTCTCCGTGTTCGTGATCATGTTCATGATTATGTTCCTCATGTGCATGTTCGGTTTCTTCTTCATGATGATGTTCATGATCATGCTCTGTATGCACACTCTTTGCCTGACAACCCGCCAATAAATAGGCTGTTGCCAAGAATACCCAATATATTTTCTTCATTTGTTTTCTGATTTGATTAATTGTTATATTCCTCTGAAGACCGGACTTCCAATAAGTCTTGTCTTCTAAACAATCGATACAACAGACGTACAAACAGTCTATTATATCATAACATCGGATCAAATCAGGGAAGGAGGAGCACGAAGTCCTTTAGCCCGTGGTATCCACGAGGTATGCAACGTCTCCTGATAGACGGTTCGCCCTTGTTCAAAAAGAGCATAACCAGTCTGAATCTTGTCGACGAAGTAAATAGAAAAAGGAAAATATAGGAACCAGCCAAAGGTGTATATCTTCACCTACTACATGTTTCTCAATAGCTGGTTTTAATGCCTGATTATGTGTGCAGTCGGTTGCATGATCATGATCTCCACCATGAGAATGCGCATCCGAAGCGGCTCCATACCATAACCATTCATAACAAGGAGAACCATCGGCATGGTGATGATGAGGAACGATTACAGACAGCAAAACCAGAAAGCTCGCTATCAATACCAAAACATAATATATCCGTTCCTTCAGTCTCATCCGTTTCTCTCTGCCGTTTATTAATTCTTTGCAAAGAAAAGGAAAATCAATCAATTTCGCAATAACCGAAATCAAAACATCGTAAAAAACAAAGCAGAAGTCATGTATAAAACCCAACCCACGAGTTTGGTTTTATACATGACTTCTACCTTATATTATCATCCGATCAAAATAACGGATTCGCTACCTTCTCGTCCAATAAAGCCAATTTAATGACTTCCTGAATATCGCTTACATAGTGGAATGTAACCCCTTTCAGATATTCCGGTTTGATTTCATCAATGTCTTTCTGATTTTCCTTACACAAGATAATCTCATTGATGCCGGCCCGTTTAGCCGCCAAAATCTTCTCTCGGATACCTCCTACCGGAAGAACTTTACCACGTAAAGTGATTTCGCCTGTCATCGCCAGATTACTCTTCACCTTCCGCTGCGTGAAAGCAGAAACCAATGATGTTACCATGGTAATACCGGCACTCGGACCATCTTTGGGTATAGCCCCTTCCGGTACATGGACATGAACATTCCAATTGTCAAACAGGTCTTCTGCTATACCAAACAAAGGAGCATGCGCATGAATGTATTCCAATGCCAACATCGCTGATTCCTTCATGACATCACCCAGGTTACCGGTCAACGTCAGTTTGCCGCCTTTGCCTTTGCTCAAGCTGGTTTCAACAAACAGGATCTCGCCACCAACAGCCGTCCATGCCAAACCTGTTACCACACCGGCATAGTCATTACCCTGATATTTATCACGCGTATATTCTATCGGTCCTAAATAATCGTGCAAATCTTCCGGTTTGATTTGTGCCGGAAGCACTTCATCCGAAGCTTTCTTATAAGCCAGCTTACGCATCAGCTTGGCAATCTTCTTATCCAGCGCACGTACACCGCTCTCGCGTGTGTAGGATTCGATGATCGCCTGGATTGTTTTCTTCGGCAACTTCACTTCCTTCTTATTCAATCCATGAATCTCGGCTTCTTTCGGGATCAGATGTTTCGATGCTATCTCTACCTTTTCTTCCTGAATATAGCCACTTACCTCGATCAGTTCCATACGATCCAATAAAGGTTGGGAAATTGTATTCAGATTGTTGGCCGTAGCAATAAACATCACATGGCTCAGATCGTAGTCCATATCCAGGTAATTGTCATGGAATGCACTGTTTTGTTCCGGATCAAGTACTTCCAACAAAGCAGCAGCCGGATCACCTTTAAAGTCGCTCGACACCTTGTCGATCTCATCCAATATAAATACCGGATTGGAAGTTCCTGCTTTCTGTATATTCTTAAGGATTCGTCCGCACATAGCACCAATATATGTCCGGCGATGGCCTCTGATTTCTGCCTCGTCGTGCAAACCACCCAAGGAAACACGTACATACTTCCGGCCCAATGCTTCTGCAATAGAACGGCCCAAAGAAGTCTTTCCGACTCCCGGAGGACCATACAAGCAGATGATAGGCGACTTCATATCTTTCTTCAGCTTCAATACAGCCAAATGTTCGATAATACGTTCCTTTACCTTCTCCAAGCCATAATGATCCCGATCCAATACCCGACGGGCATGATTCAAGTTAAAATTGTCTGTCGAATAGGTCTCCCATGGCAAACCGACAATGGTCTGTACATATTGCATCTGCACCGAATAATCCGGAGACTGCGGATGCAGGCGTTGCAGCTTATGAAGTTCTTTGTCGAAAATCTCGGCAACGGCTTGCGGCCATATCTTATCAGCCGCTTTGTCCTTCAGTTCCTGTACATCCCGATCATTCACGCTGCCACCCAACTCTTCCTGAATCGTCTTGATCTGTTGCTGCAAGAAATATTCCTTCTGCTGCTTATCAATATCTTCCTGCGTTTTCATCTGGATAGAAGCCTTCAGTTCGATCAGCTGAAACTCCCGGTTCAATAAAGTAAGCAACTTATAAGCGCGTTCCTTCAGACTATCCATCATCAGCAACAGCTGCTTGTTGGCTACATCATTCAAAAGATTGGCACTTGCATAATTAATCAGATACAGTGCATTATTAATATTTCTGATGGCATAGGCCATTTCCCGTTGTCCGAGTTCGTTGGTTGCCATCAGGATCTTGATCATCAAATCCTTTACATTAGATAGCAAAGCCTTGAATTCTTTATCTGATTTTGCCGGGAAATGTTCGTCCAATAAGGTAATTCGTCCCTTCAGGAATGGTTCGTCCTGTACCAGTTCTTTTAATTCAAAACGTTTCTTTCCCTGTAAAAGAACCGTAGTCATGCCATCCGATACATCCATAACCTTAAGTACGTCGGCAATGACACCTATCGGATACAAATCGTCTTTATTCGGATCTTCGACAGACATATCTCGCTGGCAGACTACTCCTATCATCGATTTCGAACTGCCCATGTCTTTTATCAGGTTCATTGATTTAGTTCGGCCTACCATAACGGGCAAAGCCACGCCGGGAAACAGAACCATATTACGCAACGGTAAAATAGGAACTTCGCTTTCCAGCTTGTCAATCCCTTCCGTAAAATCCTCATCGTTATCACAATTCGTCAGAATGGGTATTACAATATCCATCGGCTCGTCTGCTATAAACGAGGAGGCGGAGAATATTTTCTTTTTACTCTTCATACTTCTAATTAAGCGGTTGTATAATTTTTATACAATAAACGTGCCAAAGGTACGAAAAATAGCAGAATCTCTCTAATTTTGCAGCTGGTAATCAGAAAAAAGATGGCGAATCCTTATTTCCAGTTCAAGCAATTTACGGTTTGGCACGACAAGTGTGCGATGAAAGTGGGTACCGACGGTGTTTTATTGGGTGCCTGGTGCTGTATAGAAAACATAACACGCATACTCGACGTGGGTTGCGGAACCGGACTGATCAGTCTGATGCTAGCCCAGCGTTGCCAAGCAGAAATCGACGCAGTGGATATAGACGAAGCGGCCTGTATCCAAGCGCGCGAAAACGCCGACCGCTCACCTTTCGGTGACCGATTGCAGATTTTCCATCGTCCTTTTGCCAATTTTGTCAACGAATCAGCCGGAATCCGCCAATATGACTGTATTGTTTCCAATCCGCCTTATTTCATTGATTCACTGAAATGCCCCGACAAACAGCGCAATCAGGCACGGCATACGGATACACTCACATTGGAAGAACTGATTGAAGGCAGCAGGCAACTTCTGGCTCCGCAAGGAAAACTCTGTTTGATCCTGCCTTTCGATCAACGGGAAATCCTCTTACCTATTATATATAAGGAGTCTTTGTTTCTGCACAAAGAAACGGCAGTCCTGCCCACTCCCTCTTCTCGCCACAAACGATTGCTGGTAGAAATATCCGACACACCGGTTACAGAAGTCCAAGCAGATACCTTGACAATCGAGAAGGATAGGCATGTTTACACGGATGATTTTATAGCGTTGGCCAAAGATTATTACCTGCATCTATAGCAATAACAACTTGATCACTTTGAAAGATTTTACAGTTGATAGCCAACAGTAAGACAAAATCAGCCTTAATCTGCTAACATCCATTCATATCATATTGCACAAAAAACGAGCAAAAAGGGCTATTTTCATCTCTATTTTCGTCCCCAAAGGAGGATTTTATGCCTACTTTTAACCCAATTCATGCCTATGTTTTATCAAAAACACACCGGGAATTTATTCAAATCTAGTAGGATTTCCCGTAAAAAGTCAGGTATTTTGAAGATAATTCCCGTTTATTTTGTCCGTGACACGCTTTTTCGGCAGTTTTTCACCTGCCGAGAGGCTGTTTTCCTACCTTTTTCTTATCCAAATCCAGTTACTTTTAATCTGCCAAAAAGTAAAGTAAATCTAGCCACCAACCAACAAAATCTATTTTTTTTACCCAGGACTTACTGGATCAACAATCTTTTTTTACACAAACACGCCTTTTACTTTCTTTTTGACAAACCTCAACTTCGCGAGAATCGCATAAAATCAAACAAGCCCGTACTCCGAACCGTACAGCTCAGTTTTAAGGCAGTTAAATTGACAAAGTGTCAGGATGTCAATCTGAAGAGAAATGTTTATCTACCTAACTTCCAGTAACAATTAAATAAGTCCTAAATCTTTAGCAATCCGACAAGCCTCGATGGAATTCTTAACCTGAAGCTTACTGAGAATCTCTTGTCGGTGCCTGCTGACCGTATTGATACTGATCGAAAGTCTTTCTGCTATATTTTTACTCATCAGTCCTTTATCAATCAGTCGGAGCACTTGCCTTTCCCTATCCGACAAGATCTTTAAATCATTCTTTATTTCCAGCTCTTCCGTTTCTCCTGTTACCGAATTGACCACCACACTCCCGTTTGGCAAATCAACGGTCAACGGAGTATATAAACACAAAGCCAACCATAAACTATTCCCATTGGGTTCGGGAGCGTAAAACAATCGATGCAAAACAGTATGGTAATTACCGGCAGAATCCTTCATCCGCAACTTGTTTGCCAGATAATAATGATGACGACGGCCTTTAGGCAAATGCTTCACGAAATGGAAAAAACGCAGTTCATGCAAATATTTATTATGCAAATCATCCGGAGAAACAAGCTTTAAGATCTCCTCTTCCCAAATAGAACCAATACAATCTTCTTTATCAGTCATTTTCCCAAGTCCTAACACGTCAGAGAAATCACCATAATAAATATAACTGGTATTGGCATGCATATCACTTAATACAGCAATGGCGTTTTCAATTGTGGCATATCCCGAAGCAATTCTTTTATACTTATCCAGTTCTCCGGCATCCAGATCTTCTCTTGAATTCGTAAAATCCTGTCGTGAAAATTCGTTGGTCAGCTTCTTTACAATATCCATAGCGAAAATGGTTATTAATAATCATTGTACAAATTAATCTTGCCATTTACCTTTGCAAAGGTAAATTTAAAATGCAGTTATACACAAACTGCCAAATGAAAAATGAAGAAAAGATTCCATTGATTGATTCATTCATATTTAATTATACTAGCATTCAATGAAAAAGTTATTTTTTACCTTATTGGTCTTAGTGTCTTTCCAAATGGGTATAGCCCAGTCGCTGGAGAAGATGCAATGGTTCAATGAACCGGAAGAATGGGAAATCAAAGACAATTCGCTGTCAATGTTCGTAACGCCTCAAAGTGATTACTGGCGGATTTCGCATTACGGCTTCACGGTTGATGATGCCCCTTTCTACTATACTACCTATGGAGGAGAATTTGAAGTAAAAGTAAAGGTAACAGGAGATTATAAGCAACGTTTTGATCAGGCAGGATTAATGCTGCGGATTGATCACGAGAATTATATCAAAACCGGTATTGAGTTTGTCGACGGTAAGTTTAATATCAGTACGGTTGTTACACACAAAACATCGGACTGGAGCGTCATCGCACTCGACAAACCAGTTCCTTATATCTGGATCAAGGCAGTCAGACGCCTGGATGCAGTTGAGATCTTCTATTCACTCGACGATAAGGAATACACCATGATGCGTACGGCCTGGTTGCAAGACAATATTCCGGTCATGGTTGGCTTAATGGCCGCTTCGCCCGACGGCAAAGGCTTTAAAGCGACCTTCGAACATTTTAAAGTAAAGCATCTTCCGGATTGTCGCAGACTGGAATGGCTGAAGAAAAATGCAGAAGAGTAAGGAACTCACAAATGAATAATGTATCAAAGCAGGCAAAAGGATTTATTTTCTTTTACCTGCTTTCTTTATTATTATACCATCGTTCCAAACGGTATTTTTGCCAAATTGATTTCTCATTATATATTTGTATGCAAGAACAGATTTATCTGTACATATTATAATAACAATAATTCTTTATAAGATATGGAAAACGAATTTTTAAAACTCATTGAGACACGCCGTAGTTGCCGTAAATATTTACCTGAACAGATTACCGACAAAGAACTGAATGCCGTATTACGGGCCGGAACCTTTGCTCCAACCGGAATGGGCTGGCAATCTCCATTCATCGTAGCCGTACAGCAAGAACAAATGAAAGAGAAGCTGGCAACCATGAATGCGGCTGTTCGCGGAAAAAGCGGGAATCCTTATTACGATGCACCAACTTATGTATTGGTTTTCGCCCCAACTGACTGCCCGTTTGCCATTCAAGACGGAACTTGTGTACTCGAAAACATGATGCTTGCCGCCCATGCCATAGGACTTGCCAGCTGTTGGATTAATCGTGAGATCGAAATGTTCGCTACCGAAGAAGGCAAACAACTGATGAAAGAAATGGGACTACCCGAAGGTCTGGGCGGAATCGGAGCCATTGCTTTAGGTTATCCGGCAACAACACCGGCCGAACCGAAAGCCCGTAAAGAAGGATATGCCCGGATCATCCGATAAATGCTTCCGATGGCGAAAGCAGACTGACAGGTTGTCCTGAGGAAATATCCGCATTTGTCAGATTCGGCAATATTGACAGCCTGTCATCTTCCCAAATCGGTTTGGCACACTATTCGTAGAGATATTAGCGGAAGTCGTAAAAAGACTCCGGTAAATATCGATTATAAAATTATAAATTAAAACTTATACAGATATGAACATTAAACCATTAGCAGACCGCGTGCTTATCAAGCCGGCTGCCGCAGAAGAAAAAACTGTAGGTGGAATCATTATTCCGGATTCAGCAAAAGAAAAACCTTTAAAAGGTGAAGTGAAAGCCGTTGGTCAGGGAACCAAAGACGAAGAAATGGTTGTTAAAGAAGGCGATACTGTATTATACGGTAAATATGCAGGTACTGAAATCGAATTCGAAGGCGAAAAGTACTTGATCATGCGTCAATCTGATATTTTGGCAATCATCTAAATAAAAACCTACAAACAAACAATTTTAAAACGAATAAAATCATGGCTAAAGAAATTAAATATGATATGGATGCCCGCGACCTTTTGAAGAAAGGTGTGGATGAGTTGGCTAATGCTGTTAAGGTAACATTAGGCCCGAAAGGTCGTAACGTAATTATCGAGAAGAAATTCGGAGCTCCTCACATCACGAAAGATGGTGTAACGGTTGCTAAAGAAGTTGAGTTGACTTGCCCGTTCGAGAACATGGGTGCTCAATTAGTTAAGGAAGTGGCTTCCAAGACAAACGATAACGCCGGTGACGGTACGACTACAGCTACGGTTTTGGCTCAGTCTATCATTGGTGTCGGTTTAAAGAACGTTACTGCCGGAGCGAACCCGATGGATTTGAAACGTGGTATCGACAAGGCTGTCGCTAAGGTTGTAGAGAGCATCGCTAACCAAGCTGAGGCTGTAGGTGATAAGTTCGAGAAGATCGAGCATGTAGCGAAGATCTCCGCAAATGGTGACGAGGCTATCGGTAAGTTGATCGCGGAGGCTATGCAACGTGTGAAGACTGAAGGTGTTATCACGGTTGAGGAAGCTAAAGGTACTGAAACTACAGTTGACGTAGTTGAGGGTATGCAGTTCGACCGCGGTTATATCTCTCCGTACTTCGTAACGGATACAGAGAAGATGGAGTGCCAGATGGAGAATCCGTATATCTTGATTTATGACAAGAAGATCTCCGTATTAAAAGACCTTCTTCCTATCCTTGAGCCGACCGTACAGAGCGGACGTCCTCTTTTGATCATCGCTGAGGATATCGACAGCGAGGCTTTGGCTACATTGGTAGTGAATCGTCTGCGTGGTTCCTTGAAGATCTGCGCTGTTAAGGCTCCGGGCTTCGGCGACCGTCGCAAGGCCATGCTGCAGGATATGGCCATCCTGACCGGTGCTCAGGTTGTGTCTGATGAGCTGGGCCTGAAGCTCGACTCCGTCGACATGTCCGTGCTTGGCACCGCCAAGAAGGTCATCGTCTCCAAGGATGAGACCACCATCGTGTCCGGTGGCGGCTCCAAGGAGGACGTGGCCGCTCGCGTCGCTCAGATCCGTGGCGAGATCGCCAACACCGATTCCGATTACGATCGCGAGAAGCTGCAGGAGCGCCTGGCCAAGCTGGCCGGCGGTGTCGCCGTCATCAAGGTCGGCGCTGCCACCGAAGTCGAGGCCAAGGAACGCAAGCACCGCATCGAGGATGCCGTGCGCAACGCCAAGGCCGCTATCGAGGAAGGTCTGCTGCCGGGCGGCGGTGTCGCCCTGATCCAGGCTGCTGCCAAGGCCAAGGACGACGTCAAGCTCGAAGGCGACGAGGCCACCGGTGCCGCGATCGTGTTCCGTGCCGTCGAAGCCCCGATCAAGCAGATCGCCGAAAACGCTGGCCTGTCCGGCGACGTGGTGATCGACAAGGTTCGCTCCCTGCCTGACGGCCAGGGCCTGAACGCAGCCACCAACGAGTACGAGGACCTGCTGGCCGCAGGCGTCACCGACCCGGTCAAGGTGACTCGTTCCGCTCTGCAGAACGCAGCTTCCATCGCTGGACTGTTCCTGACCACCGAAGCCGTGGTGGCCAACAAGCCGGAACCGCCGGCAGCCGCTCCGGCAGCTGGCGCCGACATGGGCTACTGATCGAAAGACCGGAAGCTTCCATAAGCTCAAATAGCTGATATGAGGCCCGCTTCCCGATGGGGAGCGGGCCTTTGCTTATCTGGAAGGCGCCTTACGCGCGCTTTCTACTGCGCGAACAAACGCGACCCCTCCACATAGGCCTCCGAATACAACGTGGAGGCCTGCATCAATGCGCGCTGGATTGATTCAAGCGACTGCTCCATCTGCTGCTGCGCGGCACGCCACTGTTCGGCGACCGCTGTGAACTGCGTCGCAGCCCCGCCGCGCCAAACGCTCTGCAGATTGTTGAGATTGCCGTACATGCCCTGCACGGCCTGTCGGATGGATTGGATGGAGGCGTTGACGGCGGCGCTCGAGGACTGAATCTGCTCGCTGTCGACTTGATACTGTGGCATGTGCCGGTCCTTTCAATGATGATTGGTGTGTTTCTCCATGCGATCGCGGTTGGCGCAACCGGACGGTACAGTGGATGCTATGTCATCAGTGAGCGTGTGCAACGAAAAAAACGGAGCTGTGGTCGGAGAACATATGCATTTGGGTTCCGTCGGCGTGTCGCGAAACGGCGGCAGAACGGCAAAAGGTTGGAATATCGCGATTTGCATGTTGCTGGCGAGCGTGCTGGGTTTGTGTTTGATGCTGTGGATAACTCCGCCGGTCCATGCGGATGACAGTGCCGGATTGGGCATTACAGCCACGGACGACATCACCGACACGCAGAATCTGCTCGGTTCGAATGTCTCGGAGATCACGGACGCCATCAACCAGACGAAAAAGGAGACCGGCGTCACCGTCCGTTTGGTGTATCTGGACAGTTTCAACGCCAAGGGCAAGCCGGATAAATGGGTGAGCGCGCTGCTGGAATCGTTGAACCCGAAACCGAATACCGTGATGTTGGCGGTTGCCTCGAATGACGGCAATCTGGTGGTGGCCGTGTCTTCGAACTCGGAGGAATGGCTGAAGAAGAAGTCGACCGTCGACGCGCTGTCCGATGCCGCGCAAAAACCGTTGATGGAAAGCGATCCGGACTGGGCGAAGTCCGCGACCGACATGATGAATCAGATTTCGGTGCAGAAAAAGACCTCGACTTCGTCGCGGACCATATGGATTGGCGTGGGAGGATTCGCCGGCGCGCTGCTGCTTCTGGTGGTGATTCTGGTGGTGTTCCATATCCTGCGCAAGAAGGGCGTGATCGGGCATCGGCGTAAGGGCCGCCATAGCGGCCGTCATGGTGCGGTCGCCGAACGTATCCAACCGGTCAAAGAGTGGGGCGCCGAATCGGAAAACGAGGATTATGTCAATCCGGATACCGCTTCAACGCAAGATTCAGAATCCGTTCAGGAAACATCCAGTGAAGGGAGCGATGCTTAAGCCATGAGCAAGCCTATTGAAGCATCCATTGTCGTTGTCGATGACGAGCCGTCCATCCGAGAGCTGCTGGTGGCATCCCTGCATTTCGCCGGTTTCGAAGTGAACACGGCCGCTTCGGGATCCGAAGCCATCGAGGTCATCGAAAGGCTGCAGCCGGATCTGATCGTGGTTGATGTGATGCTTCCGGACATCGATGGGTTCACGGTGACCCGACGCATCAGGCAGGAAGGCATCACCACGCCGGTGCTGTACCTGACCGCTCGCGATGACACCCAAGACAAGGTCATGGGGCTTACCGTGGGAGGCGACGACTATGTGACCAAGCCGTTCAGCCTCGAAGAGGTCGTGGCCCGAATCCGCGCCATCCTGCGTCGCACCCAGCAGCAGGTGGAGGACGATCCGATCATCCGTGTGGGCGATCTCGAAATCAACGAGGACTCGCACGACGTGTCCCGAGCCGGACAGCCAATCGACCTGAGCCCCACCGAATACAAGCTTCTTCGCTACCTCATGGACAATGAAGGCCGCGTGCTGTCCAAGGCGCAGATTCTCGATCACGTGTGGCAATACGATTGGGGCGGGGACGCGGCCATCGTCGAATCGTACATCTCCTATCTTCGCAAGAAGGTCGATGGCATCGTCATCGAGGATGAGAACGGCGACAAGCACAAGGTAACGCCGCTGATCGAAACCAAGCGCGGCATTGGCTATATGATTCGCGCTCCCAAGAACTAGATTCAGCCATGAGCAAGAATCCCAATTCGCCGTCCACGGGCCACGCCTCCAATCCTTCGGCCATTCCGGCCCCCATGCAGCCTCCCCGGTCGCTGCCGAAGCAGAACAAGGTATGGAGCCGTTTCACCCGCAGGATTCAAGCGATTCCGCTGAGCACGAAACTGGTCACCTGCATCATCGTGCTGCTGACCATCGGCACCATCGGCATCTCCTTTTCCATACGTACGTTGGTGGGCAATTATCTGCTGCAGAAGACCGATACGCAGCTGATCAACCAAGCCCAGCTGATTTTCAACAGCATGGACTCGCTCAGCAGCGACACCGGCGATGACGGGCGCAGCCTCATGAACACGTATTACGTGGAGGTGCGCGACAGCGAATACAAAAGCACGGGTGCCGGATCGGTGCCCATGCTCCGTGACGGAGTGGTTTCGGAACCAAGCCTGCCGGCCGACGGCAGCATCGACGGCGTCACTCTTGGACAGCCATTCACGACACGTGCGGTGGTGCACATCACCACAAGCCGCACCCCGGATCATTCCATCATGCAGGCCGCGCAGTCGCCATGGCGTGTTGTCGCGTTGCCTTGGAACGAGAAGACACGGACCGGGCAAGTCAAGGACAGTGGCGTCGTGTTCATCGGCCTGTCGTTGAGCGATCAGATCGACACGGCCAACACATTGACGCGATTCTGCGCGATGGTGGGCATCGCGGTGGTGCTGATCGGCGCGATACTCGGCACCATTCTGGTGCAAAGCACGCTCGCGCCCTTGAAGCGGATTGAAAAGACCGCCGCGAAAATCGCCGCGGGAGATCTCAGCCAACGTGTGCCAGACCTGCCGGAAAGCACAGAGGTCGGCTCTCTGTCCATGTCGCTGAACACCATGCTGACACGCATCGAGGAGAGCTTCCACGCGCAGGAAGAGACCACCGAAAAAATGAAGCGGTTCGTCTCGGACGCCAGTCACGAATTGCGTACGCCGCTCGCCGCCATTCACGGGTACGCCGAGCTGTACAAAATGCAGCGCGACATGCCTGGGGCTTTGGAGAGGGCTGACGAATCCATCGAACATATCGAGGCGTCCAGCGCGCGTATGACGGTTCTGGTGGAGGACCTGCTGTCTTTGGCTCGTTTGGACGAAGGACGTGGCATCGACATCACGCAGCAGGTGAAGCTGACCTCCGTGGTGCGCGACGCAGCCGATGACCTGCATGCGCTCGACCCCGACCGCGGCATTTCCTGCGGACAGGTCGTGCTCCAACCAGGTACCGATATGGACCATCCCGCCCAATTCGCCTTCCAAAATGGCCAGATGCCCCAGATTGAGTTGAAGGGTGATGCTTCGAGACTGCGTCAAGTGGTCACCAACATCGTGGGCAATATCCACCGGTATACGCCGGCGGACTCGCCTGTGGAGATCTCCATGGGTGTGCTCCCCGCGTCGATCAGTCCCGAATCCCTATCCCGTATGCCGTCCAACGAGCAGTCGCTGCGCCATCTGGTCGAAGCCATCGAAGTGGGGCAGTCCATGCAAGTAGGTATGAACTACGCGATTGTGCGATTCAGCGACCACGGTCCCGGCGTGCCGCCGGAGGCACGGTCGAAGATCTTCGAACGTTTCTACACCGCCGACCCGTCGCGTGCGCGTCAGAAGGGCGGTACGGGACTCGGCATGGCAATCGCGCAATCCGTGGTCAAGGCGCATCATGGATTCATCTGCGCATCCGGCAGCGAAGGAACGGGACTGACCCTGACGGTGGTGCTGCCGATCGCCCCGGTCGAACCCAAGCCGCAGCCGATTACGGCGAGCGAGAATCGAAAAAACGAAAAAAAGAATCGCAAATCAAAGAAATAACGCTCTTTTCCGTCGGGAAAGCAGACGCTATCGGCGCGGAAGGATGGGTGCGGCCCACCTCTTGCGCTAAACTGTATCTTTGGTTTGAAAATGGGCGAATGGTTTTACCTATTCGCGTGAAGGTATCTGATCAGCAAAATGTGAGGTGACAATGCCGAGCGGACGTGTTCGTTGGTTTGATGCGAACAAAGGCTATGGTTTCATTCAGACGGGTGAGGGCACGGATGATGTGTTCCTGCCCGCTGCCGCCCTTCCCGAGGGCGTGAAGACGCTGCGTAAGGGCGCCAAGGTCGAGTATTCCGTCATTGATGGTCGTCGTGGGCCGCAGGCGATGGGAGTGACGCTGGTTGCCTCGGCCCCGTCGCTGGTTAAAGCCACCCGTCCGAAGCCGGACGATATGGCCGCCATCGTGGAGGATCTGATCAAGCTGCTTGACTCCGCGGGCAATCAGCTTCGTCGACATCGCTATCCTTCACCGGCTGAAAGCAAGAAGCTCGCCACGCTTCTGCGCGCGGTCGCCGACAATTTCGACGTACAGGAATAGAGTTTCATGTCCGATACCACAATGGATCCCAAGGCAATCGCCCAAGCGGTCGCTGTCACAGTGTCCGACGAGGACGGTCAGGTCGGCGACTTCGTGGAAGCCATCGACCTGGGAGACAACGTCACCGATTTCCGCTTCGAATCCCGAGTACGCGGCTACGAAGGCTGGCAATGGTCGGTCACGTTATACCATGATGTCGAACTGGACCATTGGACGGTCAACGAATCATCCCTGGTCCCGACAGACAAGGCCCTGCGTCCGCCAAAATGGATTCCTTGGAAGGACCGTCTCGAGCCGGGCGATTTGGCGGTGACCGATTCAATCGGCACCGATCCCGATGACCCCCGCATGGAAGAGGGCTTCCGCAAGACGCAGGATGCCGAAACATCGGACGATACGGAAGATAAACCGTCAGTCGCGGATGAAACCGTACAGGAACCGGCGATGGATGGAAACGCTTCGGATGAGTCTGAGAAGACGGACGTTTCGGAGGATTCCGAACAGCCTGTGACGTCCGAAGAGGATGTCGAAGAGGCGGTCGAGGAATTCGACCTGTCCCGCAGGCACGTGTTGACTCCGCTTGGCCGGTCGCAGACCGCAAAACGTTGGTACGAAGGCCCACATGGGCCAAAATCGCTATCCACCAAGACGGCCGACGGCAATCCTTGCTCCACATGCGGATTCTTCATTCCGCTGAAGGGTGAGTTGAACCTGCTGTTCGGCGTGTGCGCCAACAAGTGGAGCCCGGATGACGGCAGGGTCGTGTCCATCGATCATGGCTGCGGAGAGCATTCCGAAATCGATCCACCGGAGCCGTCGCATCTGTGGGTGCAGTCGAAGCCGGCGTTCGACGACATGCATATCGATATCATCGCCCAGGCGCCGCGTGACGAGCGGGGCTCCGTGGAGCTGATCGAACAGCTTTCGTCCGATGACGACCATAATCCGAATGAGGATGAGGAAGGTTCGGACGCGGACATCGAAGCCAACACCATCGACGACGACGCCAGCCAAGAGGATGTGCTTGAGCATGTGGCCTCCGACGATGCGCCTGAAGTAGAGACCACCGTCACCGTGGTCGACGAGAATAAGCCGGAAACGTCGGACGATACCGAATCGGCTGATACGGCTGAGCCGACTGAATCGGACGAGCCAGTCGAACAGACTGAACAGGTTGATTCCGCCGATTCCGTCAATTCCGCCGGGTCGGTTGAGCCGGTTGAACAGATGGATGAGACGGTAGTTGAGCCGACTGCTGAAACCACCGAGCAAACGGAAAACAAATCGATGGAAGACGAATCGGTGGAAACCGAGTCAACAGAAGCCGAATCGGCGGAAACCGAACCGGCGGCGGCTGAAACAACGGAAAGCGAAATGACGGAAGCTGATTCGTCGGCTCAAGCCGAATCCGACAAATAATCGTCATCGTATATGAGAGGGCCACGTACCTGAATGTGTACGTGGCCCTCTCATATCTTGTTTTCTTTTTTATGCGGTCAGTGCACGACGGTGACGGTGCAGTCTGCGAAGTTGATGATTTGCTTGGAAACCGATCCAAGGAAATGCGCGTCCAGACCGGACAAGCCGCGCGAACCGACCACTAGATGACGTGCGTAGCGGGAAGCCGCGATAAGCCCCTTCGAGGCGGGAATATGGAAAGCGTGCGATTCGATTTGGAAATCGTCGGGAATGTTCGCTGATGAAACCTGAACCGAATCGAGCAATTCATCAAGCATGCGTTCCGCCTGCGCCTGGCCGACGGAGATGGGAGCGACGGCGTTCTCATACCCTTTGACCACGCCCAAATCTTTCAGCTGCCAGCAGAACATGACCTGCAGGGGAGCGTGATGCAGGGCCGCGAAATCGATGGCGAAACGCAAAGCGTGTTTGGAGGTCTCCGAACCATCAACGCCTACAACCACCGGACGCTGGTTCCGAGGCAGGGGAGAACCCGGCATCGTGTAGGAGACCGTTTCCTCGGTCGGCGTAAGCGCATTGGCGATGGCGTCCTGCACGGATGCCTCTTCATCATCGAGGATACGCACCACGGTGACGGGCACCTTCGCCTCCTCTGCAAGAGAAGCGGAAAGCGATCCCAGAAACCATCGTGCCACGCGTCCAAGCGAACGACGTCCGACGACGATCTGTTGGGCGTCCTTGCCGATTTCCAGAAGCGCTGCCGTTCCGGTGGCTTTGACGGAGGTGAGTTTGACGCGGTTCTCGTCAATCGTCATGCCTTGCGAGGCCTGGGCCACCCATTCGCGCAGCCGACGGGCGATATCATGACGCATCTGCGCCCATTGCTCCTCATCTTCTGGCTGGGATCCCATATCCCATGAATGGGTCCATGCATAGACCGCATTCACCTGCTGTCCGGTCAGCGATGCTTCGCCAAGAGCCCAACGCAGGGCTGCGAAGGATTCATCGGACCCGTCGACGCCGACGACGATGTCGCCTCGGCGGGAATCCATCACATCATTCGATTGCAGGATGGTGTCGCTCATTTGGTGACCTCCTTGGTCGTTGCCATAAGTCAAGCATATCCGTTTCTTTGCGTCCATAGCGCAATTTACGCGCCGGCGGAATAAACGTCACCGCGAATCGGTAGAGTGTTGAAGGACTAACAAGAGTGGAAGGACAAGCATGTTCGAACGGTTTACCGACCGTGCGCGACGCGTGATTGTGTTGGCGCAGGAAGAAGCTCGGACCCTCCAGCACAACTACATCGGCACCGAGCATCTGCTGCTGGGCCTGATTCGTGAGGGTGAAGGCGTTGCCGCCAAGGCATTGGCCTCGAAGGGCGTGACCTTGGACGACACCCGCAAGCAGGTCGAAGAGATGATCGGCAAGGGAAATGCGTCGCCGAACGGCCACATTCCCTTCACCCCGCATGCCAGGCAGGTGTTGGAGCTGTCGCTACGTGAGGCGTTGCAGCTGGGGCACAGCTATATCGGCACCGAGCATATCCTGCTCGGTCTGATTCATGAGGGCGAAGGCGTCGGCACACAGGTGCTGATCAAGATGGATGTCAACCTTGGCGAGCTGCGTAGCGCCACCATCGATCTGATCCGAGGCAATTCCAGCGACGGCAAGAACGATGGCAAGGGCGAACTCGCCAATGCCGGTGGCGTGCAGGACCGTCGCAATCAGACCGGTTCCGCGATTCTCGACCAGTTCGGCCGCAACCTTACGGCCGAGGCTGCCGCTGGGAAGCTCGATCCGGTAATCGGACGATCCAACGAGATCGAGCGTGTGATGGTGGTGTTGAGCCGCCGCACCAAGAACAACCCGGTGCTGATCGGCGAGCCTGGCGTAGGCAAGACCGCGGTGGTCGAAGGACTCGCGCAGAAGATCAACGCCGGTGATGTGCCGGAAACGCTGAAAGGCAAGCAGGTCTACTCCTTGGACCTCGGTTCCATGGTTGCTGGTTCCCGCTACCGTGGCGATTTCGAGGAACGCTTGAAGAAGGTTTTGAAGGAGATCAAGACCCGCGGCGACATCGTGCTGTTCATCGATGAGATTCACACCATCGTGGGCGCAGGCTCCGCGGATGGCGCCTTGGGCGCTTCCGATATGTTGAAGCCGATGCTGGCCCGTGGCGAACTGCAGACCATCGGCGCGACCACCACCGACGAGTACCGCAAGTACATCGAGAAGGATGCCGCGCTGGAACGTCGTTTCCAGCCGATCCAGGTGCACGAGCCGACCATCGCCGAGACCATTGAGATTCTGAAGGGCTTGCGTGAGCGTTACGAGAACCACCATCATGTGACGATCACCGATGGCGCGCTGCAGGCCGCGGCGGAACTTTCCAGCCGCTACATTCAGGACCGCCACCTGCCCGACAAGGCCATCGATCTGATCGATGAGGCCGGCGCCCGACTGCGTATCCGCAGGCTCACCGCTCCGCCGGAGCTCAAGGAATTGGACGCCAAGGCTGCCAAGCTGGCCGAGGAGAAGGACCAGGCCATCAAGGACCAGGACTTTGAGAAGGCCGCCGAGCTGCGTGACAAGCAGGAGAAGATCGAGTCCGAGCGCAAGGAGAAGGAATCCGCTTGGCGTGAGGGCGAGTCCGATGTGAAGATGGTGGTGGATGAGGACGTCATCGCTGAGGTGATTTCCCAGACCACCGGCATTCCGGTGTTCAAGCTCACCCAGGCCGAGTCCAAGAAGCTCATGGGCATGGAGAGTGAACTGCACAAGCGCATCATCGGTCAGGATGAGGCTGTGTCCGCATTGAGCCGTTCCATCCGTCGCGCACGCGTCGGATTGAAGGATCCGAAGCGTCCGGCTGGTTCGTTCATCTTCGCTGGCCCGACCGGCGTTGGTAAGACCGAGCTGGCCAAGGCCCTCGCCGAATTCCTGTTCGACGATGAGGATGCGCTGATCCGCGTGGACATGTCGGAATTCTCCGAAAAGTACGCCGCGTCGCGCCTGTTCGGTGCGCCTCCGGGATACGTCGGCTACGAAGAAGGCGGCGAACTTACCGAAAAGGTGCGTCGCAAGCCGTTCTCCGTGGTGTTGTTCGACGAAATCGAAAAAGCCCATCCGGACATTTTCAACGCGCTGTTGCAGGTGCTGGACGATGGCCATCTGACCGATGGCCAGGGACGCAAGGTGGACTTCAAGAACACCATCATCATCCTGACCACCAACCTCGGCACTCGTGACATCGCCAAGGCCGCCAACACCGGTTTCAACCTGGGCACGAACACCGAATCGAGCTACCAGCGCATGAAGGAACAGGTCTCCGCCGAACTCAAGCAGCAGTTCCGTCCGGAGTTCCTGAACCGTCTGGATGACATCATCGTGTTCAAGCAGCTCACCGAACCGCAGGTGCGTCAGATCGTCGACTTGGATGTCAAGCAGCTCAACGACCGTCTGTTCGACCGTCACATGTCGCTCGAACTGACCGACGCGGCCAAGGATCTGCTCGCACAGAAGGGCTTCGACCCGCTGCTGGGCGCCCGTCCGCTGCGTCGCGTGATTCAGCGCGACATCGAGGACGCCATTTCGGAGAAGATCCTGATGGGCGACCTCGAAGATGGCCAGCGCGTGAGGGTGGACGCCGAAGGCGAAGGCATTCTGGGTGAGTTCACGTTCACCGGCGAGGCCTTCGAAGAGCCGAGCCAGACGGATAATCCGGTGAAAGCGACCGAAACGGCCGCTGAAACCGATGCCGCCACTGAACCGACGGCATCGACGGAACTGGCTGATTCCGCGCAGTCACAGAACTGATTTCCAACGTTGCCGGGGTAAGAACCCCGGCAACGCGTATGCAAAAAGACCGGTGGGTTTCATGATGGAATGTCATGAAACCCACCG
>ENA-OVFO01000357-OVFO01000357.1-human-gut-metagenome-genome-assembly--contig:-NODE-357-length-24830-cov-3.706559_pt1 | contig 24830 bp, 19 predicted proteins | sample MGYA00237761_ERZ505401 | MGnify/ENA primary metagenome ERZ505401 (study PRJEB26158, sample SAMN06016330) | human gut metagenome | biome: human gut; feature: ankylosing spondylitis patient; material...
GAAAAACCCAGCTGGAACTTCTATGCCTCGAACATCAAATGCAAGGCAATTTGGGATTACGCGCGCGAAAGCGGCAAGCGAGTTTTGTCCATGTCGTGGCCGGTGAGCAGTGGTGCGAAAATGACGTATTCTATTCCAGAGATGTCCCCCGCAAAACCGCGCATCTGGAATGCGCAGAATTTCATGCGTCAGGTCAATATCGTCCGCCGTTACGGTACGCCCGGCTTTGCCGTGCGCACTATGCTGGAAACGAAAGGCCTTACAAAGGCGTGGTTTTTCGGTGCACAGCCGGATCTGGATAATCTGATGATGCGCAGCTTTGAACACAATATTGTCCGCCGGGATTTTGACATTGCGCTGCTTCACATTTACGGTCTTGACGATGCAAAGCACGGCAACGGCATCCACGGTGAGAAGATTGACGGTTATCTGCGCCGCTATGATGCATTTCTTGGCCGCCTGATGCACTACTGTGATACGCGCAGCGACGAGAACATTACACTCATCGCCACTGGTGACCACGGTCAGAAGAACGTTACATGGGCAATCTACGGCAACATGCTGCTTGCCGATATGGGGCTTGTGACCTACGAAAATGAACATCTCAGCAGCTATCGCGTCTATCTGGACAGCTGCGACGGTATGGCTTATCTTTATTTGGCCGATGGTGCAGACAGTGAGCTCGCTGAGCAGGCTATCATGCGCTTTACATCGCTCCCCGGTGTGAAGAAAGTCATGCGCCCAGAGGAGTTCGCCCCTCTCGGCTGTGACCACAAGGCCTACGCCGTGATTGAGGCGGAAGATGGTTATCAATTCGAATCCGGTTACAAGGCCGCTGCGCTCTCTTCTGATACGCGAACAGTGCGCAGCCACTATCACGGCATCCATGGTTACTATCCGGATACGGACGGCTATCGCACTATGACATGGTTCTATGGGCAGGATGTTGCTCCCCAGCAGATCCCGAAAATGTGCATCACGGACATTCTTCCCTCCGTGCTGGAGTGGATGCAGATACCTTTTGGGAACATGGATGGCAAGGCCGTTCCCGGTCTTTGGAAATGATAAAAGAAGCGGCAGGGCTAAGGCCCTGCCGCTTCTTTTATCAGGCAAAAAGGGATGGTATAAGGAACAGTACAGCTGCACACAAATCGGCGGCAAGAGCCGCACATGTGCGTTCCTGTTTGTCAAGCACATCTGCATCCGGGTCCTCGTTCAAGGCATCTGTCATACCACTCTGCGCTCGGCGCTTTGGCACCGACCTGACCGCAGGCGGAAACAGCTTAAACCCGTCAAGGCTCAGATAGTGCATCCACGCAAACGCTGCAAAAAGCAATCCTACCGCCATAAATGCATGCCCCAAAACACTCAGCCGTCCCGCGCTGTTGAGAAATCTGTCCCACAGCAAGCAGGCGATCACCCCGACAAATACGCGAGCAGCTGTTTTAGACAGCACGGCACGGCGCACATTCAGCTTTTTTAACTGCGCAAAAAAGCGTTTCATTTGACCTCTCCTCTATCATTGCTCTCTCTGTTCAGTGTGCTTCACCGCCGAGCGGTCCAAACTGCGCAGATAACCAGTTCCGGCACAGGTGGATCCATTCATGGACCGCAGCGGACGGCTTGCTGGTTTCGCGCGTGGCAGCGGACATGCCGTGCGGTCCCTCGGCAAACAGGTGACACTCACAGGGAACGCCATGCGCACGCAGTTGCTGAAGCAGAAGAATGCTGTTCTCCACCGGTACTGTTTTATCCGTCATCGTATGCCAGAGAAAGGTTGGAGGTGTGGATGTGCTGACCTGCGTCTCAAGGCTCCAGTAATTCAAGCTCTCCTCGCAGTCGCTGCTGACATTGACAATACTGCTTTTGTGCCGATATTCCCCTGCGGTAATGACTGGGTAACACAGCACCATTGCGTCTGGACGCAGCAATGCGGCATCCGCCGTGCCGCAGCGTGACATAACCTGGGAATCGTTCCAGTGGACACCGAGACTCGCAGCCAAGTGTCCTCCGGCAGAAAAGCCGCAGACTGCAATTTTGTGCGCGTCAATCTGCCATTCCACGCTGCGCTCGCGCACCAGCTTCATTGCCAGTGCAAGGTCGGTCAGCGGGCGCTTATCTCCGGCAAACGGCTCTACCGAATAGTCCAGCACAAACACTTGCAGTCCCATATTCAAAAAGGAAATTGCCGGCACGTCACGCTCAACATCTGCACAGAATGCATAGCGCCCGCCGGGGCAGATGATAATTGCCGGACGGGACACAGCCTCCAGTGCCCGCAAATCTGGGCTGTCGCTATGCAGATACGCAGTCAGAACCGCATGTTCGGAAAGGGGCAGCGTTTCAACCCTCATAATATCACTCCTTTTTAAAGTATAACATACTGCCGCTTAAAAGGAAAGAGCGCCGGAACTTCTTGTTCCGGCGCTCTGCACTGCAGCAGTTACATGGCAGCAAGCTCACGGCGATAGCCATCCATCTCGCGTGTGTTGCCATACACAAAGTGTCCCGGCAATATCTCCACCCACTCGGGCTTGTCCACGGAATAGTCGTGCATGGACGGATCGTAAACGAGCAGCTTCTTATTTCTCTCGATTGCGGGATCAGGATTTGGAACAGCAGACAGCAGACTTTTCGTATAGGGATGCAGCGGATGACGGAACAGTTCCTCCGCTTCGCTCAGCTCAACAATACGTCCCTTACGAATGACTGCAATGCGGTCGGAGATGAAGCGGACAACGCTCAGATCATGTGCAATGAACAGATACGTCAGGCCTCGGCTCTGCTTGAGACTGTTGAGCAGGTTGAGCACCTGTGCGCGGATAGACACATCCAGCGCCGAGATTGGCTCATCGGCAACGATAAATTCCGGCTGCATGATCAGCGCACGCGCAATGCCGATGCGCTGACGCTGTCCACCGGAAAACTCGTGCGGAAAGCGGGAAGCAAACTCCGGTAGCAGGCCGACCTCCCGCAGCGCCTGCTGCACCTTTTCCTCACGGTCAGCTTCATCCTTGTAGAGATGGTGGTTAATAATGCCTTCAGAAACGATGTAGTCCACCTTGGCACGCTCGTTGAGTGAGGCGAGCGGATCCTGAAAGATCATCTGGCAACCCTTGATTACCTCAAGATCCAGCGATTTTGGAATCTTGCCGTTAATACGCCGGCCCTTGTAGAGGATCTCACCGGCAGTGGTCGGGTTGATACGGGTAATCGCACGGCCGATGGTTGTCTTACCGGATCCGGACTCGCCCACGAGTGAAAATGTCTCTCCGCGGTAGATCTCAAAATTGACATGATCCACAGCCACAAACTTCTTGCGCCCTGTGCCAAAGGTGACCTGCAGGTCACGAACCTGAATGAGCGCCTCACGGTCTGGGTCCTCATGCGGATGATGTACTGCCGCAGAGGTCTGCGGCGCATTCATACTGACGGCATTCTTCACGGCCGCCGGCTGTTCGATTTTCGGTGCACGCGGATCAAGATACCATGTTTTCGCCTTGTGCGTAGGAGAAACATCGAAAAACGGTGGTTCTTTCTTGAAATCAATATTCAGCGCATGACGGTTGCGGGGAGCAAATGCGTCACCGACAATCTTGTTGAACAGGTTCGGCGGCGTGCCGTCGATGGTGGGCAGCTTTTCCCCCTTGACGCCCAGCTGCGGCAGTGCCGACAGCAGCGCCCATGTGTAGGGATGCCACGCATCGTGGAAAATTTCCTCCGCCATACCGATCTCAACGATCTGTCCCGCATACATCACCGCCACACGGTCGGCGACATTGGCAACAACGCCGAGATCGTGAGTAATGTAGATGATGGTCATGCCAAGTTCGCGCTGAAGCCTGCGGATCAGGTCAAGGATCTGTGCCTGAATAGTCACATCGAGTGCAGTGGTTGGTTCATCACAAATGAGTATCTGCGGATGACAGGCTACGGCAATCGCAATAACGACACGCTGACGCATACCGCCTGAAAACTCATGCGGATACTGGTAGTACCGCTGCTCCGGGTCAGGGATGCCGACCACATCCAGCATACGGATGGCCTCAGCCTTGGCCTCGGCCCCACTCAATCCTTGGTGAAGCTCAATCGACTCCTGAATCTGCGTTCCGATACGTTTGAGCGGATTAAGGCTGGTCATTGGGTCCTGCATAACCATGGAGATCTTTTTGCCGCGGATCGTGCGCCACTGTTTCTCCGTCTTATACTGTGCAAGATCGTTTCCCTCAAACAAAATGCTGCCGCCGGTAACCGCGCCGTTGCGGTCAAGCATCCCGAGGAATGACTTGGTAAACACCGACTTTCCCGATCCGGACTCACCGACGATTGCCAGCGTTTCTCCCTCATACAGATCAAGTGAGCAGCCACGGATCGCGGTAAGATGGTCGCCACGAAGGCTGAACTGGATTTCCACATCCTTTGCGCTGAGGATCGTTTTCCTATTGTTTGCAGTTTCCATGTTCACACTCCGCTCATACGTGATTTCTCGGGTCGGCCGCGTCGCTGAAAGCGTTGCCGGCAAGATAGAAGGTGATCGTCACCAGCGAAACAATCACCGCCGGGAAAATCAGAAGGTAAGGATAATCCAGGAAAAACGCGCGAGAATTGCGCAGCAGGATACCAAGGCTCGGAATGTTGATATCCAGCCCCAGGCCGAGGTAACTGAGCGTGGTCTCCAGTCCGATGGTGCTGGGAATGCTCAGCGCAACACGCAGAATAATCACACTGATGAGATAAGGCAGAATGTTGCGCGTAAGTACCCGGCTGAGACGCGTTCCAAGGCAGCGCGAAGCAAGGTTATACTCCCGGTCACGGTAGATAAAGACGAGGTTCCTCACATTTTTTGCCATATACATCCAGTGGAAGAAGATAATGCTTGCGCACATGACCCAGAAGCTCTGGCCGATAAACAGCGCGATAAGCGTCATATAAATCATGGTGGGTACACTGACAAAAATGTTGTAGATTTCTGTAAAGATGCGGTCCGCCTTGCGCACATAGCCCCAAATACACCCCAACGTCACGCCAACAAGGCACTCACCTACGGCGACGAGCGCAGCAAGCTTAATGGACGTCTTGGTGGCATACCAGACCTGGCACCAGTAGTCGCGGCCAAGGTTATCTGTACCAAACCAGAACTCCTTATTGGGTCTCTGAAAGCATAGGCTCGAATCGACGACAAGGTGCTGATAATCATACTTGCCGATAACAAGGGCAACATAGGAAAAGATGAAGATTGCAATAAAGACAACGATCATTATTACCGCAGCCTTGTTCTTGCGGAAGCTGCGGAACACGCTCTTCCAGTAAGAATATTCGCTGTAGCCCGTGCGCTCAGCTTCCTCAGGATGATACTCAGCGAAAGAAAACAATTCCTCCTCGCTCATACCGAGTTCTTTTTCCAACTCAACAGCAGTGCTGCCAGTATTGGCAGTTTTTTTCATCTGGTATCACCACTCTTTCCGGTCAGTCTGATACGAGGATCAAAGATGGTCATCAGCACATCGCCGAGGAACAGTCCGAACACACCCAAAAGCGAATACAGCAACACCAGTCCGCGCACCATGTTAAGGTCGTACCGTGTGATCGCGTCAGTCAGCAGCGGGCCCATTCCAGGCACAGAGAAAAAGCGCTCGACCAGCAACGAGCCGCTGATGGTCAACATGAATGACGACGGCAGGTTCTGCGCCATCGGCACGAAGGCATTGCGCAAAACATGACGGAACATGATCGTTCGCGAGGAAAGTCCTTTGATCTTGGCAAGCTTGATATAATCCTTCGTCAGCTCATCGATCATGTAACGGCGCATCCACAACGCATAGCTCGCAATAGATCCCAGCGCAAGGCAGATCACCGGCATAATGCTCGAACGCAATGCCTGCCTCGTAGAATACATGCTTGGCAGGCCAAAGACCTTCACGCCCAGCACCAGCACCAGCGAATAAGACACAAGGCTCGGTACGGCGTTGACAAAAATCGTATAGACTGTACCGGCGTTGTCGAACGCGCCATTTTTGTACTTTGCCTGCAAAATACCCATTGGAACGCCCAGCAGCAGCGAAATAACCAGTGCAATACTGCCCATTTTCATGGAAATACCGAACTTTCCGCCGATGACTGTCAGCACTGGAACGCCTGCCTGTATCCTGCGGGAGACCCCAAGGTCTCCGTGCAGGAACAGATTTTTAAGAAAATGAAAGAGCTGCTCAAATGGGTTGTCCAGCAGGCCTGCCGCTGATAGAATGGCGTTTTTCTGCTCGTCGGTGAGCTTCATCAACTCATCTTCCGTGAAGTAATAATCCGTTGGCATCAAACTCAGCAGCAGCGATACGATGGATACCACGATGAGTACCGTCAACAGCGACTGCAGCACACGCTTGATTGTATACTTGAACATAGGCTTTACTTAGCCGCGTTGGCCTCATAGATGGCGGCCAGCTTGGCATAGTCCTCCGTGGTATAGAGATCAACCGAGGTCTCCCAGTTCTTGAACTTGTTGATCTGAATGCCATAAGGCGCGTAAATCTTGGAATAGTCATTGACGTGCGTCATCTCCCAGGAAACGACCTTGTAGAGCGGCAGAGTGATAACCTTGTCGAGCATATAGGCTTCAGCATCCGCATAGGCCTCGTAGCGCGCATCCATATCATCGGTAGTATTGCTGGCCTTTTCAACCATCGCAGTGAATTTCTGATAAACTGCCAGCAGTTCGGGATCCGTGATGTTATTGGCCTTGGAATACGCAGTGGAGTACCACGCATTATCATCACCATAAGTCTCCTGGCCGAGGAAGTTCTGCGGATCACCGTAGTCGGCACCCCATGCATTAACATAGAAAGACGCGAGCTGCGGATTGCGCACTTCCTTGGCAACAGAGGAAACATAAGTCTTGATATTGAAGGTCACGAAATCATCTCCAAGGCAGTCGGAGAACATCTGCTTCATGACGTTGGCATTGTCCAGTGCAGTCTGGTCGGATGCCTTGATGTAATAGTCGATCTCTACAGGGAAGGTCACGCCCTTGGCCGTGAGTTCTTCAATCGCCTTGGACTTGTACTCATCGGCCTTAGCTGCATCGTAACGGGCAAAACTCGTGCCGTCAGCCTTGATGCCCAGCTTATCCATCACACGCTGGGTATACTCCGTACCGTCGGAGAAGGAGACCAGATTGGACATGGTATAGGCATAGTTGGCGCAGTTCTGAGGATTGATATAGTTCGTACGAGCGAGGTACGGGGTCAAATCCAGACCGTAGTACCATGCCTTACGGAAGCTCTCGTTGGCAATGGCAGTATTCCAGTTGGTGTCCGGCTCACCGTTTTCAAGATACTTATCCCAGCAGAAATGGATCTGATAGGAGAACTTGGTCGGGCGGGATTCGACAAGGTTGTCGTGGTACTCGTTGGAGGGGTTGTCATAGATGGTGTGCAGGTTGGATTCGGTAAGCGTGATATCATCGACCTCACCAGCCTGGAACATCTGGAAAGCGACATCCTTGGACTCGACCATCTTGTAGGTCACGGAATCAAACAGCGTGCAGTCCGTATCCCAGTAAAGGGGGTTCTTCGTAAGCACCTTTTCGTTTGCATTGACGTAAGTGGTAATGGTATAGCAGCCGTTGTACCACATATTGTCATACGTGCAGGCAAGGAAGCCGTCCACACCAAGCTTCTCAATCAGGTCATGAGAGGCGGGATAGAGACAGTTATAGGTAGCCAGCGTGGGGAAGTAGGCCATGGGGCTGGTGCAGTGATAAACGAGGGTATAATCGTCAGGTGCCTCGATACCAACCATCTTCTTGAAAATCGTCAAGTCAAGATTTTTGCCCTCTTCCTCGGTCAGGCGGGTGGTGGGCAGATCATACTTGGCACACAGGGCTTCAAACGCAGCCTTGTCCTCTTCGTATGCTTTCTTGGCTTCATCATCGGCATCGGCAGCGAGATCTTCATAACCGGCCGTGTAATTGTAGTAGTCCTCCGCACCGGCGATCATCTTCTTCGGCATGGAGGTGTTATAGGCGCCGTTCTTGTAGAAGTTCAGAACCCACTCAAGGCCCCACAGCCAGTCGTCTGCAACAACGTCCGTCTGCGGCTGCGCTTGGTAATCAACCCACTGCACACCCTTGCGCAGATGGAATGTCCATGTTAGGCCGCCGTCATCGGACTCCCAACTCTCGGCGAGGGCTGGAACAAGGTTACCGTAGTTGTCATGAGAGAGAAGACCATCGATGCAGTTGGTAAGCACCTGCGTCTCATTGGTGCTCTGGCTGTACAGGATATTGAACGTGCTCATTTCCTGCGATGCGACCACATAGGTCACGAGGTCCTTGATCGGTTCTTTGCTGACACTGAGTCCATTCTCTGCACCCGTGTTTGCAGGGTCATCGACCGTATCCTTGCCATTAGAGCATGCGGAAAACATTCCGAGCATCAGGCAGACGGTCAGCAAGACAGCGAATAGTTTTTTCACTTTGTTTCCTCCTTGACATCTCGTTTTTTTGCACATCTGTGTGCCCGCTGACACCCAGATGCTATTATTATTTTGGCGAAGCATGTGGGAAATGTCAACAAAAAGTGGCTTTGCTCACAACGTTTTTTTGCACTATTTCACCGTCAAAAAAATGCAGAAACTATCTTGGAAAACCCCTTGCAAAACCATTTTTCCGCATGTATAGTGATAGCAATTTTCAACAAGAAAGGATGCATCAACATGTCTCAACCCACACCGATCACCGCAGAACAGCTTGAAGCTTTCTCCGAACACTATAACGCCGATCCTGTCCGCAAACTCGCAACAACTGCTCTTTCCAAGTCCGACATGAGCGATGTTGCTTACGTCAGCGCGGGTGCCTCTCAGATGCGGCACAAGTTCTCGATTGAGATCCCGACTCTTGCGGTCACAAACCAGAAAAAGTCCGGGCGCTGCTGGCTGTTTGCTTCGCTGAATCTCTTACGTGAAAAGATTGCAAAGGAAAAAGGACTTGCTTCTTTCGAACTGTCCCAAAGCTACGCCGCTTTCTGGGATAAGTTTGAACGGGCCAATTTCTTTCTTGAAGCCATCATCGAAACCGTAGCTCTTCCGACCGACGACCGTGTCGTCGCCCACATTCTCTCTACCGGCGTCCATGACGGCGGGCAGTGGGATATGTTCAAAAATCTCGTTGCAAAATACGGCATTGTTCCCAAGGACGCGATGCCGGAAACCGCTCAAAGTGAAAACACGATGCTGATGAACCGCCTGCTCAATCAGGCGCTCAAGGCCGCTGCCGTCCACATCCGCGAAATGGCAGCTTCCGGCAGCGAACTGGAACAAATCAGCAGATACAAAGTTTCCGTACTGGATAAAATTTACGGTTATCTCTGCAGCTGTTACAGCGAGCCGCCCCGCCGCTTCGATTTTGAGTATGTTGACAAAGACGGGCATTATCACATTGAGCGGGACTATACGCCTCAAACGTTCTTTGAAACTTACATCGGTTCTGCTCTCAGTGAAACCGTTTCGATCATCAATGCTCCGACTGATGACAAACCTTATCACCGCACCTATACTGTTTCTATGCTCGGAAATGTTGTGGGCGGAGAAAAGGTCTGCTATCTGAATCTCCCGATAGCAGAGTTCAAGGAAATGATCATTCGCCAGCTAAAAAACGGCGAACTGGTCTGGTTCGGAAGCGACGTTGGAAAATCCGGAAACCGAAGCGAAGGGATTTGGGACACCGGAGCATTTGACTATGAGCTTCTGACCGGTCTTGACCTTGAAATCAGCAAAAAAGACGGTCTCGACTACCGATTCTCGTCCATGGGACACGCAATGGTACTTACCGGCGTTAATCTTGATGATTCCGGCATGCCGACCCGCTGGAAAATTGAAAACAGCTGGGGCAGCGAAAACGGGGACAAAGGTTACTACGTCTGCAGTGATGCATGGTTTGATCGATATGTTTATCAGGCAGTCGTCAACCGTTCGACACTGGGAGACAAGGCAAAGCTACTGGATCAGGAGCCCATTGTTTTGAAGCCGTGGGACCCCATGGGTTCACTTGCCCTGTAATCGTGACAGTCTCACTATGATGCGCCACGCGGGGCAAGCCCAGCGTGGTCGTCTGATTCAATTGTCTCTCTGCTATGAATCGACCGCCGCTCTATTTGAGCAGCGGTCGATTTCTTTTGTTTCTTTTTTAATGCTCCAAGGTTGCACATTAACACATCATTGATAGTGAGACCAATCTGGCATGCTTGTCAGCAACGCCCGCTTTTCGTTGACTTCACGCTTACAATCAAAGTCGTGAGCTTCTTGAACGAAAAGGTAGTATCAACTATCGAATGCTCTAATAAATAGCAGTATTTCATAATACATGTATTTTCCCTCCTGTTAATCGGATGTTTGCTTTCTATATCTTGATTTTAATGCTAAAAACATCCTCAATCGGTATCTCTCTCCGGTCCGTCATTTGAATCATCCCACTGACCGCATCAATACGCTTGACCTCGCCGGTGACGGTCTGGTAGCTGCCGCCGTTCTTTCGCTCATCCGGCACAAAGTAGGTGATGGACACCGTTGGTCTGCCGGGGAGCAGTTCTTGAAGATGCTGCAGCTCTGCGTCGACACGCGCGATCTCGCTCTCATCAAGCTCGATGCGCCGATCCGTCAGCCGTCCCGTTTCCGCGATGGCGGCGTGGTGGCCGGTGAGGGCGGCGAAAGGAGAAAACTGCGCCGCGCGGTCGTGCAGCGACATGCGTGGGTGGTTCTGCGAGGTCGGATGCGGGAGGTCAATGATATCGTCGTATTTGCTGCTCATGCCTTGTGCCCTCCGATCTGGCCGTTGCGCTCTCGGGCGGTCGCACCGTCTAAATAGCTCCCGCCGTTCAGAATCGCGTTCTTGCCGAATTTTTTCTTGATGCCCAGCATCGCTTCCTGTATTTTGCGCTCGCGTTCCAATCTGATTTCCTCCTCCTTGTGCTGCTGTTCCTGCGCCGCAATATCGTCGAACAGGTTGAACTGCACCGGCGCTTCGGCTTCCTGCGGAACATCGTCCTCGCTCACGATCTTATTCGCCGTGATGGTGATCCTGCGGACGGACAGCTTGGGGTTGACCTTCCCGTCATAAATCCCGAGAATCGCATCCATGATGCTGCGCACAGAGGACGTCTTGCGCGGTAAATTCGCTGTACCGTGTGCATGCTTGGGGATTTTCCTGCCGTAGCGGTCCGTCACGATCTCGCCGCGGAAATTGCCGCCTGCGGTGTTTTCAATGTCGTAGCCGACCGTCAGCGTGAGCTGGTCGGTCACGAGGCGTTTTTCAAGCAAATCCATTGCGACGGCCTCTGCCATTTCACGCACGACAAGGCGAGCCTTGTCATACGGATACGGACACTGCAAAACCTGTCCGGAGCTGATGCTGTTCGTCTCCGGGCGGTAGGCCTTGATATCCTGCATCCGGCACGGCTCCCAGCCCCAGGCGTGGTCGATGAGGAGCTCCGCGTTGATACCGAACATCTGATAGAGCAGCTCCTCGTTGTAGTATTCGTTCAGTTTTCCGATGGAGCATTTTGCGATGTCGCCCATCGTGTAGATGCCGATGGCCTCAAGCTTTTTGGCGTAACCCCGCCCGACGCGCCAGAAGTCCGTCAGCGGACGGTGCGCCCAGAGCTGCCTGCGGTAGCTCATTTCGTCAAGCTCCGCGATGCGGACGCCGTCTTCATCCGGCGCAACGTGCTTTGCCATGATGTCCATGGCGACCTTGCAGAGGTAGAGGTTTGTGCCGATGCCCGCCGTGGCCGTGATGCCTGTGGTGCGCAGCACATCGAGGATCATAGCCTTCGCCAGCTCGCGGGCCGTCATGTGGTAGGTCTCGAGATAGCTGGTCACGTCCATCATCACCTCGTCGATGGAGTAGACGTGGATATCCTCGGGCGCGATGTATTTGAGATAGACATTATAAATTTGCGTGCTGATCTGGATGTACTTCGCCATCTGCGGCGGTGCGACAAGATAGCCCACCGCGCGCGACGGGTCAGCCGCCAGCTCACGCGAGTCATAGCTCTTTTCAAAGAGATTGCCGCCCGCTTTGCGCCGCCGTTCGGCGTTGACCTCCTTGACGCGCTCGACGACTTCGAAAAGTCGTGCTCTTCCTGGGATGCCGTAGGCTTTCAGGGAAGGCGATACCGCGAGACAAATAGTTTTCTCCGTGCGTCTGAGGTCTGCCACGACCAGATTGGTCGTCATCGGGTCAAGCCCGCGCTCCATGCATTCGACGGACGCGTAATACGATTTTAAGTCAATAGCGATATATGTCCGCTGCATGGCGCACCTCCTCGTTTTTACTGGCATCCAGTATACCACAATGGCAAAAATCGAACAAGCGTTCCTGACAAACTTTTTGTTGGGATATTGTGGAATCGGCCAGTTTCCAAACCGTAAGCGCCATGCTACAATGGAACGCGTTTGTGGATGGGAGGGCAAAGCATGTTTTATACGACAGAGGAGGCCGCGATCGTCTGCGGTTTTTTGGACTTGTACCTGAACCGCGACAGCGTGGATCAGACCGTGCGGGAGCAGAATCAGAGATTCCAGCGCGGTGCCGCAAGAGGCGACCTTCGGCGCGAGGACTACCAGTGGGCGGAAAAGGCCCTCGATTTCCTCCAGCCCTGCTGGTGGCAGTCGCATGAGGACCATAGAGCCCTGCAAAACGCGCTGCTGAAAACGCATTTGCTGGCGGAGAGGGCCTTGTAGTGCACAGGATGATTTCTACATTACCTTGTTGTTCTGAATAACCTTGAGAACCTCCGGGTTTGCAATACAAAATTCTCCAACCCACTTTTTGGTGGGACTACTACCCAGCACGATCGCACAGGACATTGACGCCCTCATGGAACTGTGCCGAAAAGCTACGCCGAAGTAGCTTGCCATGATAACGTCCATGATCCGCAGCTCGCTGGAAAGCGCTGAAAACTAAAAAAGATGCCGAGGACGTGACCGTCCCCGGCATCTTTATATGTTCATTAACTCCAGCCATCTGCTTCCAGCGCTTCAAAGTAGGTGTAGGTCTGCGGTGCTGACGCTTGCAGCCATGTCATTTTAACGGTGCTCTGTCTATTGGTGACCCAATAATCAAAAAAATCAGCAAAATACTCTGCTGCATTGGTTTTTGCATAGGCTCTCAAGCAGGAATTCTGCGCTTCCTCACAGTACAGCCTTTCGCACACCGCCGAATCGTTCAATATGCTGCTAAGGAAGTGTCCAAACTCATGCAGTGTCGCCCCCGCTTCTGAAATGTAAATGGTCTTATCTGCATAGCTGGTCGCGCCGGTGCAGCTCACGCCACCCCGTCGGCTTAAACTTGCTATGTAATCATAGTCGATAACATATCGCCAGCCGTGTGCGTTGAACGCGTCAAGAATCGGTTGCGGCACACGGCGCAGTTCCAATAAAAACGCATTGGTGCTCACTCCAGAACGATTTTCCATCGTGACCGGTGCAGGCGGTTCCTTGACAACAAGCTCTTGCGCCAGGATCGCATGGAGCACCTGTGCCGCTTCACCGCGGGTAACAATCTCCAGAGGGTCGGCATCATCATCGCATAAGTGGAGCTCGCATCCCGTTCGAAGACAGTTCTCATAATCGGGCAGCTCTTCACCGCCCTCATAGAGCGTGTTATCATAGACCGCTACTCCAGCGGCAGCAAACGCGCTTTTGTAGAGTGCACCGCGGCATATCTGCGTATCAGATGCGGAAATCGCCGTTGCTTCCATCCACCTCTTTTGATGCACCCGCCTGATGGCGCTTTGCCCCAGTTCTGTCCACGTCGTGCCGCTGGTTTCCAGCCCATAAGCACGGCAGAGCATCACCGCCCATTGATGAGTTGTAATTGGCGCATCAGGTGAAAACAAATGGCTGTCCGTTCCGTTGGTAATCCCGCAGTCCGCCAAATACAGAATACTATCCGCAAAAGGCGTATCCGCTGATACATCTTCAAAGTGCGGTGCAGTCGCAGACGCAGAAACCGTCAGCACTATGATCGGTAAAAATACCGTCCAAAATGCAGTCAACTTCTTTTGCATAGGCTTCTCCTTCAAAAAGAGGGCCAGCGCTTGTGCGCCGGCCCTCTTCGTCAATCTGAGTAGTATTGCGGCCTGCCGATAGAAGCAAAGCCCTCCTTTCCGGTAATGACCACATTATTATATCCGCTGGCGCAGTGGATGATGAACAATTCTCCGTTTGCGTCTCTGCCGCCAACAATACCCACATGGGAATTATCCGGGTAAAACACCAAGTCGCCGGGCCGAGCATCCTCCCAACTGATATCAGTACAATAGCTGTGCTGCATGGTAGCTCCTCCACCGTGGCCAATGATGTAGCTGCCGTTTGTGGCGTTATAGAATACCCAATCAACAAATCCCGAGCAGTCCAGCCCATAGGGCCGGTATGTTCCAGTGGTGGAGCTGCCTGCCGCTGTGACCTGCCGCAGCTCGCCCCATCGGGCGTCCCAGCCAATCACAAGAGATTTTCCTCCCCAAAAATAATTCACCTTGCCGACAAGAGAACAGGCGGTGCGTACCACTGCTTCACGCTCGGGTGACAGATCTTCCGGCAGGCCGCGGATCAACGACGCCGTGTCTCCGCTGACGGAGTACACATCTTCTATCAGCTCCAGCAGGAGATCCCGCTGCTCAAGCAGCTCGTCCAGCGCTGCGATCTGGTTACGGTTGAAATGATACGCGGTTTTCATCTCCTCTGCCGTTTTTGCGGTAATGGTGATATAGAGGTTTCTTTCCGTCCAGCCATCGTCGTCACCGCTGCCGGGGTGGTCAATGACCTCAATGCGGTGGGCTATGGTAGTCATATCCCAAAAGACCGCTTTCAGGCGCGCAATGCGGTCGGTGTCCATGGTGGCCACGTCCGCGGCATCCGCATCGTTACTGCCTGCCACCTTCACCGCGAACACCGCCAGCACCTCCACCCAATCGGCAGACTGCCCGGTCACGGAGATGGAGTCGTAGCTGTCCGCTGTTTGCAATTCCTCCAACCGCTCGTTATACTCATAATTGACCTGCGCCACCGCAGCGGAGATCGGCACAACGCCCGTCTCCCGGCTCTCGTTGGAAAAGAGGATACCGAAGGGGGACGCCACGATTGCCGCCACAAGGATCACCGTCAGTATCAGCACCAGCACCACCGCACCGCCGCCTGCCGACAGGATCGAGCTGACCGCAGATGCCACACCCCGGCCCATGGCCTTTATCGCCTGCACCGCTGTTCCACTCAGCTTCTTTGCGGCATTTCCGCCGTTCTTTACAGAATCCTGAAGCATCGCCCGCTGTGCTTTTCTCTGCGCCGCCGCCCTTGCGCGGTGCGTGATGATTGCATTGTTCGGCGCTGCGTGGTCAGTTGGTCGAACACGCATGGTGCGCGTGGCCTTGGTCATGGCCTGTCCGCTCTTGGGGGCAGGACTGCCCTTGGCCGATGCCCCCGAATTGCCTTTCTGCGGAGTGGTCATTGTACCTCCACGGTCGGACGGTGGAGGTACAATGTGCCGCTCTGCTGTTTTTTTCTCGGCAAGGTTCCGCCGATAGGCGGCTTTTGCGTCCTGCGCAGCTTTCTGCCGCCCACGCTCCTGCGGGGCGGCTTTTGCGTTTTTTGTACCTTCGCAATTTTGCGGAAAAACAGTCCGGTTTCCGACTTCATTTCGTGCAGCGGTTTGTACCGGAGAAAAGGCATATTCCATCGGCGTGTCGATGAAAACATTTTCCGAACCGATCGCCCTGTCTGGTGTTTCTGCTGCGCTATGAGTTCTTATCGCATTCTCTTTACCCTGTCTCAGCTTTCCTCGGTAGTGCTTTATCATGCGCCGCGAGGCATCCGCCGCCCCAGATGCGCCACGGCGCATATTTTTCTCCACGCGGTCGGTAGCATAGCGGACGGGGTCGCGGCTTTCCGGCTCTTTCTCTTTCTGCCGCTTATCCATGTGCTGTTTCAGAAGGGAATCGGCGTCTTTAGGCGCGGGGTTCTTCAGCTTTGCCTTTGGCGTGTCCATGCCGGGTTTGATCTTCAAGTCCCGCATGGCGTCACTCCTCACCGGGGCGTGTTGACATTAGGCGGTACAGTTCTGTATTTTTGGGCAGCTCATTGGCGAAAGGCACGATGGCCCCGCCTACCTTGATGAGCCCGTGGCCGGCAGGGGCATTGTCCACATAGCTCATCTGCGTATCCGATGCACCCAGCAGTCGGGCAAGCTGCTCCCGGTCGGTGGTAGCCTGATTGAGCATCAGCAGGAACTCGGAGTTTGCGAACATCATACGCGCCGTATTGGACAGCAGACATTCCTCCACATTCTGTGTAATGCCGGTGAGCGTCGCACCATATTTGCGGAACCGCTTCCAGCACTTGTAGAGGAATTCGCTGCTGTAATTGGTAATGCTGTGTCCGCTGCCGCTCCCGTTGGCGAAAAACAGATAGATCTCGTCGATGTAGACATGGGTGTATTTTCCCTCTCTGCGGTTCTGGATAACGCGGTTGTAAATGGCGTCCAGCATCACCAGCAGGCCCACCGATTTCAGATTTTCACCCAAATCCTGAATGTCAAAGCAGAGGATGCGGCTTTTCGTGTTGATATTGGTCTGGTGGGAAAATACATTCAGACTGCCCACCGTGAACAGCTCCAATGCCAGCGCGATACGGTGCGCCTCCGGGTTGACCTGCTTCATCAAATCGTCATAGAGGTCTTTCAGCGTAGGCGGCTGACCTTGGAAATTCTTGATGTACTCTCGGTAGATATTGCCCACGCTGCGGTCAATGATGGACTTCTCCTGCGGCTCGATCTTATCTGCGCCCATAAGCTGCTCGTAGAGCGACATGATAAACTCAGACTTCATCACCAACGGCTCCCTGCCGTCGCCATACCCCTCGGACAAATCCAGCGCATTGATGTGACAGCCGTTTGGGTCAGAGGCAGAAATGGTGATGACCTCGCCGCCCAATGCCCGCACCAACTCGCCATATTCACGCTCCGGGTCCACGATGATAATATCATGGTCGGTGGAGAGCGCCAGCGCGGAGACCTCCTGCTTTGCCGCCATTGACTTACCAGAGCCGGACACACCGGTAATAAAGCCGTTGCCGTTGAGCAGGTTTCCGCGGTTGCAGACGATGAGGTTATGCGATACGGCATTGACACCGTAGTAAATGCCGCCCGCGTCCTGGATCTCCTGCGATTTGAACGGCATGAGGACAGCGGTACACTCCGTGGTCAGTGTGCGGGTAGCGTCAATGCGCTTGAGGCCGAGGGGCAGCACCGTGTTCAGCGCGTCCTCCTGCTGATAGCGCAGAATATTGAATTGACAGCCACGTGCTCGCCCAATGGCTTGCAGAGCTTCGGTGTCCTGGTCAAGCTGTTCAAGGTTATCTGCCAGGTGCGTCAGCGTCACCAAAGCCAGCATCATACGCTGGTCGCGGCTCATGAGGTCGTCCATGAATTCCTTCGTTTCGCTCCGCATCTGCTCCAAGTCATAGGGAATATTGGCGGTAAAATTGTTGCTCTGATTCTGCCGCTGCTGCCAGCGGGTAATATCCGATTCCACGGACATAATGCGCTTGCGAATATCGCTCACTGCTTCGTCCATCGCCACAGGGATAATGTCAATGGAAAGCATCATATTCCGGGGATAGTCCATCAGCTCCGTGATCATCGCGTCAGAAATGAAGCTGGCATACTCCCGCAGGAACAGGGTACGGCCCACATGATCGCCCAACTCATAGTGATTTTTTTGAAAGGAAATACAGTCCGGGGCGATGCAGTCCCGGAAGTCATGTCCCCTTCGCATGGTGTCCTCCAAATTGAACCGGAATAGCTGCTCCTCGCCGGGGCGATAGAAGTCGTGCAGAAGCCGCAGACGGTCATTGACCGTGATCTCCCGGACACTGGATGACATACGGGAAAGTCCCGTGGTAAGGTCAGTCCCAACACGAGAGAAGAACGCGCGGGCCTCCTCCACGCTTTTCTTCTCCGCCGAAACGGTGATGTACTTTTCCTGAATGAGATTGTTGCTCTCCGCCGCCTTACCCAACACAAGCGCGTTATACTCGTTGCGGTAGAGATCGCGGCGGTCGCCCTGCATGGGCATGAGCAGCGTCCGACCGAAGTCCTTTTGATTGAGCTGACGGTTAAAGAGCGTGATCTTCGCCGTGGCTCCGATGGGCAGCGAGTTCAGGAAAGAGCAGTAGGTCATAAAGAGTTCCCTCTGTTTTTCCGGGGAGGCCACGGCGTAATTGACATCAAAAAAGCGCCAAGTTTTTGAAAACTTGCCGCTTACCTGAAACACGCCGTCTTGATAAATACGTTTGATGGGAATGGATTTCTGGACGCTGCGGGGAACGGAAAAGGCGTCCCGTTCCGCGCTGCGCCGATGCTTGAAAAAGATCAATGTTTCTTCACCTCTCGTTTCATCGCTTCTTCATAATAGTTTTCCGCTTTCCAGACACGCTTGCCTGCCATGATGACCTCGGATTTCAGCCACGCCCACAAAAATTGCTCCAGCGTGAGGCCGTTGTACTGAAAGAATCCGGCAGCGGCCACGGGAGCCGCGCCGACAATGCATACACACCCAGCTCACCGTTTCCCGGTCCAACACTTGGCTCAGGCTGAAATACAGTCCCACCGCAGCGCCCACCGCCAAAACGGAGCAGACAAATTGCCGCACGGACAGGCCGAAAAAGAGCGTTTCGCGGTAAGCTCGAATTTCCTTGTTGATTTTGATTTCCATAATCAATCTCCTAAAAAAGAAAAGCAAGTAGCGATGGGCTACTTGCTTTTCCTGTCTATTTAATAAAATGTATAGTTTTAATCCTCGTCAGCGGCACCGATCCTGCGTTTTTCTGTTCTTCTCAAATTTGGCAACGGCTGACTTGTCGTAAAACTTCATAGCATCTATTCCGTCGTACTCTTCTTTTTTCACCAGATAATTTCTTGTGATGCCGTGCTTTTTACAATAGTTCAGATACCTTTGCATTCCCTTCCAGCAGGAATTTTCCTTATCTCGATTCTGCTCATCAGCCAGATATTCCGTTGCATTCCAAGCGGTGCAATGGAAAAGATCAGATACCGATAAAATCAAGTATCCTTGCTCCAGTTTTCCAAAGAAGTCTCCTTCCACATCAAACAAGGTCAAGTCATACCACATAGCCTGCTTCTGCCTGATTCGCGGCTCGTCTCTCCAAATCTGAAATTGAAGCTCAAGCCCCATATCCTCAACAAATGCATGAGCGATCACCTCTTTAGGAAAAGCATCGCCCTTAACCATGATACAGCCCAAAATGTACTCCTCGTTGCCGTACTCGTCGCGTCTTTGCTGATACTCTTCCGTTCGTTTCAGCTCTCGCTCCACGATACGGACGATCTTCTCACGGTAATTATCCATAAACGTCTCCTTTATAATCCAAGCATTTCCTTTGCAATATGGTCAGCGGACTTCACCAGGCCCACCAGCACCAGCAAATTAAATATGACCTCGCCCAAATAGCTCCACACCTGCGTCACTACGGACGCGCTGCTATCCACCACCGGCGTACCGCTGGAGGATAAGGCCGAAAAGATGATGCAGGCCAGAACGATCACCGCACCCTCCATGCACACGCCCACATAACTCCGCAGAAACGCCTTGCCGAAATGGGAAGTCCCCTCTCCGGCAAAGGATGCCAGTGCCACCGGGGATAGTGCGGCATACATATAAATCTTAAAAAAGCGCCCGTAGACGGTAAGAATCATAATGAACGCCAGCACTGTGATCATCAGGCTCCCCAGCAGCGTCACCAGCCAAAGGGGGATACTTGCCAAAAAGCCCACATCTCCGATGGCGTCCGCGATCTCCTGTGGTAACGCCACAGACGCGCCGGTCAAACCGCCTACGCTGCCCGCCGCAGTTGCCACAATTCCGTTGCACACATCAAAAACATTTACTAACAAGTCCATCCCGTAAGTAATTCCCAGCTTTGCCAGCACGAAGTAGATAAAGTGCCGCAGCAAGTGCTCCGGCCTTTGAAAGTCCCGAAAGCCGGAAGCGCTGCGAAAGATACCGATGGCAAAGAACAGCACCAGTAGCCCGTAGCCGATGGCCTGCATTCCGCCATTGATGGTCACAATGGTCTGCCAGATGGTGCCGCCCTTGAAGGTCTGGGGTGATTCCGTCAGCAGTGACCACATTTCCGTCATTTTACTATTCCAAACGCCAAAGGCGTTGGTCAGGTTTTCTACGATCCAGTTGTTATCCAAATGAAAATCACCTCCCACAAAGGAGCCGGGAGATCCGCTGCAAGGCAGTATCTCCCGGCTCTTTTCATTAGATCGCGCCGATGGCGGTCAGAATTTCCTTTGCAAAGGCGATCATTAAGCCACCAAAGAGGCAAAGAAAGCCCTGCGTTCTCTGGCTGGCATCGTGGGACTGGATCGACATACCCACCTGCACGATGCCCCAGCCGAGAATGATCACGCCCAGCGCCTTGATGATGCTGAAAATAAAATCGGAAAGGTTATTTACAATATCCAGCGGATCGCCGCCCGCCGCCATCGCAGGCGTAACGCAGCAAAGGCAGAGGGCAGCAGCCCCAGCCGCCGTCCAATAGCATTTTTTCACCTTACTCAGTCTTGTCGGGTTTGAAATCTTTTTCTTTTTCAGATAATTCATGTTCAGGTTCCTCCACGTCAATAAAATCATAATCGTCCAGTGATTTGAACGCATAGGGCAGGTCAGGCAGTGCGTAATCCGGCGCGCCCAGCGGCTTATGGATATAAGGCTTTGCCTTGCCGTCCGTCGTCAGCTTAATGTTGGGGTGTCTCTTGATGTTGTACTTTTTATCCAGCACGGGGTCTTCCCCGCGGATAAACAAGATCGCTTTATGGGTGTCCAATTTTCGTACCTCGTCAATGGTCATCAGGTCGCGGCCCGTCTGTTGGAAGTTGGTAGAGCTGGAGCCGCTGCGACCCTTCGTCTGCCCCCGTGTGCGGGTGGCGATGGTCTCCTTGCCCAGCAGCTTCACAATAAACTCCAACGAGGTCGGCTCGTTGCCGCCGCCGAGGAACAGCAGCGTGTCGCAGTTGCCGATGATGCTCTCCCATTCCTTTTCGTACAGCGCCTTGATCTGCTGAATGTTCTGCACGATGATGTTCAGCCCAATATTGTAGCTGCGGCAGGTAGCCAGAATCTTCGGATAGCTCTCCGGCTGGGCCACATTCGCCCATTCGTCCTGAATGACACGCACCGGCACAGGCAGACGCCCGTTGTGTTTCTCGTCCGCCCTGCGGTAAAGTGCCTGAAAGCATTGGGTATAAAGCATTCCCACTAGGTAGTTCATGCTGCTGTCATCAACAGGGATCACGCAGAAGATGGCTTTTTTCTTCTCACCCAGGCTGCCAAAGTCCATCTCATCCACCATCGTCATTCTGGCATACTGCGGGATATTGAAGGTGGCCAGCCGCACGGCGGCGCTTACCAAAATGGATTTCGCGGTCTTGCCCGCCGCCTGCTTGAAAGCCTTATATTGCTTCACCGCCACATGGTTGGGCTGTTCCTCCTCCAATGCCCGAAAGAGCATATCCAGCGGGCTGCGGTATTGATCGTCCTCCTCCCGCACCTCGGCAAAGTTCATCATGTAGATCAGCATTTCAAAATTCTGTTCCTCCGGGGGCGCTTCGCTGACGAGGTAGAGCATGAGGGCTGAATCCAGCGCGATTTCCGCCTTCTCCCAAAAGGGGTCGTTGCTGGAAGCGTTGCGGGGCGTGGTATTTTTGATGAGGTTATCAATGAGGGTCAGCACGTCTTTTTCGCTGTGAATGTACGAAAAGGGGTTGTATCCGTCGGACTGGCTGGGGTCGATCAGGTTGAACACCCGGACTTCGTAGCCCTGCGCTGCCAACAAAGCGCCTGCCGCGCGCAGCAGCTCGCCTTTGGGATCTGTGACAAGATAGGAGCAATTCGCACTGTAAATATTGGGCTTGCAGAAAAAGCGGGTCTTGCCGGAGCCGGAGCCGCCCACCACCAGAACATTCATGTTGCGCTGGGTGATATAGCCGTCCATACCCAGCCGGACCCGCTGGGTCAGAATGATGTTGGCGTCCTTATGCTGGTGATCCATATACTTCCGGTTCAGTTCCTTGGGATTGCCCCATTTAGCGCTGCCGTACTCCTCGCCCGGTCGCCGGTTCTCCCGGCTGGAGTAGTAAAGTGCGACGCCACAGCCGTAGAGCAGCAGGCTTCCCAGCATATATTTCAGTGTGTAGGGCGTCCAGCCTATGGCAAAGGGGCGCTCCAGCACTTGGCTGAAACGCCCCATCCACTGAAAGAGGTTCATACCGTCCTCATAGGCATAGGCGGCTATTGCCGCCAGCCAGAAAACCAACGGGGAAAGCGCCGCCCACACAGGGGCGGCGCTGCGAAAGTCATTCTGCCGCAAGGCTTAGTACCCCGTTTTGGGCAGCTTCACCGTTGTTTTGGTGTAGACGGTAGTGAGCCAGCGGGACACCGCCTGAATCCACTGCCCGTTGTAAAGACCACCCACATCCGCCACATTCACAATGCTGGAGTTGTTGGCAAGACCGCTGCGGGCGGCGGCGTAGATATAAGGCGTTTCTACCTGTGCAAAGCCCGCCTTTACATTTCCAAACACAAACATGACTTCGGTAACGCGCTCATTGGCCGCAAGGCCGAGGACAGCGGGGCGGGCGTCCAATACGTAAACCTTGCTTGTACTCAGGTTATCCGCCAAAGTGCGGTAGTCCCCGGAGAGGTTGGTCTTATAGACCACCTTGTAGGAAAGCGGCTGATTGTAGCTGCCGGTGACGATTTTGCTCAGCGTCACCTGCGCGGGAAGCTGATCGCGCCAATAGAAGGAGTCGAGGGCAACGTTAGAGCTGTTCTTGATCTGTGAGAACACGTAGCGGATGGGCTGACCGGGGACAGCCTGCACAGGGCCGGTTTTCTTAATGGATACGCCGGTGGCAACGCTGGTATTCTGCACTTCAAAGGTGACGATCTGTCCGTTGAATTCCAGATAGGCGGTCATCACTGTGGGGTTGATGGAGTAATTCGCAGGCGCTTTGATTTCCCGGATGGTATAGCGGGACAGCGGCAGCGTCTTGGAAACGGCGCGTCCGTTGCGGTCGGACTTGATGGTGTCCACCACATTACCCGCTTTGTCGTAGATCTCAAACACTGCGCCCTCCAGCAGCGTCCCGGCAGGCAGGCCATTGGTGGCGTTATCGTCTGCGGATTTCTTGATGATCTGGATCTGGCCGCACTCCGCGGTATTGCTCCACTCGATTTCTGTGGTAGAGCCGTAACGGACATAGATCGTTTTCAGTTCAGGATCAAGCACATAACCGGGGGCGGCTTTGATCTCACGCAGATAATAGCGGCCATCGGCCAGTCCCTCGTCGGCGTAGATATAGCCATCCTGATCGGTCACATACTCCCCGATGGGATTGTGATTGCTGTCATAGAGCAGAAACACCGCGCCGTAAATCCCCTTGCCCGTGGCCTTGTCCACCTTGTGGAGCAGGATTCTGGAAGACTTGTGATTGGTGATCTCCAGCGTGGCCGTCTGACCGTCCTTGACTTCAATACGGTGGGGCGTGGTATCCAGCAGGTAGCCGGACGCAGCCTCCAATTCCGTCACGGTGTACCAGCCGCTTTCGGCTTTGGGGAGATAGATGACGCCGTCGCTGTCCGTTGTGTAGGTGCCGATGATCTCACCATTCATCTTGCGGATCTCGAATTTGACCCCAGCGATACGCTTTCCGCTGTCTTTGTCGCTCTTGATAATCTGCAACCCGCCTACAGGCGTGTTGTAAAAATAAAGCGTCTGCGTGTCGTTGGGATTGACCACGACAGTCTGCGTGCGGCTGTTCTCGTCAATGGTGTAACCGGGGATCGTTTCAATCTCTGTGACCACCACGGTGCCGGAAATACCGGAAATGGTGATTTTACCCGCCTTATCCGTCCAGTACAGGCCGGTGGAGGACAGCGTGCCGCCCTCGGCATCTACATACGAGCCATCTGCGTAGGTGATTCTAAACTCGACACCTTCCAGCGGCTCCTTTGTAACGGAGTCCTGCTTTACGATGATGAGATTGCCCTTGGGGGCGTTGCGGAACTCCACCGTGACAACTTCATTGGACTTGACCTTAACCGTCTGCGGGGTATCATCGAGAATGTACCCCGCCTTCGCACGGGTTTCCTTGATGACAAGCGTTGTGCCGGGGGCGATGTCCGTAATGGTGAACGTGCCTGCGCTGTCCGTCACGAATTTGCCGTTGGCATTGCCGATGAGATTGCCGTCGGAATCCGTGACAAGGAACTCCACATCGGAGATCGGTTCGTTCGTTGCAGCATCGACCTTTTTCACCAAAATGCCACCCTTGGGCTGGTTACGGAACTCCAGCGTCATCACAGCATTGCGCTTGATCTTGATGCTCTGCGGGGTATCGTCCAGAATGTAGCCGTCTTTTGCCCGCACCTCACGGGCGATGACTGTCATGCCGGGGGTCAGGCCGTCAATGCGGATGGTGCCTGCGCTATCGGTCACGTAGCGGCCATTCGCCGTACCGATTACACTTCCGTCCGAGTCGGTCACAAGGAACTCCACATCGGAAATGGGAGCGCCGGTCACGGCATCCTTTTTGACGATGAGGAGGGAACCCATCTTATCATTGCCGAAGGTCACGGTGATCACGTCCTGATCCTTGCCGGAGAGATAAACGGTTTCCGTGGCGTCGGTGATCACATACCCATCCGGCGCGGAGATCTCCTCGCAGACATAAGTGCCTGCCTTGAGGCCGGTTGCAA
>ENA-OVFO01000372-OVFO01000372.1-human-gut-metagenome-genome-assembly--contig:-NODE-372-length-24448-cov-36.982700_pt1 | contig 24448 bp, 29 predicted proteins | sample MGYA00237761_ERZ505401 | MGnify/ENA primary metagenome ERZ505401 (study PRJEB26158, sample SAMN06016330) | human gut metagenome | biome: human gut; feature: ankylosing spondylitis patient; material...
CACGGTTCTTAGAGGGGAAGGCCCCAGCAATGGGGCTAACCTACTCGACACCAAGCTAATCTATGCCATCGGTGCCGTGGTGGGTCTCATCGGAGGCATCAAGGTCTATTCCAAGTGGTCAAGCGGAGACCCCGACACCAGCAAGACCGCCGCGTCGTGGTTCGGGGCGTGCATCTTCCTGATTGTCGCCGCCACAATCCTACGCTCCTTCTTCCTCTAATCATCCGAGCCAATGGCCGAATATGCTGTCAACAAGGGCATAGGACGGTCGGTGGAATACAAGGGTCTGAAGGCGCAGTACCTGTTCATCTTCGCAGGCGGATTGCTCGCCCTGTTCGTGGTGTTCGTCATCATGTATATCGCGGGCATATCGCAATGGATCTGCATCGGGTTCGGCGTAACTGCCGCCTCAGCCCTTGTCTGGCTCACCTTCCATCTTAACGCCAAATACGGCGAACACGGTCTGATGAAACTCTCGGCTGTGAAATATCATCCGCTCTATATCATCAACCGTCTGCGCCTCAAACGACTGATAAAAGGAGGAAAGAAATGAGAAATACACTTAAAGCCACGACACTGGAGACAAAGCTTCCTATTCTCGCCGTGGAACACGGCTGCATCATCAGCAAGGACGCCGACATAACCGTCGCTTTCGAGGTAGCCCTGCCGGAACTGTTTACAGTAACCTCTGCTGAATACGACGCCATGCACGCCGCATGGTGCAAGGCGATAAAGGTGTTGCCCCACTACTCGGTGGTGCATAAACAGGACTGGTTCATTAGTGAACGCTACAAGCCGGAGTTACAGAAAGATGATTTGTCTTTTCTTGACAGGAGCTTTGAACGCCATTTTAATGAGCGGCCATTCCTGTCTCACAGATGCTATCTGTTCCTGACAAAAACGACAAAAGAACGTGCGCGTCAGCAGAGCAACTTCTCGACGCTGTGCCGAGGAAGGTTGACACCGAAAGAACTGAATCACGAAATGGTGGTAAAGTTCATGGAGAGTGTCGAGCAGTTTGAGAGAATCATCAACGACACCGGTTATATCAAGCTGCGCCGCCTTACCGATGATGAGATTGTCGGCACCGACGACAAATCCGGGCTTATCGAGCGGTATATGTCGCTGACGATGGAGGATGTGAGCTGTCTGGAAGACATAGACCTGTCTGCGCGACAGATGCGCATCGGGGATAAGATGCTGTGTCTGCACACGCTATCCGACACGGATGATCTTCCGGCAAAGGTAAGCACCGACAACAGATATGAACGGTTATCCACTGACCGGAGCGACTGCCGTCTTTCATTTGCAAGTCCCGTCGGGTTGCTGTTACCATGCAATCATATCTACAACCAGTATGTGTTTGTTGACGACCACGACGAGAATCTGGCGAGGTTTGAAAAGACGGCGCGCAACATGAACTCTTTGAGCCGCTACTCACGCTCAAACGCTATCAACAAGGAGTGGATAGACCGCTATCTCAACGAGGCACACAGCTACGGACTGACCTCGGTGCGCTGCCACTGCAACATCATGGCGTGGAGCGACGATGCCGAAGAACTGCGCAGGATAAAGAACGATGTCGGCGGTCAGCTTGCGACAATGGGTTGTATGCCGAGGCACAACACCATAGACTGTCCGACGCTGTATTGGTCGGCGATGCCGGGCAACGAGGCGGATTTCCCCGCAGAGGAAAGTTTCTATACTTTCATAGAACCTGCCGCCTGCTTCTTCACGGCTGAGACAAATTATCGTTCATCATTATCTCCATTCGGAATAAAGATGGTCGATAGACTGACGGGAAAACCGCTCCACCTTGATATATCTGACGAGCCTATGAAACGCGGTATTACTACAAACCGCAATAAGTTCATTCTCGGTCCGTCCGGTAGCGGCAAGTCATTCTTTACCAACCATCTGGTGCGCCAGTATTATGAGCAAGGAACCCATGTGCTGCTGATTGATACCGGCAACTCTTACGAAGGTCTGTGCAATCTGATCCACAACCGTACTCACGGCGAGGACGGCATCTATTACACCTACACGGAGGATAACCCAATATCTTTCAATCCTTTCTATACGGATGACGGCGTGTTTGATGTCGAGAAGAAGGATTCAATCAAAACATTACTACTGACGCTTTGGAAATCAGAGGATGACAGGGTTACAAAAACGGAGAGCGGCGAACTTGGCTCGGCGTTGTCCATGTTCCTTGACAGGATGAGGGAAAATAAGGATATAGTGCCGTGTTTTAATTCGTTTTACGAATTTATGCGCGATGAATACCGTGCAGAAATGGCACAGCGTCCTATCCCCATCTACAAGCAGGATTTTGATATAGATAACTTTCTGACGACGCTGCGCCAGTATTATCATGGCGGTCGCTTTGACTTCCTGTTGAACTCCAGAGAGAATATTGACTTACTCAGTAAACGCTTCATTGTCTTTGAGATAGATTCGATTAAAGACAACAAGGAGCTGTTCCCCATCGTCACTATTATCATCATGGAGGCTTTCATCAACAAGATGAGACGGTTGAAAGGAGTGAGAAAGATGCTTATATGCGAAGAGGCTTGGAAGGCACTTTCCTCCGCAAATATGGCAGAATACATGAAGTATCTCTACAAGACCGTCCGTAAATACTATGGCGAAGCGGTGGTAGTAACGCAGGAAGTGGATGATATAATCTCCAGCCCGATTGTGAAGGAGACAATTATCAATAACTCCGACTGCAAGATTCTTCTGGATCAGCGCAAGTATATGAACCGCTTTGACCAGATACAGGAGCTGTTGGGTCTTACCGACAAGGAGAAAGCGCAGATACTCAGTATCAATATGGCGAACAATCCGAACCGTCTGTATAAAGAGGTGTGGATTGGTCTTGGCGGCACACAGTCAGCCGTATATGCCACGGAGGTTTCTACCGAGGAATATCTCTGCTACACCACCGAGGAAACGGAGAAGATTCAGGTGCTGAACAAAGCCGCCCGGCTCGGTGGCAGTGTTGAGGCTGCCATTAAGATGCTCGCCAACGAGAGAAGGGAGGGTGCCACATGAAGATACCCAAAGTGTTCCACCCGATACTCGGAGTGCTGACAGGCACAATCCTTTTTCTTGCCGGAATTGCGGTGTTGTCCGCAGTATTCGTGGCGACATATAAGCTGGTGCTATATGCCAGACCGTATGTTGTGGAAAGCTTTTCAAACTTAGTCAATTACCTCTCACAATGGATGCCGTTATGAAAGTCCTCTATGTGCTGTGGGTAATATTGGCGAGTATGGCAGTCGCCTTCATCGCCGCTATTACCTTCCCCTTGCTCCTGCTTTACATCGGAGTGAGAATAATCGGAGGCATGGCCTCCAAAATCAGATAACCCCAAAAATCCAACGTAAAAAATGAGACAACTGAAATTTCTATTTCCCCTTATCGCCCTATGCCTACTGTTAGGCACGGGCAGGGCAAACGCCCAGTGGACGGTCATAGACCCGTCGAACATCGCCCAATCCATCGTAAATTCCTCAAAATCACTCGTGCAGGAATCAACGACCGCGACAAATATGGTGCGAAATTTTCAAGAGACGGTCAAGATTTATCAGCAGGCGAAAAAGTATTACGATGCCCTGCAATCGGTAAATAACCTTGTCCGCGATGCCCGCAAGGTGCAGCAGACAGTCCTGATGCTCGGCGACATATCAGGCTACTATGTCAACAATTTCAAGAAGATGCTGACAGATCCGAATTTCACCAGCGCGGAACTCTCGGCTATCGCCTCCGGATACACCCGGATTCTTGAAGAAGCCAACGGTGTCCTCGGCGATTTGAAGCAGGTAGTCAATATAACGACACTGAGCATGACCGACAAGGACAGAATGGATGTCGTTGATAATTGCCACAAAGAAATGAAGCGTCTGAAGAACCTGACGGCGTACTTCACCAACAAGAACATCAGCGTTTCATATCTCCGCGCCAAAAAGAAAGCCGATACACAAAGAGTTGTGAACCTTTACGGCGACGGCTCTGAAAAATACTGGTGATGCCTATGCTTTGCGCGATAGATTTCTCAAATCTCCACTCCATACTCCGGTCGCTCTACGATGAGATGATGCCTCTGTGCGGCGATATGGCTGGAGTGGCACAGGGCATAGCCGGATTAGGCGCGTTGTTCTTTGTCGCCTACCGTATATGGCAGGCTCTGGCAAGAGCTGAACCGATTGATGTTTTCCCGCTCCTGCGTCCTTTCGCCATCGGTTTCTGCATAATGTTCTTCCCCACGGTCGTACTTGGTACCATTAACTCGGTAATGTCGCCGATTGTGCAAGGAACCGCCTCGATGCTCGAAGGCCAAACCCTTGACATGAAAAAGTACCGGGAGGAAAAAGACCGATTGGAGTATGAACAGATGATGAATGACCCGTCAACCGCCTACCTCGTGGATGACGCCGAGTTTGACAGGCAGATTGATGAGTTGGGCGTAACGGAGATTGGCACCGCCGCCGGAATGTATATCGAGAGAGGCATGTATAAAGTGAAGAAAGCAATCCAAAATTTCTTCAGGGAATTGCTGGAGATGCTCTTTCAGGCCGCATCGCTCACGATAGACACCATAAGGACATTCTTCCTGATAGTTCTGGCGATACTCGGACCGATTTCCTTTGCCATATCGGTGTGGGACGGATTCCAGAACACCCTCGTCCAATGGATATGCCGCTACATTCAGACCTATCTATGGCTACCGGTTGCAGACCTCTTTTCGACTATTTTGGCGAAAATACAGGTGTTAATGTTGCAGAACGACATTTCGGAACTGACTAATAACCCGAATGTTGACCTTGACGGGAGCAACACCGCTTACACGGTGTTCATGATTATCGGCATTATCGGCTACTTCACGATTCCGACTGTAGCAGGCTGGATTATTCAGGCAGGTGGCATGGGCAGCTACAACCGCTCCATAAACAACACCGCCATGACAGGAGGCTCATGGGCCGGAAGTGTCGCCGGTGGTGTGGCTGGCAATGTCGCAGGGCGCGTCGGCAAACTCCTTAAATAGTATTTTGACACTATTCAAACACTGATTAAATGGAATTTAAGTCATTAAAAAACATCGAGACCTCTTTTCGGCAGATAAGGCTGTTCGGCATAGTCATGGTATCGCTCTGCGCCTTCATCGCAATCGGCTCCGTGGTGCTTTCGCTGAACTTCGCCGAAAAGCAGCGCGAGAAAATCTATGTCCTCGACAACGGCAAGTCGCTTATGCTTGCCTTGTCTCAGGACATGGAGCAGAACAGACCGGCGGAGGCGCGTGAACACGTCCGACGCTTTCATGAACTGTTCTTCACCCTGTCGCCCGACAAGTCGGCGATTGAACACAACATCAACCGCGCCATGTCTCTGGCCGACAGGAGTGCCTATAACTACTACTCCGATTATGTGGAGAAGGGATATTACAACCGCATCATCGCCGGAAACATCACACAGGTGTTGCAGGTGGACAGCATAGTCGCCGATTTCAACGACTATCCCTATCAGGTAAGAACCTACGCCCGGCAGATGATTATCCGTCAGAGCAACGTGACAGAAAGGTCGCTTATAACACAGTGCCGACTTTCCAATGTGTCGCGCTCCGACGACAATCCCAACGGCTTCATGATCGAGGGTCTGACAATCTTGGAGAACAAAGATTTGATAACCACAAAAAGAAACTTATCCCAATGAGCATAAAACAGAAAATCAACAACCTCGTGGCACCCTTATATAATAAGGTGTGGCACGCCCCGAAAGGGAAAATCAAAGAACGGGTGAAAAAGGCGTGCGACGACCTTCCCCGTAACCAGCGGCTGATGGTCGTTACAGTCCTGCTGTCAGCGTTCATCCTCACTGCCTTCTTCGTGTTCGGACACGCCTGCTACAAGATGGGTGCCGGCCACGCTCGGCAGGCGGTCGAGATAGAGCATATCAGGCAACTGGAATTACCCACAAACAACACGGGCCATGAAATTTCTTGACGACCTCAAAGCGAAGTTCAAGCCCAAGACTGCGGCTGAACGGGAACGGCTCAAACGCCTCACGGTCTATACACTCCTTATATTGTCCTTTCTTGTATGCCTGTGGATCATCTTCGCCCCAAGCAGCGAGGATGAGACGGCAAAAGGAAAGGCGAACATGGAGCTGCCAGACCAGACTTCCGCCGGTATGCCCGATACCAAACTGAAGGCATACGAACAGGAACAGGCGCAGAAAGAGAAGTCGCGCAACGACAGCACAATCAACGCCGTATCGCTCCAGCTTGACACGGTTACTGCCCCGGCAACGCCGACAGTCCCCGATGAAATCCAGAACTCTGCGGCGGCATACCAGCAGGCGCAGGCATCGTTACAGGATTTTTATGTGCCTGACTATAATGAATCGGCGCAGGTAGCCGAATTGCAGGCACGGATTGATGAGCTGGAGATGCAGAACGTCATGACGCAACAGCCTCAGCAACCTAACGAGATGGAGCTGCTTGAAAGGTCGTATCAGTTGGCGGCGCAGTATATGGGCAACGGCAACAATGCCGACGGTCAGACACCTCCGGCACAATCCGATGAGAAAGGAAAACGCAACGTGCAGCCGGTGCAGAACGTGACCCACAATGTCGTATCGACTTTGAGTGCCGCCACAAACGACCGTGGCTTCAACACCTCGGTTGGCATAAAACGCTCGGCAGGCAGGAACACAATCGCCGCTGTCATAGCCGGAGACCAGTCGGTAACCAACGGTCAGTCCGTAAAGCTGCGGACCACCGAACCGATGTGGATCGGCAACAGGCTTATACCTCGACAGACCACGTTGACGGGATTGGCAAGGTTGCAGGACGAGCGTCTGGAGATAGAGATTACCTCGGTGGAAATGGGAGGCTCAATCTATGAGGTGGAGCTGAAAGTCTATGATTCCGACGGTCAGGAGGGAATAAGCATCCCCAACTCTATGGAATCGGACGCACTCCACGAAATAGGTGCCAACATGGGCAGCACGATGGGCAGCTCCATCAACATCTCCACCGATGCCGGGGCGCAGATTGCCTCCGATGTGGGGAGAGGTCTGATAAACGGCGTAAGCCAGTATCTCACAAAGAAGATGCGTACCGTCAAGGTGCATCTCAAATCCGGGTACCGCGTAATGCTTTACCAGCCTGAAAACAATTAAAAACCACTTTAATCCAACATAAAAAAATGAAACTGAAAACAATTATTCTTTCAGCCATCGCCGTTCTCGGCATGGCAACCCCCGCCTTCGCAAAAGGCAAAAAGTCGGCCGATAGTGCCGGTAACAACGTGTCGCCTGACACTGAACAGGTAGCTGAACACGACCTCAATGTGTACGGCTCCAATTACACCGACGGCGACAAGTTCAGCGGTCTTACCCGCAAAGTCGGCTTTGACCGCATGATTCCCCCTCACGCACTGGAGGTATGTTATGAGAAGACGACGCACATCATCTTCCCGGCAGAAATCACTTATGTTGATTTGGGGAACGAGAACCTTGTCGCCGGACTTGCCGATGGCGCGAAGAACGTGCTGCGTGTCAAATCCGCCTTCAAGTCCTTCAAGCAGGAAACAAACCTGTCGGTCATTACCGAAGACGGATCATATTACAGCTTCAATGTGAAATTTGCCAAAGAGCCGCTGTTGCTCAATATTGAAATGACTGACTTTCTACACGATGGCGAATCGGTAAACCGTCCCAACAACGCGCAGGAGATATACTTGGAGCGTCTTGGCTCTGAATCGCCTATGCTTGTCAAGCTGATTATGAAATCAATCCACAAGCAGAACAAGCGCGAAATCAAACATATCGGGTCAAAGCGTTTCGGTGTGCAGTTTCTTCTGAAATCCATCTATGCAAACAATGGTCTGCTGTATTTCCATACGGAACTGAAGAATACCTCCAATATCCCTTTCGATGTCGATTTTGTTTCGTTCAAGATTGTGGACAAGAAGGTTATCAAGCGAACCGCCATGCAGGAACAGGTTTTGGAACCTCTCCGCGCCCAGAACTATGTCGTGGTCGTTCCCGCAAAATCCTCGGAGCGAACAGTGTTTGCTCTGGAGAAATTTACCATCCCCGACGACAAGCAGCTCGTTATCGAGGTCGCCGAAAAGGACGGCGGTCGGCACCAGTCCTTCGTGGTGGAGAACGAGGATATTGTGCGTGCCAACGTAATCGACGAACTTTCAATCCAGTAACCTATGAGAAAAGCGATGTTTATCTTCGCTGCCATGCTTGCCCTTTTCACGGGGCAGGCAATGGCCCAGCGATGCCTCCCCGGTATGTCTGCGGTGGAAATCAAGGCAAATATGGCAGACGGTTTTTATACCGGCAACTCCCGCGACTGCGGCTATTCATTCGGAGTGTATTACTCGGTGTTCAAGGGTGGCGCGAACACTTGGAGCTTCGGCGGCGAGTATCTCCAGACCTATAAGCCTTACGCGGAAAAGGGGCGTATCCCCGTGGCGCAGTTCACAGTGGAGGCGGCATACAATCTCCACCTGGTCAGCGACTATTTGCAGACCTTCCACCTCTATGGTGGCGTGTCGGCTCTCGGCGGCTACGAAACGGTGAACTGGGGGCAACACACCCTATCCGACGGATCCACGCTCCACAACGGCGACGCCTTCATCTATGGCGGTGCGCTCACTCTCTCGGCAGATTTTTATCTGTCTGATAAAATCGCGCTGACAGCCAACGTAAAGGAGCGGTTTATATTCGGCAATTCCACCGGGCATTTCCATACGCAGTATGGCGTCGGAGTAAAATTTATAATCGAGTAAGCTATGGGTATCAAAGTATTCGACCTTGACATACACAATCTGCCCCTCGCGGATTTTATGCGGGCTATGGGCTATGAGCCTATAGCGCGCGACGGCAACCGTCTGACATACGACAGCCCGTATTCCTCTGACGGCTCCATCGTAGTGGATACCGAAAAGAACGGCTGGTACGACAAGCAGGAGCCAGAGAAATGCTACGGCGGAATATACGACCTCGCCTATGAGATAACCGGCAGTTGCAACCGCTCGGAATTAAATCTTTTCATCGCAGTCGAGATGAAAAAGATTATGGATTTTAAATGTTATGAGGTTCTGGGTAACGGCGAGAGTGCCAATGCTGATATGATACTGGCAATGCCTGTCAAGAATAAAGATGGCAAAAGATCCGAAGCCATGCAGGAGCAGCCGAAGGAGGAAACCCCGAAACCGAAACCCGGACGCAAAATGCGCTTTTAGCCTATGGATATAGACGCAATCAAAGAAATGTCCCTTGTGGATTTCCTGCACCGCCTCGGCTACGATCCGACGGGACGCGACAGCAAGGGCCTGTGGTTCTATGCCCCGTACCGCAACGAAAGAAAGCCGTCGTTCCATGTCAACCCGCGTAAAAACGTGTGGTTCGATTTTGGGAGCGGCGAAGGCGGCGACATCTTCACACTCGCAGGGGTAATGTCGGGCAAGACCGATTTCGTTGAGCAGGCACGGTACATCGCCGAAAAGATGGATATGCCCGTGACAGAACCTTACAAACCCGTGCAGTTTGTAGAGGAACCGACATTCGAGAACCTTGAAATATCCCGGCTGGAGTCGCTTGCGTTGCTCCGCTATCTGGCGGAGCGCGGCATACCGAAAGAGATTGCTCAACGTTACTGCGTGCAGGTGGATTATGAGTTGCACGGCAAACGCTATTACGCCATCGGCTTCGAGAACAATGCCCACGGTTATGAGCTGCGAAATCCTTTCTTCAAGGGGTCGTATCCTCCAAAGCATATCACGCATATTGCCAACGGCAATCCCCGATGCAACGTGTTCGAGGGTTTCATCGACTTTCTTTCTGCTGAACGCCTCGGCTACAACGACGGCAACGACAGTGTTGTGCTTAACTCCGTGGCTAATGTCGGAAAGGCAATCCCGGCTCTTGCGGAATACCCGCTGATACTGTGCTATCTCGACAACGACACCGCCGGACGTGCCGCAGTCGCCAGACTGCGCCGCGAGTTCGGAGACAGGGTGAGCGACAAATCCGCGCTCTATCCTGACCACAAGGATCTGAACGATTACCTGCAATCTCTCACACCCAAGAAAACATCAAAACTCAAACTATAAAAACCAGACACGAAAATGAAAAAATCCAATAAAAAATCATTCGGCTTAATCGCCTTCCTCTCCCTCGTAATTGCTGCCGTGTGCAGCCTCACATCCTGTTCAGACGATCTTGACGTGCAGCAGTCCTATCCGTTCACGGTGGAAGTGATGCCCTATGCAGACAAAATCGCGCAGTGGCAGACCGTGGAACTTCGCTTTGAAATCAAACCGGAGGGCAACTACACCAACACCCTCTACACAATCCGATATTTCCAGTATGACGGCGAAGGCTCGCTCAAGCTCGTCGATGGCCCGGTGCTTGTCAACAACGACCGTGTGCTTCTTGAAAGCAAGACATTCCGGCTCAACTACACCGCCAAGAGTGCCGACGCCCACAAATTCCTCGTGGTGGTTGAAGACAACTTCGGCTCTACACCGTGGGAGCAGACTTTCGAGTTCAACGGCAAGGATAAAGGCGATGATAACGACGGCACAATCATCGGCCCGGTTGTCGGTCCCGTAAATCCGGTTGTGCGATGAAGAAACTGATGCTATTCTTCGTGGCGTTGCTGTCCCTTGTGGCGGCAACGCCCGCCGCCAACGCAAAGCGGTCGATTATGGAGTTGCCGCCGTTTGAACGTGCCGTGCTGATAATAAAAAAGTTTGAGACGCTCCACAAACCGAAACACTGGCCCTACGTCGGCTACGGTCACCAAGTCCAGCCCGGAGAACCTTACCGCCGTGGCGCGCAGCTCACCGAAAGACAGGCTGACGCCTTGTTGCGAAAAGACCTCCGCAAGTTCTGCGCCCTGTATTCACAGTACGGCAAGGATTCAATCCTGTTAGCCTGCCTCGCCTACAACTGCGGCCCCGGTGTCGTCAACAAAAGCAGCGTCCTGAAGAAACTCAAATCCGGCAACCGCGACATTTTAAAGTCCTACGTTTCCCACTGCCGCTACAAAGGCAAGAAACACAAAGGCTTACACACCCGCAGATTGACCGAGTTCGCCGCACTTTTTATTCCGTAAAATCAGCGTCTAATAAATGCACAGAGGGGATGCACTCTTTTCGGAATGTGTCCCTTCCTGCACTTAAACATTTACCTTCTTATACAAAAACATCAAAAATTTTCTATAACTACTCTGACACGAATGGGTTTGGCATACTTCTTGTTGTAGTAAGAATTAGATTAGCAACGTCGCTAATCGATAAATACAAATTCATTCATGGCTAAGAAAAAGGTTTATGTTTGCTTCGATTACGAGAAAGATCGTAATTACAAGTATCTCATGGAAGCTTGGGATGCGAATCCAAACTTCGATTTCTCTTTCAATGACCGCTCTCCTCGTGAGATTCAGTCTGACAATATTTCTGTAATTAAGGGTTGTCTTTCAAAAAAAATTAACGAAGCGTCCTATACTGTCATATTGGCAGGCGAAGATGCAAATAAACGTCATGCTGATTCTGATAAAATCGGGTATGTTAATTGGCAGAATTTCGAGGTTGCACAAAGTGTCAATAATGGCAATAAGTTAGTTGTTGTGAGATTAAAGTCAACTAACTCTATACCCGAAGAGGCTCTCGGGCAGGGGGCTGTCATTGTCAACGGATTCACTGAGGCAAATATCATAGGGGCTCTTAATGAAGCCGCAAAGAAATGACTTCAGAAGAATCATTCTACGATCACTATAAAGATACTTTTGAAGTTCTTAAAGGGTATCTTTCGAAAAGAGACCACTACACCATCGCTTTATTGGCGATGGTAGTGGTTTCTTGTCTAAAAATTACAAATCCTCACTTGCTCAATGAATATTTATCGAAATTTATCGATACTAAAATCTCTGGTTTAACGATTGCGTGGTCCTATTTATCCGTTTTCGTATCGTATTTATTTTTATGGATTGTGATGCAATACTATCAGATTTGCCTTACCATAGAAAAAACATATGATTATATCCATAATATTGAAGACGAATTATCTTCACAGGATTCTTATAAAGTGAGGCGAGAGGGACATAACTACTTAAATTGTTATCCGTGGTTTAAGTGGGTTACTCATAGAATTTACGTGTTATTTATTCCATTGCTTGTTTCGATTCTTGCGATTGTAAATATTGTTGGAGAGATTCGGGCAAATATCCTATGTCTGCATAGCATTTCAGGAATTTTGACATTATTCGCGGATTGTTTGATTGTTATTTTAAGTCTATTATATCTATCTAATAGATGGTTACATGAGGAAGCATTTTCTAAAGACTGTTACCCTAACATGAGCATAGGTATGAGAATCATCTCATATTTTGGTTTTAGAAAACTTCCTGATTCAAATAACCAGTAAACGCCGCCTGTGGCGGCCGAAATTTTCAGCAAAAATCACGGAGCGACTTCATCACGAGGTCGCTCCGCCTGCTATATTACGACTTGGCAAATGTTATTTCTTCTTGTTCAGCCATTCATCACGGCGTTGTCTGCACTCTTTGAGTGTTCCAGCCACACAGGAGAATAATTCTCCATCAGTATAGCGGTAATCGTATTGATAGTGTTTTTTGCGCCGTGTACGGTAGCCGGTGTAAAACACCTCGTATTGTTCAGTGCCGGGAGTTGTGGTTGTGCTTACTCCGTTGGCAGTAAGTTTCGTTGCCATAGTTGTGCGATTTAGTATTCTACAATCAGTATCCGATATTCAAATGTTATATCGGGGTTGGTTATCTTTCTTTGTTTCAGCCACAGGTGGTGGCTGCCGTAGCCATAGACAAAGTATCGGTCAAGGTCGTATTTTTCGGCAAAATTGGCTACTATCTGCCGCAGGGTTTCCTCGCTGTCGGCATAGAGAATGTGATTTACAAACTCTATGATGATTTCGGCAATCTTGTCATCAAAGATGATTGTCGGATGTTCAATTGTTACGTTCATATTCGGTGGGTTTTATAACCTGCGCCATTGCTGACGCAGGTCGGATTAAACTTTAGGCGGTCATTCTCTCCTTGATGAGTCGGGCGTTTGAGTTCACAAGGTCGATGATGCGGTCGTGGTACTCGGTGTCCTTGTTATATTTGCCGTGGCACTGCACCACTTTGAGGGTTTGCAAGTCAACCTCTACCGTCTCTATTATGGTATCTCCAATCCTTGCTGACAATACCAGCGTGTTCTTTTTTAGGTAGTAAGAAGATGAGAATACGCAGATGTGCTGTGTGTTACCCTCTTGGCAGTATTCCTCTATGCTCTCAAGCACCTTCACCGATATTTCATTGTCGGAAATGACCAGACCGAAGAATTTGGATTTTAGAGCCTTGAACTGTTCCTCCATCTCTTTCTCTCGGAGCAGTCTTTCCTCAGTTCTTCTGCGCTCGGCTTCCTCACGCTCCCGTCTGCGTCTGTCCTCTATCATTCGGCTTAGTCTGTCGTGCGCCTCTATGAAATCTTCGGGGCAGATGTTCTTGGGATTGCGGAGGTCTTTGCCGAGGTTCTTTAACATCCGCAGATAGTCGCACCACATTCCGATGTTGTTGATATGGTAGCGGTGGCGTTTGGCGATAAGGTACGATGCCCAAAATTCATCCGCATTGTCGAGATTGGCAATAAAGTATTTCATTTCCTCAATCCCTCCGGCTTTCATCAGCGTCTCCATTCTTGGGTCGGCAAGCAAAGCCTTGAAAAGTCTGACGGGGGATATTCCGTAAAAATCGCCCTTGAAGCCGTTGCGTTTGAGTTGGGAAATAACCGACATTCTCGGATAGACATCGCTCCATGCGACAACATCATCATACAGAGGATTGTGCGGGCGTATCTCCATGTCGCTCCAATAAGACCAGCAGTCGCAGTAATGGAAGGTAAATCCACGGAGCAGAGCCATGTCGGTAACTTTGCCGTCGGGAGAAATCCACCTTTGCACGACCTCCTGACAATAGAGTTGTCTGACCTCTCCCTTACGGCTTTCGCTCGTTATCTGCGACACACGGATTACTTGAAAACCCTTGTGTGCTGTTATGACGCTGAAATATGCGGTTTCCTTATGGGTGCGTTTGCGGGTGTCCTTCACTTTCAGTTCAGTTCCACAGTGTGGACATTTGCAACCTGCGACAGTGTCGCAAAGATTGCCTTTCTCGCCTTTCCAAACGTGTCCGCAGTCGGAGCAGGTCATTGTTCCGCTATTGGTACGATAGGCGAAATGCTCAAAGCAGTGGCGGTATGCCCATTTCTCTTGTGTCGCGGTTATGGGTCGCAGTGTGGCGGAAAGTCTTGCCACTTGCTTTTGTAATGCTGTCCTGGGTTTCATAGCCGTAATGTTTTAGAGGTCAAAAAGACTGGGTTGTGCGATTTGGGGATTGTTCTCGATGGTTTTCTTTTCGGTGGTCTTGGGTCTGCGCATTTTAGCCATTTCCTCATCACGGAGTTTGTTGATGGCGTCCTGCCGTGCCTGTTCCTTTTCTTCCTCGGTGAGTTCTACCGTATGGTTTACCACCACTTTGCAGTTGATTGGGTTGCCGACCTCAATCTCGCTTTCCTCCCAATAGTGTACTGCCATTCCGAAGATTTCATCATCGGCAAAGCCGTTGCAACTGCTTTTCTGCACTTGGTTGATGATGTATGTAACGCAGTCCTCTACCGATTTAGAGGGGTTCGCAAAGCGGATAGCGAACAGAGCGTCATTGTCGGCTCTCTTTTCAAGATAAGCCTTGATTGTGTCGTTGAAGGCTCGTGTGCCTCGGTTTTCTCTTGTGGTTGCCATAGTCGTAAATATTTTAGAGTGTTAAAATCCAATAGATTACTCCGATTGCGGTAAGGATTGAAATGAGCCAGCCTATTCCCCTCAGTATGGGTCTTGCTATCGCCCACAACGCTATCCCGATAACCGCTCCGATGATGATTGCCACCGCCTTGACCGCCCTTGTGATTATGCGGTAATGATAGGAGGATTGGCGAGCTTGCCTTGACCTAATATCTTTATGTTTTCCTGTGGTTTTCATATCGGTGGGGGCTTTTTTTTAACCATGCGTCCAAAGACAGTGTGGTTGTATGAGTTGCTTGACACCTGAAAGGCGTGGGGCGACATAAGAGGGATGTTCGAGCCTTGACATAAAAAATACGAGTGCAAAATGAAGTATTCGCCGGAGCTTGCGCAGGCAAATACCATTTTGTGTCTGGAGATTTTTTATGCCAAAGCCAAAAGAATATCCCTTCGCCACACGTTAGGTTATGGCAAGCAACTCGTACTGACCTACTTGTTGATGGTACGCCTTGTTGAAAAGGCTCCCCCGGATGAAAGCCCATGAAAACATAAATCGTCGCCGACCCGACGGTGGCGGCGATGGATTGAAGTACTGAAAAAAGAGAAATCGGTGCAGCCCCGATAAAAAAAGAAGTGTGCCGCAATGACGCAGATCTGAAAGACACGTCATTACGGCACTGTTCTTTTCGGTGGATGCTGTTCAAGCGGTGAGTGAGGGGGCGGTCGTAAAAGTCCTTATCCGGCAATGCGTCCCGGAACACGGACGACAGCCATTCAGTCTTATGGTGACGGCAGCGTCTCCCGATGCCATTCCATAAGGCGATGACCATTGTCGGTGTTCAGCATTGCCCATAGGCGTGATGCGGTCAACTGGTGTCAGTGGACTTGTCCACCGTCACTTGTTGACGGCATATCGCCGCAGACACGAAAGACCGCCCCCTCTCTCACCGCTTTGACATGAATTATAAATAAAACAGGAGAATAAGGCCCAGTTCAGGACTTTCCTCTCCTTTATTATTACTGTGGAATACAACCCGCAAGCTTTGTTATACCTCCTCTTTAGCCTGCTGTCCGAGATTAGAGAAATTCATTGCATCCCGTATCTCGTTCATTTCTCTGAGGATAGAGTTATCAAGAACTCTGGCATAATGCTCTGTCATTTTGACACTGGCATGACCAAGCATTTTAGACACGTTTTTAAGGCTCACTCCTTGCGAGAGGCAGACCGTGGCATAAGTATGTCTGGCAACGTGTGTAGTAAGATATTTGTCAATTTTACAGATTGTAGCAATCTCCTTGAGATAACGGTTCATCACCTGATTTGTAGGAACCGGGAGAAGCACACCCTTCTTAGAGGCTTTCTTGTCTCCCTCATACTTTTTAAGTATGGCTGCCGGAATATCAAGAAGGGGGATGTTGCTTATCTGTCGTGTCTTCTGACGGTGTTTGCGTATCCACAGATTGCCGCCGTTATCCTTTACGATGTGTTCGGACGTGAGCTGAGACACATCGGAAAATGCCAGTCCCGTAAATGCTGACATAAGGAACATATCCCTGACGACCTCCAGCCTTTTACAGCCGGGATCACATTCGTATATGCGGTTAAGTTCCTCGATAGTGAGGAATTCCGGCTCGGTAGGCTCCTCACGGAATTTTATACCAACGAATGGATCCTTATGAATCCAGTCATTTGCTATGCAGCGGTTGGTGATTTTCTTCAACGCCTTCATATAGCGTATCAGGGTGTTCTGCGACAAGTCTTTCTCGGTTTTCAGAAAGACCTCGTAGGCACGGATGACCTCTCCTGTGAACTGTGATAGGGGAAGATCATCCACATCATAGTTTTTCTTGATTAGTTCTCCCAGATAACGCTTCATGGACTTGTAGCGGAGTACCGTGGTTTTGGAGTAGTCTTTTCCAATTAGTTTCTCCGCCTCGTCATTGTGATCCTGAATGACCTGAAGAATAGTCCGCTCGGCTTTCTTGTTTGGATTTATGCCATAAAAACGCTGTTGTACTATAAGAGCGTTTACCGGCTCGTTGTTCTGTTGCAACTCCGATACTATCTGGTGTACCTTGATGCGCGCTTCCTCTATGAACCGATTGAGGTCAAGAGCGGTGCGGCTCGTGCCTTTGGCACGTTCCTTCGGTTGGTCCCACAATGATGGGAGTATGCTTTTCTGAATGTTGTTCTCGGCACGCTGGCCGTTTACCGTGATGCGCATAAAGACAGGCGACTCCCCGGTTTTGAGGACGTTCCTTCTTAGAAAAAATGCCACACGGAAGCTGTCTTTACTTCTCATAGACAATTTCTTGAGTTAAGAGGTTTGCGACACGGTGTAACAAATTCGGGAATGGATATTGCTGTAACTCGTTGAAACATAATTTATAAACGCTGTTTTGGTGTAAATTGTTCGGTGTGAGAAAATTTACACCCGGCTTACACCTGCGCCTTCTTTGAGCGACACCAAATTTTTTCTCTAAAATGCTCCGCCATGTCAATGTTCTTATAAAGTTCTCTCAACAAAGAGAAGTATATCCAAGCTCGGACAAATGTAGAAAATCACTGAATTACAGCCATTTGAGCAGATAGCGCAGTAAGTGGAGATGAAAGTGGAGGGCATACGCTAACCTTACACCTGTGGGGTTCATCGTTCTTCCTGATACTGCGTTAACCCTAAAAAAGCAAAAACGCTGAATCTCATTGAAATTCAGCGTTTTAACTTGTTTTACCTTTTAGGTTCGTGGTGCCACCAGGAATCGAACCGGGGACACAAGGATTTTCAGTCCTTTGCTCTACCAACTGAGCTATGGCACCAATCTCTTTTGGTTTGCGGTTGCAAAGGTATGCAATATTTTTGATTGTGCAAACTTTTGGGAGGAAAAAACGCAGTTTAAGGTGCTGAAAGTTGGTTTTTGGATGTTTAATGTAAATGGGAGAGTGGAATATGCGATGAAAGATGAACAGAAAAAAGGTGAACGATGAAAAATAAGATTCCAATCGTTCACCTTTTTGACAGCTGTTATTGTTTAAGCGGGTTCCAGCCTTGCGCTTTGAGTTCCAGTTCGTTTCCGTCACGGGTAACTAATGCGCAGCCTAGTTCTGCTTTGGTGATGTGTCCGATGACTTTGACATCCTTGATTTGTGAAACAGCTTCGTGAGCCGTCAGTGGAACTGTGAACAGAAGTTCATAGTCTTCTCCACCATTCAATGCGCACGTGGTCAGATTCATGTTGAATTCTTCAGCCATGACCGCGGTTTGATAATCAATCGGGATTCTTTCTTCATAAACCCGGCAACCGGTTCCGCTCTGTGAACAGATGTGCATAAGTTCAGACGAAAGCCCGTCGGAAATGTCCATCATGGCTGTTGGCTTAATACCTGCCTTGGCCAGTGCCTCGATGATGTCCTTGCGCGCTTCCGGTTTTAGAATGCGTTCCAGCAGATATTCTTTTCCGGCAAAGTCCGGCTGAACATCTTTTTCTCCCTGGAAAACGGCTTTTTCGCGTTCCATGAGCTGGAGTCCCATGTAAGCAGCACCCAGATCCCCTGAAACACAGATCAGGTCTGTATCCTTGGCTCCGTTCCGATAGACCACCTGATCCTTGGGTGCTTCGCCGATGCAAGTAATCGAGATGGCGAGACCTGTAACAGATGAGGTGGTGTCACCTCCTACGATATCTACATGATGAAGCTGGCAGGCAAGTTTCAGTCCTTCGTAAAAGTCTTCCAGATCTTCGATGCAGAAACGTTTGGAAACGGCTAGAGAAACCGTGATCTGTTTCGGCGTTCCGTTCATGGCATAGATATCCGAAAAGTTGACCATGGCTGATTTGTATCCCAAATGTTTCAGCGGAGTGTAGACCAGATCGAAGTGCACTCCTTCCATAAGCAGGTCGGTCGTTACCAGCACTTGCTTTTCCGGAAATTCCAATACGGCCGCATCGTCGCCGATGCCATATTTACTTTCCGGGTTTTCCAGTTTGATGTCTTGGGTGAGGTGTTTGATCAGTCCGAATTCGCCCAAGGTTGCAATTTCAGTTCGATTATTTTCGTGCATAGTTTTTGTTATGATCTGTTGATTAGTTCTTTCATGATGGTAGTCATGCGCGGCTGAGCTTCATCGGCAGCCTTTTGTACCTCTTCGTGGGATACTTCAACGATTTTTCCTTCTACGCCCAGGTCGGTAATGACTGACATGCCGAATACCTTGATGCCACAGTGGTTGGCAACAATGACTTCGGGCACGGTAGACATGCCTACGGCATCAGCTCCCAGAATCCGGAACATTTTGTATTCAGAAGGTGTTTCAAATGTCGGTCCTTGAGTACCAATGTAAACCCCTTTCTGTACCTTAATTCCTTTTTCCTTTGCTATTTCGGTAGCTTTGTCAATGAGTTCCTTGGAATAAGCCTCGCTCATGTCCGGGAAGCGCGGTCCGTAATCAATGTTCTTGCCGCGTAACGGATGTTCGGGGAAGAAGTTGATATGGTCGGTTATGATCATCAGATCTCCAATTTCAAAGTCAGGATTGGTTCCTCCTGAAGCATTGGATACGAACAAAGTCTTAATGCCGAGTTCTCGCATGACACGTACCGGGAAGGTAACTTCTTTCATGGAATAGCCTTCATAGAAGTGGAAACGTCCCTGCATGGCCATAATGTCTTTGTTTCCCAGTTTGCCGAAAATAAGTTTTCCGCTATGGCCTTCTACGGTTGAAACGGGAAAGTTGGGGATCTCGGCATAGTTTATTTCGTATTTCTCGGTAATCTCATGTACCAGACTTCCAAGTCCGGTTCCTAAAATAATGGCTGTTTCCGGATGGGTGTGCATTCTGGCCTTAAGAAAGGCTGCTGTTTCTTGAATCTTTTCTAACATATTCCTTGATTTTGAGGTTGAATAATTCTTCTTTTCCTAAAAACTTTACTTCAATGGGAAGTACTTCTATATAGGGCTTCAAAGCATCTTCCAGTAAAGGGTGACAGATCAGGCGTGCAGCATCTTTTTCTGTTGTAATAATACTTCGTTTCCCGGAAGGAAGTTCCCGGAAAGCATTATTTATTCGTGTCAGATCTGCAGCGCTGAACTGGTGATGGTCTCCAAAGCAGAGCGGGTGAACATATTGGGTATGTTTTAAAAGCTCTTGATGCAAAGGACCGGGGGAGGCGATACCTGTCACCAATAACAAATGTTCATCTGCCTGTATATCGTTAAGTTCCCGTTCAGGGCGACAGGCAAAAAGCGGTTGAAGCTTTCCGTATGCCATACGGGTGAAAAAGACTTCTTGTCCGGCTTGTGGATGTAGTTGTTCGCATATATGCTTTTCTTCTTCACTGTTAAGCTGCTCGGGACATTTGGTGATGATGAACATGTCTGCCCGTTGTTTGCCGCAAAGAGGTTCTCTCAAACGCCCGGCCGGGAGCAGAAGGTCATTCCAGACGGGTCGGTTGTAATCGATCAGAAGGATATTTAGTCCTGGCTTCACATACCGGTGCTGAAAGGCATCGTCCAGAATGATTGCTTCGGTAGGGGGAAGCACATGGTTGCTCATCAGTTGTTGAATACCGTGGCAGCGGTCTCGGTCTACTGCCACTCGGATCTCCGGATACTTGTGAGCCATCTGATAAGGCTCATCTCCAATCTCGTTTGCCGATGATTGGGGAGTTGCCAGCACAAAACCTTTTGATTGCCGTTTATATCCCCGGCTCAGAACGGCTATGTTATAGTCTTGTTGCAATAGCCGGATCATATATTCTGTGTGAGGGGTCTTCCCGGTTCCTCCGACTGTAATGTTGCCTATGTTGATGACGGGCAGGGGGAAATGCTGGGATTTCAGTATGCCGGCATCAAATAGAAAATTACGTAGCCGGACCCCGATCCCATATAAGAAGGAAAGGGGCCTCAGACTCTGATTGATTTTGACAGCTGACGGTTTTCTCATAACTACTGGATACTGAGCTCAAAGGGGATTCGTGTTTGCAGACGATCTGCCTTATTCAGATTTTTCAATAAGGTGAAACCCTTGCTGAAATCACCGAATGTTGCTTCAACCTGACTTTGGATATAACTGTCCTTGCGGGTTTTCATTAGAGTGGTCAAGAAGTCTTCCGGTTTAGGATAAGCTACAACATTATAATTCTCTATTTTGGCATGTTGGCTGGCTGCCTTCAGTGCTGTCTGGAGATTGCCCAGCTCGTCCACAAGTTTCAGTTCTTTCGCCATTGCTCCTGTCCAGACTCTTCCCTCTGCGATCTTTTTCAGATCTTCAATAGGTATGTTGCGTCCTTCTGCGCATCGTCTGGTGAAAAGTTCGTAGCCGTTGTTGACCGATTGTTGTATTAAGGCTTTTTCTTCAGCATTGAGCGGGCGTGCAATATTGCCCAGATCAGCCAGTTTGTTTGTTTTTACTCCGTCAATGTGCAAATCCAGTTTTTGGGTGACGAGTTCTGAAAAATCTGGAACCATACCGAATATGCCGATCGAGCCGGTTAAGGTTGTTGGCTCTGCTACAATCCAGTCAGCGGCACACGAGATATAATAACCTCCGGATGCTGCATAGTCTCCCATGGATACGATGACAGGTTTTTCTTCTTTAAGTAACTTGACTTCTCTCCAGATCTGTTCAGAACCGTATGCGCTTCCTCCCGGAGAATTGACACGTAACACTACGGCTTTGATGTTTTTGTCTTCCCGTAATTTGCGGAGGTCTGTGATGACTTTTTCAGAGTTAATGCCTTCTTCGTTATAATTGTAGGATGAAGAATTGTCGATTTCTCCGTATGCATAATAAACAGCAATAATGTTGCCGCTCTTATCTCGCGGTGTATTGCGTTTGACATTGATCATATCAGATAATGTCAATGTATGGAGCTTGTCTTTTTCTTTAAGTCCGATTTGTGATTTTAAGTAGGCGAGTACCTCGTCTTTATACATTAAAGTATCTGCCAGCCCATTGGCTATACATGAATCTGCCGGTTGGAAATCCATATATTGATCTGCCAGGATATTTAATTGTTCTTGAGTAAGCTGGCGTGACTGGGCGATGTCATCAGTCATTTGGTTCCAGATGGACTGTACAAACGCCTGTGTCTGTTCTTTGTTAGCCGGACTCATTTCTGTTCCGATCAGTGGCTCAACGGCGGATTTATAAGTTCCAACTCTGAATATTTGTACGTTAATACCGACCTTTTTCAACAAATCTTTTACGAATAAAGTTTGTGCACTAAGGCCATGCCATGAAATGCTTCCTGATGGGTTAAGGATTATTTTGTCAGCTATACTTGCCAGATAGTATCCGCTTTGAGAATATCCTCCTCCATAAGCGATAATAAATTTGCCGCTTTCTTTAAAATCAGCAAGTGCTTGTCGTATTTCCTGCAAAGAAGCAGATCCGCAGCTGAAATTTCCAACGTTAAGATAGATGCCTTTTATTTGATCATTTTCTTTTGCCTTTGCAATAGAGGCAGAGATGTCGTTAAGTCCATAAACAGATTGCTCCTCATCTAATAGTTGATCGATAGGAGTTGGCTGATAACGTTCTGCAATGCTTCCCTGCAGATCTAGAACGAATACTGAATTGTTGTGCACAGTAGTTTCTGTTTCAGAGGAGGCTAGGAGGCCTGCAACACTGGCAATACCTATTATCATAAAGATAAATCCTGTAACTAATAAGCCCAGAATTGTAGCCAGGGTAAATTTGAAGAATTCTTTCATCGTTTTATCGTTTTGTAATTGTTTATAAACAACAAAGTTAGTTCTTTTATTGGAAAAAGCAAATGGCTTATGGGGAAACAAATCAATAGATGCCTGATGTTGACAAGTATTTAGGATTTGTTTCTGCCCATTCTCATTATTCCTTGTTGAGGGGATTCTGCAGGCGGATCAGCCAAACAAGGACGGAACTGTAAGTTTCAAGCCATCCTCTCCCTGCACAGTAAAATCTTAAATGTAGAAAAAATAATGTAGTGCAAAGCTTTCCGGCTAACATGAGATCTTTTGCACTATAATGTTTGCTGGCTTTATGAGATTTTCAGTAAATATTAAGATTGTCTGGGATTTTTAATTTGTATCAAGTTGTTCTGTTTGTATAGTTTCTCAGCAGGCATAAAGTATCCCTATTATATGGAATTGCTCGAATGAAATCCTTTGGCAGATGTAAAAGTCTGTATGTGATTTCTCAATTAATATAGGGCTTACCACTTTGTTTGGGGCTTTCTGCCGGTATAAAAACAGTTTTAAGAGGAATTTCTCAGTGTATATCAGTTTTTCGCCTTTATATAATATATAATAAGGTGTAGTATGAAGATGTATTCGAAGGAGTATTGAAAATCATGTTCTAAAACATAATTGATTTACAGCTTATTATAAAAATAATTGAAAATTGTTTGAAAAAAGTGTTTCATAGAATTTGCAGGAAAGGGAAAAGGCTATACCTTTGCAACCGCTTTCGGGAGAGAGGGCTCAGGTAACTGAAACGACATGCTGAAAAATTCTGTTGCGGATCCGCTTTGGACTGTGCGAGTATCTTACCTTGGTATTGTCCAAGGGAGCGAGAAAGTCATCCTTCCGGTTTCCCTGAAAAAACTTTTTCGAAAAAACTTCCGAAAAGTTTGGCAGAATGAAAAAAAGCAATTACCTTTGCATCCGCTTTCCGGTAAAAACGGAAGCTAAAAAAGAAGAGAGATCTTTGATAGACTTTAGATAAACAAACGAGATGTAGTACAAGAAAAAGTCGTCTGAAACAGTCTGATATGCAGGCTGCAAAATGAGGATGGCGGGAAGAACCGTCAGTAACCTTAAAAATATAAAGGTGCACTGAAAGAGAAAAACGGAAACCTGAACAGAGCAAACAGAGCCTGCAGCAATGCAGGTTAAAAAAAGATATTTTACAATGAAGAGTTTGATCCTGGCTCAGGATGAACGCTAGCTACAGGCTTAACACATGCAAGTCGAGGGGCAGCGGGATTGAAGCTTGCTTCAATTGCCGGCGACCGGCGCACGGGTGAGTAACGCGTATCCAACCTTCCGCTTACTCGGGGATAGCCTTTCGAAAGAAAGATTAATACCCGATGGTATCTTAAGCACGCATGAGATTAAGATTAAAGATTTATCGGTAAGCGATGGGGATGCGTTCCATTAGGCAGTTGGCGGGGTAACGGCCCACCAAACCTACGATGGATAGGGGTTCTGAGAGGAAGGTCCCCCACATTGGAACTGAGACACGGTCCAAACTCCTACGGGAGGCAGCAGTGAGGAATATTGGTCAATGGGCGAGAGCCTGAACCAGCCAAGTAGCGTGAAGGATGACGGCCCTACGGGTTGTAAACTTCTTTTGTGCGGGAATAAAGGAGCTTACGTGTAGGCTTTTGCATGTACCGTAACGAATAAGCATCGGCTAACTCCGTGCCAGCAGCCGCGGTAATACGGAGGATGCGAGCGTTATCCGGATTTATTGGGTTTAAAGGGAGCGTAGACGGGTTTTTAAGTCAGCTGTGAAAGTTTGGGGCTCAACCTTAAAATTGCAGTTGAAACTGGAGACCTTGAGTACGGTTGAGGCAGGCGGAATTCGTGGTGTAGCGGTGAAATGCTTAGATATCACGAAGA
>ENA-OVFO01000376-OVFO01000376.1-human-gut-metagenome-genome-assembly--contig:-NODE-376-length-24258-cov-6.062430_pt1 | contig 24258 bp, 18 predicted proteins | sample MGYA00237761_ERZ505401 | MGnify/ENA primary metagenome ERZ505401 (study PRJEB26158, sample SAMN06016330) | human gut metagenome | biome: human gut; feature: ankylosing spondylitis patient; material...
GATTACGTCGGCCTGCCCACCGCTGAGGACAGCTGGAACTTCGAGACCTTCACGGTTGAGGAGTACGAGGCGCTGAAGCAGAAGATCGCTTCTGGCGAGATCGTTGTTGACAACAGCTCTGACGACGCTACCAAGCCCACCGTCAGCGAGTTCACCAACGTCACCTACATCCAGTAAAATTTGAACAGTCCGCAAGGGCTGTAGGGAACGACCCTCTCCGTCATTGCCGCCAGGCTTTGACGGAGAGGGTCGTTTTTGTCTCGCGAAAAATCGTGCAGCTTGCACAAAAGTAATACTTATAAGAGTACATCCCGCCAAAAAATCAAAAAGAAGTGTGCAAAACCGCAAAAATACGGTATAATGGTACACAGAATAGTACAGGTGTCGATTTGACACGAAAGGAGAGTGAGCAGATTGGCAGAGGATTTTGTGATCGAGATGCTCCATATCACCAAGGAATTTCCCGGGATCAAGGCAAACGACGATATCACCCTGCAGCTGCGCAAAGGCGAGGTACATGCCCTGCTGGGCGAGAACGGCGCCGGCAAAAGTACGCTGATGAGCGTGCTGTTCGGCCTGTATCAGCCGGAACAGGGCAAGATCCTGAAAAACGGCAAGGAGGTTGCCATCCGCAACCCCAACGATGCCAACGCACTGGGCATCGGCATGGTGCACCAGCACTTCAAGCTGGTGGAATGCTTCAGCGTGCTGGACAACATCATTCTGGGCGTGGAGCCCAACAAGATGGGCTTTTTGCAGAAGGCCGAGGCACGCAAAAAGGTGATGGCGCTGAGCGAAAAGTACGGCCTGCGGGTGGACCCGGACGCACTCGTCAGCGATATCTCGGTGGGTATGCAGCAGCGCGTAGAGATTTTGAAGATGCTGTACCGCGACAACGAGATCCTGATCTTTGACGAGCCCACCGCTGTGCTGACCCCGCAGGAGATCGACGAACTGATGGAGATCATGCGCGGGTTCAAAAAGGAGGGCAAGTCCATCCTGTTCATCACCCATAAGCTCAACGAGATCATGGCTGTGGCCGACCGCTGCACCGTGCTGCGCAAGGGCAAGTATATGGGCACGGTGGATATCAAGGACACCACCAAGGAAGAGCTTTCCCGCCGCATGGTGGGCCGTGACGTGCAGCTGCAGGTGGAAAAGCAGCCCGCGCACCCCGGCGAGACCGTGCTGGACGTGGAAAACGTTACCATCCACAACGACCAGCGCAAAAAGGACGTGGTGAAGGACGTGTCCTTCAAGGTACACGCAGGCGAGATCGTCTGTCTGGCGGGCATTGAGGGCAACGGCCAGACCGAGTTCATCTACGGCCTGACCGGCCTGAGCAAGCTGTCTAGCGGCAAGCTTACGCTGGACGGCAAGGATATCACCCACGAGAGCATCCGCCAGCGCTCCAAGGACGGCATGGGTCACATCCCGGAGGACCGCCACAAGCACGGTCTGGTGCTGGATTTCAGCCTGGAAAACAACATCGTGCTGCAGCGCTACTGGCAGCCGGAGTTCCAGAAGGGTGGCTTTATCCGTGCCGATAAGGTGCGCGAGTACTCTGACAGACTGATCGAGCAGTACGATGTGCGCAGCGGTCAGGGCAGTGTGACCACCGTGCGCAGTATGTCCGGCGGCAACCAGCAGAAGGCGATCATCGCCCGCGAGATCGACCGCGACCCCAAGCTGCTGGTGGCAGTGCAGCCCACCCGTGGTCTGGACGTGGGTGCCATTGAGTACATCCACCGCCAGATCGTGGCCGAGCGCGATAAGGGCAAGGCCGTGCTGCTGGTCAGCCTTGAGCTGGACGAGGTGATGAACCTTTCTGACCGCATCCTTGTAATGTACGAGGGCGAGATCGTGGGCGAGTTTGACCCCAAGACCACCACCGTGCAGGAGCTGGGTCTGTATATGGCAGGCGCCCGCAAGCAGGGAAAGGAGGAGCAGTAACACATGAATAAGAAAAAACTTTCCCGCAGCAGCAGCCTGCAAAGCTCTGTTACCAGCGTGCTGGCTGCACTGCTGTGCATCCTGATTGGTTTGCTGGTGGGCTTTCTGGTGCTGGTAGCCATCAACCCCGCACACGCATGGGGCGATGGCTTTGTGCGCATCATCAAGGGCGGTTTCCACGATGCCCCCTACGGCGTGGGCAAGGAGCTTGCCAATGCCGCACCCCTGATCATGACTGGTCTGTCCGTGGCCTTTGCCTTCAAGACCGGCCTGTTCAACATCGGTGCAGCCGGTCAGTATACGCTGGGCGCTTACGGTGCGCTGTACTGCGCCATCATGCTCAAGCTGCCCTGGTTCGTCTGCCTGCTGGTAGCAGCAGTGCTGGGCGGCCTGTGGGGTGCGATCCCCGGCTTTTTCAAAGCCTACTTCAACATCAACGAGGTCATTACCTCCATCATGTTCAACTGGATCGGCCTGTATCTGGTGAATGAGCTCATCTACCAGAACGGCACCGGCCCCATGTACGATGTGCGCAACACCCGTACTTTGAACCTGAGCAAGAATGCCGATTTTGCCCAGTCCCTGATCCCGGACTTTGGCTTGAACAAGCTGTTCCAGACCAACAGCACCACCATTGCCATCTTCTTGGCGGCAGCGGTGGCTGTGCTGATCTGGGTGGTGCTGAACAAGACCACCTTCGGCTATGAGCTCAAGGCCGTTGGCCTGAACAAGAACGCCGCCCGTTACGCCGGTATCAACGAGAAGAAGAACATCATCCTCTCCATGGCCATTGCCGGTGCGCTGGCAGGCTTTGGCGCAGGTCTGTTCTATCTGTCCAACGTGTCCCAGTGGAACCCGCTGAACTCCACCAGCCTGCCGGGCATGGGCTTCAACGGTATCTCGGTGGCACTGCTGGCAAGCTCCAACCCCATTGGCACCGTGTTCTCTGCGCTGTTCATCTCCCACATCTCGGTCGGCGGCTCCTTCCTGTCCACCAAGTTTTACCCCACTGAGATCTCGGATCTGATCAGCGGCATCATCATCTACCTGTGCGCATTCTCCATGCTGTTCCGCGGCAAGATCCAGAGCCTGCTGTTCCGGAATGCCGAAAAAACCAATGTGAACGCAGAGCCTGCGCCTGCCGCAGAAAAGACCAAAAAGGAGGGCAAGTAATATGCTGCTTCTGATCAAATATACCCTGCTGTACGGTATCGTGCTGATGCTGGTGGCACTGGGCGGTATGTTCAGCGAACATTCCGGCATCATCAACATTGCACTGGAGGGCATCATGGTCATCGGCGGCGTGGCCGGTGTGCTTACCCTGACCATGCTGCCTGCAAGCCTGTCGCCCTTCCTTGTGGTGCTGATCTCCATTCTGGTGGCAGCGCTGGCGGGCGTGATCTACAGCCTGCTGTTGGCCTTTGCCTCTATCAACCTGAAGGCGGACCAGACCATTGGCGGTACGGCACTGAACCTGCTGGCTACCGCCATTGCCGTGGTCATCTCCAAGTACTTCAGCGAGAGCGGCAGCGCCAAGCTGAACTATTCCAACAAGCCCTTCCTGTTCAGCATCGGCGGGCTGGAACTCAGCGTGTTCGTGCCGTTGGGGCTGATCTTGCTGGTGGTCAGCTACATCGTGCTGTATAAGACCCGCTTCGGCCTGCGCCTGCGTGCCTGCGGCGAGCATCCGCAGGCTGCGGACTCGGTGGGCATCAACGTTTACAAGATGCGTTACGCCGGTGTCATCCTTTCCGGTGCGCTGGGCGCCGTCGGCGGTCTGGCGTATATCGTGCCCCCGGTGCAGACCTGGAACTTTGAAGTCGGCGTGGCCGGTGCAGGCTTTCTGGCACTGGCAGTTATGATCTTTGGCCAGTGGAAGCCTTTCCACATCTTTGGCGCGGCCATGTTCTTTGCCGTGTTCAAGAGCCTTGCCAATATTGCAGACTCCACCTTCCTCGCACAGCTGCACTGGTCCAGCAACATCTATAATATGATGCCCTTTGTGGCCTCTATGGTCATTCTGGCCTTCACCTCCAAGAACAGCATGGCACCCAAGGCCGAGGGTATCCCCTACGATAAGGGCTCCCGCTAAGCGTATTCGCTAAAAATCTGTAAAACGAAGGCATCCGCAGCCATCCATGTGCTACGGATGCCTTTTTTGTACGGGGCAGGGCATATTTTGTCCATATATTTGCCGGCAGAAAATGGCATTTTTACTTGTAAAATACAACAAGATGTGCTATCATTATAAAACGAATGTGTATCTATAGGAACCCGGTGTACATTTCTTGCACTGCGGAAAACAAGAAAGGTGAGTTTCGCTATTATGGACGAAAAAGCAACTATGGGACAGTCGCTCCGGAGCACGGAGGACGAGGAGACCATTGATCTGATGGAACTGGCCCGCCTGCTGTGGGCGCATGCTGTGCAGATCGTGGCAGCAGCTGTTGCGGCAGCGCTGATCTGCCTGCTGGTGTGCGTGTTTGCGCTTACACCCAAGTATCAGGCTTCTATCAATATGATCGTGAATACCCGGCAGGATAACTCCTCCACCTTTACCAGTGATAACTTCAATTCTGCTAAGAACCTGATCAGCACCTATGCGGTCATCATCAAGGGCAACACCGTGCTGAACGAGGTGATCGACAAACTGGATCTGGACATGACCTACGCCGAGCTGTACGACATGGTGGATGTTGCCGATGTGGACGCTACCCAGATCATGAAGATCACGGTCACCGATACAGATGCAGAGCGCGCAGGCGAGATCGCCCAGACCATTGCCGACATCGTGCCCGATGTGCTGGTGGAAAAGGTGGAAGCCGGTTCCTGCAAGGCGGTGAGCGATGTGATCATCGATCCCAACAAGGTGTTCCCCCAGACCAAGAAGTACGTTGTGCTGGCCGGTCTGCTGGGCGCTGTGGTGGTGTGCGGCGTGCTGGTGCTGGCACACCTGCTGCACGATACCATTGTGGATGACGAAGATGTTCAGAAGAAGCTCGGCCTGCCCGTGCTGGGCCTGATCCCGGAGGTGTAAGACGATGTGGAATCTGTTTAACAAAAAGAACAAAACTGACGGCGAGCACCGTACCCTGCAGCTGATCACCGATAAAAAGATGCCCTTTGGCTATGTGGAGGCCTACAAGTCTCTGCGCACCAATCTGGACTTTATGGCGGGCTCCATGGACGTGCACACGCTGGTCATCACCAGTACCGTGCCGGAAGAGTCCAAGAGCAATGTGGCGGTCAATCTGGCGATGACGATGGCCGAAAGCGGCAAAAAGGTGGCTCTGGTGGATTGCGACCTGCGCAAGCCGGTGCTGCACCGCTACCTGAAGGCCGGTCACAACGTAAAGGGCGTTTCCAACGTGCTGTCCAACCAGTGCACGCTGGACGAGGCGCTGCATGAACTGAAGGAAATGAATCTGACCTTCCTGCCCGCCGGTACCCCGCCGCCGAACCCCTCCGAGATGCTGAGCCAGCCGCAGATGCAGGCCATGGTCAACACCCTGCGGGAAAAGTTCGATGTGGTCATCTTTGATGCACCCCCGGTGTCCGTGGTCACCGATGCAGCCGTCATCGGCCGCTATGTGGACGGCGCGGTTTTCGTTGTGCGCTCGGACTACGCCCCCGCCGATGCGGTGCGCGGCGCAGTGAAAAAGCTGCAGGATGCCGGTGTCCGGGTGCTGGGCAGCGTGCTGACCCGCTACGACATGAAGAAGGCACTCAAGGGCTCCAGCTACGCATACAGCTATGCCTACAATTACAACTATGCCTACGAAAAACAGAAGGCTGATGTTACTGAATAAGGAAGCACTGCTATGACGGATCTGCATTGTCACATTCTGCCCGGCATGGATGACGGCGCAAAGGATACAGCGGTCTCGCTGGAGCTGCTGCGCAGGGAATACGAGGACGGTGTGCGCAACATCGCGTTCACCAGCCACTTCAACAGCGAGCGCACCACGGTGGAAGCCTTTACGGCAAAGCGGCAGGCTGCCTTTGAACAGCTGACCGCAGCGCTGGAGGGGCAGCCCATGCAGTTTGATTTCAAACTGGGGGCGGAGGTGTTCTTCTCGCCCGGCCTGTGCGAGCTGGACACCCGGGCGCTGTGCATGGGGGACACCGCTTATCTGCTGCTGGAATTCCCCACCACCCACAAGCCGCATTTTATCCGGCAGACCCTGTACAATCTGCAGCAGCAGGGCATCGTGCCGCTGATTGCGCATATCGAGCGCTACCCCTATGTGCTGGAGGATCCCACCCTGCTGTACGACTGGGTAGCCGCCGGTGCCTATGCGCAGATCAACGCAGGAGCACTGCTGGAGCCTAAGCTCTGCAAAAAGTTGTGTAAGTTCATCCAGTGGGGATTGGTTCATGTCATCTCCACCGACACCCATTCCCCGGACAAGCGCCCGCCCCGCATGGCACAGGGAGTGCAGCAGCTGGAAAAGCTGCTGGGCAGGGAAACTGCTGCCCACATCGTGCGCAACGGCGATGAACTGTTCCACGATCAGGAACTGGACGCTGCGACCCTGCATCAGCCCAAAAAGTTTTTGGGCATGTGGGTCTGATCCTAAAGTAAGGAGAAAACTGCCCGGGCAGAGAATTACTCTGCCCGGGCAGCGGATTTTGGTATGAAGAAAAATAAGGTCCTGAAAATCGTGTTGATCGTGCTGGGCGCGCTGGTGGCTCTGCTGGCAGCAGCTGTTCTTGGCGTGCTGTTCTACCTCCACAGTATGGCAGCCGGTATTCCTGAAACCCTGCCGGATGCCCCGGCGGACAGCACACAGGTCACCCTGACGGATGATGAGATCGATAAGCTGCTCAGCGGTGAGATCACGCTGGAGGAACTGGCAGATGAAGCCGCCGCGTCCGGCAACGGGGAACAGGAGGCATCCGCCAGCGCTCCGCAGCAGGAGACAGGTGCGGCTTCCTCCCCGGCAGGTTCTTCTGCTTCTTCGGGGAGCGCTGCCTCCCGGACGGAGAGCAGCAGTACAGCGTCCTCCAGCAAGCAGGAGACTGCCGGTACAGCCAATTCCGGTACAGAAAAACCGGCGTCCTCCTCCGGCAAACAGGAGGCCGGCTACGAGGCCGAGGTCAAGGCACTGCTGCGGCAGCTGTACAGCGTCAAGGCACGCGCCGAGGCAGAGCTGAACAGCTGCATTGCCGGAGCAAAGGCAGAGTTCAAATCGCTGCCGGAGTCTCAGCAGACACAGGCGCGCAAGATATCCATCGTGCTGGCCAGAAGCGGCAGACTGTACGCGATGCAGGCCTCCTACGACAGGGAAGTGGGGAGCATCGTCAGCCAGATGCGCGCCATTCTGACCGCCAACGGCCAGAGCACCGCACTGGCGGATCAGGCCATGGCCTCCTATAAGGCACAGAAGAGCGCCATGTACTCCCGGCTGACCGCAAAACTGTACTCCTGACCCGCAAAACGACCCATGACCACCCGCAGCACATCTCCCGGGCACCGACCGTGCTGGAGAAGGGGCTGCGGGTGGCTTTGTTTTGCCTTTTTGCTGTAATATGGAGAAAAATGCCAAGGACATGGAGGAATGACTCTGCGGCAGAGACGCTGCCTTTTACGCCGACAGGGGAGGGCGGATTGTACGCGCCAACGAAACAATCCCCCAAAAGGCCGGAAAAGTAGCACTTTTACCTACAAATAAACAGAAAATTTGTATAAAGTATAAGATTCCACTCATGCTCTGCTGTAATGAAGTGAATTTTTTTCATGTAAATTGACAAAAATCGAGGTTGTCTTTATAATAGATAGAGTGTTTCTCGGGTATGGACGATGGTGTTTATGCAACCGCAAGATGCCATCGTTTTATTATTCGCTTTTCTGTCCGCGTGCCAAGGACAGACGTCCGCTATGTGTGAGGCTGGCGGACTGCGGGAAAGTGTGGCTCGGCCTGAGAGCAAAAACAGTAATTCATTGATAGGATTGGAGTGGCATCAAACGATGGCAAAGTACATCATCAAGCGTGTCGCAATGGGTATCTTCAGTATCTTCATTGTGGCTACGGTTACCTTTTTTGTCATGAACCTGGTCCCCGGTGGCCCGTTCGTGGCAGAAAAGTCCATCAGTGCCGCTGCTCAGCAGGCTCTGGCCGAAAAGTATGGCCTGGATAAGCCGCTGGGTGTGCAGTACGTCAACTACATGAAGAGCCTTTTGCACGGCGATCTGGGTCTGAGCCTGCGCCAGCGCGGCCGTACCGTGAACCAGATCATCGCCAGCAAACTGCCGGTGTCCTGCCGTCTGGCAGGCATTGCAGTGGTGGTGGCTCTGTGCGTGGGCATCCCGCTGGGCTGCATTTCTGCTTATAACCGCGGCAAGTGGCTGGATAACATTATTATCGTGTTTGCTACCTGCGGCATCGCGATCCCCAGCTTTATCTCCAGCGTGCTGCTTTTGTACCAGTTTGGTATGAACATGAAGGTGCTGCCCACCGTTGGCCTGAACAGCGCAGCCGCCTATATCATGCCGGTCACCGCACTGGCCATCTATCCCTCGGCTTATATCACCCGTCTGATGCGCTCCAGCCTGCTGGACGTCATGGGTCAGGACTATATGCGCACTGCCCGCGCAAAGGGCGTGTCCCAGTTCATGATCCTGTTCAAGCACGCACTGCGCAACGCCATCCTGCCTGTCATCACCTACGTCGGCCCCATGCTGGCCGGCCTGATGACCGGTTCCTTCGTGGTGGAAAAGATCTTCTCCGTGCCCGGTCTGGGCCGCGACTTCGTGTCTGCCATCACCAACCGTGACTACACCATGATCATGGGCACCACCATTCTGCTGTCCAGCATGGTCATTATTGCAAACGTGATCGTGGATATCCTGTACAAGATCATCGACCCGCGTATCAAGCTGAAGTAAGAGAGGAGCGATTTTCATGGAAAACATTAAAAAGAATCCGCTCAGCCTGCAGCTCAATGCGGAGGATTTTCTGCCCGCCAGCAATGAGGAAAAGCAGAGTCTGGTGGTCATGCGCGAGAGCGTCAACTTCTGGAAGGACGGTATCCGCCGCCTGAAGAAAAACAAGATCGCCATGGTCAGCTTTGTGTTCATCATTGCCATTGCTATCTTTGCCTACATTCTGCCCGCCGTGTGGCCCTACAGCTACTCCGAGCAGGTGAAGGGCAGCAACAATCTGGCACCGTTCGAGTACTCTGCCGCTGAGCAGGCCCGCATCGATGCCGGCGAAAAGGTGTTCCCGCACATTCTGGGCACCGACCGTATGGGCCGTGACTTTGCGGTGCGTATCATGATGGGCACCCGCGTCAGCCTGTCTGTCGGTCTGATCGCCTCTGTGCTGGTGCTGATCATCGGCGCTACCTACGGCGCAGTTTCCGCCTTTGCCGGCGGCTGGGTGGATAATATCATGATGCGTATTACAGATATTCTGTACACCATCCCCGATATTCTGCTGATCATCCTGCTGGGCATGGCCCTGAAGGACCCGCTGGACAAGCTGTCCACACAGCCTGGCTTTAAGTGGATGCAGACGCTGGGCCCCAACATGATCTCCATCTTCATCATCTTTGCTCTGCTGTACTGGGTCGGCATGGCGCGTATCGTCCGCAGCCAGATCCTGATCCTGAAGGAGAGCGAGTATGTTACCGCTGCCCGCGCACTGGGCGCATCCAGCGGCCGTATCATCAAAAAGCATCTGCTTACCAACTGCATTGGTACTCTGATTGTTACCACCACCCTGCAGATCCCGGCCTCCATCTTCACCGAGAGCTACCTGAGCTTCATCGGTCTGGGTGTTGCAGCTCCGCTGCCCTCTCTGGGTTCTCTGGCTACCGATGCTGTTAAGGGCATGAACACCTATCCCCATCTGCTGATCGCCCCCGCACTGATGATCAGCGTGATGATCCTTGTGTTCAACCTGTTCGGCGATGGCCTGCGCGATGCCTTTGACCCGAAGCTGAAGAATTGATGAGGTGAACAGAAATGAGCGAGAAAATTCTTGATATCAAAGATGAGCGCCTTTCTTTCTTCACCCCCGCGGGCGAAGTAAAGGCACTGAACGGCGTTTCCTTTACCATGAATCAGGGCGATGTTCTGGGCGTTGTAGGTGAGTCCGGCTCCGGTAAGTCGGTCACCGCCTACTCCGTTATGGGCCTGACCGCTTACCCCGGTAAGCTGGTGGGCGGTAAGGTGTGGTTCAACGGCCACGAGATCGAGAACATGAAGGAGAAGGACTTCCGCAAGATCCGCGGCAACGAGGTCTCCATCATCTTCCAGGACCCCATGACCAGCCTGAACCCGGTGTACACCATCGGCAACCAGATCGTGGAGGTCATCCGCCTGCACACCGATAAGAATAAGGCCGATGCATGGGCACGCGCCAAGGAACTGCTGGAGCTGGTCGGCATCAATGAGCCTGAAAAGCGCCTGAAGCAGTACCCCCACGAGCTGTCCGGCGGTATGCGCCAGCGCGTGATGATCGCCATTGCACTGGCCTGTGAGCCCAAGCTGCTGATCGCCGACGAGCCCACCACCGCACTGGACGTGACCATTCAGGCACAGATCCTTGAATTGATGCAGGATCTGCGCAAGAAGCTGGGCATGAGCATTATCATGATCACCCACGATCTGGGCGTTGTGGCTTCCATGTGCGAGAAGATCGCCGTGATGTACGCCGGCCACATTGTGGAGTACGGCACTACCGACGAGATCTTCTATCAGCCGGGCCACGAGTACACCAAGGGTCTGATCAACTCCATCCCCAAGCTGAACACCGCAGAGCACGAGCGCCTTGTGCCCATCGAGGGCACCCCTGTGGACCTGCTGAATCCGCCGGCCGGCTGCCCCTTTGCGCCCCGCTGCAAGAACTGCATGAAGATTTGTCTGAGCAAGATGCCCCCGCGCACCGAGCTCAGCGATACCCACTATACCTACTGCTGGCTGCAGCAGAAGGCTGCATTTGAGAAAGGGGAAAAGGCAGAATGAGTGAACACAAGACGCTGGTCGAAGTCCAGCACCTGCAGCAGTATTTCCCCGCCGGCGGTGTGGGCAAAAACCGCAAGTACGTTCAGGCTGTGGATGACGTAAGCTTTGCCATCCGCAAGGGCGAGACCCTTGGTCTGGTAGGCGAGTCCGGCTGTGGCAAGACCACCACCGGCCGCACCCTGCTGCGCCTGTACGAGCCCACCGGCGGCAAGATCTACTATGACGGCAACCTGCTGTTCGATAAGGACAACAAGATCGCAGTGGATATGCTGCCCTACCGCCGCCGGATGCAGATCGTTTTTCAGGATCCCTACGCAAGTCTGGATCCCCGCATGACCATCGGCGACATCGTGGGTGAGGGCATTGATATCCATCATCTGGCCGAGAACGAAAAGGATCGCCACGATAAGATCATCGCTCTGCTGGAGCGCGTTGGCCTGAACAGCGAGCACGCAAACCGCTACTGCCATGAGTTCTCCGGCGGTCAGCGTCAGCGCGTGGGCATTGCCCGTGCACTGGCTGTGAACCCCGAGTTCATCGTTTGTGACGAGCCTGTCTCCGCACTGGACGTTTCCATTCAGGCACAGGTCGTCAATATGTTTGAGGATCTGCAGCAGGAGATGGGTCTGACCTACCTGTTCATCGCCCATGACCTGAGCGTTGTCAAGCACATCTCCAACCGCATCGGCGTCATGTATCTGGGCAAGATGGTGGAGCTGGCCGATAGCTACGAGCTGATCACCCACAGCATCCACCCCTACACCCGCAGCCTGATCTCCGCAATTCCGGTGGCAGACCCCATTACGGCCCGCCAGTCCAAGCGTATCGTGCTACAGGGCGATGTGCCCAGCCCCCTGAACCCGCCGTCCGGCTGCCGTTTCCGCACCCGTTGCCCCTATGCAGACGAGCAGTGCGCAAACGAGGTGCCCGAGTTCAAGGAGGTCTCCACCGGCCACTGGGCAGCCTGCCATCACCTTGACCGCGTGAAGTGAGAACACTTCACGCCGGTAAAAAGTGAAAGCAATTCAACTTAGTGCTGAAATGTTGTCACAAAATGGTTACAGTCCAAGTTTTGGGCTTGTAACCGGTATGAGAACGCATTATAATCATTCGTGTTCCTCCGGTGTACATTTGCACCGGATCGAATATAGAGGCGGCTGGGGGAACCTGGCACACTCAAATTTGATATAAGGGAAGGATATTATTATGAAACGCATTTCTCGTCGTAATTTCCTCAAGGTTGCAGGCGTGGGTGCCGCTGCTCTGGGTCTGGCAGCCTGTGGCGGCAGCAAGTCCGGTTCTACCGCAACCTCCGGTTCTGCTTCTTCCGCTGCTGGTTCTTCTACCGGCAGTGTCAACACCGCTGGCTTCACCGTCCAGTACGGCCCCAACCCCGAGACTCTGGATCCCTCTTTGAACAGCGCTGTTGATGGCGCCAACACCATCATCACCATCTTCGAGCCCCTGCTGATCATCAACGAGAACAACGAAGTTATTGGTGGCCAGGCTGAGAGCTGGGAAGCAAGCGAGGACGGCCTGACCTGGACCTTCACCATGCGTGACGGCCTGAAGTGGAGCGATGGCACCGACCTGACCGCTAAGGACTTCGAGTACACCTTCAAGCGTATGGTCAACCCCGACACCGCAGCTCCCTACGCAGAGACCTGCCTGGGCATGATCGATGGTTTTGACGCAGCTGCCGGCTTCCCCGATGCAGACGGCAACCCCACTGCAGAGCCCAACCCCGATGCGCTGAACGTCAAGGCAAGCGACGACGGCAAGACCCTGACCATCGTGCTGTCCTACCCCTGCTCCTACTTCGACAAGATGGCTGCATTCGCATCCATGAGCCCTGTGCAGCAGGCTACCGTTGAGGCCAACGGCGATGCATGGTGCACCTCCGCTGAGACCTTCGTCTCCAACGGCCCCTACATGATCACCGAGTGGACCCCCTCCGAGCGTATCGTTCTGTCCAAGAACCCCAACTACGTTGGCGGCTGGGATAGCTCTAAGATCGTTTCCGACAGCATCACCCTGCTGCTGCTGGAGGACTCTTCCGCTTGCTTCGCTGCTTATAACAGCGGCGAGGCTGTCCTGATCAAGGACGTGCCCACCGACGAGATCCCCAGCCTGACCAAGGCAGAGGATGGCGGCGACTTCTATGTTGACCCCATTCTGGGCACCTATTACGTCAGCATGAACCTGCAGCGCGATGCCTTCAAGGATGCCAAGGTCCGCAAGGCTCTGGCTCTGGCTATCGACCGCGACTACGTTGCCAACACCATCATGCAGGGCACCTACTCTGCTGCTTCCAACCTGGTCGGCCCTAGCATCGTGGACGCGCAGGGCTACTTCTACGACAACGCAAACGGCGGTTCTCCCTACATTGCAGCTGACTACGAGGCAAATATGGCCGAGGCTAAGAAGCTGCTGGAAGAGGCTGGCTATCCCAATGGCGAGGGCTACCCCACCATCGAGTACAGCACCAACGATTCCGGCTACCATGTGCCTCTGGCAGAGTACCTGCAGCAGACTTGGGGCGATCTGGGCATCACTTTGACCATCAGCAAGATGGAGTGGTCTGCCTTCACCGCTGCTCGCCGTGCCGGCGAGTACGATGTTGCCCGTAACGGCTGGGTCATGGACTACAACGATCCTTCCAACATGATCGAGCTGTTCTGCTCCGGCAACGGCAACAACGATGGTAAGTACTCCAACCCTGACTTCGATGCTGCTATGGAGGCTTCCAAGGTTGCAGATGTCGCCGAGCACTTTGCACAGCTGCACAAGGCTGAGGACATCCTGATGGAGGATATGGGCTGCATCCCCGTTGCTTACTACAACGAATTCTGGCTGCAGAGCTCTTCTCTGAAGGGCGTCTGGCACAGCCCCTACGGCTACTGGTACTTCCAGTACGGCTACATCGAGGAGTGATTTCCTCCCTGTGCTGTGCAGCGTAAGCTGAACCGTAAACTATAAGCACTGAGCACCCCGCTGACCGGAAACGGTTGGCGGGGTGCTTTTTTGCTGTTATCCTGCAAAAAAGACGAGTGCTCGGTTTTGCCGAGCACTCGTCTTTTATATGTAAACCAGATTGAAAAGGTACCAGCTTACACCGTGGCCATGGCGGCCAGAACGCTCTGCCAGCTCTTGCTGCGTGCGGCAGACACAGGGGCGGGACGGGTGCGCCGTGCAGCCGGGGCAGTATGGCAGGCCGCAGAGGATACCGTCAGGGCAGGGGAGGGGCAAAAGAACACAGCAGTATCCTTTGCCAGCCACTGCGCAGCCAGTGCAGCGGCCTGCGGGTCAGATTGCAGGGCACGGCGCTCGTTCCCGGCCAAAAAATCTGCCAGCCAGTACAGAATTGCAGCCAGTGGCAGGCAGGGGGAAGCATCCTGATTCCAGTAACTCCAGCGTGCGCCGCAGCCGAGGTGGCTTTCGACTGTGATCTGTGCGCCGGTGCGGGCATTCTGCGGGATGATACCAACATAGTTCGTGCCGGCGCGCTGCCCCAGTTCCTCCACAAGGCGCTGGGTGCGGGCGGCATCCAGCCGATCCTCCCGGCAGTAGGCGCGGAAGTCGGTCTGGCTGAGCAGGCTGTCGGCACTGGACGGAAAACGTCCGGTCAGCTGCCCATCGGCATTGTGGCACAGCTGCCAGCCCTTGCGGAACAGCTGAAAATTCAGGCAGCGCCGCCCCATGGTGGAGTAGCACACAAGGGCGCTCTGCTCCCCGGGCAGCTGTTTTACTTCAAGATAGGCATCGTTGCCGCAGGTGTCCTGCAAACGGATGGTGAGCAGCAGCTGTGCACCGGCGTGCAGGGTGGACATGGCGTTGTGCATGGCGTCAAAATAACGGGAAGCGTCCATGGTTGATCTCCTTCCTAAAAAGCAAACAGCGAAACGTTGTAAAAGTGCCAGCCGGGTGATCGGGCCGACAGGCTGTATAAAACTTCTCTGAACGTAGTATAGCATACTTTTGAGGAAAAAACAACTGCAAGTTTCTTCAAAACGACAAAATTTTGCAAAAGCTTATGGCGTAGAGTAAACGGAAGTTCAAAGCATGGTTGTGCTTTATGATAAGCGGTTGTGAAAAATGACCCCTGCGGGAGATGCCGGCTAAGGCAGGAGTTGCTCCCACAGGGGTCATTTTATGTTTTTCAATCGCCAAGCTCCCGGATCTCGTTCTGGATCAGCCGTCCGGCTGCGCGGGCAAGCTGATCCATGCCGCGGATGCGCGCCATATTTTTGCCGTAGATCTGCGTGGCGGCACCGGCGCTGCTGTCCTCGCCCATAAAAACGGCAGACACCCGCACGCCCTGCCGCTGCAAGGTGCGCACCTGCGCGGCGGTATCGGTAACACCGGCGGCGTCCTCGTAGGCGCAGCCCAGCGGGTTCTCTGCTGTGGGCGGAATGCGGCGGCTGTCGTTGGGGCTGGCATCGGTCAGCAGGATCATCAGGTGACGCGGGGCGGGGCCGGGGGCATACCGGATCAGATCGCCCGCAGCTCGCAGTGCCAGACCGTCCCGGTTCCAGCCTGAGGCGAAGTACCGGAAGATGTTTTGCCGGTTCTTGTCCGCAAAGCCTTTCAGCACCCGCAGTACCGTGTAGCCCCGCAGGCTGCTAAAGGCGCTTACTCGCACCGGAATACCGCAGTTGGCCAAGCTTTCGGCCAGAATGACACCCTGCGCCGCAATCACCTCCTGACAGTGCAGGCGGGAGGCGGAGGCGTCCAGCAGCAGATCCACCGTAAAGGCGGGGCAGTTTTCCTCCTCCGGGCACAAAAACACCCGGCTATCGTTCAGGTAAGGGGCGCGCCACACCCGCCCGGCGCACAGGTTGCCGCTGCGTGCCACCCGCTGGTCGGGCTGCTGATGCACCAGAATACAGTTGCGGATCTGCTCGGTAAGGCGCAGTACCACGCTGCGGTGCAGCTCCTGATTTTTGGCGTAGTAGGCACGGTTGCGTTCGGCCTGCAATTCGGCCTGCTGTGCCAGCTGCCGCGCTTCCGGGGTGGGTGCCTGCGCCGGGCTGGGTACACCGGCGCTGAACCACAAGTGACAGCCCAGATGCACTCCGGTGCACAGCTCCTGCTCGGCCTTGCGCAGCTGCTCCGGCGGATAGAAGCAGCGCCCGAAGCAGCTTTCAATGTAGGCGCGGTCCTGCGCGGCGCGCTGCTTCAGGGTGATGTTTGCCCGGCGCTTGTCCACCGCCAGCCCGCTGCCAGTAGCATCCACCGCGCCGGAATGTTCCACCGTCACCCGGTCGGTCTTGATCATCTGGGTGGGCATGGTTTTGGTGGCAAGCTTTGCCCAAAAGCCTTGCAGCCGCAGATGCAGCGCGGGCTTCTGGCGCACCTTGCCGTCAAACAGGGCGAATTTTGCAAACAGCGCCAGCAGGTCGTTTTTGAGCTGTGCTGGTTCCGGTACGGTCTCCGGTTCCAGCGCGGCGGCAAGGCTGCTCTCGTAAGGGGTCATGACCGGGGCGGTGTGTCCCAGAACCTTGCGCCAGCGCGCAGCCTGCATGGTGTACACCAGCTGGTTTTTCGCCATCCACTCCTGCCGCGAAAGCTTGTACTGGATGGCAAAAAAGTAGTCCGCGTGGGCAAACCGCAGCGCCTCCAGCACCGGGCGGCGGGGCAGCTCCAGCCGGTATGCGGCGTTTTCCAGATATAGCCACGCCATATCGTCCAGCATGGGCTGGCGTGTGTCACCCTCCCAAGCGGAAAAAATGTCCCGAATCAGCGCGTCACCGTAGTATTTGTGCACCAGCCCTACGATGCAGTTCATGTAAAAATCAATGGTGCCGTCCGTGTTGCGGGCCAGAAACAGCGGCTCAAAGCCGTAGGCTCCGGCAGCGGCCCAGACCTGATTGGCCGCGCGCCGCTCCTGTGCGGTGTAGCTTTGGGCGTCCATCAGGCAAACAGCTTTCCGGCATCCAGCTTGGCCGGGATGCGTGCGGCGATCACGTCCCGGATCAGCCCCTGCTCGTAGGAGTCAAAGGCTTTATTGGTAATGCCCATATCCAGCGCCGCCCCGGCCGGGATGCCCCTGCGGATCAGCCGCAGCGCGTCCAGCATACCGCGCAGATCCAGCGCTTTGGTAGAAATTTCTGCACTGTCGCATTTTTTCTGCAGGTCCAGAAACAGCAGTGCAAACTGGTGCACATATTTTGCGGTAAGATCCGGGAACTGCGCCCGCAGCAGCTTTTCCAGATTATCCTGCGTGATGGTGGGCATCTGCACCACCGCAAAGCGGGAGGTAAGCGCCTCGTTCAGCTCCCGGGTGCCCGCGTAGCCGTAGTTCATGGTGGCGATAAAGCGGGTCTCCTCGGCCAGCGGGATGCGGTCGTAACCGGGTACATCGATGGCGCGGCGGAAGTCCAGCACCGCGTGCAGCACCGCCAGCGCCTCGTTTTTGGCCATGTTGATCTCGTCCAGCACGCCGAAGCCGCCGCACTGTGCGCAGCGGTACACCGGCCCGGGACGGAACACTACCTGCCCGCCCGCAAAGGTATCCATGCCGATGAGGGAGGCGGCATCCATGTTTACATGAAAAGAGATGTCCCATGCGGGGCGGCCAAAGGCGGCGGCAAGGTTTTCGGCCAGCACGTTTTTGCCGGTGGCCTTGCCGCCGGCCAGCAGCAGGTTTTCGCCGCAGAGGATGGCCGCCAGCGCCTGCTCCCACACCTCTTTGCCGTAGTAGGTAAAGGCAGGGGCGGGAATGCGCGGGCGCAGCGCCTCGCTGAGCGGATGGGCGGCGCGGTATTCCTGCACCGCCGTAAGCAGGGCGGGGTCCACCCCTTCCTGCCGTAATGTATCCAGAATATCCGACATTTGTACAAACACCTCGATCTTGTGACCGGGCGGGAATGAACTGCCCGGTTCCACGCTTATCATAGCACAATCGCGACCATTTGTGTAGGGGGCGTGCGGGGTAAAAACACAAAGAGGGGCAGCCCCAAATGGGACCGCCCCTCTTCACATGAAAAAGAAGAAACGCTTAGAGTATGCCGGAGAACTGCGCTTTATCAGGCGTTCTCCAGACCTGCCATCTGCTTGACAGCCTTCATGGCGTAGGTCAGGGTACGGCCCATAGCCACACCGGCCATCAGGCAGGGGTAGTTGTTGGCAAAGAAGCTGCCGGACATATCGCCGGTGATGTACAGACCCTCCATGGGCTGGTTGTTGGTGTCCAGAGCCTGACCCTTTTCGTTGATGGCGATGCCCTGCTCGGTGGTCAGCAGAGAAGCACCCAGCCAGCAGCCGTAGAAGGGCGCGGTGCGGATGGCGCTCAGACGGTAAGCGGGCTTGCCGAAGTCCTCGTCGTTCTGCTTATCGTACAGCTCATTGTAGCGCTCCACGGTGGCAAGGAAGGTGTCCTTGGCAGCACCGGTAAAGCCCATCTTGTCGGCCAGCTCGTCCAGCGTATCGCACTTGAACAGTGCACCGGCCTCGATAGCCTCGTCCATCTTGCCCTGAATGTACTTCTCGCCGCCGTTACGGGTCTGGGCAGAGCAGCCGATGGTGTGGAAGCGCTTTGCATCCTCCAGAATGTTAGCATCGCAGATCTGTGCGTAGACGCGGCCCGGCTGGTGGGCGGCAGCGTAGACGATATCGTTATAGGGGCAGCTCTCGTTGGCAAAACGCTCGCCGTTGCGGTTTACCTTCAGGAAGGGCTGAGTACCGGGGTTGTACTGGCGGATCTTACCGGGGAAAGCCTTGCCGCCAAAGGCGGAGTCGCTGTCCACATAACCGGCATCCACACCGGGGGCTACGATGCCGCGGTCAAACAGCATGGGAGCGGCTTCCTTGTCCAGATTAGCACCTGCCCACACTGCGGCGCGGATGCCGTAGCCCTTGTCGGCGGGGGAGTAGGAGCAGGCAGTGGTCACGCTGGTGCCCAGCGGGTCCAGCTGCTCCATCATGTAGGGGTTGCCGGGGAAGCCGCCGCAGGCCAGCAGCACGCCCTGATTGGCGTTGTAACGGATGAAGTGGTCATCCTCGGTGCTCTGGGCGATGACGCCGGTAATGCGGCCATCGCTGTTCTTTTCCAGCTTGGCAAGGCTGGTCTTGAAGTCTACATCGTAGCCCAGCTCCTGAATGTACTGCAGCAGCAACTCGTTGCGGGGCAGACCGGATGCGCTCTCGCTGGCCATGTAGTTGTGCTCCTGCACAGGGTAGAGGTAGTCGGTGTTGTGCTCGGCATTCTCTGCGGGCCATGCAGCCTCGCTGCCGGAGGTGAAATCGCACACCCAGCCGTACTTATCTTCCAGAATGCTGCGCATAAAGTCGTGCATGGCAGCAGATTCGTTGATCCAGGTTTTGACAACGCGCTGGTCGCACTTGCCGGAGGCGTAGCGGGAGATCTCGCTCAGCAGCTTTGCCTTATCGGTGGCGGGTTCGCCAGCCTCCTTAGCGGCAGCAGAATCAACAGCGCCGTACCAGTGACGGGTGTCCTGCACGTTGGCGTTCTGCTCGATAACACGGAAGTTCAGGCCGTTGGCAGCCGCATAGGCGGCAGCGAACATACCGCCATTGCCAGCGCCCACGATCAGGATGTCGGTGTCCACGGTCTCGGTGATGGCGGCCTCGTCGATGTCAGGCTCTTTGCCCAGCCAGTCGTTCTCATCGCCGGTGGGCAGCTGCACGCTGGAGACCACGGCCTCGCCCTTAGCCTGTGCGTAGCAGCTCTTGGCAGCCTTCATCACGGCGTCGGAGGTGATGGTAGAACCGGAAACACCGTCGATCTCGGCAGAACCAGCAGCCAGCAGCTGCTCGCGCAGCTCATCGGCAGCGGCAGCGCCGAAGGAAGCGGTCTCGCCGGAGGTATCCACCACCACGTCGGTGACAGCGCTGTCGGAGAAGGTCATAGTGACCTTGACGGTGGAGGAAATACCCTCGGCAGTGCCCTCGTAGGTGCCGGGGATGTACTGACCGGCAGCACCGGAAGTGGAGGCAGAACCGGAAGCGGAATTGCAGGCAGCCAGAGCACCGGCGGTCACACCGCTCATGGCGGCGGCAGCGGCGATCTTGATAAAGCCCTTACGGGAGATCTTGTTCATAGGTACGCTCTCTTTCTTTTTGTTCTTCTTTGTGTTCCTTCTTATCGTGCAGCAAAGTAAAAGGCACTTTGCGGAATCCTTAACAATTGTAGCGTAGAAGGGCACTATTTACAATTCGAGTTTTGAATATTATAATTAAGGAAAACCTAATGTATTGCGGGAGGGAGAAAAGCATGAACGAGAGCGCACTGGAAAGCTTTGTAAAGATCGTGGAACTGAACAGCTTTTCTGCGGCGGCAGAGGCACTGTATCTTTCCCAGTCGGCACTTTCGCAGCAGATCCGCACGCTGGAAGGGCAATTGCAGTTTGAGTTGTTCCAGCATGTGCCGCGCCGGGTGGTGCTGACCCCGGCGGGACAGGATTTTTACCCCAAGGCAAAGCAGCTGGTGGCTCTGTATCAGCAGGCGGTGCGCCACGCCCGCGCGGTGCAACAGCAGGAAAAACCGCCGGAACGGCATCTGGTGATTGCAGGCTGCCATGAGGCAATGCGGATGTTCGCATACGACTTGTTTTCCCTGACAAGTGACTTGTGCCTGCAGTATACCTCCATTCTGGGGTGGTGTGCCAACCGCAGCGAGGTCTGGCGCAGCCTGAAAAAAGGGGAGATGGATCTTTCCTTCCAGCTGGAAAGTGCAGAGTTCTACGCGCAGGGGCTTACCTTTGTGCCGCTGTTCTATATGCCAGAACTTTGCATCCCCATCCACCCGCCCGCTGATATGCCGGTGGGCAGATTGACCTTGGAACAGGCATTGCAATATCGCTGGCTACCCATCAAGGAGATGTACCAGACTGTCTACGAAACAAGCCTGCTGCAGGAGGGAATGGACCGAGGGGTGGAGTTTACGCCGGTGGGCGGTATCCGCAGTGCGGCCTACGGCGACCCGGCACTCAAGATGGTCCCGGCGGTCTATTACCGCAGGCCGGACCTCAGTTTTGTGCGGGTACTGGACTGGGGCAGGGGACACCGCTTCGGCGTTGTGCTGGGGCAAAAGCGCGAGGATCCGGTAGTAATGGCCTACGTCCGCGCCTTGCAGCAACAGCTGCCGTCCCTCTCGGAAAAGCTGTTCGGCTTGAAGCTGGAACCGGTGGAGGAATCATAAAGAAAAGACGAAAACCCTCTCAGACACTTTCGTGCCAGCTCTCCCTTCAGGAGAGCTGGCACCGGCAGCTGCTGAAAAGCTCCCCCTCTCGGGGGAGCTGGCATCGCGCAGCGATGACTGAGAGGGTAAAACAAAGAGCACCTATTGCCCTAAAAAGGCAACAGGTGCTCTTTTTGCAATTATATTGTGATGACAGGTGCTTTAATCCACCACGTCCTCGAACTGGCTGTTGTACAGGTCGGCGTAGAAGCCGCCGGCCTCGATCAGCTGGTCGTGGGTGCCCTGCTCCACAATGTCGCCGTCCCGCATCACAAGAATGAGGTCGGCATCGCGGATGGTGGAAAGGCGGTGGGCGATGACAAAGCTGGTGCGCCCCTCCATCAGGCGGTCCATGGCGGTCTGGATGCGCTGCTCGGTGCGGGTATCCACGCTGCTGGTAGCCTCGTCCAAAATCAGGATGCGGTTATCTGCCAGAATGGTGCGGGCGATGGTGAGCAGCTGCTTTTGTCCCTGACTGACGTTGGAGGCGTCCTCGTTCAGCTCCATCTGGTAGCCGCCGGGCAGGGTGCGGATAAAGTGGTCGGCGTTGGCAGCCTTTGCGGCAGCAATCACCTCTTCATCGGTGGCGTCCAGCCGGCCGTAGCGGATGTTCTCCATGATGGTGCCCTTAAACAGCCATGTGTCCTGCAACACCATGCCAAAGCCCTCGCGCAGAGCGCTGCGGTCAAAGTCCCGCACATTGTGGCCGTTCAGGGTGATAGAACCGGCGTCCACATCGTAAAAGCGCATCAGCAGCTTGACCATGGTGGTCTTGCCCGCACCGGTGGGACCCACGATGGCTACCTTCTGGCCGGGCTGCACCGTGCAGCTGAAGTCGTGGATGACGGTCTTGTCCGGGGTGTAGCCGAAGCGCACATGGTCAAAGGTGACCTGTCCGTCAATGTCGGCGGGGTCGGCGCGGCGGGCGGGGTCGGCCAGCTGCTCCTCCTCCGGCTCGTTCAAAAACTCGAACACCCGCTCGGCGGCAGCGGCCATGCTTTGCAGCATATTGGACACCTGCGAAAGCTGCTGGATGGGCTGGGTAAAGTTTTTGACGTACTGGATAAAGGCCTGAATATCACCAATGGTGATAACGCCGTTTGCGGCAAAAATGCTGCCCACGATGGCCACCGCCACATAGCCCAGGTTGCCCACAAAGTTCATGATGGGCATCATCAGGCCGGAGAGGAACTGGCTTTTCCATGCGGATTCGTACAGCTTATCGTTGGCGGCGTTGAAGTCTGCCAGTACCACGGCCTCGCGGTTAAACGCCTTGACCACATTGTGGCCGGCGTAGATCTCCTCGACCTGACCGTTGACCACGCCCAGCGTGGCCTGCTGTGCCTTGAAGTACTTCTGGCTGAACTTGACCACCACCAGCACCAGCGCCAGCGAGACCGGCAGGATCAGCAGGGCAATCAGCGTCATTTTAGGGCTGATGGACAGCATCATGATGAGCACGCCGACCATCGTCGCAACGCTGGTGATCAGCTGGGTCACGCTCTGGTTCAGGCTCTGGCCCAGCGTATCCACGTCGTTTGTAATGCGGGACAGCACCTCGCCGACGGTGCGCTTTTCAAAGTAGGCCAGCGGCAGGCGGTTGATCTTTTTGCTGATCTGGTCGCGGAAGTCGTAGCAGACCTTCTGCGACAGGCCGGACATGAGCCAGCCCAGAATGAAGCTGAACGCCGCGGACAGCAGGTACATGCCCAGCAGGAACAGCAGCACCTTGCCGATGTAGGCAAAGTCGATGCCGCCCACGCCGCGCAGCTTGGCGATCCAGCCGGTAGCCAGCGCCGTGGTGGCCTTGGCCAGGATCTTCGGCCCTGCAATGTTGAAAATGGTTGACAGAACAGCAAAAACAATGACGACGACCAGCGACAGCTTATACTTGCTCATGGCGGCCAGCAGCTGGCGCAGCGTGCCCTTGAAGTCCTTGGCGCGCTCCGTCGTCATGCGTCCGTGTCTTGGCATATCCCTCACCCTCCTTCTGCAAATTCAGTTCCTTCTGGCTCAGCTGGCTGCGCGCAATTTCCTGATACGCGGGGCAGCTTTCCATCAGCTGGGCATGGGTGCCCTTGCCGACGATGCGCCCCTCATCCAGCACCAGGATCTGGTTTGCGTGCAGCACGGTGGAGATGCGCTGCGCTACAATAATGACCGTGGCGTTGTCGGTTTTAGCCTTCAGCGCACGGCGCAGCGCCACGTCGGTCTTGTAGTCCAGCGCCGAGAAGCTGTCGTCAAACAGATAGATCTGCGGGTGCTTGGCAATGGCGCGGGCAATCGAAAGGCGCTGCTTCTGCCCACCGGAGACGTTGCTGCCGCCCTGGGCAATCGGGCTGTCGAAGCCCTCGGGCTTAGCGGAGATGAACTCCGTGGCCTGGGCGATCTCGGCGGCCTGCTCTGCGTCGGCGTCGGTGATGTGGTCGCCGCCGAACTTCAGGTTGGATGTGATCGTGCCGCTGAACAGCACGCCCTTCTGCGGCACATAGCCCAGCTCGTCGTGCAGCTGTGCCTGGGTCATGTCGCGCACGTCAACGCCGTCAATCGTCACGCTGCCCTCGGTCACATCGTAGAAGCGCGGGATCAGGTTGAGTAGCGTAGATTTGCCGCAGCCCGTGGAGCCGATGATGGCCGTTGTCTCGCCGGGTCTGGCCGTGAAGCTGATGTGCTCGAGCGCGTCCTCGTCGGAGCCGGGATAGCGGAAGCTGACGTCATGGAACGCCACAACGCCGTGGGTGCCGTCCGCGGGCAGTGCCTTGGGCGCAGCGGGGTCATAGATGGTCGAGGGGGTCTTGATGACCTCGTCAATGCGGTCCGCAGCCACACCGGCGCGGGGCAGCATGACGGCGACCATCGAGAGGAACGACATGACGATCTGCATCGTGTAGGTGATGAACGCGATCATCTCGCCCACCTGCATGCTGCCCAGATCCATCGCCTTGCCGCCGAACCAGACGATGAGCAGGCTCGTGCCGTTCATGATGAGCGTCATAAACGGCATCATGGCAACCATCGTGCGGTTGGTGAACAGCTGGGTCTTCATCAGGTCGGTGTTGGCCCGGTCAAAGCGCTTTTCCTCAAATTCCTCGCGGCTGAACGCGCGGATGGGCATAATGCCGGTCAGGATTTC
>ENA-OVFO01000380-OVFO01000380.1-human-gut-metagenome-genome-assembly--contig:-NODE-380-length-24115-cov-3.074979_pt1 | contig 24115 bp, 19 predicted proteins | sample MGYA00237761_ERZ505401 | MGnify/ENA primary metagenome ERZ505401 (study PRJEB26158, sample SAMN06016330) | human gut metagenome | biome: human gut; feature: ankylosing spondylitis patient; material...
CTCCACTGAAAATGTATCACCATTTTCCTCGCAGCTTTCTGTACAGTGTACCTTATACATATTCTTTCTGCTTATGGCACCTATCTCTTCAAGTGTATTAACCATACGATATACAGTAGCAGCTCCTATTTTAGGATCCTTCTTTATTGCCTTGTAATAAATCTCTTTACAGCTTGAGCAGTCCTCTTCAAGAATTACATCAAGAAGCATAAGCCTCTGTTTAGTTATCCTGCAACCCTGCTGCTTGAGACGAGAAATAATAATGTCTTTGTCTTTATCAGGATTTCTGACCACCCGTTACCTCCTTTTAATGGCAGTGTCCTTTGCATTTTCCGCAGTCACCACCACATGTGAACGATTTACCGTTTTTCTTGTCGTGTACCATACTGCGTACAATAAGTACAACTATAATCACCAATATAACTCCTACTATAATTGTTCCCAGCATAATTACACCTCCGATAATATATCATTTAATTACTTTGTTGCATTTAAAATCTTCTTAGAATCAACCTTTAATGTCTTACTTTCCTTATATGGTCTGAATAACAGGTAAATGAAACCGACAATTATAAGAATAGCGATTACTGTGAATACGTTAAATGCTGTGTCGCCAGTAATAAGACCAGCAATCTGGTTAATTACAAGGCCTACAAGGTAAGCATATCCACACTGGTATCCGATTGCAATCCAGAACCACTTAATGTTGTTCATCTCTCTCTTGATAGCACCCATAGCTGCGAAGCAAGGAGCACAGAGAAGATTGAATGCAAGGAATGCATATCCGCTTACTACTGTAAATGTAGCTGCCATATTGGCATATACTGTTCCCTCACCTGCTGAGTAAAGGATACCCATTGTACCAACGATATTCTCCTTAGCTACAAGACCAGTAATAGAAGCAACAGTTGCCTGCCAGTTACCAAATCCTAAAGGAGCAAATATCCATGCGATTGCCTTACCAATTCTGCCAAGAATAGAGAAGTCAATCTGATCATCTGCAAGCATTGTAAATGTTCCATCAACGAATCCGAAGTATGTTGTGAACCAGATAATGATTGTTGAAAGTGTGATGATTGTTCCGGCCTTCTTGATGAATGACCATCCACGCTCCCACATGCTTCTTAATACTGTACCAACTGTTGGAAGATGGTATGCTGGAAGCTCCATAACGAATGGTGCAGGATCTCCAACGAATAACTTTGTCTTCTTTAAGATGATACCTGAGCAGATAATTGAGAATATTCCAAGGAAGTATGCTGATGGAGCAACCCATGGAGCACCATCAAAGATAGCTCCGGCAACCATTGCTATGAATGGAAGCTTAGCTCCACAAGGAATAAATGTTGTTGTCATAATTGTCATCTTACGGTCTCTGTCGTTCTCAATTGTACGTGAAGCCATGATACCAGGAACACCACAACCTGAACCGATAAGCATTGGAATGAATGACTTACCTGAAAGACCGAACTTACGGAAAATTCTATCCATAATGAATGCTATACGTGCCATATAACCGCAAGACTCAAGGAATGCAAGGAATATGAATAATACAAGCATCTGTGGAACGAAGCCAAGTACTGCACCAACACCGGCTACAATACCATCAAGGATAAGACCCTTTAACCAGTCTACACAACCGATTGCATCAAGTCCTGACTCAAGAAGCACTGGGATACCAGGAACCCATACACCATAATTAGCAGGATCTGGAGCTGCACCATCATTGTCTATACACTGTTTTATAGCTTCCTTAACACCGGCTGCATCTGTTGTCTCTGTTGTTACACTAAGATTTTCCTCATCTTCTACATCATAATCTAATGTAAGGTTAGCTGGAACTGTGTTTTCAAGTTTCTTTAATGCTGCTACTGCTACATCTGAATCATAATCATCAGCTTCTGTATCAATAGCATCTGCATACTCTTCACCTTTATCACCAAGGCTGTCGATATATGCCCCGATGATTGCATCTGAATCACCATACTCATCAGCTACTTCTTCGTAAGCTGAAGTGCCAATTCCGAAGAGATGCCAGCCATCACCGAACACACCATCGTTAGCCCAGTCTGTTGCCCATGTACCAACTGTTGTAACTGATACATAGTATACGATGAACATTACAACTGCAAATATTGGAAGTGCTAAGAATCTGTTAGTAACTATTCTATCAATCTTATCTGATGTAGAAAGCTTCTTCTCAGACTTCTTTGCAAAACATCCACTGATAATTGAAGATATATATGTATATCTTTCATTAGTGATAATACTTTCTGTATCATCATCAAATTCTTTCTCAAGAGTCTCAATCTCAGCTGAAACATCTGGAACATCCTTCATAAGAACTTTAATCTTATCATCCTTCTCAAGCAGCTTGATAGCAAAGAATCTCTTCTGTTCTTCAACAATATCAAGACCAAGCTTATCTTCTACTGCAGATATAGCTGCCTCAACCTTATCATCAAACTTGTGAGCAATTGTATTGAGCTTCTTGCTCTCTGCAAGCTTAACAGCCTTCTCTGCTGCTTCCTTAATGCCAGTTCCCTTAAGAGCTGATATCTCAACAGCTTCACATCCAAGGTTCTTTCCTAACTTGGCAAGGTCAACCTTATCTCCGTTCTTTTCCATGATATCGACCATGTTAACAGCCATAATAACTGGAATCCCCAGTTCCATAATCTGTGTTGAAAGATAAAGGTTTCTTTCAATGTTAGTACCATCAACGATATTGATGATTGCATCAGGTCTCTCGTTAATAAGATAATTTCTTGCTACTACCTCCTCAAGAGTATAAGGAGAAAGTGAATAAATACCTGGTAAATCCATGATAGTTACATCTTTATGTCCCTTTAATTTACCTTCCTTTTTCTCAACTGTAACACCTGGCCAGTTACCAACGAACTGATTAGAACCGGTCAAAGCATTAAACAATGTTGTTTTACCGCAGTTTGGATTACCTGCTAATGCAATTTTAATTGACATTTGACTACCTCATTTCTTTTATATAAATGTTTATGCATTTGCTAACAAATATTTGACAATTCTTACATTAATTAGATTATGCTAACCTGCATGCAAAAAAAATCAGCCTACCTCTATCATCTCAGCATCGGCTTTACGAAGCGATAATTCATAGCCTCTTACTGTAATCTCTACAGGATCTCCCAAAGGTGCTACCTTTCTTACATAGACTTCAACTCCCTTAGTAATTCCCATATCCATAATTCTTCTCTTAACCGGACCATCACCATTTAACCTGGTAACTTTAACGGTCTGGCCTACAGATACATCTCTTAAAGTCATAGTTTATCTCCTTCTTATTCATACTTATTCATCGGAACAAAAAACTTGCTTTAAACAAGGATTTTATTAGCCATATCTTTTCCTATGGCAACTCTTGATTCCTTAATGTTAACAATGACATTACCGCCAGCTTTAGAAACAACTGTAACCACTGCTCCCGGAACGAATCCAAGATTCTCAAGAAAACGTCTTATTTCCTCCTTTCCACCAATCCGCTGGATTGTGTATGGAGTTCCTTCATCAATCATAGTTAATGGCATAAGCTCATCTCCTCTTTTTAGCATATTGATAATGTTTTTCATTACCACCTTGGTTAGTATATTCTAATGGTCATTAGATGTCAACAACTTTTGTTATATTTTTATAATATTTTTTAGAACAGATTAACCCCTGATTGATATAACCAACCAGGGGCAAAATGTGCAATCTTTTCAATATATTACAGGCAATAAATAATTATGCTAACGCTGCCCCAAGTTTTTTGCAGTTTTCAACAGCATCATCATCTGGTGCTTCCTGACAGATTACGCTGTCTGTTGCAAGAACAGCCCCTGCAGCCTTGCTTCTTTCTTCCCAGTCAGCCATCCATTCGCCGCTTCCCCATCCATATGAACCGAAAAGACCGATCTTCTTGCCAGCAGCGAAAGCCTCAACTTCTGTTACGAACGGCTCCATCTCGCCTTCCTCAAGAACCTCAGCTCCCATTGCCGGGCATCCGAATGCGATTCCATCATATTCAGCAACCTTTCCTGAATTAAAATCACTTGCCACAAGTACATCAGCCTCTGCTCCGGCTCCTTTAGCACCTTCTGCAACTGCGTTAGCCATTGTCTCTGTATTACCTGTTCCACTCCAATAAACTACTGCTACTTTACTCATTATCCAATCTCTCCTTTTTTACTTTTTATATGCTTAAACCGTTAATGCAGATATGCTCCTGCCACGGTCAAAGACTCTTAAATATACTTCTGTGCATTTTCTGTAACGTGCAAACATCTTCTGGCTGAATGCCTCATCACAATACACCTTCCATACCCCACAACATTTGTAATTGCAGCCCTTTTGTCTTATAAACTGGATTACATCTTCCACAGGGTAACTTAAGAACAGCCCTATTTCATGTGGAAAGCATGTGTTCTCCCCCACTCTCTGTTTAAGATGCCTGATGCCTGCTCCCACTTTATAATCTGTATATCCAAATGTTTTCAGTACATTTTGTACTGCTGGCTGTGACAAATCCTTCTCTAATCTGTCAGGTCTGAACACATATAAAAGTGCACTCTTTTCATTTCGCTTTAAAAATGTAACATACACGCCTTTGGCGTTAAGTTTTCTGTTTACACTTGCAAGCTCTTTCCTAAAATCAGATATATTATCATATCTGTAATTAAAAAGGTTGCCCGTCTTTAATCCGGCAAGCGTCGGAGAACACTCTTTTATAACTTCCCGCTCAATTCTTCCCAATACATCTGTACAGACCATTTTTCTTTTCCTTCCATATTGCACTTTATTCTCTTCTTTATCAGCATGCCCTGCTTTCGCTTAAATATGTTTCTAAAACACTTGTAAGCGATGCCGCACTGCTTGAATGTGTTCTTACTATATTTACATCATTCTTCTTAGCCTCTGTAACAGCTGATAAAACCATCTTATGAGAAACCGTATTAGTAAACAGTATCATAAGATCCGGTGTTCCAATCTGCTTGGAAAATCCGCTTTTTTCCTTAACAAATACCTTCGCCTTGCAGCCGTGTTTCTTACATATCTGCTGATACTGGCGTTCCATACATTCATTTCCACCAATAATAACTACGCTCATATTCTCATCCTTTCATTTGCCTTACTTTTGTTAGTTTTGTCTAACTTATATTTATAAAATAACGGATATCCTAACTGGATACCCGTTATATCAGTTAGCTTTAACTAACTATTAAAATATCATCTTTTTATATAGCTGTCAATACATTTTTACAAATTATCTGTCAAATGGTGCATCGTCATCATTATTGTCAAAGTCATCAATATCCGCATTACCATCTGAATGGTCATGACCGTCAATCATATTCTCTCTGTTGACAACTCTCTTGATATCTCTCTGCTTCTCCACAAGATCTGATAACAGCTCTTTAGTAGCCTTAGGTCTTTTGATATTCTTAATCTCAAAGTCACCCATCGTCTTGTCTCCTGAGCATACTTTAATAGTTCCCACTCCGACAAGTCTCTGCATGAATGAACGCTCCAATGAAATATCCATAATACGATACAGTCTTACCTCATCATCTTTAACGCTGAAAAATCCTTTACTTATAAAGAATCTATCCTTAGATACACTGTATCTTGTAAATGACCATGGAAGTCCGAGGAAGAGAATTCTCTTCCTGTCCTTCCATAATATATCTGTGCTGACTTTATCTCTTACCATAATATCCCCTCCAATTCTAATGGCACAATGCTGACATATTCTATGCATTACTTGAAGTACTTAACACCAGATTCGAATATCTTAATATCCTGCTCACCATATATATTAATAGCAACACTGTCACCGCGTCTCTCAGAATGTGCCATCTTACCGAAGCATCTTCCGTCTGGGCTTGTGATACCTTCAATAGCCATGTATGAACCATTGATATTCCACTCTTCATCCATAGATACATTACCGTCAAGATCACAGTACTGTGTAGCAACCTGTCCGTTAGCAAAGAGCTTATCAAGCCATTCCTTAGGAGCAACAAATCTTCCTTCACCATGTGAAGCTGGATTGCAGTATACTCCGCCAAGCTCTGCATTAGCAAGCCATGGGCTTAAATTGCTGACAACCTTAGTATATACCATCTTAGATATATGACGGTTAATTGTATTAAATGTAAGTGTAGGTGACTGTGCATCCTGTCCTGTAATCTTTCCGTTAGGTACAAGACCAAGCTTTATAAGAGCCTGGAATCCATTACAGATACCAAGTGCAAGACCATCTCTCTCATTAAGTAGCTTCTCAACTGCTTCCTTCATCTTGGCATTACGGAATGCTGTAGCGAAGAACTTGGCAGAACCATCTGGTTCATCACCTGCTGAGAATCCACCAGGGAACATAATAATCTGTGCCTGGTTAATAGCCTTCTCAAATTCATCTACAGACTCTCTGATACTCTCAGCGTCAAGGTTCTTGAATACCTTAACGATTGTATCAGCACCGGCTCTTTCAAATGCCTTGGCACTATCGTACTCACAGTTAGTTCCTGGGAATACCGGGATAAATACTGTTGGCTTGGCAACCTTATTCTTGCATACATGTACGCTTGGTGCTTCATATAACTTGCTTTCAACCGGTGTAGTTTCCTTAGAAGCCTTAGTTGGGAATACACCCTCAAGGGTATCAGCCCATACGCTTAATGCTTCTTCTACATTAATTGAAACTTCCTTGTATGTGAACTTACCATTATCCTTAACAGTACCAACCTTAGTATAAGCTGTAGTAATCTCACTAAGCTTGTCCGCTGGAACTTCTGCAACGATACAGCCATAAGCTGGCGCAAAGAGGTCATCTTCCTTAACGTCTGCGCTGATCTCAAAACCTAACTTATTACCAAATGCCATCTTGCTGAGTGCTGGCACAAGTCCGTTAGCATCAAGAACATATGCAGATACTATTGCCTTCTTCTGGATAAGCTCATGTATTGCACTGTAGAGTGCCTTAACCTGTTCAAAATCTGGAAGATCATACTGATTCTTCTTAATATCAAATCTGACTAATACATCACCATCATTCTTAAGTTCAGGAGTAATAATATCTCCTTCCTTAGCTACATCAATAGCAAATGAGCAGAGTGTTGGTGGAACATCAATATGTTCAAATGTTCCTGACATACTGTCCTTACCACCGATTGATGGAAGTCCGAATCCCATCTGTGCTTCATATGCACCAAGAAGTGCAGCAAATGGCTGGCTCCATCTTTCTGGATCTTCTGTCATTCTTCTGAAGTATTCCTGATATGTGAATCTGATCTTACTGAAATCACCACCGGCAGCAACAATCTTAGCTACAGAATCTGTAACAGCATAGATTGCTCCATGATATGGGCTCCATGATGAAAGATATGGATCAAATCCATAAGACATCATAGTTACTGTATCGCATGAACCCTTAAGCACTGGAAGCTTTGCAACCATGCTCTGTGTCTCTGTAAGCTGATACTTACCACCATATGGCATATATACTGAACCGGCTCCGATAGAACCATCAAATCTCTCAACAAGTCCCTTCTGTGAGCATTCGTTAAGGTCTGCTAAAGTCTTTAACCACTTACCGCGTACATCTGTAACCTTAACTGGCTTAAGGTAATCGTCTTCCTGTGAAGGAATATCAACTACAACCTTAGTCTCCTGATGAGCACCATTAGTATCAAGGAATGCTCTTGAAATATTAACGATATCCTTGCCTCTCCAGTTAAGAACAAGTCTTGGTTCTTCTGTTACAACAGCTACCTCAACTGCCTCTAAGTTCTCCTCAGCAGCATACTGAAGGAATTCCTTGACATCCTTAGGATCAACAACAACAGCCATTCTCTCCTGAGACTCTGATATAGCAAGCTCTGTTCCATCAAGACCTTCGTACTTCTTAGGAACTTTATCAAGATCTACCTTAAGACCTGCTGCAAGCTCACCAATTGCAACGGATACACCACCTGCACCAAAGTCATTACATTTCTTAATAAGCTTAGTAACCTCTGGTCTTCTAAAGAGTCTCTGCATCTTACGCTCTGTAGGCGCATTACCCTTCTGAACCTCAGCACCACAATCCTCAATAGACTTCTCTGTATGAACCTTAGATGAACCTGTAGCTCCGCCACATCCATCTCGTCCTGTTCTTCCACCAAGAAGAATAATGATATCTCCCGGGTCAGAATTCTCTCTCTTAACTGCACTTCTTGGAGCAGCAGCTATAACTGCACCAATCTCCATTCTCTTAGCAACATAATCAGGATGGTAGATTTCCTTAACATATCCTGTAGCAAGTCCGATCTGGTTACCATATGAACTGTATCCGTGAGCAGCACCTGTAACAAGCTTTCTCTGTGGAAGCTTTCCATGAATTGTCTCTGATACCGGAACAGTAGGATCTGCTGCACCTGTAATTCTCATTGCCTGATATACATATGTACGTCCTGACAATGGATCTCTTATAGCACCACCAAGACAAGTTGCTGCGCCACCAAATGGCTCAATCTCTGTTGGATGGTTATGTGTCTCGTTCTTAAAGTTAACAAGCCATTCCTCTGTCTTTCCATCAATCTCAACCGGAACAACAATTGAGCAGGCATTAATCTCATCAGATTCTTCCTGATCAGCTAACTTACCCTCAGCCTTTAACTTCTTAGCACCCATAAGTGCAAGGTCCATAAGGCATACGAACTTGTCCTTACGGTCCTTATATATTTCTGCTCTGTCTGAAAGATACTTGTTATATGTAGCTTCCATAGGGGCTTTATAGAATCCGTCCTTAAACTTAACATCTGTAAGCTCTGTTGCAAATGTTGTGTGACGGCAATGATCTGACCAGTATGTATCAAGTACTCTGATTTCAGTCATAGAAGGATCACGCTTCTCAACACTAGCAAAATGCTCCTGAATGAACTTAAAATCCTTAAATGTCATGGCAAGTCCTAAAGAATCATATAATTCCTTTAACTTATCCTCTGGCATATCCTTGAATCCGTCAAAATAAATAACATCAGCAGGAGTCTTGAACTCAGTAACTAAAGTTTCTGGAATATCCTCTGCTGCCTGTCTTGAATCAACAGGGTTAATGCAGTGTTCCTTAATCCTGTTCTTCTCCTCATCAGTAACAGTTCCTGTCAATACATAAGTTACAGCAGTCTTGATAACTGGTGTCTCATTCTCATTAAAGAACTTAACACACTGTTCTGCAGAATCAGCTCTCTGGTCGAACTGTCCTGGAAGATACTCTACAGAGAACACGAAATCGTCCTTTCCCGTTGGAAATGTTCCCTCATAAACATCATCTACCGGTGGCTCAGAAAAAACAGTAGTAAGTGCTTTCTTATATGTTTCTTCTGAAAGATTCTCAATATCATAACGGATAAGAACTCTCACATCTGTAATAGTCTTTATTCCAAGATATCCTCCTATCTCCTCAAGTAATTCTTTCGCATTAACTGCAAATGGTTTCTTTTTCTCGACAAAAACTCTCTTTACGCCGCTCATATCTTCCTCCTGAGATTAGTTATATTAATTATTAATATTTAACCATTGTATCACAATAAAACATATTTTCAAACAACTATTCATGCATTCTTCTTATTATCTTGTAAACAACCTGATTACCCATTACGGTAGGACCTGTATGTGCGAAGAAAACAATACCGTCTGTCTGTGATATTATCTCACTCTTAACAGTACCCTCGCATGGGTCAAGAATCTGTGCTATAAGCTCACCATGATATACAGGATCACCCGGCTCTTTAAGTCTCTTGTAAAATCCTGCATCATAAGTCTTGACTGCCATAAGGTCAAATTCGTTGATAACACTTGCAATATATCCACTGTGATTGTTGTACTTAAGAATACCCATTCTGGTTAAAAACCTGAGAACAGATGACACAGCCTGTCTTGCAGATTTCTCATCAATCATATCTGTGCTGTTAGTATATATTGAAAACGCATTAGTACCATTCATCTGCCAGTTATAATTAAGTGTCACTGTATCCATTGGCTTCGGCTTTCTAATAACAACGTACTGAAGTCCGAACAGATTGGCAAGACTTGCACTCTGAAATCCTGTATCCATCATCTTTACATGAGGAATAAAATCACCCGGCATATAAAAGCTTGCAAAATGTATGCCATAACTGTAACCCTTAATTCTGTCAAAAAGTGTTCCTGCTATCTGCTTGGTTGTATCTCCATTAACATCCCCAGGAAAAGCTCTGTTAATATCAGAATTATCTGTAGGCCAGAATCTCTTTCCAACATTCATGGAAAATCTGTTAACAGATGGGATAACAAGAATCTCATGATTGTGCGATATTGCACCATGAGCCTCAAGCTCTTTAAGTGCCTTAACAAGCTGCGAACATATATACAGCTGCTGTATCTCATTACCTCTTAATGCACCAACAATACATGCCGACTTCTCACCACCGCCGAATCTGTAGCCTTCTATCTGATAATCTTCTCTATATATACCCTTTAACGAATAAATAATCTCTTTCTTCATTATCTGCCACCATAAACTCTTGCTATAAGAGCCCCCTTATGTACTACCGGATTCTCTCTTAATGTAAATATAATTCCATCTGTAGGCGATTCAATTCTCTGGATTATTCTTCCCTCAATAGGTTCGATAATATCTCCTATATGCGTTCCAATTCCAATCCTTCCCATAGAATCAACTGCTGATACGAATATTCCGCTTTCCTTAGCAGTAAGAAATGTAACCTCACCCTCTGTAGAGATAATAGGTTCATTCACTTCTTTCGGCTCATCATCCCATATCCCCATATGAGACATAAGGTTAAATATACCATCAACAATATCCCTGCAATACTTTGGCGTAATTCTGTTTCCAACACCCATCTCCGTAACAAGAGTAGGCACACCAAGATGGTTAAGACTATAAGCAAGAGTTGCATCAAGCACAGTAATAGACGAATATATCCACACAAATTGTGCATTCATCATCTTCGCATAAGGAAGAAGCTTTTCCTGCGTATCATCATTAATCCTTACCTGTGGCATCTCATTTACAAATATATTGCTTGAATGGATGTCAATACACAGATCACTTCCAATAATATCTTCAATAATACCTGCTGCCACATATTCAGCCATCGCTCCATTGTTATCGCCAGGGAAAACCCTGTTCATATCAAGGTCAAACATAGGAATTCCTCTTGAACCTGTATCAAGTCCAAGAGGATTAATATCTGGATAAATATCTACAATTCCTTTAAGCTTATTCTTCTCTCTTTCAATCCTTCTGATAACCTCATAGCAGATATACTGTCCGTCAAGTTCATCCCCATGAGTGCCTGTAACTATAGAAATCCTTGGCATATCAATGCCGTTTTCTTCATTCGTAAGTCTGTTCTTTCTTACTACCAGCCTTTCATGCACCGGCAATTCCACCGAAACAACTTCTTCTATCATAATACTCTCCCTGTAATATACTTATTCATCATAATCCCTAAGAATAATCGTGCTTGGCGTCTTCTTAACAATAATATGTGAAAATACAGAACTTGGCATGTAAGTCTTATCATCCATATATACCCTGCTTCCCGGATATATATGATTCTTTACTTTAACAACTGCTCTCTCTGAATCTCTTATAAGATTGTATAATGCCTTGCTCTTTTCTTCAAGCTTGGCTTTCTGAGCCATCTTTACAATCTTTGACTGGGTAACTCTCAATGCCATTTTACTATCATACTTTTCAGGCATGTTCTGTTTAATCATCTCAAACTTCTTATTAGCCATTTCAAAAGTTTCAATCTGTCCGTCTACTTCCTTAAGTTCCATAATAAGTTCTGCATATTCTTTTCTGATTTCTTTGGTCGAACCAACCCTCAACAAAGTCTTTACATTGCTTTCATGTCCACATGATGTAGTACTGATTCCCATAACACCAGTTACATCACCACCTATAATAGAACCTATGGGTCCCTCAACATATACCCTGCCATATGTAAGCACCCTGCAGTTAAGAATATAATTACACTGTAAGTCTCCTTTGGCAATAACCTCTGTATTCTCAAAAAATCTGCCTGATATATTTCCCCCTGCCTCGATTTTTCCTGAATTCTTAGTATTAACACCATCCTTTAATACAATATCTTTCCCAGCAATAAGTGTTGCTCCCTCAACGAAGCCTCCAACATATATACTTCCCATGGCATGAACTGTTACACCACTTCTCACACTGCCAGTAATATTAACATCCCCGTTAAAGTCAATATTCCCCATGCTCATATCTAGATTACCATTAACCTCATATACATTAACAACACTTAAATCATAGTTACAGTATTCAATCTTTCCAGATATTGCAGCATAAGTTTCTTTACCATCATCAGATGTCTTAAAGCCCTTACCATGCAGTCTTGGCTTTGGTTTTCCTAGTTTAGGCACAAGCAGCTTCCCACATACATCAAAGCCAAATTCCCCTTTAGTCGGCTCATGATATCTTGCCAGCAGATCACCCTCATTAACCTTTTCAAATCTCTTCTGATTAAAGTAATCAATAGAACCATCTTCTCTTACTGTAGGTCTGTTATTATTAATTGCATCTGTATCAAAGAAGAACTCATAATATCCATCTTTTCCTGCCTCTACCGGTTTACCAAAAGCAACTTCAACCGGCTGGTCATATATTTTTTGTGAAATCATCCATCGAATTTTTTCTTCATCTATTCCCGTCTTAATTCCATTAAGCGATAGCTTATTCATGACTTCATCATATGTATATCCTTCATCACATTTGCCAAGCCTGACTGATGCGCTCATATTATCATCTGCAATATATACATAAACCTCATGTAACTCGATATCATCTATATCAGCTGTTTCATTAACTATTTCTGTATTGCTCATGCTGTTCCCCCTTTCCGAAGGTCTTATCCATTCATTATCAAAACACTGTACTGTAATAGCTGCATCTTAACATCCATACTTAAGCAGCCCATCCAGATTACTTCCCCTCTCAAGTGCAAGTCTTATCTTCTCCATCTCTTTAAAGGTATATCTTGGATCAGCATATAAAGAAACATCTACACCGCTTGTAAGTCCCATAAGAATTTCCTGTGACTGCAATTCATTAAGTGCAGGCTTCTCGTCATTCCATTTATCAGAAATTCTGTGTCTTGCCTCTTTCATGCTTACCGCATCAATAAACGGATCTGCATATTCAGAAACATCTATTCCTTCTTCAAGTCCAAGTCTTATCTGTTCCATCTGTTTCCCATTATATTCATGAAGCAGATACTTAGTTATATCGACACAATTGTGTATTCCCAGCCTTATCTCATTTAGCTGATATTCATCATAATTATCCTCAACAAAAAATGTAAGGTCAATCTCTTCTTTTTTTGCAAGTCTTATCTGTCTTAATACCTCTCCTGAATAACCAAGCTTTGCATACCTGGTCAGATCATAATTAAGCTCTGATGCAAGCCTTATCTCTCTCATAACAGAATGACTGAACTTAGGATTACATATATCATCCATATTCATTCCGCTACGCACAGCCTGCTTCAGTTCTTCCATCTGCATATAATCATACTGTGCATCTGCAAATCTGCTTACATCAAGTTTTTCTTCCAGACCAAGTCTTAATGCTTTCATCTGGGCAGCGTTAAATTCCTCTTTGCAATACACACTCACATCAACGCCATTCTCAATTCCTCTGATAATCTCAATAGTCTGTAATTCATCAAATCCCAGAGACTGCCAGGCCTGCTTGTCTACAGTTTTGTTTTCTATATTCTTATTAATCTCTTCCACGTTCTGCATAAGCCCATCTCCCATAATCAAACCAAATCATCATATATCCGAACCTTAATAATATCTGTCTAAATTCTATCACACATACAGTCCGACTACAAGTTCTAACATTGTACATTTTTTATCAATGCCCTATATATCCTGTTCCGTCCAGAAATCCTTAATACATTTATAAGCATTACCCAGACTGACTGGAAATATCCTGTTCCACTCCCTAGGATACATACGCTCATATTCACCAGTCATAAATCTGTCATCCAGAAGTGCAATAACTCCCTTATCCGTATCCGTCCTTATAACCCTTCCTGCTGCCTGAAGCACCTTATTCATTCCCGGAATAACATAAGCATACGAATATCCATTTTTGCCAAATTCATCAAAATAATCCCTTAGAATGTTACGCTCCCTGCACACCATCGGAATCCCAGTTCCGACAATGACAGCTCCGATAAGGCTCTCATCCTTTAAGTCAATTCCTTCGGAAAATATTCCTCCAAGCACACAGAAGCCTGCAAGCGAAGCCCCTTCTGGAAGTTCCTCGTAAAATGCTGATAAGAAATTTTCCTTGTCAGCCTCCTTCATAAACCTTCCCTGCACAAGCACATTTACACAGCTTTCTGGTAAAAATGTATCTTCTCCACCACATTCGACCACATTAACACCATTTTCCCACCTGAAGCACTCAAGAACACTCTCCATGTAAGAATATGACGGAAAGAACACCATATATCTGCCGCTTCTGCCAGAAATCATATGCATAATATAATCATGTACCTTGGCATATTCCCTTGCATTTCTTCTTGTATAACGGCTTGTCACATCAGTAGCCACGACAATTCTCTTATTATCAGGTTCAAAAGAAGAGTGTGCATACACCGCTCTTTCTGATACATCACCTGAAAGCATTTCCTTAAAATAATTAACCGGAAGCAGCGTTGCCGAGAAGAACACCGTGCTTCTGCCCTGTGAAAGTCTCTCACTTATGTTGCCAGACGGGTCAACACAGTACAGATGTACAAGAAAGTTTCCATCATTATCATGCTCATTATAATAGACATATTTTTCATCAGCACAGTCATACATATTAAGAAAATGTCTCACTGCAAAGAAAAACTCGAGCAGCTCGTTAGTCACAGGCTCACCCTTATGTCTTTCCATAAACTTCTGCATAAGTCCCATGACACGCTCAAGGCTGGCTGGAAATGTTCCAAGACCACTCACAACCATGAATGTATCGCACTGTCTTTTATATTCGAGCAACTGCTTGTTACATCTGTCAAGTGCGCCTGCAAGCCGTTTGTCCATCTCTTTGACAAGCTTCTTAGCCGCAAGAAAATCTTCTTTTTTCAACACTGCGCTGTACATTTCTCTTGCTCTGTCCACAAGGTTATGTGCTTCATCCACAAGAAACACATAATCACCCTTCGCACCATTGCCAAAATACCTCTTAAGCGACGCATCCGGGTCAAATACATAATTATAATCACATATAATTCCATCACACCAGTACGAAACATCAAGCGACATCTCAAACGGGCAGACATTATGTCTGTTGGCATATTCCATGACATTATCTCTTCCGATAACCATCTGGCTCGTTATAATGTCGTACACAGCATCATTAATCCTGTCAAAATGCCCCTTGGCATAAGGACATGCCACGGGGTTGCAGTTGCGCTCATCAAGTGGACATATTTTGTCCTTCGCTGTAAGAGTAACAGTTCTCATATGAAGCCCGTTATCTCTTAATATAGCATAAGTATCCTCCGCAACAGTTCTCGTTATTGTCTTTGACGTCAGGTAAAATATCTTGTCTGACATCTGCTGTCCTAATGCCTGCACAGCCGGGAACACAGTAGACAACGTCTTTCCGACACCTGTAGGTGCCTGAATATATAGATTGGTATTATCTTCAATAGCCCTGTATACACTCACGCACAGATTCTTCTGCCCCTCCCTGTATTCATAAGGGAACTTAAGTTCTCTGATTGATTCCGTCCTTTTATGCCTCTCATCAAATGTATAATCAGTCCATCTCTTAAAGCCTGTAATCAGCTTATTAAACCACTCTTCAATTCTTTCAAATGTATATTCTTCCAGAAACTTGTTGATTGTCTCAGGCTCAGGAGTAACGTAAGTCATCTGGATTCCAATCTTTGACAGCTTCTTCTGGCTTGCATATATATAGCCATATACCAGTGCCTGGGCTTTATGCACATAAACCGGTTCTTTCAGCAGAGAAACATCTGTCTGCATAGTCTTTATCTCATCAATTATTGCATCGCTCTCCGGCTCTTTATTGCCATCCTCGTCATAATTAATATCTGCAATAATACCGTCAGCCCTGCCTTCAACCTGTAATACATACTCAATCCCTAAGTCAGATACAAGCGGTATCTCAATCTTTAAAGGCACTTCTGCATGATACATAGTTCCCATGCTGTGCTGGATTTTCCTGTGAATCCTTGCCCCCTCCTGCATGATTTTCACATCATTGCTGCCAGTATTCCTGTTGTCAATATCACCTTCTGCACACATGAATTCCACAAGATTTCTTACAGATATTCGAAAGCAGTTTCCATTTACAGAGTACATACTATCTCCATTCAATAATGTTCTTCAATATCGTATATATAGGCATTGCCTGTCTTTCCGACTCTTTTAACCTGTTCCATGTAATTAAGCATTGCAAGTACACTGGCAGCAGTCTGCCTGTCAATATGCGCTGCATTTGCAAAATCCGCTGAAGTAAAGTTCTTCTCAAGTCCCTCTGGTACAAACTGCATATAATCCTGTGGACAGTCCAGTTCAACTATCTTTCTTATTCCAACAGGAATGCGGTCATAACGCACACTTCCGCGCTTCTTATCGTAACTCCAGCCATTAAGAAGCTTATATTCTTCCATATCAATCAGCAGCAATGTAACCTTAAGATTCTGATTCTTTAAAAATGCTTTAATCTTATATAGTTCAAACATCGCATCATACATAGAACATCGCTTCGGAGACTTTCTTCTAGAAGTAATGTCCCCTGTTTCCGGCTCAATCCAGCTTAAATACTTCTCATATGGCATTGGATATACAACCCTCACCTGATATTCATTCAGGAACACTGACAACTTATCCCTTAACTTGTTAAGCTGCCTCGTCTGAATCTCAATTATCCCATGCTCGTTATATATATCTGCAAAATAACCATCTATTGCAACCTCATGATTATCCTCATCGGGTTCATAATACATTTTTAATACTGCATGCAGTGTCTTTTCCGACAAAGTACCTATCCCCTTGTCATTATGGCTCTTACCGATTATCTTCTCTTTCGCCGCGTCAAAAGCCTGACTGTCTATATATTCAACTGGTTCTGCTGCAGATTTCTTTTTTGACATTGTGTACCTCGTATCAGATATATGTTATCATTGATAACAAGTATCTTACGAATACCTAAAAAAATCAAGGCATTTACCGATATAACCTATATAAATCCAATTAAGAACAGGAGAAAAACATGATATCAATAAGCATGTGCATGATTGTAAAGAACGAACAGGACATTCTTGCAAGGTGTCTTGATTCATACGCAGGAACTTATGATGAATTGATTATTGTAGACACAGGCTCAACTGACAATACTAAAGAAATCGCCGCTAACTACACCGATAAAATATATGATTTTGAATGGATAAATGATTTTTCAGCCGCAAGAAATTTCGCATTTTCCAAAGCTGGATGTGACTACATATTCAGTGCTGACGCAGACGAAGTGCTTGATGATACCAACAACTACGCATTAAGAGAATTGAAACATATGCTTCTTCCAGAGATAGACATTGTTCAGATGTATTATGTCAATGCATCAGAATATAATTCTGTATACAATGCACACAAAGAACTCCGCCCGAAGCTTTTCAAAAGGCTCCGTCCATTCACATGGATTTCACCAATACATGAAACAGTACGGCTCACGCCAATCGTATATGACAGTGACATTGAAATTCTTCACATGCAGGCGGACGACCATAGCAAAAGAGACTTTTCAACATATTTCAAAGCATTTGAAAAAGGTATCCACATTGAAGATTATGTAGTTACCATGCTGTGTAAAGAACTTCTTATATCCGGTGAAGATTCCGACTTTATTGCTTTCAGGAATATATTTGAAAATATTCTTTCCAAAGAAGGCAGAAGCAATGATTTAATGAAAGAAATCAACTGTATTCTTGCTAAGATATATATGGCAGACGGTGACACTGACGCATTCTTTAAGACCACTTTAAAAGCAGTTGCCGACAATCCTCCTGCTGAAATGTGTCTGATTCTCGGTACATTTTACATGAACCAGACAGACTATGAAGAAGCTGTGTTGTGGCTGTATAATGCTGCATTTGAGACGGAGAGCATACTTGATGTGGCAAGCAGCGGAAACAAGCCTTTATCTTTGCTTGGCAGATGCTATGAAGAACTTGCAAAGACTTCAGATGACGCATACCTGTGTGCACAGTACAAGGAAATGTCTGACGATTATTACAATCAGGCTGATAACTGGTCGCTTCCAGAAGAATAAAAAAACCTTAGTGAAACCGTCAATGATTTCACTAAGGCTTTTTTATTATTTATCATCCTCAACATCAAAGAGCTTCAACTCTTCAACATCACTCTTACCTGACTTATCGTCTCCATAGGATATCTTATCAGATGATGTATCAAGTTCTTCATAACTGTCATCTTCATCCTCGGCATATCCATCAATTACCTTCTCTGTGTATTCATCAAGGTCAACACCATCCTTTGACGCCATGTTAAACACCTTCTTAACTTTCGCAAGCTTAGTACAAAGAACAATAGTAATCACTATAAATGCAGCTATTATCAGTCCAAGTATTAATACTATCGTCAGCCAGAATCTGTTGTTTCCTGATGTTTTTCCATTATCAGCCTTAACATCAGCATTAGCAGTATCAGATTTAACAACAGAATATGCCTGTATAGTTCCATCACTTACCCTGTATCTGAACCAGCCCTTCTCTCCAAGAGAACTTACTCCGTAGAACAGGCAGTACTGTCTGTCAGCGTCCATAAGTACCTGCACCTCTTTGCCATTCATGGTAAATTTAGTAAGTGCATAACCCGCCGGTTTTTCTAACGAGTTAGTTATTGGCAGCACAACATATGTTATCTCAGGTTCTGCAACAGTATTGTATGGTAAAAATGTTTTCGCACTCTCATCATAGATGTAGAAACCACCTTTTCCATCTTCACCTTCAAGATACATAAGGATAAAACCTGTCTTTATGCCTTTAACCGCATTTATCTTCTGACCATTATAATCGTAGTCAGCCTCCTGATATCCTTCTGGGATTGTGATTCCTGAATAATCCTGTACAATTGAATACTTCCTGCCATCTATTGTCACAGTTCCATCATTATTAACCGTCTGTGATGCATCTTCTGTAACAGCTTCTGTCTTTGACTCGGCCTCTGTTGTTGCTTCCTGACCATCCCCAAGTTTTGTTGTATATATTATATACCTCTTAACTGAACCATCTTCTGCTGTAACTGTAATTGTTGTTGTATTGCTTCCCGGGTCCATTCTTCTGCCACTTATGCTTACCTTAGCAGCATTATCATTAGCTACAGCACTTACAACAAGCTCTGTGACATCAGCATCAACAGTTGCATTGTAAGTTGTCCTGTCTGGTGAAAATGCTGGTGAAAGCGTTCCCGGACTTATCTGCAGGGACTTAAGCGTGTTGTCTGATGAGTAGCTGGCTGGAGCTTTTGCAGTGACCTTTCCTGATGAGGAACTGCTGACTGTTGCACGTTCTCCATTAACAGATATCTTTGCATCTCCTGCAACGCTAAGTGTTGTTGTTCCTGCGGCAATAATTTCAAACTCCATAGATATAGATTCTGTTGAACCATATGCCGATGCATCAAGAAGTGCAAATGATACAATTCCGCTATTACCAGCACCTACTGGTTTTATAATCGAATTATCATATGATACTGGAACTGACGCAACATCTATAATATCAGATGCAGATATAGTAACTGTTACCGTTATCTTACTTCCAACTGTTCCGCTTGCTGAACTTATAGATATAGAAGCCTGCTCGTCAGCCTTAGCGTAATACGCAGGAATCAATGCAATGCACATTGCCAGTACACCTATAAAAGCAAGTAATTTTTTTATCTTATTCATAGTCATCCTTTCAAACCGTAATTATTGATTGATGCTTCCTACCCCAAGAATATACCTCTTAACCATAGCAAAATCAAACAAATCAAGTTCTCCGTCTCTGTTACAGTCGGCCGCCTTCCAATATACTCCTGAAGGTTCTGCTATACCTAATATAGATCTCTTTATCTGTGCAAAATCAAACAAATCAATCTCTCCGTCGCCATTGACATCCCCATATATAACAAACTCATATCTGCTTACTTCTTCACCAGAAGAGTTATATGTTATAAGAATATCTCCTGTACCAACTAATCCATCTTTCTCATTGCCATTCTTATTGAGAATCTTCGAATAAGCACCATCATAATTACTGATTCTGTCAAGTACATCTCCTGTGTATTCCGATACATTTATACCGGTAATATATCTTTCATCTTCATCAACAAATAAATCTGTTGAGAATCCCGGATAAGTAACATCCGGTTCAGGCTCTGGTCCCGGACCTGGTTCAGGATCTGGCTCTTTATCTTCTCTTACCACAGTAATAACATAATTCTGCTCATCACCATTAGCTGCTGTTACCGTAATTGTAATATCGTTGCTTCCAACCGAAAGGTCATGATATCCTAATCCACTGACATCAGCTGATGAATCAAGTGCCGAACCTCCGACATATACTGATGAAGTCTCATAATCCACAATCAGACTATATTCTGTCGTATAGTAACTGAATGTTGGCGTTATAGAATAATCTTCAACATACAGGCTCTCAAGTCTGTTATTAGGGCTGCCATTGCCTGTAGGTATCTCGCACACATTTTCAGGCATATTCTCATACACAGGTATTCTGAATATAAATGCAATATTATTCTTGTTACTGTCGCTATACCCCTGTGCGCTCTTAACTGATTCACTTCTAGGTGCAAGAACATTAGTCATATACTGATGACCTCTTCCAGTCATATCAAATTTTTCATAATAAAGAGTATTCTGACCTCTGTTTATATAACTCTGTCCAAGATATATTGCCCCACCAACAATGGACTTCATTCTCGTATTCCATGGTCTCAATGTCTCTGAATCAGTTCTTGAAGCATACCTGAGACCATTCTGTACCGCTGTCAGTCCACCGCTTGCATAAGCTCCTATATTATAGTAATTGTAATAACCCCAGTAGCCAGACTGTGTTCCTGATATACTGCTTCCATATCCGCTGTTTCCCTGCTCCTGTAATATTCTTGAAGCAAGATGATATGGGCTTACACCTGATTTCTGCCCAGCAAGAAGCAAACCGGTTATATATGTATAATCATTACCTTCATATGATAGATTATGGCTTGAATTCTCCATAAAGGTGCCATCAACCATACTCTCAAGACCACTCTCATCCTGCAATGAACCATCAAATGAAAGATTCTCGAACATAAATATATTATCTGCATTAAGGAAATTTCTAGGATCAAGTGCATATTCAACAAGTGCAGAAGATGCCTGCACCCAGCCTCCTGAATCAAGCTGTGTGTACTCTCCTGTCTCCCAGTCATAGCACCCGTCAGCTACTGATTTCCATGATGATACAGCTGAGCCATATGTAAGGCTTCGTCCGATTATATTCTGATTATCGAGTACATCCGACCAGTCTTTCCCATTATGGTCTGCCACAAACACCCAGTTAGGATATTGCGCATGAAGCTGTCTTAACCCATCCTTATAACTATCCGGGAATCCCTGTGAATCAAGGTACTCCTCGAAATCCGCATCCGGCTTATAATCATTTCTCTTATCAACAGTTATGTAGCCGCCATATATATAGCCTCTCTCATAACTGCCATTAAGATAAAATCCTATGCCGTACCACGTATCACCGTCGTCATCAGTTGTCTCTTCATATATATCAAACTTAAATCCACCGCTTACAGTTGTAATAATACTGCTGTTTGTTGTAGGACCTTTTCTGATTCTTAAGCCTGTAACATCATAATTAACATGCCCCTGACCAATTGACTCTTCCGCCTTAGTATTAAGTACAGAAGTAACCGTAAGGCATGTCAGCACAAGCATACATAACATGACACCAATTGCGGCTATTCTTTTTGCACTACATTTGTATCCTGATTTCATGTAATCACCTGACTCCTGAATGTATCGTATTAGTTTCTTCCAAATTCTGAAAGCTTTAAGCCCTCATTTCTCTCAAGTACCATATTAACAGACCAGCTATTGGCAAATACCAAAAGTGGATTGCCCTTAAGGTCTTTAATCTTCTTCATATCTGATGTACCAACAATTCTGTTCACATCAATTTCCTCAGGATTCTCAATCCAGCGGATATGCTCGTATGGAAGCGGCTCAAGTCTGATATCAACACCGTATTCATTCTTAAGACGATATTCGAGGACTTCAAACTGAAGGACACCAACAACGCCCACGATAATCTCTTCCATTCCTGTATTGAACTCCTGGAAAATCTGAATCGCACCTTCCTGTGCAATCTGGTTGATACCCTTAATGAACTGTTTTCTCTTCATAGTATCAATCTGTCTTACTCTTGCAAAATGTTCTGGTGCAAATGTAGGTATACCCTCAAATGCAAATTTCTTGTTAGATTTGCAGATAGTATCACCGATAGAGAATATTCCCGGATCAAATACACCGATAATATCTCCTGCATATGCCTCATCAACAATATGTCTCTCCTCCGCCATCATCTGCTGAGGCTGGCTGAGTCTTATCTTCTTGCCTCCCTGTACATGGTTGGCTTCCATTCCGGCTTCAAACTTACCTGAACATATTCTCATAAAAGCAATTCTGTCTCTGTGTGCTTTATTCATATTAGCCTGAATCTTGAATACAAATGCTGAGAAATCCTCGGTAAATGGATCAATAACTCCCTGGTCAGACTTTCTTGGAAGCGGAGAAGTTGTCATTGATAAGAAATGCTCAAGGAAAGTCTGTACACCAAAGTTAGTAAGCGCTGAACCGAAGAATACCGGTGTAAGGTCACCAGCACTTACCATTTCTTGGTCAAACTCTGCACTTGCTCCGTCTAACAGTTCGATATCTTCCTGAAGCTTGTCGTAGAAAGCATCACCAATTCTGTCCTTAAGAACAGCCTCATCTGATGCGTCAACAATCTCAGTATCAACTTCCTTCTGGCCATTCATGGCTGCCTTGAATAAAGAAACATTTTTCTCTTTACGGTCATATACGCCCTTGAATTCCTTACCGCAGCCGATAGGCCAGTTAATTGGGCATGTAGCAATTCCAAGTACGCTCTCAATCTCATCAAGAAGCTCAAATGGGTCATTAGCCTCTCTATCCATCTTATTGATAAATGTAAATATAGGAATGTGTCTCATAACACATACTTTAAAAAGCTTGATAGTCTGTTTCTCAACACCCTTAGAAGCGTCAATAACCATGACCGCAGAATCTGCTGCCATAAGAGTTCTATAAGTATCCTCGGAGAAATCCTCATGTCCCGGAGTATCAAGGATATTAATACAGTAGCCTTCGTAGTTAAACTGAAGAACTGAAGAAGTTACCGAAATACCTCTTTCCTTCTCAATCTCCATCCAGTCAGAAACCGCATGCTTGGCAGTCTTCTTCCCCTTTACAGAACCTGCAAGGTTAATAGCTCCTCCATAAAGCAGGAACTTCTCTGTTAATGTTGTCTTACCAGCATCCGGGTGAGAGATAATGGCAAATGTCCTTCTTTTCTTAATTTCACTTTCTAAACTCACTGTTTTACTCCTTTATAAACATAATACATAAATAAAACGTCTCTGCTCTGGCATATACATAATATAAGCCTGGGATGCAGTCTTAGCTTCACAGGCTTACTCTAATCAATAGTCTTGGAATTATTCACGGTTAAGACCGAACTTGTATGAAACCTCAGACTTGTCATCAATTCTTCTGAAAATGTTGACTACTCTGTCCATAACCGGTTCGAAATCTTCCTCATTCTCAACCTCAACAGTAACAACCTGTCCGTCTTCCTTAATAACTGCATCCTTAACAAGTGCTAATGCCTTGATATCTTCCTCAGTCTGGGCAACCTGCTCAGGTGTTGTTAACATCTTTGATTTACTCTTATACTTAACAGCGTAT
>ENA-OVFO01000414-OVFO01000414.1-human-gut-metagenome-genome-assembly--contig:-NODE-414-length-22840-cov-3.059030_pt1 | contig 22840 bp, 20 predicted proteins | sample MGYA00237761_ERZ505401 | MGnify/ENA primary metagenome ERZ505401 (study PRJEB26158, sample SAMN06016330) | human gut metagenome | biome: human gut; feature: ankylosing spondylitis patient; material...
AAATTATCAAAAAAGCCTGAAACCATGCGGTTCCAGACTTTGTAAAAAACGGTTCAAGCGTTTCGTCAGGCGCTACGACGGGCCAGAATGGCCTCCAGGCCGGTGCCTAGGGAGTCCGAAGTCACATCCGGAGCCTCCACATCGGCACGTACTTCGGCATCGTGGAATCCCGGAACGTCGACCTCTCTGAGGTGCACGCCCTCATCCACGCGGGCGGCGGCCTCATCGGCATCCATGCTGCCCATTGCGTCGCTTGGCGGAATCAACGGCTCAGCCTCGTCGGAAGGCGTTTCGACGGGCACGGCCTTGGCCACTTGTTTGGTGGACTTGATCTCCATGCTTTCCGGAGCATCCACCTCAACGTCGGCACCGTCGCGAGGCGCACCCAACGAGAAGGAAATCAAGTCCTGCGTGGACTTGACGGCAACGGTTTTGGCTTCTTCGGCCATATTGTCTCGCTCATCGTGGATGGACAGTCCCACTTCCTTGACGTCAGCGGGCGCGGCATCCGCACGTTCGGCTGTCTGGTCGACGGCCTTCTCGGCAGTCTGCGTCTCTTCCTTGGAAGACATCTCTTCCTTGCGCCGTTTCACCGCGGCGTCCCGATCGGCCTTGCCGCGGGCGATCGCCTGGCGAATCTCCCCCTCGGGAACGACATCGGTCTTCAACTGCTCGTCGGCGACCTTGCGGGCCTCGGCCAGCTCCTGCGCGCGCAGTCTGGCACGTTCCGCCTGCTCCGCCTGCGCACGTTTGCGTTCGGCGGCGGCACGCTTCTTCACCTTGGCATGGTATCTGGCGACCTTCCGCTCCCACGCCACGGCCTGCTTGGACGCACGCACACCCAACGCGAGCACCGCGGCCAGCAACGCGGCCGGAATGAGCGCGAACAGCGGACTGAAGTGCAGTGCGAACGCACAGACCAGCACAACGACCGTGATTGTCAGCAATGAGACGGCGATGGCGCGCCTCCTGCGGACCGCGGCGTGACGAAAGGCGCGAATTTCCGCGATCCGTTCTTCGGATGTTGCGCCTTTGTGCGCCTCTGTGGACTGCATCAGTACCCCTTTCGCTGCCGCGACGGTCTCATCGGAAAATCGCGTTCCGCTGTCGGCATCCACCAGATGCAACGACGGTGAAAAGCGGTCCTCGCGATGTTCGATCACCCTCTTCATGCCTTTAATCGTCCGTCTGGGCAACCAAATGAACATCAGGATGACAACGATCGCAAGCACGACCACCGTGCTTAACGATTCATAACCCATATGTCATAAGAATAGGTGACATTCCGACATTCGAGGCGAGTCCTCCCCGGCGTGTCGAATCAGGAGGGTGAATTCCCGGTCATCAGACGCGCGGTGAAACCGTTTGGCGCGTCCTCGGCCATCAATACGTAGCTTTCATGATCGCGCCATTGGCCGTTGACGTACATATACGCGCGCCGCACCCCCTCCAACGTTGCTCCGACCTTGCGTGCGACGGCACGGGACCGCTTGTTTTCCGGCAAAATGTCGATTTCCATGCGATGCAGTCGAGGTCCGGTCGAGTCGAACATGGCCCAATCCGCCAACAGCGCCACCGCCATCGGCGCGTAGCCACGCCCGGCGCAACGCTCGTCCACCCAATAACCGACCACGCCGGAACGCATCGCGCCGTAGCAGATCGCGCCCAACGAGATCTGCCCGACGATACGGCCATGCTGTTCGATGGCGAACACGGCACCGGTACTGGCCCGTTCGTTGCGCCGCAGTTGTTTCATCCATTCCTTGTAGGTGATGGGCGCGCCGTGCAGCGGATCGCCGGATTCCCACGGCTTGAGCCAGGCATCGTTGCGCCAGCGAACCTCGTTCCACTCGTCATAGTCGGCACCCGTCAACGGGCGCAGACTCACCGGGACGCGCATGCTGTGCGATTGGATGAATTCCGGCATTTCAAAGGAATTATTCCCCGGACGACGCATCATGTCGCTCAAGGATTGCAAAATCGTCACCCTTCCATTGTGCCCCACCCATACCCCATGTTCCGTTTTCCACGCAATCGAACCGTGGTACAACGAACGATATGGACATGTATAAGCAACAACGCGAGCTGAAACGGCATTGGCGCGCAGCTGCGATCGAACGACGAAAGCGGACGTCCGCCGACCAGCGTCGCGAAGCGGGACGGCTGCTTGCCGAACACGCATTGGAAGCGTCGTTGATTCGACCGCGATCGACCGTCGCGGCCTTCGCCTCGATGGGCAGTGAAATATCGATGATGCCGTTGCTCGAAGCGATGTTCGACACGGATTGCCGTGTTTTGGTGCCGCGTCTGGGTGCTGGCATGGAAGTCGGCTGGAGTGAGCTGAACGGTCTTGACGATCTGCGCGACCAGCGCAATGCTGATGGTTCCATCAACACACATCGCCCGCAGGAGCCGGAAAACGCAGCGGAAGGACCGGAAGTTCTCACTTCGGCCGAGCTGATCATTGTGCCAGCGTTCGCTGTGGACGAACATGGTTTCCGATTGGGGCGCGGCGGCGGTTGGTACGACCGCGCTTTGGAGCATCGTAGCAGCACCGCGCGCGTGGTCGCCGTTTGCTGGCCTTGGGAGCCGACCGACGAGACCGTGCCGCATGAGCCGCATGATATTCCCGTCGACGGCGTGCTCACGCCGGATGGTTATGCCGATGTCCGAGGATAGGACGGTTGCGGGGCCGTCTCAGGGAACGTACTAGGATATGTCCCGTTAAGAAATTTGGGATTGTGCGTAAAGCGAGGATATCGTGCCTACTTACCATTACCGTTGCAAGAACTGCAACTACGACTTCACCGAGCAGCAGTCGTTCACCGACGATCCGATCACCGTATGCCCGGAATGCGGCGAGGAGCAGGTCCGCAAGGTTTATTCCGCGGTGCCGATCGAGTTCAAGGGGTCCGGCTTCTACCGCACCGACAAATCCAAGTGACCCACAGGCGCGGAATCCAACGCGACACGCCGGAGATTGTGGATAACTCCCATTCTCCGACCACAACCCCGGATTCCGCTTGCCGTGGTCATAACAATCAGGTCATCATGCATGCATGATGACCTTTTTTCATTCCTTGATGGACCGCCGGCCACATTCGAGTTTGCGCACATCGACGGCTTCGGAAGGACGGACCGCGCGCACGACGCGTCTGCAACGAGACCGTCATGGTTCGACTGCCGCATCGTTGGAAGCCAGACGAAGCAACGCACGCCTGCATCGGTTCCTCGCCGCATTGTGCACTGGCCTGACGGTATTCGCCACGCTGCAATGCGTACGCGCAGCCATCGCCACGCAGCCTATTGTGGTCGCGGTGCGGAATGTCGCCAAAGGCACGGCCATCACACGCGAAGACGTGGAGTTACGTGAGGCGCCGAGCGATGGCTCGCTGAGCAACGCCTTCCATACGCTTGACGACGCCGTCGGCTTGATCGCACAGGTGGGCATCGGCGCGCACGATGTGCTTATGTCGGGCATGGCCCGTGCGTCCCCCGTTGTGCCGCAGGGCCATACGAGTATCGAAGTGCGTTTGGCAAGTGTGGCCGGCGGTTTGATTCCCGGAGACAAGGTGACACTTTCCAGCGCCACCATGACAGATGCTGAGATGCAGTCCGGCACACCGAATGTCGCGGATATGCCGAACGGTACGGAAACGCCGTCCGGCATGGCTAATGATATGCCGGACGGTGGCGTGGATGCGCAGTTACGCACGATCTGCGCCGAAGCGCTGCTGACCGGCAAACCGGCTAAGGATGCGCAAGGCAATACCATCGCGGTGTTCGCCATGCCGCCCAATGAGGCGGCCGTCGTGTTGCGGGTTCAGGAATACAGTGCGGTCATCGCCACCATCAATTAATGGCTGATAATCCTAATCGATAGCTGGCACCCGGCTGGACGTATCAGCGGCCGCGTTCGGAGAAGACCGCCCAATGTGGCGGAAGCTCGTTTAGGATGCGCTTGTCGTCATCCGCCTCGCGTTGGCGCTTGGTGAGCACGTCCGAAGGTTCGAGTTTGACGCCATCGGCATCGAACAGTTCCGTACCTTGGCGGACCACGCGCTTATGCTTGCGTGCGGTCCGCCGCGTGGCGGAATAACTGGGTGTGGAGTGCGTCTCGGACTGGGTCTGCGAATCGTCATGCTCCATGACGTTTTCGATATGCTCGGCGCTCACCGTTCCTCCCGGTACAGGCTTCCCAGTCGTGCCACGATGCGGTCGACTTCCTTATCGGGGTTCACGAACGCGCCGACGCTCCATACCGTCATCACCGACCAGCCAAGCGATTCGATGTCCTGCAGCAGCACGCGATGGCGTTCCCTGGTGGATTGCAGTCCCATGAACTGCGCGTCATCGGTGAGCACGGCCAAAGCGAACGGCTCGCCTTTCAGACCAACCACCAACGGCAGTTTGAGTCCGTCATCGAAACCGTAATCGACGGCCACGTCCAAGCCGCGTTCGCGGATCCTCTCGGCGAGATCGTTGAAGAGCACGTTCTCTCCGGACTCCTTGATCGCCGGGCGAACCATGCTGTCATCAAGCTGTTCGGCCCAACGCAGCACGGTTTTGAGCGCCTTCGGACCATCCTGATGCAGTCGCTCGTCGTCCATATCGTCGGATGCGAAGGACGAGACGATGTCGAGATGACGGTCCGGTACCGCCAAAGCGTCCAGCAGCATGCCTCGGCCGCCGTCGGATTCCAGCGCGCCGAACTGCTGCAGCAGCCTGCCGTGCGAGGTCTTGGCGTAGCACATCGCAAGAATCGCGTCGGTGGCGTGGGCGCCGGCCACATCGACGATGTCCACGATGCGCACGTGGCGCAGGAACATGCCCATGGCCTTGTCTTTGTTGGCAAGCGACTTGAGCTCGGCACCCAGACGGATGCGGAACGTGTGCGTGAGCGCCACCACGGTAAGCACATACGATGCGGGAACGATGGTGAAACCGGCCGCGCGCTTGCGGATGATGCTCACCACTTCGTCGATCTCCTGCTGGCTCGATTCGACCAGGCCGGAATTGATGACCGGCACACCGTTGGCGTCCGGCACGAAATGGTACGCGACTTCGCCTTGGTATCCTTCACGCGCCACATCGCACGGCACGGAGCCGTATCCTTCCGATTCAAGGAAGGCGTTGAGCTTCGGCGCACGGCGAACCGGCCTGTCGGTTATCTTCACGCTTGGCAGCAGTGCGATCAGTCGCTGCAGGCCATCGGATGTGACGGTCTTGCGGTGCGCGATCACCACGACCTGCTTCGCGCGGGCGATGATGCTGAGCAGCTCGATGGACGGAATATGCGCGGCCGTATCGATGATGACGGTATCGGCAAGCGGCGCCGGGTCGGTGATGGCAGCGAGCGTGGCTGGCGTTGCCACCAGAATCGGCTTTGCCGCGGCCAAAATCTGCGGATGCTCCCTGCGCAGCCTGTTCAACGGCACGTTTCGGGAACCGGCAAGCGTGGTATGCAGCAGATTGGCTTCCTGCGTGCGGGAGAAAAGCATGTCGCACAGACGGCGTACGGACTCTTGGGCGACCATCGGTCCGATGGAACGCACGTGTTCGACATCCACCTGGGTGAATCGGTCGGCGGCGCTTTGCATGGCGGAGCCATCCTGGTTGGAAATGATGGCGGAGGACTTCACGATGTCTTCGAAAGCCGTGGTCCACCACGCCAGCTGCAGTTCTCCGGCCCCAGGGTCGTTCGGCACGCCGCGGTTGCTCAGGTCCGCCACAAGCTCATCCAGACCGGCCGAATGGAACTCACGTTCCAGACGGGCGCGTTCCGGCAGCGTATCCAACGCCTGCTTGTCGTCATACAGGGCCTTCAGACGCTCTTCCACCTGGTTGAGGTCGACGGTGTCCAGATTGCCGCCCTGCGGTGTGGTGGCGAGCGCCACGTTCAACGCGGTCATATCGTTCGTCAGCTGGTCCTGCGTGTTGATGATGTCGTCGAGTTTGGCGGGCAGCACCGGCCATCCGCCGTGAGGAACGAACATGTGCCATTGTTCGGCCTGCTTGGCCACCACGAGCAGCGCCTCATGCAGGTTCTCCACCTGCGCGCCGACGCGCAGCATCGACTTGGCCTCCTTGATATGGCGGCGACGTTCCCAGAATCCCATGGAGCTGCCTTCGGCCTTGCGCTGGGCCTTGGGCTTGGTGGCCTCGATCATGGAATCGATGTCGCGTTCGAAGATTTCCGGCTGGAAGACGTCGAGCACGCGGCGCAGGTTCTTGAGCACCATGACCTGGCGTCCCCACTCCTGCGCGGTGGTGGGAATCGGGAAGCCGCAGGTCTGCACGGTGCTGGACACCTGTTTGCGGGTGGCGGGCAGCACCTTGCGCAGCAGCTCGACCACACGCTGGTATGCGCTGACCGCTTCCTCTTCGGAATACAGGGAGGCTTTGTACCAGGCGGTGTCCTGCGCGCCGATGGTGTATTCGCCGAGTTCTCCCGCGCGATACAGCTTCTGGGCCCATTCCTCCATCTTGTCCGCGATGGAATGGGCGGACTGCTTGGTCAGACGCACATGCGTGGTCGGATGCGTGGGCAGGACGGCGATTTGTGCGAGGTTCTGGATGGTCTGGTATGCGGACACGCCCCATTCCTGGCTGACGCCGTGCAGGTCGCCCAGATAGCGGGCCAGGCGGGAGCGTACGCCCACCAGTTCGTCGGAGATCTGGTCGAAACGCGAAGTCGCGACGCCGGATTGGAAACCGACTGCGGCTATCAGCTGACGGTCGATTGCCGCATTGGCGCCGTCATCGGCGATGTCCAGCAATTGGCCGCTCATCTCGTTGGCCGCGATCGTCTGCATGAAACGGCGCTTTTGGTCGGTGACGCACGGCACATACAGCACGCTGTGTCCGCCCATCACGCAACGGGAGGCGATTGCCGCGGCCTGTTCGGCCGTGTTGCCGCTGATCGCGCTGTCCACGAAAATCGAATGCCCGGATGCGGCCAGCTGCGCCGCGTATCGGACGGTGTTGTCAACGTCGCCAATCCCGTATTCGCCATGGGGATCGGCGTCGAACGGACTGTATTCGGGAATCTGCGCGTCTTTCAGCGCGTCCGCGGCTTCCTTGTTCCCGGCGAGCGCGTCCAGGACGATGTTGCCTGTCGGGCCTTGGGACAGCTGGTTGATGATCTGGCGACTTTCCACCAGCATCTGCGAGGACGGGTCCATGAAGCAGCCGAGGATGATGTGACGTTCGATTTCGAAATCGGGGAAAACGCTGGACGCGCGCGCTGTGATGGCCGCGAACACCGCGGACGTTTCGGGGGTGCCGCTTTCGTAATTCGAACCATCGAAGAGCTTGGTCTCGTCCAATGTCACGTTGTTTTCACGCATCACGGCGGCGAAGGCCGCGTTCAGACGCACTCGTCCGGTGAACGCGATGACGGTGCCGTTCTCGATGTTGCGGCCTTCCTTGCGCACTTCGACCGGATACATGAGCACCGGCATCTGGTTGCCTTTCCAAATGGCCACGCCGACCACCAAGGAGAGTTCGCCGACGCCGCTGACACGGTTTTTCGCGTCACGGTCGTCGAGCACGCGTTCCACACGCCTGCCCGCGGCGCGCAGCATGCCGTTGTCTCGGAACAACGAGTCCAAGGTGACGTGTCCTTTGGCGAACAGCTGCGCGATGCCCGATGGGTGCGCATGCGTCAGGTCAAGCTGGGCGCTCAGTTGCGTCACATCCTCAAGCGGGGATGGTGCCAGACCAAGGCGATACTCCTCACGCCATCCGCGGATACGGTCCAACGCGGTGGCCGTCTCTTCGTTTTCGCTCATATACCGACTCACTTCCCTACTGCCTTGCGGTATTCCTCATATCCCGGATTGTGTGCCAAAGCCGCATCGATGTCTTGGTTGCCCAATGCGCCCAACCACGCGTACAGGTCATCGTATAGGGATGGGTTCATGGCGAGGAACGGCAACAGTTCCGGATGACGCGCCATCTGGAACTGCACTGTGAAATCATCCGTGCGTTTGGCGTCATCGGAGGTCAGGCCGTCGACCTCGATGGTCTGCTCCTGCTTGGCGAGGCCGCCTTTGGACACACGGTCGAATACCGATCCCGGTTCGAAGATCGGCTTGAATGCGGCGGTTTCGTCCGGTGCGGGCTGCGATTGGCTGTTTTGCGGGCGGAACCGCTCGTCGTCGTCTTCCGCGGTCACCGTTCCCGGCTGTTCCGTCTGCGGCTGCGTAGCGTGCATCGGCTTCGACTGCTGTTCGGCGGGCTGCTGTTCGGCAGTTTCCGATGTGGGCTGTTCCGCCATCTGCGATTGTTCGGCGGACTGCGTCTGTTCCTGGGCGGACGCGTCAGCCGCATTGTCAGCCTTGTCAACGTTGCCTGTGTTATCGCCAGTGTCGTTCCTGTCGGGCAGAGCGACGGCGATTGGCGTGTTGGGGCGCGCGCTGAACAGCTTGTCCACCGGAATCAGGTTGTTCTTGTTACCGTCATGGGATGCTTCCAAGGGCCGAGCGGCTGTCTCGGTTGAGACGGCAGCCACCTCGGCATCGGTCGCAGCCGCATCAGCGGAATCGGCCGCATCGGCCTCGATCTCAGCTTCAGCCTCGGCCTGCGCTGCGGCGTCGGCGAACAGGTCGCGGGGCTTGTCCGCGGCCACGACGGTTTCCTGAACCAAGGAGACCGAGGGGAATGCATCTTCGAGTTCCGGCTTGTCGGCATGCTCCGGCGTGAAGGTCTGACGTTCCGCCTGGTGCAGAGCATCGGCACGGTCGGTGACATTGCGCGCGTGGAAGAACGTCGTCGGCTCGCCGGCACGCAGATTGAGGATGTCGTCCACGGACATGTCGGCTGCATCCGGTTCCTGCGGAGCCTCGTCGGAGACCGCGTATTCGAACAGGTTCGAAACCGGCTGGCTTGTATCATCCGAGACACCGGAGGTGGCGTCGTCATCCTCGTCATCGTGTTCGAATGCGGATTCGAGCGTAAGACGCACGTCGCCGAACTGCAGGGTCATCGAGTCGATGGGCAGCTTGATGTCCTCGCCTGCGGGCAGGCGCATCAGTTGGCCGTTGTTCGTCACCACGAACGAGCCGTTGGTGGAATGCAGATCTCGTACGGAGCAATTGCCCTGCTTGTCGACGGAGAGGACCGCATGTCTTTTCGACATGGACTTGCCCGGATCCATGATGTCGAGACGAGCGAACCCGTCATCCGACAGCGGGCGCAACGGTTTGCGCCCGATTTCCACGCTTTCGCCGTCATGAAGCGTTTTCACGTTGTTTCCGTCAACTTTGACGGTCCACTGCCGCGTCATTCGTCGATCCTCGCTCACCGTTGTCGGCCTTCCTTTCGCACTACACTATCTGCCATTGTGTCATGATTCATCGCGAAAGTAAGGATTCCGAACCGATAAATTGACAACTTTCGCCTAATTCCCCCATTTTAGAACATGCCTGAGTCATGCTCCATATGCGGAAAACCCCGCTGCCTTACGGCAAACGGGGTTTCCATTACAGCTTGGTGATTGCGGCTTGAAGCCGCGCGAATCACTTGAGCTCGACGGTGGCGCCGGCTTCTTCGAGCTGGGACTTGGCCTTCTCGGCGTCTTCCTTCTTGGCCTTCTCCAGGACAGCCTTCGGAGCGCCGTCGACGAGAGCCTTGGCCTCAGCCAGGCCCAGGTTGGTGATAGCGCGGACGGCCTTGATGACCTGGATCTTCTTGTCGCCAACGGCGGAGAGGATGACGTCGAACTCGTCCTTCTCTTCCTCAGCAGCAGCGCCAGCAGCCGGAGCGGCGGCAACAGCGGCGACCGGGGCAGCAGCCTCGACGTCGAACTTCTCTTCGAAGGCCTTGACGAACTCGGAGAGCTCAACCAGGGTCATCTCACCGAAAGCTTCGAGCAGCTCATCGTTGGTGTACTTAGCCATAATGGCTTCCTTTCATTCTTGGCGACGGACTGAATTGAAGAGGTGGCCGTCACCTAAAACAATTGTTTTTTCTTTTTTGTGGTTGCTTCATTCATGCGGCGAGCCGCAGCGAAATCAGGCAGCCTTTTCCTGCTTCTCGCGCAGCGCATCGATCGTACGCACGGCCTTGGTCGGCAGAGCGTTGAACAGGTACGCGGCCTTGGACATCGTAGCCTTGATGTCGCCGGCGAACTCGGCGAGCAGCTGCGGGCGAGACTTGAGGTCTGCCAGCTTCTTGGCGCCTTCAGCATCGTAGACGGTGCCATCAGCGAAGCCGCCCTTGATGATCAGTGCCTTGTTGGTCTTGGCGAAGTCACGCAGGGTCTTCGCAGCTTCGATGAAGTCACCCTTCACGAAGGTCACAGCGGTCGGGCCGGCGAGAAGTTCATCAAGACCTTCGATGCCAGCTTCCTTGGCTGCAATGCGAACGAGCGTGTTCTTTGCCACAGTGTAGGAAGTATCGCGGCCTAGCTTTTCGCGCAGTTCAGAGATCTGCGGAACGGTAAGCCCGCGGTACTCGGTCAGGTAGATAGCGTCGGCGTTACGGAACTTGTCCGTAAGCTGAGCGACCACCGCTTCCTTTTCGGGCCTCTTCATGGCGTTCCTTCCTTAGTCAACCGTTGACTGTGAGATTCGGAACACCTCGCAGGGCAATAAAAAAAGCCCTGCACGCAGGCAGAGCAACATTCGACCGCTAAGCGGAAAGCCCTTGGTGGGCGTATGTTCTTCAACCTGCGCTGGCTTGGCGAACCAAACTTCGTGAGCGCTTGCACGCTCCAACCAACGGTCTGTGGTTTACAAATGGGTAATTTACTGACCCGTTTGGACTAATCCAGACCGGCGTGTCGCGCCGCCGCAAAAGCAACCCCTTACCAATCGCACGAAATTTCCATGACTTACATAGGTGCTACGTTTGCTTTGTTCAGGGACGCATGTCCCAGGCGAGTCGCGATTCTCGCCGGCGCACGCCACCATATGGCACGCGCCTACCAACCCAAGAAAGATGAGAAAAGAGAAAATGGAGAAATTCTTCCATCTCAAGGAGAACGGCACCACCGTCTCCACGGAGATCATGGCCGGCCTGACCACGTTCTTCGCCATGTCCTACATCATCATCGTCAACCCGCAGATCCTGTCTTCGACCGGTATGCCGTGGGGCGGCGTGTTCCTCGCCACCATCATCGCGGCCATCATCGGCACGCTCGTGATGGGCCTGTTCGCCAATGTTCCGTACGCGCAGGCCGCCGGCATGGGCCTCAACGCGTTCTTCACCTACACCGTGTGCTTCGGCCTCGGCTTCAAGTGGCAGGAAACCCTGTGCATGGTGTTCCTGTGCGGTTTGATCAACATCATCATCACCGTCACCAAGATCCGTAAGATGATCATCCAGGCCATTCCGGAAGTGCTGCAGAACGCCATCGGCGGCGGCATCGGCCTGTTCGTGGCCTACGTCGGCTTCCTCAACGTCGGTTTCTTCACCTTCACCACCAAGTCCGCGGCCAAGAGCGGCGACACCGTGCAGGCCACCCCGGGCCTTGCCGTCATGAACAATCCGACCATCTGGCTGTTCATCATCGGCCTGGTGCTGGCCATCGTGCTCACCGTGCTCAAGGTACGCGGCGGCATGCTGATCGCCATCGCCGTCACCGCGGTCGTCGGCATTCCGATGGGCCAGACCACCATGGCCAACTCCGTGTCCATCGCCGACACCTTCGCCCAGCTGCCGCAGACCTTCGGCGTGATCTTCACCAAGGATGGCTTCCCGGCGCTGTTCTCCGACGTGTCGAAGCTGCCGATCATCCTGCTGACCATCTTCGCGTTCTCCATGTCCGACACCTTCGACACCATCGGCACCTTCATCGGCACCGGCCGTCGTACCGGCATCTTCTCCGCCGAGGACGAGAAGGCTCTTGAGAACGGTTCCGGCTTCTCCTCCAAGATGGACAAGGCCCTGTTCGCCGACTCCATCGCCACCTCCATCGGCGCCATCTGCGGCACCTCGAACACCACCACCTACGTGGAGTCCTCCGCGGGTATCGCCGCCGGCGGCCGCACCGGCCTGACCTCCGTGGTCGTGGCGATCTGCTTCGCGCTGTCCGCCTTCCTCTCCCCGGTCATCTCCGCCGTGCCGTCCGCCGCGACCGCAGGCGTGCTGGTCGTGGTCGGCTGCATGATGGCTTCCTCCTTGAAGGAAATCGAGTGGGGCGACATCTCCGAAGCCATTCCGGCGTTCTTCGCGTCCGTGTTCATGGCGTTCAGCTACTCCATCTCCTACGGCATCGCCGGCGGCTTCATCACCTACTGCATCGTCAAGACCTGCAAGAAGCAGGCCAAGGACGTGCATCCGGTGATCTGGGTCGTGGCCGTGCTGTTCATTCTGGACTTCATCATCACCGCGGTGCTGTAACAGTCCTTTTCATACGGAAATGGGCGGTTCCTTCAGTGGAATCGCCCTTTTTTTATCGACTTTCGCGTCTTTTTTATCGGTCCGCATCAGATGGCTTGGGAGAACGCGTCGACGAGCGCGGCCATCCAGTCCGTCAGGGAATCGTACTGCTCCGGCATCTGCTCGGTCAGCTCCACGATCGGAATATTGGACGATTTGGCGGCGGTGACGATCTTGCCGGTCAGCTCGGTCTCCTCCTGAATGTTGACCACCAGCAGGCCGACCTTGCCGGCCTCCAGCATGTCGGTGAACTGTTTGATGTCGGTCGGCGTTGGCTCGCTTTCGTTGGCCGTGGCACGCATGTAGCCGGTCGGCGTCGCGTCTTTGAGGCCCAGGTCCCCGGCCAGATATTCGGCGACCGATTCCGTGGCGGCATAGGCTTCGCCATCCGCCTTGCGTTTGGTCTCCGTGATTTTTCGGGCGACCTCGTCTTCCTTGGAACGCCATTGCTGGTTCAGCTTGTCGAAATCGGCCTTGCCGTCGGGCCTTGTGCCCTCGTATGCCCTGGTGATGGCCTGTGCGACCGCTTTGCGCACCGCCGCCGAGAACCAGACGTGCGGGTTGCCGCCATTCTTGACGCCACCGATCTCCGCCGCGTTGATGACTTGCGATTTGGCGGATTGCGCGGCTTTGACGGCCCATGAGTCGTACCCGGCGCCGTTGACGATGACAATTCGCGCCTTCTGCAGTTTGGCGATGTCGGACGTGGTCGGCTCATAGTCGTGCGCGTCCACGTTGGTGGAGTTGATGATGCTGGTCACCCGCACGCCGCTTCCGCCGAGCTGCTCGGCGAGGGTGCCCCATTGGTTGATGGAGGAGACGACGGAAATCGCGCCATGCGCGGAACCGGCACCGTTCTGCGACGTTCCGCAGGCAGACGCGGAAGTGAGAAGGCCGACGGAAGCGAGTACGGCAATCGCAATTCTTGCATAACGGTTCACGATGGTTCCTCCATTTTCATATGCTTCATGCTTCGGTGAATCCATCATAACCGTAACTGAGAATGATTCTCAACAGCGCGTGTCGCTTCCACAAGAAAAACAACAAACCGACGCCGAGAGCAATCTCAACGTCGGTTTGCGGGGAAAAGGAGCTGCCAATCAGCCAAAACGTACAATTACAGAGTTTCGCACAGCGAAGCGCTATTAACTGGCCAGCTGAAGCTGACTCGCACCAACCCACCGGGTTGGCACTACGTTTTGGCGAATCGGCCTTATCGATCAGCCAAAACGTCCGGAGACGTAGCGTTCGGCTTCTTCGTTCTGCGGGTTGTTGAACATCGTGGTGGTGTCGGTGAAGTACTCGAGGTGACCCGGCTGGCCGACAGCCTTCAGATTGAAGAAAGCTGTATAGTCGGCGATACGCGCGGCCTGCTGCATGTTGTGCGTCACGATCACGATGGTGTACTCGTTCTTCAGCTCGTTGATCAGATCCTCCACGGCCAGGGTGGAGATCGGGTCGAGGGCGGAGCACGGTTCGTCCATGAGCAGCACCTGCGGGTGCACGGCCACGGCGCGCGCGATGCACAGACGCTGCTGCTGGCCGCCGGACAGGCCGATGCCCGGATTGTCCAGACGATCCTTGACCTCGTTCCACAGGTTGGCGCCACGCAGGGCCCACTCGACCAGATCATCCGCGTCGGACTTGGAGATCTTGCGGTTGTTGAGCTTCACACCGGCCAGCACGTTCTCGCGGATGGACATGGTCGGGAACGGGTTCGGACGCTGGAACACCATGCCGACGTCACGACGGACGGCGACCGGATCCACATCCTTGTCGTACAGGTTCTTGCCTTCCAGCAGCACCTCGCCTTCGCAGTGGGCGCCCGGAATGATCTCGTGCATGCGATCGAGGGTGCGCAGCACGGTGGACTTGCCACAGCCGGAAGGTCCGATGAACGCGGTGACCTTGTTGGCTTCGATGTTGATGTTCACATCCTCCACGGCCAGGAAGTCGCCGTAGAAGATGTTCAGATGGTTGACATCAATACGTTGTCCCATTTGTTTTCCTTATTGTTCTTATGTTTTCGACTATTCGACCGCGCTCAGCGTTCCGACTTGACGGCGAAGATCTTCGCCACGAGACGGCCGATGAGGTTGAGGATCAGCACGATGAGAATCAGCACGAGGGCTGCGGCCCAGGCGCGTTCCATCGGGATGGTGGTGACGCAGGCCGCGGAAGCGTTGGCCGGGCAGTTCGCGTTGAGCTTGGAATACTCCTGGTAGACGTACACCGGAAGCGTGGTCATCTGGCCGGAGAAGAGGTTGACGTTCGTGGAGGCGATGTAGCCTGCGGTCATCAGCAACGGAGCGGTTTCACCGATCACGCGGGCGACGGCGAGAATCGCACCCGAAACGATGCCCGGCAGGGCGGTGCGCAGCACGATCTTCGTGATCGTGCGCTGCTTCGTGACGCCCAGGGCGTACGAGGCCTCGCGCAAATCGTGCGGCACGATCTTGAGCATTTCCTCGGACGACTTGACCACGGTCGGCAGCATCAGCAGGGAAAGTGCGACGGAGCCTTCGAAACCGTTGATGGTGCCGGGGCCGATCAGAATCGTGAACATCGAGAAGGCGAACAGGCCGGCCACGATGGACGGGATGCCGCTCATCACGTCGACCAGCAGGGTGATGACCTGTGCCAGCTTGCCACGGTTGGAATATTCCACCAGGTACACGGCGCACATCAGGCCGATCGGGATGGAGATGAGCATGGCGCCGAAGGTGATTTCCAGCGTGCCGATGATGGCGTGCAGGATGCCGCCGTAGCCGCCGGACGGGGTCGGGTTGCCGCCGACCACGCCGGTCATGTTGTAGCTCAGGAAGTTGAGGTTCAGCCTCTTGACGCCGTTGATGATGGTGGTGAGCAGCACCGAGAACAGCGGGATCAACGCCACGATGAACGCGCACGAGATGAGCGCCTTCATGGCGAAGTCCTTGCGCTTGCGCGCTGAGGTGAAGGAACGGGTCGGCTTGAACTTGTCGAAGTCGATGACGGGAGCGCCGTCCATCGGCGAAGCGTCGTTATTTGCGGCGGTCATCACACACTCGCTTTCTCGGTGAGCTTACGAGCGATGAAGTTCACCACGAAGGTAATCAGGAACAGGACCAGGCCGGTGCCGATCAGCACGGAAACACCCAGATCGTTGGCTTCCGGATACTGCGCAGCGATGTTCGCGGCGATGGTCTGGTTCTGCGAGGCCTGCAGCAGCTTGACGGAGTAGTTGAGGCCCGGGGACAGGATCATGAGCACGGCCATCGTCTCGCCGAGCGCACGACCGAGGCCGAGCATGGAGGCGGACACGACGCCGGACTTGCCGAACGGCAGGACCGCGAGCTTGACCATTTCCCACTTCGTGGCGCCGAGGGCCAGAGCCGCCTCCTCCTGAAGACGCGGGGTCTGCAGGAAGATGTCGCGCGACATCGAGGTGATGATCGGCAGGATCATGACGGCCAGCACCACGGACACGGTGGCCACGGTACGGGAGGGATTGGCGGCGGGACCGGCGAAAATCGGAATCCAGCCAAGGTATTTGGCCACCCAATTCCAGAACGGGTAGATGGCGGGCACCAGCACCAGACCGCCCCACAGACCGTAGATAACGGACGGGATGGCGGCGAGCAGATCGACCACATAGCTCAGGGCGGTGGCGAGCTTCTTCGGCGCGTAATGCGAGATGAACAGTGCGATGCCGACCGACACGAAGAAGGAAATCAGCAGTGCCAGGGCGGAAATCAGCACGGTACCGAACAGCAGCGGTCCGACGTAGCCCCAGAAGCTGGAAGCCTTGCCGCCGGTGAAGTTGCTGATGGTCGCGCTGTTGGCCTTCTGGTCACCGCCGATCAACGGCCACGCGCGGAACAGCAGGAACAGCGCGACCGCGGCGAGCACGACGAGGATCAGGATGCCGCAGGCGTAGGCCACGCCCTTGAACACCTTATCCGCGTTCTTGCCGCTCACCGGCTGCTGTGCCGTTTTGCTTTGCGAACTCACGGGTTCTCCTTTTGGTTTGCTTGCGATTGCTTTCGATTTTTCTGGTTTTGCGTATCGTCCGTAGGTATCGTTTCAGGCCGCAGCCGTTTTTTACGCGGCTGCGGCCTGAAACCTACGGTCAGTCACCGATCACCGAAAGCGATCGCCCCACTGTGATGGGCTCACTTGGTTTTGATGGCGTCGATGGACTTGACGACCTTCTGACGCAGGGTGTTGGACATCGGAGCGGAGCCGGCTGCGGAAGCGGCGGTCTGCTGGCCTTCGTCGCTGGTCACGTAGGTGAGCCAGGACTTGACGAACTTGGCGGTGTTGGCGTCCTCGTATGCCGGGCAGGCGACGTCGTAGGAGACCAGCACGATCGGGTAGGCGCCCTTCTCGGTGGTGTTGTGGTCGAGCTTGACGACCACGCGGTTGTCACCCTTGGCGGAATCGTCGAGCGGGGAGGCGTCCACGACCTTGGCGGCGGCTTCAGCGGAGAACGGGACGTAATCGTCGCCGACCTTCACGGCCACGGTGCCCAGATCGCCGGCCTGGGAGGCATCGGCGTAACCGATGGTGCCGTCAGCCTGCTGCACGGTGGAGATCACGCCGGAAGTGCCCTTGGCGCCCTGGCCGACCTCGTTCGGCCAGTTCTCGCCGAGGTCGTAGCTCCATGCGTCGCCAGCGGCGTCCTTGACGTAGCTCAGGAAGTTCTTGGTGGTGCCGGACTTGTCGGAACGGTGCACCACGGTGATGTCGAGGTCAGGCAGATCGACCTTCGGGTTCTGCTTCTTGATGGCGTCATCGTTCCACTTGGTGATCTTGCCGTCGAAGATCTTGGCGATGGTCTCGGCGTCCATGTTCAGGGTCTTGCCCTTGCCGGACACGCCCTGCAGGTTGAAGACGACGGCGATCGGGGAAATGTAGACCGGGATGTCGAAGGCGGTGCCGGAAGCGCACACGCTCTTGGACTGCTCGACCTCGTTATCGGCGAGGGAGGCGTCGGAGCCGGCCCATGCGGTTGCACCGGTCAGGAAGGTGGACACGCCAGCGCCGGAACCGGACGGGTTGTAAGCGACCTTGGCGTCCGGGTTGGTGCCCTGGAAGCCGGCGATCCAAGCTTCGACGGCGGCCTGCTGGGAAGAAGCGCCAGCGCCGGAGAAGTTGCCGGAAACGGTTTCGGTCTTGGTATCGGACTTGGCCGAAGAATCGGTGGAAGCGGTGGTGTTGTCACCGCAAGCCGCGACGGAAGCCAGCATCACAATGCCGGACACAGCGGCGATGGAGCGTACGAGAATGGAGTTACGCATTATTCTTTTCCCTCTGTCAACGTTCAGATGGCGTGTGTTTCTGATTTTTCGATTTTCTGTTGTCGCCATCGTTCTTCATGACAATCTCCAGCCTATTGGGCGTTTCACTCGCCCCAAACCAAAAACGGTGAACGGAAGATGAACAGTCTACGACACCTTCGCCGTTCGACGTTCCTTCCGTTCACCGTTCTTTGCAAGCACGATGCGAATGCGCGCTATACCAAGCCTTTCATCATCATTCGCTTGGCGTATCGATCTTGTATCCGAGGCCGCGCACGGTGGTCAGATACTTGGGATGGCCCGGGTCCTCCTCGATTTTGGCGCGCACGCGCTTGACATGCACGTCCAGCGTCTTGGTGTCGCCGACATAGTCGGAGCCCCAGATGCGGTCGATCAGCTGGTGGCGGGTCATCACGCGGCCCTTGTTCTGCATGAGGTATTCCAGCAGTTCGAATTCCTTCAGCGGGAAGAACACGTTCTCGCCGCGGACCGTCACCTCATGCTGGCCGATTCTCATGGAAATGTCACCGCATACGAGCGGAATATCGTCGTCGGCGGCTTCTCCGGATTCGGCGACCATCTGGTTGCGGCGCAGCACCGCGCGGATGCGTGCCAGCAGCTCACGGAAGGAATACGGTTTGGTGATGTAGTCGTCCGCGCCGATTTCAAGGCCGACGACCTTGTCGATTTCCGCGCTTTTCGCGGTCAGCATGATGATCGGCACACGGCTTTGCTCGCGGATCCGACGGCACAGCGCGGTGCCGTCAAGACCGGGCAGCATCAGATCGAGCAGCACCAGATCGATACCACCCTTGGTGAACAGTTCCAATCCTTCTTCACCGGTGGCCGCGGCGGACACGTCGTACCCTTCACGGGTGAGCTGGTAGACCAGCGGCTCACGGTACGACTCTTCGTCCTCGACGATCAGAATTCGCGTCATCAGTGGTTCTCCTCATTCTCTGTTGTGGTGGAGTGGCCGGACTGTTTCTTTTCACGGGTGTTATCATTCGCCGAATCCGCCGGATGGTCGGGTTCCGCAGCGCCCGAAGCCTGCGGCATCGTGATGGTGAAGGTGGATCCCTCCCCCTCACGCGACCATACGGAGATGGTGCCGCCGCAATCCTCGACGCAATGCTTGGTGATGGCCAATCCCAGGCCGGTGCCGCCGGTTTCACGGGAGCGCGCCGGATCGACGCGGTAGAATCGCTCGAAAATTCTGCTGAGCGACGCCGCGGGGATGCCGATGCCCTGGTCCACGACGCGAATCGCCACCTTGCCGGATTCGATGCCGATGCCGACGGCCACCGTGGTATGTTCCGGCGAATAGTTGATGGCGTTCTCCACCAGGTTCTTCACCGCAGTTTTGATGGTCTCATGGTCAGCGACCACGAACACGTCCAGGTTCTGTTCGGCTTCCTTGGCCAGTTCCTCGGCGTTCGCATGCACCAGCACCTGCCGGCCGTTCACGGACAGGACCAGGCTGATGTGCTTCGATTCGGCCTTGACCTGGTTTTCGGCGAGCGCCTCGCGTGCCACGGACAGCACGGACAGCCGTTCCGCGTTGAGCATCGCTGCCGCGCTTTGCGCTTTCTGCAGGTCGATCAGACGGTGGACCAGTTCCGTCAATCGTTCGGATTCCTTGGAGATTCGGCCGGAGAAGTATTTCACCGCGTCCGGATCGTCGGCCGCGTCGCCGATCGTTTCGGCGAGCAGAGAAATCGCGCCTGCCGGGGTTTTCAGTTCGTGCGAGACGTTGGTGACGAAATCGCGCCGCATGATTTCGAAACGGCGTTGCTCGCTCATGTCGGAAATGAAAATCGCAAATAGGTTGTCGGCAATCTGTCCGACGCGCACGTGCAGGTAGAGCGTGTCTTCGGGCAGCGGCTTGCCGGCTTCGACGCCTTTGCCGTTCGTGTTCACCACGCCCGTTCGAGTGCGGCCGTGCAGGGGGATGGTCAGTTCGCGTTCGCGCACCACGCTGTCTGTGGCCGGGGATGCGTATTGGACCGTGGCCAGCGAGTCTACGACCACCAAAGCTTCGGGCATGACGGCCACCAGCTGGCGTTCCGTGGACTGCACGGGAACGCGGGGGCCGAACAGGGACGCGTTCTTCGCAGCTCCGAACAGGCTCGGATCATTGGGGTCGACGCCGTCCTGCACATCCTGGAAGCCTCGTCTGCGGCCAAGCAGGAACGCCACGACGAACACGACCACGGCCACGACCACCAATGCCGCAACCACCGACGGCGTTGCCAGCATCTGCTCCAACGTCATGCGTTCACCTTCCGATAATCCTCAGTTCTTCCTTAAGACTAGCGGCTTCGGAGAGGCTTTCGCGTATGCAATTCTCTCACGCCACCGGAAGTTTTCCTGCCGTTCATCTTCCGAAACGCAGCATATCGGAATATGAGACGTCCCGTTTGCCGATATGACGATGCATGATGACGGGTCATGCGGCAAACGGAATGTGGAAACGGGATGTGGAAACGGCTTTTCGCAACGTTAGGCGTTTCGCAACGCCACATGAACGCTACATGCGTTTGGCGATGTTCACCGTCAGTTTCGCGGCGGTGTCCGCGTATTCGGAAATGTCGAACGTTTTGAAATCCTCGTAGTCGGTGTCCGCGTTGTCGCTCAGCGCGCGAATCACCAATGCGGGAACGTCGTTGCGGGCGGCGACATGCGCGACGGCGGCGCCTTCCATTTCCACCGCGTCCGCGCCGGTCTCACGGATCACCTGCTCGACCTTCTGCGGATCATCGACGAAATAGTTGCCGGTGGCGATGATGCCGACGATATGGTGAATGTTCAAGTCGTTCAGCGCCTGGTCGGCCAGTTCGAGCAGACGGTCGTCGCTATGGTATTCCTCGATGGGCCGGTCGGCGGTGCCGGGCTTGAACTGGCCCACTAATCGCATGTCGGTGTCGAGATAGCGCAGGGTGCCGCCGAGCACCACGTCGTTGATGTGCAGATTCGTGTTGAGATTGCCCGCGATGCCGGAGAAGATCACGGCGTCCGGCTGGTCAGCGTCGATCAGATGCTGCGTGGTGGCGGCGATGTTGACGGTGCCCATGCCGCCGACGGTCGCGGCGACGTTGACGGCGGTGCCCTTGTTGGTTTCGAGGGTGCCGCGCGTCACCTTGACGCCGGCTTCCTCGGTGACGGTGACGTTGCTCAGTGCCGTTGCGATATTGGCGACTTCCTCATCCATGGCGCCGATGATGGCGATTGCGGTCATTGCACCCTCCCTGTCTTACGTGCTGTCTTGAGTGTTGTTTTACGCGATTGCGATTCGCGTTTCCCGAATTTTCTGCAATCGCCCGGATAGTGAATCGAATCGGTCACTTCCAGCGGCGCACGGCCACCGCATGGGCAAGCTCGCGTAGCAGCTGTTCCGTGGTGTTCCAGCTCAGACATTTGTCGGTGATGGACTTGCCGTAGACGAGCTGGTCGAGCGGCGCGGCCTTCTGGTTGCCGCCTTCGATGAAGCTTTCCATCATGATGCCGGTGATGCCCTGCTCGCCTTTGGCGATACGGCCCGCGATGTCACGCACCACCTGCGCCTGACGATGCTCGTCCTTGCCGGAGTTGCCATGCGAGCAGTCGACGATCAGCCCATGTGCCGCAGCGGAATCGGCCGGCATTTCGGCGCGGATGGTGTCCATGGCCTTGGCCACCGAAGCGGCATCGTAATTCGGGCCGTGCGAGGAACCACGCAACACCACATGACAGTCGGGATTACCGAGCGTTTTGACCACGGCGGCGCGGCCGAGATGGTCGATGCCGAAGAACGTGTGCTGTTGTGCGGAAGCGAAGCAAGAATCGGCCGGAGCCTTGATGGAACCGTCCGTGGCGTTCTTGAAGCCGATCGGCATGGACAGGCCGGACGCCAACTGCCGGTGCACCTGGCTTTCCGTATTGCGCGCGCCGATCGCACCCCAGCTAATCGCGTCGGAAATATACTGCGGACTGGTCGGCTCCAAAAACTCCGTGGCCGCCGCCAAACCCTCGTCAAGCACGCCAAGCAGCGTGCGGCGGGCCAACAGCAAGCCCTTCCTGATATTGCAGCTGCCGTCGATATCCGGATCGTTGATCAGCCCCTTCCAACCGACCGTGGTGCGCGGCTTCTCGAAATACACGCGCATGACGATCAGCAGCTCGCCATCCAACTCGCCTTTCAACGCGGACAGGCGACGCGCGTAATCGAGCGCGGCCTTCGGATCGTGAACGGAACACGGACCGACAACCACCAGCAGGCGATCGTCCTGACCGTACAGGCAGGCACGAATCTCATCACGCGAATAGGCGACGATCTCCTGCGCCTGCTCGCTCAACGGCAAGTCGCCCAACACCTGCGCCGGCGTGGGCAACACTTCGAATTCCAGCACGCGGCGGTTCACGATGCGGCTGATGCCCACCTGGTCCTCCCAGCGCGGCACGTCGGTCTCCACCAGCGGATTCTTGCCCTCATCCATGGCCTGCCTAATGGCACGTAAATCCTCAGGCGTGTTCAGCTGCTGCTGCATGATCTCGCTCTCCTTGTCGCTTCCTTTCCCAAGGATAGCAACGATGGTGCAGAAACATCAGCCAAGCTTGCGACGCGCGTCGACCGCGTCGGCAAGCGTGTGCAGCAGCTGCTCGGTACGATCCCACGGCACGCATGCGTCGGTGATCGACTTGCCGTATTCCAGCTGGTCGAGCGGCGCGGGCTTCTGATTGCCCGCCTTGAGGAAGCTTTCCATCATGATGCCGAGAATGCCCTGTTCGCCGGCCGCGACGCGTGCGGCGATTTCTTCGACCACTTCGGCCTCGCGCACCTCGTTCTTGCCGCAGTTGCCGTGCGCGGCATCGATGATCAGACCATGCTCGCTTGGTCCGGAAGCCTTGGAAGCCTTGAGATCCGCCAACGCTTGGGCCACGGAAGCGGCATCGTAGTTCGGACCATGCGAGGAACCACGCAGCACCAGATGGCAGTCGGGATTGCCCTTGGTCTCCGCGGAAATCACACGACCATCCAGATTGATGGAGAGGAAATGATGCTCGAAAGCGGCCGCGAAACACGAATCGGCCGCCGGCTTGATGGAACCATCCGTAGCGTTCTTGAAACCGATCGGCATGGACATGCCGGACGCCAGCTCGCGGTGCACCTGGCTTTCCGTATTGCGCGCGCC
>ENA-OVFO01000435-OVFO01000435.1-human-gut-metagenome-genome-assembly--contig:-NODE-435-length-22242-cov-7.144184_pt1 | contig 22242 bp, 14 predicted proteins | sample MGYA00237761_ERZ505401 | MGnify/ENA primary metagenome ERZ505401 (study PRJEB26158, sample SAMN06016330) | human gut metagenome | biome: human gut; feature: ankylosing spondylitis patient; material...
TAAAACTGGGTGTTTGTTTTGCAATCTGCTGATTTTCAGCGTTTGTTGCGGAGAGACAGGGATTCGAACCCCGGGTACCTCGCAGTACAACGGTTTTCAAGACCGCCGCAATCGACCACTCTGCCACCTCTCCAAGACTTCTTTTTTCAAAAGTACTTTCTGTTGAAAGCGCTGCAAAGGTACGACTTTATTTTAAATAAGCAAATAGTTTACCAGTTTTTTTGCTATAAAATTTTCAAATCGTATTTTTGCATACGAATAATAAACGAAAGAAATAAATCATGATATACCCTCAGAATTTCGAACAGAAAATAGGTTTCGATTCCATCCGTCATTTACTAAAAGAGAAATGTCTCAGCACATTAGGTCAAGAAAGAGTAGATGAAATGAACTTCTCAGAATCCTTTAAGGATATTAATGAATGGCTGGAACAGGTAATGGAATTCATACGCATCATACAAGAGGAAGACAGTTTTCCCGACCAATATTTTTTTGATGTACGACCATCACTAAAACGTATCCGCGTAGAAGGTATGTATTTGGATGAGCAAGAACTGTTTGATTTACGCCGTTCTTTAGAAACAATTCGTGATATCATCCATTTTCTGACACTGACCTCGAATGACGAAGAACAAGAAAAAGAAAACTCCCCCTACCCTGCCCTACAAAAACTGGCAGGAGATATTATCGTGTTTCCTCAACTCATTACGCGTATTAACAACATCTTAGACAAATTCGGAAAAATCAAAGACAACGCTTCTTCCGAATTATTACGCATCCGCAGAGAGTTGGCCTCGACAGCCGGAAGCATATCACGCAGTTTGAATGCAATTCTACGCAACGCTCAAGCAGAAGGTTATGTTGATAAAGATGTAACTCCTACCATGCGTGACGGAAGACTCGTCATCCCTGTCGCACCGGGATTAAAACGGAAAATCAAGGGAATTGTACACGATGAATCATCCACCGGCAAAACAGTTTTCATAGAACCGGCCGAAGTAGTGGAAGCAAACAATAGAATACGGGAATTGGAAGGAGAAGAACGCCGGGAAATCATCCGTATCCTGACAGATTTCTCTATCATAATCCGCCCACAGGTCCCCGCCATCCTCCAGTCATACGAGTTTTTGGCAGAAATTGATTTCATCCGTGCCAAAGCCCATTTTTCCATTCAGACGAACGCCACCAAACCATCATTGGAAGACAAACAGATTTTGGACTGGACCATGGCCATACACCCACTATTGCAACTCTCGCTGGCCAAGCATAATAAAAAGGTTGTTCCTCTAGATATAGAACTAACTCAAAATCAACGTATCCTAATTATATCCGGACCGAATGCCGGAGGTAAATCCGTTTGTCTGAAGACTGTGGGATTACTACAATATATGTTACAATGTGGTATGCCGGTTCCGATGCATGAACGTAGCCATGCCGGATTATTCGGCAGTATCTTTATAGACATAGGTGACGAACAAAGTATCGAAGACGATCTGAGTACCTACTCCTCACACCTTACCAACATGAAAACAATGATGAAAAGCTGTAACGAACGCAGCCTTATCCTCATTGATGAATTCGGCGGAGGTACAGAACCACAAATTGGAGGAGCCATAGCTGAAGCTGTGTTGAAACGTTTCAATGAAAAGGGCACATTCGGCGTTATCACCACTCATTATCAAAATTTGAAACATTTTGCCGAAGATCACGAAGGAGTGGTTAATGGTGCCATGTTATATGACAGGCATTTAATGCAAGCTTTATTCCAATTACAAATAGGAAATCCGGGAAGTTCATTTGCAGTAGAAATAGCTAGGAAAATAGGTTTACCGGAAGAAGTAATAGCCGACGCATCCGAAATTGTAGGGAGTGAATATATCAATGCTGATAAATATCTACAAGATATCGTACGTGACAAACGTTATTGGGAAACCAAGCGTCAGAACATCCGCAAACGAGAAAAACAGATGGAAGAAACCATCGCCAAATACGAAGAAGAACTACAGGAACTGGAGAAAAGTCGTAAAGAGATTTTGCGAAAGGCCAAAGAAGATGCGGAAAAATTGTTACAGGAATCAAATGCCCGAATTGAAAATACCATCCGTATCATCAAGGAAGCACAAGCCGACAAAGAACGTACACAATCGGCACGTCAGGAACTGACTGATTTTAAAAATCAGATAGAAGATATCGAGAAAAAGAACAAGGAAGATGAAATCATCCGGAAAATGGAAAAACTCCGTGAAAAACAAGAGCGGAAAAAAAACAAAAAGGATAAAGCCAAAACGGAATCTTCCCAACTGTCAATACCCAAAGAACAGCCTATCACTGTAGGTAGCACTGTAAAGATCAAAGGTCAATCCAGTGTCGGAGAAGTACTAGGAATTAATGGCAAAAATGCAATAGTTATGTTCGGAATGATAAAAACCAATGTAAAACTGGATAAGCTGGAACGTAGCACACCAATACAGCCCACCCAGAAAACAATGGTAAAAAGTACCTTCGTCAGCAGTGAAACACAAGATCGGGTATATGAAAAGAAACTAAATTTCAAACAAGATATTGATGTACGCGGTATGCGTGGCGATGAAGCGATACAGGCAGTAACTTATTTTATCGATGATGCCATACTATTGGGAATAGACCGTGTACGTATCCTTCACGGAACAGGTACAGGCATACTACGCACCCTGATTCGCAGCTATTTGGGAAGTGTTCCAGGAGTAGCACACTATCAAGACGAACACGTACAATTTGGTGGGGCAGGTATTACTGTAGTAGACTTAAAATAATATTTTAATAGAATAAGAGGCTGTTTTTAATTAATTTTCTCTATATTCGCACTAAAATTAGAGAAAATTAAAAGCAAAGGTGGCAGCGGGAACTTCTCATACAACTATAAGTATTAAGCTTAATGAGCAAGGGTTTCATGATATTTTCAATAAATATTATGTAACTCTATGCTTATTTGCCAATCAATATACAGAAAACCAAGAAACTTCAGCAGATATTGTACAAGATTCATTTGCCAAACTATGGCAAATAAGAGAAGATTTTTTTTATCTGCACCAAGTAAAAGCATTTTTATATACAGCTGTACGCAATAAAGCACTCAACGAACTGGAGCATTCAAAAGTAGTATATGAATACGCTCAAAATGTCATCGAAAAGAAAAAGGATTCCTTTTTTCACGATGCAATCGTTGAAGAGGAAACTTATCGTATCGTTTCTGAAGCCATAGATAAATTACCCGACCAAATGAAAGCCATTATGCAACTAGCTCTGGAAGGGAAAAAAAATGCAGAAATAGCAGACAGACTAAACATATCTACAGAAACAGTCCATACATTAAAGAAAATAGCCTACAAGAAACTCAGAGAGAACTTGAAAGACTACTATTACTTCCTCTTGTTCTTTATATAAAAAGACATTAATTTGTTTTTTTTCAAAAAAAGTCGTTTTATTATTCACCCAAATTTCAAACAGACCTGTTTTATTATAAAAGAGATAAAAAACAGGTCAAAATATGATAAAACAAGATTTCTATATAGCCAACCTCATAGCAAGGTATCTGTCGGAAGAAATAACCCCGGAAGAAACAATAAAACTAACTACTTGGAGAGAAGAATCTACAGCGCACGAGATTTTATTCAAGAAAATTTGTGATGAAGAAAACCAAAAGCAGCATTTCCGGCAAAAAACGGCATTCAATCCTTCATTCGGATGGAAAGAAGTGGAAAAACGAATCAAAAGAAATAATAACAGAAGCAGATATATCAAAATAGTAAGTTATGCCGCAATCATTCTGTTACCTGTCCTTTTTGTAAGTATTTCCATGAAATTCACCTCGCCCGTTTCTCTTTCGGACAAACAGTTCATTGCACAATCCATTCTACCTGGGGAATCCAAAGCTATTCTGACATTGGAGAACGGCCAGACAATCCATATAAATAAAGAAACAGAGAGTCTGCTTGAGAAAATAGACGGAGCCCGAGTCCACATGGACTCTACAATGCTGAATTACCAAGTAACATCAAAAACAGTCCCAAAAAACAAGCCTGTATATAATAAAGTGGAAACTCCACGAGGTGGAGAATATGCTCTATTGTTAAGTGATGGAACAAAAGTGCATCTGAACGCAATGACCAGTCTCCGCTTTCCTGTGACATTTGATAACGGTCCACGCAAAGTGGAACTGGAAGGCGAGGCCTATTTTGAAGTCTGCAAAACAGGGCAACCATTTATAGTATGCACTCAAGGCATGCAAGTAGAAGTGTTGGGAACCACATTCAACATCTCTGCTTATCCACAGGAAGAGTATCAGACAACTTTGGTAAACGGTTCTGTCAAAGTAAATACAGAAACTGGAGAAAGCTGTATTTTAAAGCCTTCCCAGCAAGCTACCATCAGCCTCGGAAACAGCAGCATACAGATACGCATGGTAGATGCCGGATTTTATACCTCATGGATAAAAGGAAAAATTCATTTCAAAGACCAGCGATTGGAAGATATCATGAAAATACTATCACGCTGGTATGACATGGAAGTAATTTTTGCCAATGAGAAAATAAAAGACCTACGCTTCGGATGCAATGTAGATCGGTATTCGGAAATCACTCCATTTGTACGTTTGTTGGAAGAGACTCAAAAAGTACACGTAAAAGTCAATAACAAAACAATCACATTCTATAACTAATAAAAATGATGTATTATGGACAAAAAACACAACTACACCAATCACGGTAAAAGTAGTAAACGTTTGTGGATTACGTTCCTATTTTTCTGTATCATTACCACAGGTTTTATGCAGGCAGCCAACAAAGTGTTTGCACAAGCCACTGTCACAGCCTCATTCAAGAATGCCACGTTGAGTGAAATTCTTTGGGAAATCCAAAGACAAACCGACTTTACTTTTGTGTACAGCACCAATGATGTAAAACAAATAAAAGTCCAAAACCTAAATGTAAATAACGAAAAAATAGCCAATGTGCTTGATAAATGTCTTATGAATAGCGGTTTGACCTATTCAGTTCACAACGGCGTTATTGCTATCAAGCAAATTGAAGAAAAAGAGTCTGCTGTTCCTCAACAGAAAACAACATTAACCGGTACAGTATTGGATGAGACGGGAGAACCTATTATTGGAGCGAATATCTTAGTCAAAGGTACTACGAATGGAACTACTACAGATTTGGACGGGCACTTCTCATTAGATGTAGACCGTATACCTGCCACTTTGATTATCTCCTATATAGGTTATGGCAAGCAGGAAATTAAAGCCACTGCCGGAAAGACACTGAAAGTAGTCATGGCTCCTGATAATAATGTTATGGAAGAAGTGGTTGTTACCGGTTATGGTACTTTCAAGAAATCGGCATACGCAGGTTCTGCTTCTACTGTGAAGACAGGAGAATTAAAAGATTTACCCGTAGTTTCATTCTCCAGTTTGCTAGAAGGTAATGCTCCCGGAGTACAAGTCACTTCCAGTTCAGGTCAGCCTGGTGCCTCCACTTCTATCCGTATTCGTGGTATGGGTTCTTTCAATGCAAGCAATTCTCCACTATACGTAATCGATGGTGTTCCCGTCCAATCCGGTTCTGTTGCTGCTACCAGCTCCGACTCCGGATTTGACATAATGTCTACATTAAACAACTCGGATATTGAAAATATTACAGTAATAAAAGATGCTGCAGCAGCCTCCCTTTATGGTTCACGTGCTGCAAATGGAGTTATTTTAATCTCCACCAAGAAAGGAAAAAGCGGAAAAGCACAAATTTCATTAAAAGCAGACTGGGGTAGCAATGATTTCGCAATGGATTATCGCCCAGTTATGGGGGGAGAAGAACGACGTGAATATATTTACAATGGATTGATATTATATCAACAACGTAAACTAGCTGATAAAAATCCTAATATATCAGAGGAAGAGCTAATGTCACAAAGTAAAACTTATGCAGATGGGCAAATCGATAAATATGCTCCAATTCCATGGTGTGGTTTCACAGACTGGAATAAAGAGCTTTTCCAAAAGGGACATCATTCTACCTATGAAGCATCACTAGCCGGTGGCAGCGATAAATTTAAATATTACTCTTCTTTATCATATATGAAGCAGAACGGTATTGTACAAGGTTCCGGTTTGGAACGTGTAACAGGGCGTTTGAACGCAGATTTCAGTGCAACAGACAAATTGACTGTAGGCGCCAAGATACTTTTCTCAAATGTAAATCAGAGTGTTTATGACGAAGGATTCACTTATACATCTCCTTTCTATTCCTCACGTAATTGGGCTACTCCTTCAGATCCGGTCTACAATGAAGATGGCAGTTGGAATCGTAAATTTATTCGTAAAGCCAATGACCGCAACCCCAAATTATCAGCTGAATACGATTATAAACATGAAAAAATGCTACGCGCATTCAATACGCTTTATGCCGAATACGAAATCATAAAAAATCTGAAATTCAAAACAACATTCAGTTATGATTACACTACTGTAAAAGGTGAGAAATGGTATGACCCACGTACTTCCAACGGTGAAGATGAAAATGGAGAAGTAGTAAAACGCATAAGAGAATATAAAAAAATGGTATGGAGTAACACCTTAAGCTATTTAACTACTTTCAACAACATTCATCATTTGGACTTTCTTGCCGGATATGAAATTGATGATACCTACAATGACTATTTATCAGGGGAAGCTTACAATTTTACAACTCCCGACAAACATGCCATTAGTAATGGAATGAAAACAGTATCTGTAGGGGGAAGTGATTCAAGGTACAGACTGGTATCCTATTTAAGCCGTTTGAATTACGATTACAAAAATAAATATTATCTAGGAGCTAGTTTTCGTGTTGATGGCAGTTCACGTTTGCACCGTGACAATCGTTGGGGAACATTTTGGTCTGTATCCGGAGCATGGCGTACTATTGAAGAAGAATTTATGCAACCTGTAAAAGATTGGTTGACAGACTTGCGTATAAGAGCATCATACGGTGTAAACGGTACTCTTCCTTCTGATTATTTCGGCTATATGGGATTAAGCTCCATTAGTGGTGGTTACTTGGAGCAACCCGGTATTCAAATGTCCCAAATTGCAAATCCTAATCTGAAATGGGAAACCAATTATAATATGAATATTGGCTTGGATTTTGGTTTTTGGGATCGTCTGAACTTCACGATTGAATATTATACCCGTACAACTAAAAACTTATTAATGGACTGTCCTGTATCCATGACAACAGGATTTAGTAGTTATTTAATGAATATAGGTGAAGTGAAAAATAAAGGTATTGAATTAACTATTAATTCCACTAATATTAAAATAAAAGACTTTAACTGGAATACAACTTTCAATTTAGGTCATAACTCCAATAAAGTTGTAAAATTAGATGGCGAACAGACACAAATTGTCAGTGGAACCCAAATACACAAAGTAGGAAGTTCTTATCGTACATTCTATGTACAAGAATTTGCGGGCATCAATCCTGAAACAGGAAATCCTCTATTCTATACCAATGAATTGGATGAGAACGGAAATTATATAAAAGAAATTACCGAGAACTCTAAAAATGCACAATTCATTCCTTATAAACATGCAGAACCAACTGTTAACGGAGGTATCTCTAATTCATTGCGTTATAAATGGCTTGATTTAAATTTCTTATTCTCCTATCAATTCGGAGGATATTCTTATGATACTTGGGCACAAAAGACAGAACATGGCGGTTACGATTCCTATGCAAACATTCCGACTTATTATCGTGATAGCTGGAAAAAGCCAGGTGATCAAACCAATATAGAAGTATATATGCCGGGTAAATCATCTTCTGTATCAATGCATAAAATAACAAGTAGCCGCCGTATCCACAGTACTGATTATTTCCGCTTAAAAAATATCACATTCGGCATTACGTTACCTAAAGAATGGACAAATAAAATCAATATAGGAAATGTTCGTTTTTATGCATCAGCAAGCAATTTATGGACATGGGCGGCCTATGACAATTATGATCCTGAAGCTGTTAGTGCCGGTAGTGCAACTCAAACCACACCGCCTTTAAAAACCGTTACTTTTGGTCTCAACATCAATTTTTAACCACTAAAAAACAACAATATGAGAACATTACATAATTTTTTATCAATAGTCTTATCCATCGGATTGTTTACTTCATGTGGAAACGATTGGTTGGATTTAGAACCGTCCACACAAATTCCAACAGAAACGAGTATCAAATCTCTCTCCGACATTGATTATTCACTAAACGCCATTTATGCGACAATGCGTAATGCCTATGCGTATTCCGGGCGTTTAATCTACTACGGAGATGTAACAGGAGATGACATGCAAGCTGTACAATCAACTTGTAGAACAGCTCACTATTACCAAATGGATTGGTTACCTGCAAATGGACCAAGTACACACTGGTCATATCTTTATTCCATCATTCAAAACTGTAATGTAATTTTAGACGGCATTGACAATATCGAAATTCTTCCAAACGATGAAGATGAGCATATCTTCCGCAATGATTTGGAAGGACAAGCATTAGCAATACGTGGTCTGGCCCTTTTTGACCTTACGCGCTTCTTCGGATATACTTATTTAAAAGATAACGGAGCCTCTTTAGGAGTACCTATCATCACTTCAGCATCAGCCACTGCCGACAGTAAACCTTCACGTAACACTGTAGCTGAATGTTATGATCAAATAATCAAAGACTTAAAGAATGCGGCTAGTTTAATGATACCCACATATTCATGGTCAGGTACTAGTTTGAATCAAAAAGATTTATCCTTAAATAAGAAAGGTAAAATCAGTAAATGGGGCACATTAACTTTGTTAAGTCGGGCATATCTGTATATGGGGAAGAACAGTGAAGCTTTACAAGCTGCAGAAGAAGCAATAAAAGGATCGGAAGCCAATAAATACCAATTATGGAATACCGAAGAATATCCCACTGTATGGGGTACGGAAGCCTCCGAAGCAAATCCGGGAGAAATTCTCTTCGAAATAGTCAATACTACTACCGAAAGCCCCGGCAATGAAAGTATGGGATATCTAACTTCTCCAAAAGGATATCAAGATATGTGCATTACAGTCAGTTTTTATCACCATCTGTTAGAAACGCCTAATGATGTACGCATTAAGTTATTAGTTAATCAAGACAAAAAAGTAATGTATTTGAATAAGTATCAACCACAACCTGGAGAAAATATTATGGATGCCAATATTCCTATAGTACGTCTTTCCGAAACTTACTTAAATGCAGCCGAAGCAGCCGTGAAAAACGGAGATGCAACAAAAGCTGCAAAATACCTGAAAGCCATTGCACTCCGAGGAAATCCGGACTATACGATGCCCGCAAAGGTTACCCTTGATGATGTTCTAGAAGAACGCAGGAAAGAACTCATTGGTGAAGGGCACCGCATGTTTGACTTATTACGTAATAACTTACGAGTAATTCGTATTAACGAAACAGACGATATGATGAAAGAGGTAGTGCATTTCGCTGACGAAAAAACATCTATGGATTTCGACAGAAACTATTATCGTACAATATTACCTATTCCTCAAAAAGAAATTAATGCTAATTCTAATATTGTACAAACACCAGAATATCTGAAATAATAGTCAACACAAATTGATAAAATCCAAATCAATAAATCCTTCTCTTTAAGTTAGGGAGTATTATCACTCCCTAACTTAAAGAGAAATTAACTATATAAAATACATAAAGATATGAGAAAATCCTTATTATTATTCATCTTTGCTTCATGTTTATTTAATAGTTGTGATGACACCTTTACCAATGACATAATAACCACCCACCCCAATAATCCACCAAGTAATCGTTCTGCTTTTGATAATTACTTTGATTGGGACCGTATAAATGACATTGAAACTATAAACCCATTTACACATACCATAACTACCATGGGAATTCCATGGAAAAAAGGTAGCAGCAATAATCTAGGAATTCCTTCAACATGGTTAGACGAGAATGCTTCTGATCCAATATATGCAAATCGATATTATTCTAGAGAAAATGGCTGGGAACTCATTTATAGCAATATAACCGAAAGTACTCCTACAAAATATTTTGCTTTATACCACAAATATACAGGATTACTCCGTTTTTTCTTTTATGAAATAGCTTCATCAGCAGGCTTAGGTAGTTCAGAGGCCTTTTGGGGAATCCGTACAGACAAAACTACCAGTCTATTCAACTTTATGGAAGAAATTTCTATACCCATAAATCGTTCAGAAAAATCTTCATATATAGCAAGTACAGAAGGTACATTTTTAGGAAACGAGTTTGTTAGCTCTGGATATAAAGCAAACAATTGGTATGGATTAGAAATAGAGTGTGCTTATGATCCTAGTCTTAATACACAAAGCTTAGCTAATTTCGAAATTAGAGGTTGGGCTGTTAATAAAATAAAAACTACAGGTATGGCTCAAACAAGTGGAGATATCACAGGTACTATCGTAATGAACACCACTAATATTTCTAACTTCAATTTCAATCTTGCCAATACATTCAATAATTCAAAAACTTCTATTGCAGTTAATCAAGAAGGGTTTATTAATACAGTCAGTAAAGAAATTGAAAACGGAATAACTAAGAAAGATTCTTTTTGGAAAAGTATTGGAAACAGTATTAAAGGTGCAACTGTTAGTGGCATTAAAAACGGGTTAAAAGCATTAGTTACGTCAGGAGGCTCTGCAGCTGTAAGTGCCTTAAAAGGTCTAGCAGGTTCCATTATTGGCATCAACAAAAGTAAGCCTTCAATTGGACAAATTGATCTAAAAATCAATACAAATACACAAATGCAATTTGAAAGTGAACAAACAACAACTGGTTGGGGAAGTATTTCGTCATTTCCAGTAGCAGGAACCACAAACAACAATAATGATGTACCCATTTATAACTTTCCCCTTGGTGTGTGGAATCTAAAAAAATCTCCTCAAATAATCAGAAATGTCGAAGGAGAAATCGGAATGTATTATGATGCCGGATATTTTACTTATGAATATGAAGTAGGAGATTACGAAATTCTTGTTAATCCTGTTGTTTCTCAAGAATATAGGGTGTATTCCAAAGCTAATTTACTTTTCAAATCAAACAGTTATGCATCTGCCCCTCCTTTTGGCTATATAAATGAAATGAAGTATTATGGGGGAGGTTCCAGCTTTAGCACTGATATTCTAGAAGGGGATTCCAGTGATAAACATTTTCATGCACATTACCCAATAAAAAAGGATGATTTACTTATCCATCTTTATGTAGAACTAATAAATAAAAATAATCCAGATATAAAATTCAGCTTCTCAAAATATTTTGCAACTGGAGATATTATAGAAGGAACAAGCAATATAGAAGAAATAGATGATAGAGAAGGCCCCATTACTGAACATTATTAATAGATGTCCTATAAATTTATAATTTTAATATTAAATCAAATCGATGACAAGCAAGACTAATTTTATCAACTACTTTCTTCTTGCATTTACCCTCGCATTCATCAGTTCCGGCCTTAGTGCCGGAACTCTTGATTTCAAAGACAAAAAGAAAGACAAAGAGAAAAAAGAAGAATTAACAGCCGACGGTCCATACGTATTGTATCAGCCTGACGGCCAAATCAGAGTAATCAATGTAGATAAGAAAGAGAATATCATTGATACCACTTATACCACATTACCTCAAAACTTTACCCTGCATGTGACAGACCACAAAGGCAGGTTTCCATTTGATGTAAAACTACACCCGGTAAAACGTCCCGGATGGAATTATCCTCAGGCAGACAAAGTTTTTGTCATGTCCGACCCTCATGGAAGGCTGGACTGTGTAATCAGCCTGTTACAAGGCAATCATATCATTGATAAAGACTACAAATGGAGCTTCGGGAAAAACCATCTGATGATTATCGGTGATATTTTTGACAGAGGAAAAGATGTACCGCAAATCTTCTGGCTATTCTACAAACTGGAAGAGGAAGCAGCCAAAGCCGGAGGACACGTATCGTTCATGCTGGGAAATCATGAACCGATGGTACTGGCCAATGACCTCCGATACACCAAAGAAAAATATAAAATATTGGCTGAAAAACTAAAGATGAAGTACCCCCGGCTATTCGGTCCTGATACCGAACTGGGCAGATGGTTGGGAACCCGTAACACCATGCAAATGATAGGTAACGACCTATATGTACATGCCGGACTGGGCAAAGACTTCTATGACAAGAACTTGAGCATTCCCACTGTCAATGAAGAAATGAGTAAAGGACTATTTATGACGAAAAAAGAACGCAAAGCGCTTTCTCCACTCACAGCCTTCCTGTATGGAAACAGCGGTCCCATCTGGTATCGCGGACTAGTACGCACCGATGGCAAATACAATCCGCTGGCAAAAGACTCCCTAGAAATGATTATGGACCGTTATAAGGCAAAACATATTATTGTGGGACATACCATTTTCAAAGATATTTCCACTTTCTATAACGGCAAGGTTATCGGAGTAAATGTGGACAATAAAGAAAACCGGGAAAAAAAGCGCGGACGTGCCATGCTGATTGAAAATAATCAGTATTTTGTCGTCGGTGACAAAGGTATACAAAGACAATTAGAATAAAGACAATACACCAAATCCTACCGGTGGTTTTCCAAACTCTCCTGACAACTTTCCTATTTGTCAAGAGAGTTTTTCTTTTCCTTTTTTGCTACTTTCCCCCTTTTATTTTATACCTTTGTTCCTCATAATAACTAACCTTATAAAACGAAATGAAATCTATCCGAGAACTATACCGCATCGGCACCGGTCCGTCCAGCAGTCATACTATGGGACCGCGCAAGGCTGCTGAAATCTTCTTAGGAAAACATCCCGAAGCCAAAGCTTTTCAAGTTACTCTTTATGGAAGCCTCGCCGCTACCGGTAAAGGACACATGACCGATGTAGCCATTTTAGATACATTGCAACCGCATGCGCCTACAGAAATTATCTGGAAAGCCCATGTCTTCTATCCGTTTCATCCCAATGGAATGACTTTCAAATCTTTGAATGAAAAAGGAAAGGTGACAGATGAATGGACTGTTTTCAGTGTAGGCGGAGGTGCTCTAGCCGAAGAAGGGCACGACAAAGGCTCAACTCCGGAAATCTATGATATGAACCGTATGAGTGAAATCCTCTACTGGTGTGAACGTACCGGACGCAATTACTGGGAATACGTCCAGCAATGTGAAGACAAAGACATTTGGGACTATCTGGCAGAAGTATGGAAAACCATGAGAGAAGCCATTGAGCGTGGTTTGGATCAAGAAGGCGTATTACCCGGCCCACTTAATCTGCGCAGAAAAGCCTCCACCTATTATATTAAGGCAAAAGGTTATAAGGACAATCTGCGTTCCCGCGGGTTAGTCTTCTCATACGCTCTGGCAGTCAGTGAAGAAAACGCCTCAGGTGGCAAAATCGTCACAGCCCCTACTTGCGGATCATGCGGAGTGGTTCCGGCTGTACTTTATCACTTGCAAAAAAGCCGTGACTTCAGCGATATGCGGATTTTAAGAGCACTGGCTACTGCCGGATTGATAGGAAATATAGTAAAACACAACGCCTCCATTTCCGGAGCCGAAGCCGGTTGCCAGGCAGAAGTAGGAGTGGCCTGTTCAATGGCATCCGCCGCTGCCAGCCAATTATTCGGAGGTAGCCCGGCCCAGATAGAGTATGCAGCCGAAATGGGCTTGGAGCATCACTTGGGAATGACTTGCGATCCGGTATGCGGATTGGTACAAATCCCTTGTATCGAAAGAAATGCCTATGCGGCAGCCCGAGCTCTTGACGCCAATATCTATTCTGCCTTTACAGACGGTAATCACCGTGTATCCTTTGACAAAGTGGTGGAAGTAATGAAACAGACCGGTCATGACCTTCCTTCCTTATATAAGGAAACCAGCGAAGGCGGTCTGGCAAAAGATTACGAGCCGATGGATTAATAACAGGGCAAAGACCGAGAACTGTATTTATAATACATAAGAGGGTGAATCAAAATTCGTTGCGACTATCTTTTTCAACGCTGATAATAAAAAGATAGTTCAATTTGTTCCTGATACACCCTCTTATGGCATCATTACTATAAGGAGAGATAGTTCCCCTATTACAGAAAAAATCTTTTTAATCGCTCAACTTCAAGAATCCTCCAAACTGATCGAAGTCTACTTCCAATCCATTTTCCAATGTCAGTTCATATCCCTTGCGGTTACGTTCTATCTTCACCGTTTTATGCCCGTTATAATTAGCTTTCATATACTTGGAAATAGCCTGAGGGATAAAAGTAGAAGGAACCGCCTTGTTCTTGCAATCTATCTCAAGCCACTCTCCCTTTGAATTGAACTCCAATTCAATGCCATCGGCCAATTTTACATCATAGGAAGTGGTCTGAAACAAGTCCTTTTCAATCTTGATATACGCAACTTTAGTCTGGGAGAAATGTTTGCCGATCATTTCACGTGCGGCAACAGGAAGCTTATTCACATCGCGGGTCACAACATCGCCTGCCATGGCGAACTGAAGAGAGCATACCAGCATAGCCATTAAAAATAAAATCTTTCTCATAATCTAATTTATTCTTTAGTTAGTTAATGCCATACCAACAACTAACCGCCTAAAAAGATTATGACGCGAAAAATTATTCCTGTATTTTAGATTTAATTAAGGCTGTCTCCCAACATAGGAGGAAGCTCCTCCATATCCTCATTTTTAGATATGCTCATTTTTCCTTCAGGAGTAATAGTGATGGAGAAAGGAATATACAAATCTGTCTGAGGATAACTCACACTGGCAGCCAATATGATATTTTTTCCCTCACGGGTCTTCTCTTCATCAAATACCACGCCCTCCAATATAAAATGACGGAGATGATCAGCACTTACGAATCCAGAGAAACTTTGCTTGGTAAAAGTTTTGGCAAAGACCCGGCTCCCATTTTCACGGGAAATTCTAACGATGATACGATTGTCGGCAAAAATTCCCAAGTCACTTTTGACTGAAGGCAGAGAATCACTGGGAGCACGCTCTATAAACAAATTATATTTTTTTCCGCCACTGACAATATGCTGGTCAATACGTGAAACCTGCATACGCTGCAAACCTGTCACATGATCCACACTGTCTATTTGGAACATCAATTGTTCTGCATCAACGGAAGCCTCTTTCTTACCTCCGCAAGCGGTCATTACAACCAGCAAAACGACAAATAAAAAATATATCTGTTTCATCTAAATCTCGATTTCTAGGTGACAAAGTAACAAAAAGTAACGGACACTCACAAGAAAACCTCCATAAAAAGCGAAAACCGGGCAATATCACATTGGCCGGCCTTCAGAGAAAACTAAAAACTAAACTAAATTATTTATTAAGTTAGACTAAACCCAAAAGAAAAGGTTTAATCTCACTTAGAAAAAAATATTCTTTCTTTGAAAGGCATTCCTACTACAACGCCTTCCAAAAATCCATAAAATTCTTATAAAGCCCATAGCAGACCAACTGATCTTCCTCCTCCAACTCATAATTTTCCTCAAAATGATTCTCCACCTGATGCTCCAATATCGAAATACCCAAACCGTTCAGCACTTTCTCCCCTTTTATCAATGCAATGATTTTCATATTGAATTCCGTTTCTAATGACAGATCACTCACCTTATAGCCTACAAAACAAGAAGGAAGTTTGAACTTCATCACATAATGTTCCTCGTCAATCTGAAAAGACTCCACATTGACGTGTAAATCCAATAACCGGACCAAACTGCGTGCCGCTTCTTTCTCCGGCGTCAGAATACTATCTAAATTAAAAGCCTCAAGCACGGTCTTATGCACATCATCTACCGCACGGGCATAGATATGTTTCACTCCTTTCTTTTTCAGCAGTGCCACCACACGCACAGAAGCACCAAAATTCTCGCCGATAGCAACAATAACCACATCCACATCTTTCAGTGGCAGCACACTGAGCGATTGTTCGTCCGTAGCATCAATAATAAAAGAAGTCGCGATTTTGTCCTTCAACACATCCACACGATGCTCGTTTGTATCCACTCCTATCACCTCATGTCCCAATACGGAAAGCTCTTCGGCCAACACACCGCCGTAATTTCCTAAACCAATAATAATGTATTTCATAACTAGTTGATTATGATGTTATCACTCGGATATTTATATTTTGTTATTTTTTTCTGTTTAATAAGGCTGGATATCAAAGTAAGCACCCCTACTCGTCCGATAAACATCAGAACAATGACAATCAGTTTGCTGTCACTTCCCAAAGTAGGTGTCAGATCCAGGCTTGAACCTACCGTACTGAGTGCCGAAGTACACTCAAAAACCAACGCCATCACTGAAGCCTGCGGCTCTAGAATGCTTAAACCGAAGATACCCGCGAAAACAATCAGCAGATAAAGAATCAATGTGGCATTAGAACGCCGGATGGAATCATGAGATAACTCCCTGTTGAAAATATTAACTTTATCGGCACCTATAAGAATAGCACGCAAGTTCAACATGACTACAGCAAACACATTCACCTTCACACCACCGGCCGTAGACTGCGTACCGCCGCCAATCATCATCAGCACCACCATCAGCAGCAACGTCTGCACACTGAAAGTAGTCATGCCCACACTTGAAAATCCTGCCGTACGGGGACAAGTTGCGTTAAAAAAGCCCTGCACCCATTTCTCTGTAGCCGTCATTCCCGCAAAAGCATGATTCCATTCGAAAACAACAATGGCCACAGTACCCGTCACTAGCAAGATAGCCGTCATAATCAATACGATACGGGTATTCAGGTTATATAAATGTATTTTACGGATTGTCCTCTTATTCTTTTTGACATAACGGTGATACAAGCGCTTGCTTTCATAAGAAACCGTTTCATACAGATTTACCAGAATCGGGAAACCTATACCTCCCAAAATAACCAGGAAAGAGATAGTGATATATAGCAAGTTATGATTATGAAGTACCAGTTCGTTACCTAAGTTTCCATACAAAGTAGAGAATCCGGCATTGCAAAAGGCAGAGATGGAATGGAAAGCAGAAAAAGCCAGTTCCTCCTCAATATCCATGCCCATAGTGCCATGTATACTTAAAAAAATAACCCCCATCCCAGCAGCCTCTATCACCAAGGTAAACCCTAATATATATAATAAGGTGGAAAGCAGCGAACTGAGTGACTGCGAGCTTACCATATCACGGACCACCAGCTGATTGTAGAGCGAAGTATTCCCCATAAAAAACATAGCAAAGAAACTGGTCAGGGTCATGACTCCCAAACCGCCGATTTGTATCAGCATGATAATGATGAACAACCCCTCGGACGTGAATGTAGAAGAAACATCGACCGAAACCAACCCCGTGACACAAATGGCACTGGTAGCGGTAAACAGAGCATCGATAAAGGAAATGCCATGATAAGTGGCACGCGGAAGCATCAGTAACGCTGCCCCTATCAGAATAAATATGAGAAAACTAGATGCAAAGATCAAAGATGGATTGGTGCGCCTGCCCAGCAGCCGGACTATCCCATTAGACAATTGCAACAGTGAAAGCAAAGTGAGCAGCACCACATGATATAAACGGCTGTGGAAAAAAGACCAGAAATCATGAATTCCCCCTTGCACCTCCGGTTCATGGAAAATAACCGGAATCAAAGTCAGATAAAGCATCAGACTCAGTATCCACGCCAGTCCCCGGTACTTCCGCTTCGTGTCCGAGTAATTTAATAAAAGATGCAGGGAAATATCAACCAGAAAAACAATCCAGACAAAATGATACAGCGTGTTTATCATCTCCATTTCTTCAAAAGAAATAAGAAATCCATGCTCATAAACCAATGTAAGGATGAACAAGGCCGACATCATATAAGTTATCCCGTCCATCCATTTCAGCAATCGCTCTATGTACGGTTTTACTAACTTCTTACGATAGATAAATAGTTTGTGTAAAGGTTCCATGTCGATATTATCTTGCATTAACAGAAAACAAACTTAATCAAAATATTCACATCTCTGTCTATAATAACAAATAACTTCGCATTTTTACTCTGACATCCCTTTTTTTATTGTTCCCGACAAAAAAGCAGTTGAAAATTAGTAAGGAATACTTTTTTTACCTAATTTTGACCGCAAAACTATTAAATTGAAAGATTATGAGCACAAAACAGAAACGTTTTATCTTACCAGAGGATGAAATTCCTAAATACTGGTACAACATACAGGCAGACATGAAGACCAAACCCATGCCGCCGTTGAATCCCAAAACCAAAGAAGCGCTGAAACCGGAAGACCTCTACCCCATTTTTGCCAAAGAACTTTGCAAACAGGAATTAAACCAGACAGACGCATGGATTGAAATCCCTGAAGCAGTGCGTGAAATGTACAAATACTATCGCAGCACACCATTGGTACGTGCCTACGGACTGGAAAAAGCACTAGGGACTCCCGCACATATTTATTTCAAAAATGAAAGTGTCAGCCCCATCGGCTCCCACAAACTGAACTCGGCTCTGGCCCAGGCATATTATTGCAAGGAAGAAGGCGTAACCAATGTCACTACAGAAACCGGTGCCGGACAATGGGGCGCCGCTCTATCGTATGCCGCAAAGGTATTCGGGCTGGAAGCTGCCGTTTATCAAGTAAAGATCAGCTATAATCAGAAGCCCTATCGCCGCAGCATCATGCAGACATTCGGAGCAACGGTCACCGCCTCTCCATCCATGTCTACCCGTGCCGGCAAGGATATCATTACCCGTAATCCCAATTATCAAGGTTCACTGGGAACAGCCATCTCCGAAGCTATCGAACTGGCAATGAGCACTCCCAACTGTAAATATACACTAGGGTCGGTATTAAGCCATGTCACACTGCATCAAACGGTTATCGGTCTGGAAGCCGAAAAGCAAATGGAAATGGCAGGCGAATATCCCGACATGATTATCGGTTGCTTTGGTGGTGGTTCCAATTTTGGAGGAATCTGTTTCCCCTTTATGCGCCACACTATCCTGAATGGGAAACAAACCCGATACATTGCTGCCGAACCGGCTTCGTGCCCGAAACTGACCCGTGGTAAATTCCAGTATGACTTTGGCGACGAAGCCGGATATACCCCGTTGCTGCCCATGTTTACACTGGGGCATAATTTCTCTCCGGCCAATATCCATGCGGGAGGTCTCCGTTATCACGGTGCAGGTGTCATCGTTTCACAATTATTGAAAGACAATCTGATGGAAGCGGTTGATATCCAGCAATTAGAATCCTTCCAGGCTGGTTGTTTGTTCGCACAAGCAGAAGGAATCATTCCGGCTCCCGAATCGTGCCATGCCATCGCCGCCGCTGTACGCGAGGCGAACAAGTGCAAGGAATCCGGTGAAGAGAAAGTGATCCTGTTCAACCTTTCAGGTCACGGGCTGATTGATATGGCCTCATACGACCAATACCTGGCAGGTAACTTGATGAATTATGAGTTAAAAGACGAAGATATCCAGAAGAACTTGGATGAAATAAAAGACATGTAATCAGGACATAAAATAAACGAAGGATACGGAAAGGATATATTATCCTATAAACTACGGCAAGCTAAGCGGTTGTATCCTTCAGGTTAAGGGTTCTTTTACTGACAACTTCTATCTCCCAAACTTGCGGAGTTAACTCCATAGCCTTTGGAGTTATCTCCATAAGCTTGGGAGTTAACTCCAAAGGCTATGGAGATAGAAAGGATACGTTCGTTTAAGCTTAGGGATAGGATAGAAAAGGCTTAACCATACGCATGAAAACACACATCATTCCCACCTACAGGTTTACTGTTAAAAGCAACTCACTCAAAGCACAGGCTATAATTCAAAGCTGCGAAGCATTTTAATCTCGTCCCGCCAAATGGTGTCATCGGGAGTTTCAAGAATAACGGGCATATCGTCAAAACGGGAATCCTGCATAAAGCGGCGGAAGAAATCAATACCAATCAGCCCCTTTCCGATACTGTCATGACGGTCTACCCGGCTACCCAATGGTTTCTTTGAGTCATTCAAGTGAATGGCACACAAATAGTTTCTCCCCACTACCTCATCAAACTCGGTAAAGACCCGGTCATATTCATTCACAATATCATAACCGGCGGTATAGGTATGGCAAGTATCCAGGCAAACTCCCACACGAGATTTATCCTCCACCTTATCTATAATATATCTCAAATGCCAGAATTCATTTCCCACATTACTTCCCTGTCCGGCTGTATTCTCAATCACAGCAGTCACACCGGTCGTTTTATCCAAAGTCATATTGACAGACTCGGCAATCCTGTCCAGACACTTCTCTATGGATATCTTATTCAAATGACTTCCGGGATGAAAATTCAGCATTTTCAATCCTAAAAGCTCGCAACGCTGCATTTCGTCCAAAAATGCTGCACGACTCTTCTCCAGCCCTTCCTCGTCAGGATGTCCCAAATTTATCAGATAACTGTCATGAGGAAGAACATACCGGGCATCAAAACCTTCTTTCTCGCAGTTTTCTTTAAACAGAGTAACACTCTCGACAGACAAAGGTTTTGCAACCCATTGCCTCTGATTCTTTGTAAAAAGAGCGAATGCGTCCGCTCCTATCCCTAATGCATTAACGGGGGCCATTTCCACGCCCCCGCTTACGGATACATGTGCACCTATTTTTTTCATTCTCTTTCCATTATTGATAGACACAAAGATAGGAAAAATAAGTTAGAAATTATATTGCGCACTCAAGTTTATACGGTTTGCTTCACGGTTCACATCATTAAAATTCTCTCTCCAACCATGAAGATATTCCGCACCTACCTGCAAGTTATGACTTACATTCCAGAATACATTTGCAACCAGGTACTGACCTTTTTTATACTGAGTTTCATTAAAGTGAGCATAGCAATCTTCTGTAAACAGACGTGACTGGCTATACGTAGCCGATGCGAATACCCGTTTCGAGAAATTATACTGTAATCCGGCATACCATCCTTTCATGGGCAGTACCTGCATACGTCCGGACTCATCGGCCAAAGGAACGATATCTACATTCAAGTTGCTGATATCATTCAAATATTGAGCAATACCTCTACCATAAGTATATTGTCCGTAAAGCTGGAAACTACCCAGTCTTGCTGTTCCCGATGCTTGTATCCCCCAACCGGTCAATGACTTTGCCTTATTATTCACTTGATCCTCATAAGTCATACTTCTCAAGATTCCTCCCACACGTATATGACTAGCCTTTGCCCAAGAATACTGTACATAGGCAGGAATATCCGGCATCCGCTGCTTACCGATTCTCACATCTTGTGCCGGAGTACCGTCTACTGACGGCATTTCCACACCAATGCCTACTTTCAAGCCTTTCATCACATTGGCTTCATAACGCAACTGGGTAGCGCGATAGAAAGTCATCCCGTCAGGTCCTTGAAAATCAATAGTCGGAGGAGCTGCAGCAAGATCCATAAACAATCCGGTATCATACCCCATAGTAAAACCCAAGAAAGATAAATAAGCATTCTGCAATTCAAAAGTCTTTCCACTTCCACGGAAGTTTCCGGCTGTATAAACGATGAAGTTGCCCAAATGCTTGGTTCTCCCCACCAACTTTAAAAAGATAGTGGAAGTGCTTGCATCCATCTGGAACTGATTACGGACAGACGTGGATCCCGGTTGCGGAATGAGTGCAGGGATAAAGTCAACATCATCCACTATTCCATTAAAATCATATTCCATTGTAGTTTTCAAATAACCACCGATACCCAATGCAAACTTTCCCTGTTGGTCAGTAAGTAAAAAACGAGGGGCACGGGGATCATGGAAATGCGGACGTTGCGTTTCTTCAAATACATTGATTAATTCCTCCTTGCCATTTTTATCTTTTGAGATAATAACAACAGGTCCCGGTCCTTCCAGCTCCGGATAAAGTTTTTTTTGTTGCGCAAACATCGGCGTAACAATCATTGCGCCCAATACAAGGCAACTCATTGATTTAAAGATAGTTTTCATAAAAGTTAAGTTTAGGTAAATAGTCAATTCAATGGACTATGAACAAAAAGTTTAGAAAAAAGTTTGGGAAATGTTTGCAAATTCAAAAAAAGTCACTACCTTTGCACCCGCAATCGAGAGAGAAATCCTCGATAAAAAGGATGGCCCGTTCGTCTATCGGTTAGGACGCAAGATTTTCATTCTTGAAAG
>ENA-OVFO01000437-OVFO01000437.1-human-gut-metagenome-genome-assembly--contig:-NODE-437-length-22120-cov-4.205892_pt1 | contig 22120 bp, 20 predicted proteins | sample MGYA00237761_ERZ505401 | MGnify/ENA primary metagenome ERZ505401 (study PRJEB26158, sample SAMN06016330) | human gut metagenome | biome: human gut; feature: ankylosing spondylitis patient; material...
TTTATTCTCCCCAGATTTTATCTGCGTAGTCGCGGATGAGTCTGACTTTGGCCCATTGTTCTTCTTCAGTGAGGGCGTTGCCTTCTTCGGTGGAGGCGAAGCCGCACTGGGGGCTCAGGCAGAGCTGGTCTTTGGGGACGTACTGGGAGGCTTCTTCTACGCGTGCCTTGACGTCTTCAAATTTCTCGAGCTGCGGGAATTTGGAGGTGATGAGGCCGAGGACGACCTGCTGTTTCTGGATGTGCTTCAGCGGTTCGAAGCCGCCTGCGCGGTCGGAGTCGTATTCAAGGAAGAATCCGTCGATGTTGCAGTGGCCGAAGAGGATTTCAGCGACCGGATCGTATCCGCCGGAGGAGAACCAGGTGGATCTGAAGTTGCCGCGGCAGATGTGCATGGTGATTTTCATGTCAGCTGGTTTGGCTTCGAGGGCGAGGTTGATCATTTTCACGTAGTTCTTTTCGATCTTGTCGAGGTCGAGCCCTCTTGCTTCGTAGGCTTTTCTCTTGTCAGGATCGCAGAATTCGCCCCAGGAGGTGTCGTCGAACTGGAGGTAGCGGCAGCCTGTTTTGTAGAAGGTGCGGATGGTTTCCTGGTAAGCGAGGGCGATGTCTCTGTAGAGGTCGTCTTCGTTCTTGTAAAGGTCGATCGGCTGGTAGTTTTCTTCACGGACGCAGCAGATGAGGTGGAGCATGCTCGGGGACGGGATGGTCATCTTGGCCATGGTGTCTCCTGCGACGCTCTTCAGATATTCGAAGTCTTTGACGAAGGGGTGATCGCCGAAGCCGATTTTGCCGGTGATTTTCACGGTAGCGGCTTTGGGTTGGTGGCCTTTGAAATGGACGGACCATTCTTCGGCCTTGACCTTTTCTACTCCTTCAAGGTTTTCAAGGAAGTCCAGATGCCAGTAAGTGCGGCGGAATTCTCCGTCGGTCACGGCATGGAGACCATTTTCGATTTCCTTGGCGACAAGTTTCTTGATTTCTTCGTCTTCGATTTGGCGAAGTTCGGAAGCTGTGATTTTGCCTGCTTCCAGATTGCGGCGCGCTTCATGAATGACTTGTGGACGCAGGAAGCTTCCTACGACGTCATTGCGGAACGGCGGTACGTTTCTTGTTCCCATATGGACACATCCTCTCAGTACTCGGAATCTATTGATTCGAAAAACGGCAGATCGCGGGATTTCCCGCTGCCGGGTAATTCAAGTATAGCATTGAATGAGGATGGCTCTCAAGGAAATAGGGAGTATTCAAGGTTGGCATTTTCGCAATCTATTATGATTTTTATCGAAATAGAAACGATGCGTTTTCCTGACAGGGAAGTGACCGGATATAGAAATTGACCATAAGTCATTGCAAGACAAATGCTTTTTTAGTATACTGTAAGAAATAGTATGCTTAGTGACAGTGAGGAGGCATCATGGCTTTAACGAAGAAGGCGGAAAAGACGCGTTCAAGGCTCTTGGAATCCGCAAGACGGCTGATTAGTGAGAGAGGATTTGACCACGTGTCTGTAGAGGATATCACAAAAGACAGCGGCGTGGCGAAGGGTACATTCTACCACTATTTCGAATGCAAGGAAGAGGTCGTGGCGGAGCTTTCCGTCCAGTCAATCCAGACCATCATCAAGAAGGCGATCGATTATGACGGAGACGTCAGGGAACGCTGCCTTTACTACTTCATCGAGCTTTACAAGGATGCTTCCTGGTCGGGCGTGCGCCTGGTGCGCCAGTGGATGAAGGAAACGATGGAGGCGGAAACGCCGGATTCCCGGACGAGGGAATGCCTCGACGGCATCCGCAATACGGTCATGGATATCTTCGTGACCGGCCTTGGCAAGGGAAAAGGCGAGCTCCGTGCAGATGCCCCGCTCGATATGCTCTCCAAACTGCTGATGAGCCATTTCTTCGGCGTCCTCACGATCTGGTGCATGATGAATGGCGAATGGGACATCGTGGCTGATGCCGATGTCTATGCGAAGACGGATATAGACAACCTTCTCGGTGCTTATATTGAAGAATAAACAATTGAAAACGGACCCTGCTCTGGTGGAAACTCCAGAAACAGGGTCCGTTTTCGTTTTTGAAAGGTAGTTTGGAAAAAGAGTGATACGGAGAGACAGGAAATGTGGGAGCACCTGTCTCTCCAGGTCCGGCGTTCGGGAGTCCGGACCATAGGATGGATCCAGCCAGTTGATTCTTTCGGCCGTGTCCTGGGCGTGGGCGCGCCGGACAATTGGGAAGGCTCCTGCCTGCGGAAGGTGGTGCTGGCAGAAGTTAACGGCCTTCAAAACATTTGGCTGTGGAATGTATCAGCGAAAGAGAAGCGACCTGCGATATGGCGCCGCAGGCAGGTTCCAGGGAGGTGCTCCGGGGTATTCCGGATGATGCCTTATTTCCTTTTAGGCTCCTTTGCTTTCGCCTGGCTATAATATACATGGAATTCTTTTCATGAAATATAATAGATTTTAAAGTTTTTATGAAGTTTGAAATGGGTGTCAGACGCAGGAAGAATAGACATGAAAAAAGCCGTAAAGGACGGGATTTTTTGTCTCTTTACGGCTTCTTTTCATGAATTGGATGGTAGTGGAAATTCATGCGCTTTCTGCCTTTTTCTTATGAGCCAGATTCTGCGATTTCGCGCCCGTTTTTTTCTCCGTGTAGGTCATGAATTTTTCAGACGCCCAGGCGGTGAGGTAGCCGATTGCGGCGCCTCCGATGACGTCGCTGGGGTAGTGGACGCCAAGGTAAAGCCTCGAGAAGGCGATGAGCGTGGCGAGGATGAGCGCAGGAATGCTGAATTTCTTCGGCATGTAATGGTAGAGGACGAAAGCAGCGGCAAAGGAAGCAGAGGAATGGCCGGATGGGAACGACCAGTCCGTCGGCTCATGGATGAGCGGCTGCAGATCCGGATACGTGTCAAAGGGGCGGGCCCTTTTGAAAATATGCTTCAGGATGCCGTTCGTCAGGATGAGGTTCATTGCCAGGGATAGAAAAGTGGCATACCCGACCTTCCTGTATTTCTTCGTGCAGATGAGGACGATGGCGAGAGCCAGCCAGATGAAGCCCGCATTTCCCAGATCCGTCATGGATTCCAGGAAATCCGTCAGCTTCGGAGTGCGCATGAAGTCCTGAATCAGGTAAAGCGCGCCTATTTCAAAGTTATCAAAAGCGAACATCTGCCATCACCTCGTTTCGTCATTTTAAGTATATCATGAGGTGCTTTCTGAAAATCTAATAAACGATAAAATTTTGTTTAAATATGGGAGGGGTTTCCTGCATTGAAAAAAGGAGCTGTGAAGGTATCGCTTTCTTTCACAGTTCCTTTTTTCGGAGGGGTTGGAATTAATCATCTATGCGATAAAATGGTCACGCATTCTCGGCAGATTTCCTGCCGGGGCGTTTGGCCATGATGGCGGTGACTTTGGTTCCTGTGTCTTTGCCGAAGAAGCCGGTGATCTTTTCAGAGAGCCATGCGGAGAAGTATCCGACGAATACGCCGGCGAAGACGTCGGTGGGATAGTGGACGCCGAGGTAAAGTCTCGAGAAGGAGATGAGCGCGGCGAGAACGAACATAACAATGCTGAATTTCTTCGGCATGTAATGGTAGAGGACGAAAGCAGCAGCGAAGGACGCTGATGCATGGCCGGACGGGAAGGACCAGTCGGCCGGGCGGTGGATCAGGACCTGAAGGCCGCCGTAGGTGTCAAAGGGGCGGGGACGCTGGACCAGGTGCTTCAGGATGCCGTTGGCAAGAATGACATTGATGACAAGCGCGAGCATCGTCGTAAGTCCTGCTTTTCTGCATTTCCTGATGGTCATCAGAAGGACGGCAAGGGCGATCCAGACATAGCCGTTATTCCCCAGGTCAGTCATGAATTCCAGAAAGCTCGTCAGAATCGGCGAGCGGAGGGAGTCCTGGATCAGGTACAGGACTCCTATATCAAAATTGTTCAGTGCAAATATGGTAATCACCTCGATGAAATAAAGATACCATGAGGTGATTGACTCAATGCAAACAATTCCTAAAATTTTCTTTAATTCAGGCAAAGAAATGTTTAAGCGGGGCGGATGATGATATCCTGAGAGGATTCATCCTGTTTTCGATACGTATGATTACGTATATAATAAAGAAAATGGTGCGATGGAGGGATTCTCATGAAATATGTTTATCCAGCTGTTTTTCATGCTGAACCGGAGGGCGGGTATACGATTTCCTTTCCGGATATAGAGGGCTGTCTTTCTCAGGGAGAAACGATTCAGGAATGCTGCGAGATGGCAGAAGATGCACTGACATTGATGCTCTGGGATATGGAAGAAAATCACATTTCAGCACCGTCTCCGACGCCAATCAATGAGGTGCATAAAGAAAACAAAGATGATATCGTCACTTTGGTCAAAGCGGATACACTGGCGTATCGGAGAAAGTACGATACAAAAGCCATCAAGAAGACGCTGAGCATCCCGCAGTGGCTTGATACGATGGCGCAGGAAAAAAGCGTCAATTTCTCAAATGTCCTCCAGCAGGCACTGATTAAAGAATTGAATATCAGGTAAGGCGAAGGATACTAAAAAAGCACCGCTGTATGGCTCATTCCAAGTCATGCAGCGGTGTTCTTTTACTCTATTTTGTTTCGTTCACTTAATTTTCATCATTAAGAGCTTTAGTCATATCACCTTGCAGATCTGTACAAATATTATTTGTGCCATCACCATCAAGGATATATTGTTTCATATTGATGCCTTCCGGCTGTTTATGTGCGGGATTGGGAATCGGTATATAGATCTCGTGACCATGCCATTTTTTCCCCATAGGCTTTGCTCCCAGGTATCCTCTTGATAAGGCAATTTTTTCCGGCGTTTTCTCAAAGTTTCTGGATAATGCGAAGCCCCATTTCATGGAATTAAATTTCTTATAGAGCGGTACCCAAAAAGCGCCCAGCATCTCCGTATAGCGGGACATGGAAATGTCTCCGATATCCAGGAGGTCTCGCCAGCCGAAGTCATAGAGGAGTATAGCTGTCTCCCTCTTGGCATCAGAGTCGTTGCCGCAGTAGAAAGCAGTAAAGGGAGCATAGTCAGAGTCATTATCATCATAATTGAAATCCATCATGGAGCTGCCGATGTAGTTCAGGGTTTTTACCACTCTGGTCTCTGGGAGAAATTTCTGGATTTCTTCGCCAAGGCTTGTGTTTCCGCTGTACTTAGGATCAAGGGAAATATGGCCGTCTTCATAGTGGAATGGATTCGAAGTGTCAATCAGAATTTTTCCATTGAGGTGATCTTTTCCTGCCAGTTCCAGTGCTTCGATAGCATGAATTCCCTGCGTGCAGTTGAAGACGCGTTCCCCGAATTTGGCAGCATCTTCAAATGTTCCGTAATAGGCATGGCTGCCATGTTCTTCAGCCCATTTCTGCGCTTTTTCGCTCGATGCACTTCTGGCACCCATCATGACTTCATGGCCGAGGTCGATTAATTTGCTTGCGATGACATGTCCCACATCGCCTGTCCCCGATACTCCGTACTTCATTTCCTTCATCCCTTCTTCATCAACGTATGATTATCTTTAAGAAGGATTCATCTGTGTCATGCATTTTTCCTTCTTATCCTAATTATAACTTTTAGTGTGACAATAATAGACTTTGTCAAAAGGAAATGTAAAGAAATCTGATAATTTCTTCCATCAAAAAGGACTGTGATAAATGATTATCCATTTACCACAGCCCTTTTCATTTTTCTTACCATCCGCTCTTTTTCCAGAAGGAAGGGATGAAGATGGCAAGGAGTGTGACGGATTCGAGTCTGCCGAAGAGCATGGAGAGGCAGACGACGAATTTGCTGAAATCGGGGAGTGCCGAGTAGGTACAGGTGGCTCCGAACTGGCCGAAGGCCGGGCCTGCGTTGGACATGGTGGAGAAGGAGACTCCGATGGCGTCCATGAAGGCGACTCCGTCCATCATCATGCATGCGGCCCAGAGTGTGGAGAGGGCCATGTAGATGAAGAAGAAGCAGAGGACGCGGAATATGGTGTCCTGGGAGTATCTTTCGTGGGATACGGTGACGTGGAGGACGGCTCTCGGGTGGATGTGGAGCTTCAGAATTGAGGTGAAGCTCTTCACGAGGAGGATGAGGCGGATGACTTTCAGGCCGCCTGCGGTAGAACCTCCGCAACCGCCCACGATGATAATGAGCAGGATGATGAATTTCGCAAAGGACGGCCACTGGTCGAAGTCCGCAGAGACGAAACCTGTCGTCGAGGAGAGGGAGGCGGACTGGAAGAAGGTCTCACGGAGTGCTTCCACGAATCCGTAATTTCCCTGAAGGACTAAGGAAATCGTCATAAGGACCGTCGCTGTCAGGACGATGCCGATGTAGGTGCGGAATTCCATATCGCCGGTAATGGCGGAAAGGCCGCGTTTCCTTGCTTCGACGTAAATCCCGAAGTTGGCGCTCGAGATGATCATGAAGAAAGCGATGACGAGCTCAAGGACGGGGTTGTTATAGTAGGCGATGCTGGCGTCCTTCGTGGAGAAGCCGCCGGTCGCAATCGTCGAGAACGACGTGTCTATCGCATCAAGGAAGGTGAGGCCGCAGAGCATGTAGGCCGCGGCGGCAGCAATCGTGAAAATGAGGTAGACGGTGAAGAGGGCAGAGGCTGTCTCCTTGATCCTTGGAAGGGCTTTCGAGGAGGTGGGGCCGGTGCTTTCCGCATTGACCATCTTCGCACTGCCGCGCCCGATCTGCGGGAAGATGGCAACGAAGATGACGATGATGCCGAGGCCTCCCAGCCAGTGCGTCATGGCGCGGAAGAAGAGGATGCTCTGCGGGACAGCGCCAAGGTCGTCGATGACGGTCGCGCCGGTGCCGGTGAGGCCGGAGATGCTTTCGACGAGGCTGTCCAGGGGCCCCAGTGTTCCGCTGAATATATAAGGCAGCGCGAAGAGGAGCGAGACGAAGAGCCAGGAGAGCGCGGTGATGGCCGTGCCTTCTCTGGGCGTCAGGCTGTTTTCCTGCGCGACGCCTCTTTTTTTGAGAACCACGCTTGCAAGACCCGCGACGGCCATGGAGAAGATGAAGGCGAGGATCGGGCCTCCCATGATGAGGGAAATGGCCAGAGGCAGCGCCATCATAGCCCCGCTGACGAGCATGATGCGGGAAAGCATGGTGTAAATGACTTTAAGATTCATTGCTTAATCCCCGCCTTTGAAGAAGGAAAGGACGTCGGAGGCCTGGTCGGCTTCGACGATGACGATGGCCCTGTCTCCGGCATGGAGGGCAGAGCGGCCGTCAGGGATGAAGGCTTTGCCGTCACGGACGTACGTGCCGATGAGGCAGCCCTTCGGAAGATCGACGTCCATCAGGCGGCGTCCGTCGAGCGGAGAGCCTTCCTGCACGATGACTTCGACAGCCTGGACGCACGCACCTTCGAGGAGGCTGACGCGTTCGATGGAACCGCTTCGTACGAAGGAGAGGACTTCGCCGGCAGCCAGAAGCCTGGTCGCAAGGACGATGTCGACGCCGACCTGCTGCATGAGGGCGACGTACTCGGTGCGGACGACGCGGACGATGGTCTGGCGGGCGCCGAGGTGCTTGGCCAAAAGCGCCATCATCATATTCAGGCGTTCGTCGCTTGTGATACAGATGACGATATCCGCATCCTCAACTCCTTCCTGCTTCAGAAGATCGATGTCGGTCCCGTCGCCGTAAAGGACGATGCCCTTCTTCAGGCGGGAAGCGACGAGGCGGCAGTGGTCCCTGTCGTTATCGATGACTTTGACGGAAATGCCCTGTTCTTCCAGCATAGGGGCGAGAATCTGCCCCGTGCGGCCGGCCCCGATGATGAGAGCGCGGCGGATGCGGTGCTGGTAATTGGCGGCCCCGACATTCTGCGGAAGCTCGGCGACAGTTTCCGGATTTCCCAGGAAATAGACGTTATCGAGTGGCAGCAGCACGTCATTGCCGTGAGGGATGATCATCCTGTGATCGCGGAAAATCATAGCGATCAGGACAGACTGCGGCAGGCGCAGATCCTTCAGCGGGATATGGAGAAGCGGGGAACGCGGTCCCAGTTTCGTTTCCATGAGGCGTACCTTGCCTTCTGCGAAGTCTTCGACATTCAGTGCCGAAGGCGTCATCAGGATGCGGTTGATTTCACGCGCGGTGATGAGCTCAGGACTTAAGAGAAGGTCGATGTCGAAATTTTCTCTGATGTAGGACGGCGGTTCGGCAAGGAACTTCGGGTCCCTGATACGCGCGATGGTATGGGGGATGCCGTTCTTCTTGGCGAGGATGCAGGCGATGATGTTCACTTCATCGATGGCGGTGACGGCGACGACGATATCCGTGCCTTTCATATCTTCGTCACGCATGAAAGACGGGCTCGTGCCGTCGGCATGGATCGTCAGTACGTCCAGCGCGTCGCGGATCGCATCCAGCTTCGATTCATCCGAATCGACGACGACGACGTCATACTGCTCGTTGGAAAGGAATTCCGCGATAATATAGCCCAGATGCCCCGCTCCGATAATAGCGATACGCATATAATTTGACTCCTTATGGCAGCCATTTGGCTTGCTTTCTTATGGGAAAATGGAGGAGAAATTCCCCTCGGACATTACTCCTCATTATACTACGCTCATACAATACCCTGCTACAAGGTATGATAAACGGGCAGGAAAAATCCCCGTCGTGCGGGCGGCGGGGATTTTCCGGACTCTCCTTGGGTAAGAGTCCTATTTTGAATCGCCGGCGGATGGAGGGGATTTTTCCTTACTGTGTCACTACGATTCATTCAAGAGGCATATTTTCATACTACGATCAAATGAAAAAAATCTTGAGAAGAACGAAAGCAGTGAAAACAATTAGAAGTACCGCAAATATTGGGTATATGTGCAGACATTAGTAAGGGTCCGCCGGCTAAGTGCAGGAGACAGAGGGCTTTGCCTTTGCCTCTATCCACAGTATAGGCAGAATCAAAAACTGAGTCAAATGCAAAAAAGAAATAATGTTCTACATATTGAGAACATTTAATCATAGGTGCAAGAGAGACTGCGGAAGAGAAAACAGGGGAAAAGCGGCGAAAATACCCTGCTCCACAGGAGCGCGGCAGTCCCTAAATAAATGGGAAGGGGCATCGAATTTGACGATTCCTCAAATGCGCGGAACCGTATTTCGTGACACTTTTTTGGAAAGGAAATTTTCCATCCCTTTGCGGGTTTTTTCAAAAATTGTTTCCGTGCTACAATGATAAGACAAAATGAAAGGAGGGAGATCATGGCAAATTTATCCAGTCACGGCGTGCTGCTCGTCGCTGCAGGTTCCATTCTCTGGGGTTCCAGCGGCATCGCAGGGCAGTACATTCTGCAGGGGCAGGGCATATCTCCGGAGTGGCTGACATTTTTCCGCCTCTTCGTTGCCGGATCGCTCCTCCTTCTTATTTCCCATCTGATGGGGAAGGACATTGTTTCCGTCTGGAAAAGTTCAGCCGAAAGGCTGCGGCTCATCATCTTCGGATGCCTCGGCATGCTGGGGACGCAGTATTGCTACTTCGCCTGCATCAAGGTCAGCAACGCGGCGGCCGCGACGGTTCTCGAATACATCATGCCGGTCCTCATCATCATGTGGTACTGCATGCGTGAAAAACGGCTTCCGCGGGGGAAGGAAGTCTTCTGTGCCGTTTTCGCCATCGTCGGTACGGTCCTCATCGCGACAGCCGGCGACCTGACGTCTCTGGCGCTTCCTCCCGAGGCGCTCTTCTGGGGCCTCCTTTCCGCCTTTGCCTGCGCGCTTTACACGATTTCCCCGGTCGGCCTCATCCTGAAATACAGCGCGCCCGTCGTCGTCGGCTGGGGCATGTTCCTCGGATCCCTTGTCCTCATGCCCGTGACGCTTATGACCACCTTCACCGGCGTCGTCGATACGAACACGCTTCTGGCATTTGCCTACGTCGTCGTTTTCGGTACCATCCTATCCTTCGTCTTCTACCTGGGCGGCGTTGCCTACGTCTCTCCGTCAAGAGGAAGCATCATCTCGGCGCTCGAACCAGTTTCCTCCGTCATCTTTTCCTTCCTCCTCTTCAGCATGACATTTGGCATGTACGAACTGACAGGCATGGCACTCATCATCATCGCGACCGTCGTTGCCGGCATCAAGTAGAGCTCTGAAACTATCTTCCTGGTTTCGGGCTCTTTTTTCATGCAGGAATGAGTCAAACAGGAGGTTATCAATTTCTTAAAAAATAAGGGGAAAATATAGAAATAAACTAAGAGCAGCCGGCGCTTTTCCGTGCTATGATTAAGATGACATAGAGTGCAATCGAGATGCGACAAGCGCATTTCAGAAGGAGGCAGTGCGATGTACGGAGCAGCTTTGGGCGATATGATCGGCGCGCCTTATGAGTTCGACAGGGGTGAAAAGACGAAGGATTTCCCGCTTTTTACTGCGGAGTCGACCTACACCGATGATACCGTCATGACAGTCGCTGTGGCGGAAGCCCTGATGGATTCAGAAGGAGAAAGCGACAAGGAGATCCAGAAATGCATCGCCGAGACGATGCTGCGCTGGGGCAGGAAATACCCCAAGGCAGGCTACAGCGCGCAGTACCTCCGCTGGCTCTTCAAGGATCACAAGCCCCTCGACGTCGATACTGTCGATGCGGCTATGAGCATTTCCTGCATCGGCTGGCTCTACGACACGATCGACGAGACAAGAAAAATGGCACGCCTCTCCGCCATGACGACGCACGTCAATCCGGACAGCATCCGAGGCGCCGACGCTGTCGCCTCCGTCGTCTACATGGCAAGAACAGGCTCGACGAAAGAGGAAATCAAGGACTACGTCCAGAGGATCTTCGGCTATGACCTGAGCCGCAGCTGCGCAGAAATCCGCAAGACCTACGAACATCAGGAATCCTGCAAGGAAACGGTTCCTCAAGCCATCACTGCCTTCCTCGAATCCAAAAATTTTGAAGACGCCCTCCGCACCGTCATTTCCTTAGGCGGCAATACCGACTCCAGCGGAGCGATGACAGGCGCCATGGCATCGGCCTACTACATCATTCCCGTCGACCTCATAGCCGAATGCCGCCACCGCCTACCTGAAGACATGCTCGAAGTCGTCGACCGCTTCGAGACGTTGCTGGCACAGAAACGAAGGAAATCCGCCGGGCATGGCAGGGCTTTCCAAAAAATTACAAGATACCTCGACGACCTCGACCGCCTGGGCGTAGGCACATGGGCTATCACGGCCAGAAAGAAAGACGAGGATGCGGAAATCGAAGCATCCTACTCCGCTGCCGGCCAGAGCTTCATGAGGACCATTGAAGATTTCAAAGCTGCTCATCCTGAACTGAAACTCGATGACTTCCGCGATATCCTCTGGGAATCCCACATTACATGGAGCGCGAAATCCATGAGAGAAGCCGAAGTCGGAAACCTCGACTCCCGTACCATCATGGCCCTTCTCGTCGCGGCCGTGGAAGCAGAGAAATCCTACGGAGAAAGCCTCACCGAATTCATGCGGAACGGCTCCGTCCGCCGCTGGCTCATCCGTCTCAAGAAACTCGATGACGACGGCCTCGGCGAAATCCAGGCGCCGAGAATCATCCCCGAAAAGGAAATGGCAAGCCACGTCAACCATAAAGTACGCCTCTACCTCTGGACAGGCGAAGACATCGCCGGCTTCTTCGGCGCTTACGTCAGCACGGAAGAAAGAGTAGGAAAGGGCGCCATCCTCTTCCGTCAGGACGGCCACGCAGGATACAGAGAAATCCGAGAAGACACCATAAAAAGAATTGAAGATTTGGAAGTGTAGGGAATATTAAAAAGAGGCTGCAGGAATGTGCAATCATTTCTGCAGCCTCTTTTTGCGGTGGGATAAGATTAAAAGAATATCTAATGCAAGTGTACGGAGTCATAGGAAAGCAGAAAACCATACAACCAGCCTTCGGCTGTCGGTAATCAACCCTATCCACCGCACGCGGTTCCCCTTCCCCGTCTGGGAAGGCAAGTGTTAGCGGCGCTCTCGAGAATGCATGCTCCTCGGCAGTCTCACCACGGTGAGTCTTCGGGGTCGGTGCTGGTGTAATCGTTGAGGGAGGCGATGGTTTCCATTTCCTTTTCTGTCAGCGCAAAGTCCCAGATGTCCATGTTGCTCTGGATGTGGGCGGGGTTCCTGCCTTTGGGGATAGTGATGAAACCTTTCTGGATTTCCCAGCGGAGGGTGACCTGCGCGGCGGTTTTTCCGTGGGCTTTGGCGATTTCTTCAAGGACGGGATCTTTGGCGGCTCTTCCTTCGGCCAAAGGGGAATAGCATTCGATGGCGATGTTTCTTTCACCGTCTGCTTTGACGTTCCCGATCTGCTGGCGGTAGGGATGGAGCTCGATCTGATTGACGACGGGCGGGAGATGGCCGTGGATGAGGAGGTCGTCGATCTGGCGCGGGTTGAAATTCGATACGCCGAAGTGCTTGATGAGGCCTTTGGCTGCGTATTCTTCCAGGACGGCCCATGTTTCTCTGTGATACTTTTCGTTCGCTGCCGGCCAGTGGAGGAGCATGAGGTCGATCCAGCCGATGTCGAGCCTTTCAAGGCTCTTTTCAATCCACTGGCTCTGCGGGCGCTGGCTCATTTCACTTGGCGTGATCTTCGTTGTGACGAAGAGGGATTCCCTGTCGATGCCGCTCTTCCGGATGCCGCGGCCGACGGCTTCTTCATTGCCATACATGGATGCGGTGTCAATGAGACGGTAGCCTGCTTTGATGGCTGTATCCACCGCATCTTCAGCATCATCCCTGAGTGTCCATGTGCCAAAACCAAGCTGCGGGATCATCCCGCCGTCTGAAAGTGTGATGTAAGGTACCTTTGATTCGTTCATGAGAGCCTCCTTCAGTAGTCTTTTCCTTTATTATAAAAAGTGAAAGCAGACTTCAGTCAAGAGGAAAAGGGACTGTAAAAATGGATGCCTTTGACCTTCTCTTCCAGAGCAAGGTCAAAGGCATACTTCCCCGTCTGGGAAGGCGAGTATTTCGCCTCGCTCGCAGGATCATCCTCCCTGTATCCAAAAAGGATGTACATTTTGTCGTGTACATCCTTCATTTTTATTTCTGGTCGACTTTGGGTGGTGTTTGTTCGCCTTTGTAGGGATGGGCTTCTGCGTCCATTTCGAACTGCCACATGCGGGTGGGGACGACGTCGCCTTTTTCGTCGCAGGTGTAGCGGATGGACTGGGGGATATTGCGGCCGGCGGCGAGGGGGCTGGTGAAGCCTCTTCCGATGACGTCGGTGGTGTTCATGAGGAAGACGAAGGCGTGCGGGTCGATGTCTTCTACGAGGTGGCGGACGCGGGTGACCTGGGTGAGGTCGACGATGGCGAAGATAATTTTCTTGTCAGCGCCGGAGAAAGCGCCCTGGCCGTAGAGGAGGGTCGCGCCGTGGTGGATGGTGCGCAGGATGGCATCAGAGATTTCAAGCGGCTTGTCGGAGACGATGAAGGCTGCTTTTCTCTGGGCAAAACCAAGGACGAGACGGCTGGCGAGGTTCGCATTGATGTACATGCCGATCAGGGTGCAGATGGCTGGTTCCAGAGCGAAGATCCATGCACTGGCCATGACGATGATGAAGTTCAGTGCGAAGACGACGTAGCCGATTTCCAGGTTGTAGTACTTCTTGATGATGGCACCGATGACGTCGAGGCCGCCGGTATTGCTGTTGTAACGGTAAAGGATACCCATGGCGACGCCCAGGACGACACCGCCGGAGATGGCAGCGACGATCGGGTCCTTGACGACGTGGTAGTCAGCCAGGAAGGCCGTGAGGTCGATGAAAAGGGAAAGGAGAACGGTCCCGAGGATCGTGATGATGGTGTAAAATTTCCCCATGAATTTCAGGGAAAGACCGAGGATTGGGAGGTTCAGGACAAGGTTCGTGACGCCGATCGGAATGCCGGTCAGGTAGTATACAATCATGGCGATACCTGTCAGCCCGCCAGCCAGGAACTGGTGCGGGACGAAGAAGGCATTGACGCCGACGGAATAAATGAAAGTGCCTAGGATCGTAATCGCTATAATGAAAGTCAGACGTTTCCAGAAGAGCGGTGTGCGGTATTCGGACATCGAAAGAGATGCCATTTTGGTTCCTTTCTGCAGGGCGCAAGAAACGCGGGCCATAGTCAACAAAGCAGCCCGCGGAATTACATTCATCTCATTATATCAGAAGATGTCAAGCATGGTAATTTTATTTGGCGCAGGATGCATGGAAATAAGGAAATCGGGCAAAAGTGCGGGATTTCCGGTTGCCTCATTGGTGGTTCCATAGGAAAAAGCCCCCGATGTAGGCTTTTCCGTGAGCATTTATTCTTTTGCTGTGACTTCTTTGACCCAGGCGATGAAGTTGCCGGTCGAATTGCCGGTGAGTTCTGCCATGGTGTGCTTCTGGTTCCAGACGGTCGTGAAGAGGACGTCCTTCACGTCTTTTCTCTGCTTCAGGCCGAGGTAAAGGTTGAGCTCGGTATTGAGAGCGGTGTCACCCTGGAAGAGGCCGGTATTGATACGCCAGTGGTTGGCAAGGACGGACGGCTTTTCTTCATCGTTCGGAACGAGGATAAATGTCATCGGATCGTACATGATCTGGCGGATGATGGAGGGGACGCCGAGGCTGTCGACATTGTCCATTTCGTCATAGTAAGATTTCCTGATGTTGTCATTGTAGTCCGCGTAAGCGCTGTAGCGGTCCTTGTTGTGTTCCATGAGCCAGGACATGCCGCCGTCGAAGTGCATGGCGCTGACCTTGCCATTGCCGAAGAGGAGGTTTTCTGCCTGGGAGAGCGTGGTGCTGTCGAAGGCGCCGATGCCTTTGGATGCTTTCTTGAGGCGGGACGTGAAGGCGCCGATGGATGTGATCTTTGCCGTATTCGTCTTGGCGTCATAGGTGATCCACGGGTCGTCGCCGTTCAGGCTGTCGATGTAGTCCTGCGGGGTCTGGTAGGTATGAGGCTCGGTCGGTGTGTCCTTCGGGAAAGGCTTGCCGCCAGGGACCATGGAGGTCGGACGCTGCTGCGGGCCCTGTCCCGGGAAGCCGCCGTCCATATGGAAATCGCTGCCTCCCAAGGTAAGCGGGAATTTGTTGTCCGAGAGGAAATGGTTGAGCGATGTTTCAATGTCACCTCTCATGTAGTCATAGTATGTGCCGCTCGCATTGATGCCGTTTCCGTCCCAGCCCTGCGAAAGGGTGAGCAGATTTCCATTTTCATCCTTGAGCTGCATGTTGTTCAGGTAAGCGGCATAATTTCTTGCCATGTCCTGAGAAATCGCGCGGGTCCATGTGCCGTAGGCTCTCTCGCCGTCGTTCGCATACTGGCCCATCATCCATTCATAGGAGAAATCGGCCTGCGTAAGGTTCGTGATCGGGCACCATGCCTGCGCGCCGTCGATGGCATCGCTCAAAGGCTTTCCCTTTGCATCGGTCATGAGTGCGCCGATGGAGGAAAGGTACGGTCCGAAGAAATCACTGTCGCCGGTCGCGCCCATGAGTGCACTCTGCGCGCCTCCGCCGCTGTAGCCGAAGGTGAAGATGCGGTTCTTGCTGCCCGGGATGAGACTGTCATTGTAGCGGAGGTAGCGGACAGCGGCCTTCAGGTCCGTGACGCCCCAGGGAGCGCCGCCGACGAATTCCGTACCGTCCGGGTTCGTGCCGTTTTCTCTTCCGCGGCATCCTGCAAAGACATAGACGAAGCCTTCGGAGAGGTACGTATTGAGACCGTTAGGATAGTAAGCGGACGGCGCTTTCTGCGCGGCGTATCCGCCCGTATTGACCGGCATGACGATCGGTGCAGTCTTAGCTGTGTAGTTTCCTACCTTTGCCTTGTCATTGATAACGGCCGTGTACGTGCCGTCCTGATTTTTCGTGCCCTTCATATAAGCGCCCGGGACGTAGACAGCGAGCTGCTCATATTCCGTCGCAGCCGGCTTTGTGCAGTAGACGAGGCCGATCTGGTAGTAAATATCATTCTTCTCATCGTAATTCCACTTGGCGGGGTTCACTTTGATCGATTCAGCCGTGAGCGGAGCCTTGGCCGTTTCTTTGGAGTCTGCCTTGTCTGTCTTTGAAGCCGTCTGTACAAAGGCAGCTGTGGTCTTGAAGACCTGTGCTGCTGAAGGCGTCTCATCAGCAGCAGATGCGAAGGATACGGGAGCGAGGCCCATCAGCACAGCGGCTGAAAGGGCGAGCCATTTCTTGGATACCATATTATTCCTCCTTAACAAAAGAGCCGCGGATCGTCTTCCAATCCGCGGCATTTCATTCTCTCTGAATCATTTCTGATTGTTTTTATTATAGGAGTTTGAAGGGGAAAAATCAAACGACGGACTTAGAATTTGCTCCAGTCGTGGTTGTAGATATCCCAGTGCTTCTGTTTCTTCAGGTAAGCGATGCTTTCATAGATATCCGCAAGGAGCTGGTCCTTGTCTCTCGGCAATGTTGCTGCGAGGCGGATGTAGTTGGAAACGTGGTTGCTTCTGAAAATCATGTGTTCCGTTTCCGGAAGGTCAAGGTGCTCGATGATGACCTTCAGCTCTTCCATGAGTCCTGCCGGGGTGAGCGGTGTGAACTCGCCGCGTTCGAACTGGTCCTTCAGTTCGCTTCCGCGGTAGAGCATGAGGGAGAGTGCGGAAAGATGGGTCGGTTTGATTTCATTGATGGCTTTTGCGGTGGCCAGGGCATGTCTTTCACTGCCCGGAACGCCTGCGATGCCAAGGATGATCATGATGGAAAGCTGCATGCCGGCTGCGCGTACGCGCTTGCCGACTTCGATGGACTGCGGGCCGTCGACGCCTTTGCGGATATCGCGCAGGGTCTGGGAATCGCCGGATTCCATGCCGTAGTAGAGGATCTGCAGGCCTGCTTCACGAAGCTGGGTCAGTTCTTCCACGGACTTTCTGAGGATATCTCCAGGAGCGGCGTAAGATGCGACTCTTTCCAGGTTCGGGAAATATTTCTTGAGCGTATTCAGGATTTTCAGAAGACGTTCGGTTTCGAGAACAAGCGCATCGCCGTCAGCGAGGAATACGCGGCGGACACCATCGCGGTCGACGGAGTAAGCCATGGCGATCTGGCGCATGATTTCTTCATCGGTAAGTTTTTCAAACTGGACGCCGCGGTACATGTTGCAGTAAGTGCAGTGGTTGTGCGCGCATCCACGAGTCACGCGGAGGATGAAGCTTTCTGCTTCACTCGGCGGACGGTAAACTGGGGTTTCGTAGTCGTCAAAAAATAATCCTGGCATACGACCATTTCCTTTCAAAGTGGGACATTTTTAATGATACTGTTTTGCAAAATAGTTACATACAGTTTTAACAATCACTATTATACATAGTTCTCTTGAAAAATACAACAACAAATTTAAATGTTTAAATATTAATAATTCAAAGGAATGGTATAATGAGTATGGAAGATAGATCACTATAAAATGAAGAAAAAAATGCCGGAAATGGCAGGAAAAGAGGTAATCATGATCACGGAAACAGCGCGCGCGAAAATCAATCTGACGCTTTGGGTCGGGAGGAAGAGGCCGGACGGCTACCACTCGATCGATTCCGTCATGCACAGCATATCGCTCTCAGATGAAATTACACTGGAGAAATCGAATGAGATCCTCCTGACAGTCCTCGAAGGCGATGCGCCGGCAGGACAGGAAAACCTCATGGTCCGCGCCGCTGAAGCATTCTTCGCCGTGACAGAACTGGAAGGAGGCGTCTTCCTGACGCTGAAGAAACGAATCCCTTCAGGTGCCGGCATGGGAGGGGGCTCTGCCGATGCAGCCGCCGTCCTGCGCGGACTTTCCAAAGCTTACGAGCATCCGCTCAGCAAAGAAGATCTCCTTAAAGTCGCAGCCAGGATCGGCGCCGACGTTCCCTTCTGCGTAGAAGGAGGGGCATCGCGCTGCCAGGGCATCGGGGAAATCCTGACACCGGCCAGAGCCTGGGAAGGCCTGCCGCTCGTCATCGCCATGCCGCCGCTCTTCATGCCGACCGGTCCTGCGTACCAGAAGCTCGATGAAAGAAAAGAACTCAGCATCGGCAAGACAGAAGACTGCCTCAAAGCGCTCGAAGAAAGAGACTGGGAAGGCCTCGCCGATTCCCTCTCCAACGACTTCGAACTCGGACTCTTCCCGAACTCCCCGGGACTCCTCTCGGCCGCCCGCTATGTCCAGAGCTTCGACTGCCCCGCCGTCATGACCGGCTCAGGCTCCGCTTTCTACCTCATCCCTGGAAGCCACGAAGAAGGACAGTGGATCGTCGAACAGATCCACGAAGAAAAACCAGACTGGTTCGCCCAGACAGCAGAAACCGTCGGAAGACATGAATTGTAAAAATAGAAATCTCCCTTTGGGTCCAGGAAATTTGGATTCCAAAGGGAGATTTTTTAATGCTCTCAATTTTCAGATGTCTGAGGATTTGGTAAAGAGGGCATGGCTGTGATGAATTTATCTGCGTGGGGCAGTTTGTCCTTGGCGAAGAGATGCTTTTCCGTTCCTGCTTCGACAGCTTTCTGGTAATACTCGCATTTGTAATTGATGACGTCGAGGATTTTCTTCCATTCCTCGATCTGCTTTTCCATTTCTTCCTTGCGGCGGAGGAAAAGGTCGAGGCGTTTCTGAAGCGTGCTGTCGCCTTCGTGGACCCATTCGGAGAACTGGCGGATTTCCTCGATGGAAAGCCCTGCACTCTTGAGGCACTGGACAATCTGGAGAGAGGCGAGGTCGACGTCAGAGAAGCGGCGGTATCCGGACTCGGTCCTTTCGAGGAAGGGGAGAAGGCCTTCCTTGTCATAATAACGGAGCGTCGTCGCCGGGATGCGCGTCATTTTGGAAACTTGCTGGATGGTATATGACATATTTCCTCCCATTTTTTTGAAAATGCTATTAACCTTAGAGTTAAGTCTAATGTTACACTCTATTCGTAAAAGAAGCAAGGTATGGAATTCAACCACAGGAGGAACCAAGATGAATAAGAAAATGATGAAACGCGCTCTCACGCTCGCTGCATTCGGACTTCTCATGGCAGGCGGCATGATGAATGCTTCTGCTATGGACCGCGCGCCCGTCGCAGCTTCCAAAGCGCCGGCTGAAACGATCGACGCTTCGAAGCTTTCGAACGCATGGGACAAGACATTTCCTGAAGATGCAAGGGTAAGCCATAAGAAAGTGACCTTCCACAACAGATACGGCATCACTCTTGTCGGCGACCTTTATACGCCAAAAGACATGAAACCGGGTGAAAAACTGGATGCCATTGCCGTGGCCGGCCCGTATGGCGCCGTAAAAAAACAGGTCTCCGGACGCTATGCACAGGAACTGGCGGCCCGCGGTTTCCTGACACTCGCCTTCGATCCGTCTTACACAGGGGAATCTGGCGGACAGCCGAGAAACACCACATCCCCGGACATTGATACCGAAGATTTCCTGGCAGCTGTCGATTACCTGTCCAACAGGCCTGATGTTGATCCGCAGAAAATCGGCGTCCTCGGCATCTGCGGCTGGGGCGGCTTTGCCATCAATGCGGCATCCATGGACCCGAGAATCAAAGCGACCGTGACATCCACCATGTACGACATGAGCCGCGTCATCGCCAACGGCTACTTCGACTATGACAAGACACCGGAACAGATCAAGGCAGAAAGAAAAGCCCTTCGTGAAATGGTCAGCGCGCAGAGAACGCTCGACTACAAGAACGGCACCTACAAGATGGCAGGCGGCGTCCCGGAAACCGTCACCCCGGACATGCCTGAATTTGTCAGAAACTACCACGACTTCTACCAGACAAAGAGAGGCTACAGCCCGAGATCCTTCGGCTCCACCACAGGTGCGACACTGAGCTCCCTCCCGGACTTCGCCGGCATGCCGATCAATATCTACGCCGATGAAATCGAGACACCCGTCCTCCTCATCCATGGAGGAAAAGCCCATTCCCGCTACTTCAGCGAAGACGTCTACAAGAAGATGAAAGGAAATAACAAAGAACTCCTCATCATCCCGGGCGCCGTCCACACCGACCTCTACGATCATATGGACGTCATCCCATTCGCCAAGATTTCAGAATTCTTCAAGACAAACTTGAAATAAGGAAATATTAAGGAAACCCGCCGCAGGAATTGGACTGCGGCGGGTTTTGCGTGGGAGGGGAACTGCGCAATCAAAAACCCCGGGCCTTTCGGCTTTCCGGGGTTTCTTTTTATTTCTTATTTAATATAAGCGGTGGCTTTGAGGAGGAACATGTTGTCCATCTTCTTGCCACCCATGTCCTGGGCGTTGAAGCCGTAGTTGGCTTCGATGATGAGGCCTCTCATTGGAACGTAGGCTGCTTTGGCGAGGAAGAATTTCGCGCCGCCGTAGTTTCTGTTCGGGTTGTCGGTGCCATCGAGGACGGCGTCCATCTTGTCGGCGAAGTAAGCCGGGACGTTGTGTTTGTCATGCCAGTCTTTGTAGACATGGCCCATGTACTGGTCGGCGATGTCATTGGTGGATCCGCCGAAGTAGGTGCCTGCCTGGCTGTAGATGTAGTCAAGGCCGATGGAGTAGGACTTGGCTTTCAGTACGTCGGCTGTGCCGTAAGCGACGCCGTAGTTGAAGGAGTACGGACGCTCGTTGTTCAGCGGAAGCTTTCTCATGTTCTTGACGTATTCAGCGTGGACATTCCACATCGGGGTGACGTAGTACTGTCCTGCAAGGCCATAAGCAGCCGCGATGTGGCTGACAGGTCCGACAGCTCTCATGCCGTAGACGTGGAATTCATAATGCTGCGGTTTCTTGTAAATGTAGGATGCGTAAGCGATCGGCACATCTTCATCTTCGCCCCATGCCATCTGGACCTTATTGCCCATCGGGTAAAGGGTGAAAGCATCGGTACCATTGAGTACAGGAACGAGATCACTTGCCATGGATGCAAGGTCAGAGCCGCTTGCCTGGATCTGCTGCATAAGTTTTGCAGCAGTCGTAGCTCGAGTTTGAGGATCCGCGGAAAGGCCTGCAGCAACTGTGGCAGCAGTTTGTTCTTTTACAGCTTCAGCATATTTTTGGGACTGACCAGCGGCAAGAGCCTGGGCATATGCCATGCTTCCGGCTATGCCAGCGACATCCTGGTTTGAGAATGTATACCCATGCATCATTGGTGCGGTGTATTCGACGTTGATGTTTGTTGCGCGGCCGTATGCAATTGTGAGGTGGCCGCCTTCTCTGTAGTCGCCAAGGTTCAGGAATACGCCCTTGAATTCGCCGTCATAGGTGTAGCCGGTGACGCCCATCTTGACGGGGAACTGGCCGATACCGATAAGGTTCTTGGACGGTCCGAACGGAAGGCCTGTCGTATCCTGCTTCGGTCCGAACTGGTAGGTGGTCCATAAGCGGTTCAGATGGACTTCGCCTTCGCCGTAGCCGGCGTTCTGCGTGTAGTCATTCTGACCTTTGTAAGTGTACTTGTTGACGCTGTACACGTCATTTCCAGAGAAACCGAGGAAGGTTTCGAGCTGTCCGTAAACGGTGCTTCTGTCATTGACGGTGGTGATCGTATTCAGGCGGACGCGGGCGCTGAGCTCATTATCCTTTTCTGTATGGCCTTTGAAAACGTTGCCATAGCGGTCAACATCCTGAATGCGGAGTTCAGTGATGAGTTCTGTATGGCCAGTCTTCTTTTCCAGTTCAGTGACGCGGACGCCAAGGTTGGCGAGATCGTCTCTATACGATTGAGCGAGCTTGTCGACAGTGGCCTGCTGATCAGCAGTCAGGCTGTCCTTTCTTGCGACAAGGCGCGCAATGATCTGTGCAACTTCATAACGGGAAATATTCTTTTCCCCGCGGAACGTGCCGTCAGGATATCCTTCGACGACGTTTTCAGCGGACAGCTTGGAAACAGCCTGGTAAGCCCAGGAGTTCGTATCGACGTCCGTGAACGGATTCGCTGCCTGTACATGGAACGCGGCACACGTAAATACGACGGCTGCCGCGGCTTTCAGTAGACGGTGCTTCATAAAATTCCCCTCTTTTCCAGGGATTTCCTTCCCAGTGGAAACTCCCTTATCAATCCTTCCCAGGATTATTTTTATACAAAACACTCACTTTGAGTGATAAAATACTTTAG
>ENA-OVFO01000445-OVFO01000445.1-human-gut-metagenome-genome-assembly--contig:-NODE-445-length-21863-cov-26.225147_pt1 | contig 21863 bp, 15 predicted proteins | sample MGYA00237761_ERZ505401 | MGnify/ENA primary metagenome ERZ505401 (study PRJEB26158, sample SAMN06016330) | human gut metagenome | biome: human gut; feature: ankylosing spondylitis patient; material...
GGGCTCGAACCCAGGACCCCAACATTAAAAGTGTTGTGCTCTACCTGCTGAGCTACTGAATCAATCCTTATTTGCTATCATTTCCTGATTGCGAGTGCAAAGGTACGTACTTTGTCGGAAACTACCAAATATTTGAACGATTTTTTACAGAAAATCTTGCCTATTTACTTTCTTTCTCTTGATTGTCAGTGCTTTCTGCTTCCGGAAAAACTGCCAGATCTTTTTTGCGGATGTATCGTTGGTAGTAGGAAAGCAATAATGTGGTGCCGGGAAGAGCTATAATCATTCCCAGCATTCCCATGAGGGATCCCCAGATGGAAAGCGAAAGCAGGATGATGGCAGGATTCAGTCCGGTAATCTTTCCCATGATTTTCGGTACGAGAATCATGTCCTGTATGGCCTGTACTACTGCGAAGACCACAAGTGCAAGTCCCAGTGTCCACCAGAAACTTTCTCCGGTATCGGCAGCTTTCAATAAGGCCAGCAGGATGGTGGGAATAAATCCGATGATCTGCAGATAGGGAACCATGTTCAGCAGGCCGATGAATAGTCCCAGTCCGATAGCCAGGGGAAAATCGATAATAAGGAATCCGATGCTGAACAGGATACCCACGCAGAATGCCACGAGTGCCTGTCCGCGGAAATAGCGGTTCATGCTGGTCTTGATGTCCGTGGTGAGACGAAGCGCCATCCCCTGATACTTTTTAGGAAGAAGTGTGATCCATCCGTTGGCAATCTGCTCGTAATCGAGCAGGATAAAAAAGAGGTAGAGGATGATAATAAATAAGGTGAATATGGCCAGAATGATGTTGTAGGAGGTGGAAAGCAAGGTCCATACCTTGGGAAGAAGCTTTTGTATGGCACTTACAATATTGTCGGTCGTGATATTGTTCTGCAGCCAGTTAAAGTCAATGTTCTTGCGGATGAATTCGCTGACGGTTTCCGGTATGGCAGCATGATTCCTGTCTTCGATCAGATAGATTTCAATCAGTTCTTTCAGTTTGGCACATTCTTCGATCATGGGAGGAACGAAAAAGGAGAATGCAATGCCGCCCAATACCACCAGGGTCAGCATGACAGCCAGAATAGACAGCACGCGGCTTCGCAGGCGGAGCCGGTTCTGATAGAATACAACCATGGGGTAGGTGAGGTAAGCAATCAGCCAGGCGATGAAGAAAGGCAGTAACACTCCGCTTAATCTGTTCAGAAGGTACAGAATGGCAATAATGACAGCTCCACTCAGGACTCCGCGGATGAAGCTGTCGAACGTGATTTTCTTTTGGGGAAGCATAATGGCTTTTATTTGGAACTTTCTTTTTCAAGTGCTTTCCGGTAGCAGTTGCGGCACAGGGGTTCGTATTCTTCTTTTTCCCCCAGCAAAACCCGTTTTTCGTTGTGGACTGTACGGTGGGAAACGTAGGCCAGATCGCCGCACTTTACGCAGATGGCATGTACTTTGGTCACTTCGTCTGCAATGGCACACAGGGAAGGAATGGGACCGAAGGGAATTCCTTTATAATCCATGTCGAGTCCGGCCACAATCACACGGATGCCGTTATTGGCCAGTTCGTTGCAGACTTCCGTCAGTCCTTCGTCAAAAAACTGGGCTTCATCGATGCCTACCACGTCAATCTCGGAAGTGAAAAGCAGGATGCTTGCCGAAGAGTCAACCGGAGTAGACGGAATGGAATTGTTGTCGTGCGACACCACTTTTTCCTCTGAATATCGGACATCAATGGAAGGTTTGAATATTTCCACACGCTGCCGTGCAAAGGTGGCACGTTTAAGGCGGCGTATCAGTTCCTCGGTTTTCCCTGAAAACATAGAGCCGCAAATCACTTCGATCCGTCCTTTCCGGCAAGTTTCAGCCTTGTGGCCTTCTGAAAAAACAACCATAAGCAGTTTATTTTTTGTATTGATTTTTGTTTTGAGATTACATCTTTGCCTGCAAAGATACGATTTTCAGAAAGATTTGGAAGTGAAGTTTCGGAAAATATACAACATCTGTTAAATCTTAAAGTAAAAACATCGGTGGATATAAAAACTTTCTATCTTTGCTCAGAAAGATATAGATGATGATATGGGAAAATTGTATGTAGTTCCTACCCCGGTAGGAAATCTGGAAGATATGACTTTCCGGGCTATCCGGGTGTTGAAGGAAGCTGACCTGATTCTGGCGGAAGATACGCGGACATCAGGGATTCTGCTGAAACATTTTGAAATCAAGAACGCGATGCAGTCGCACCACAAATTCAATGAACACAAAACGGTGGAAAGCGTCGTCGAACGGATTAAGGCCGGTGAGACCGTAGCTCTGATCTCCGATGCCGGTACGCCGGGGATTTCCGATCCGGGCTTTCTTGTTGTTCGCGAATGTGTGAGAAACGGTATTGAAGTACAGTGTCTGCCCGGTGCAACTGCTTTTGTTCCGGCGCTGGTTTCTTCCGGATTGCCGGATGAACGCTTCTGCTTTGAAGGATTCCTGCCGCAGAAGAAAGGCCGGATGACACGTCTGAATGCTTTGGCTGAAGAAACACGTACGATGATTTTTTATGAGTCACCTTACCGCCTGGTCAAGACACTGACACAGTTCATGGAAATATTCGGGGCTGACCGCCCTGTTTCTGTCTGCCGGGAAATCTCCAAGATCCACGAAGAAAGTGTGAGAGGTACTTTGCAGGAAGTGGTTGCCCATTTCACGGCAACGGAACCCCGCGGAGAGATCGTCATCGTTTTGGGAGGAAAAGAAAACTAAATTATAAACTCTAAACTGTAAGATTATGAAGAAAGTTGCATTATTTGCGTTATGTGCTGCCGCATTGATGACAGCATGTGACAATGCCGGTCAGAGCAAAGATGCATTGAAGGCTCAGAATGATTCTTTGATGCTGGAACTGTCCAACCGTGATGCTGAGCTGGATGAAATTATGGGATCGTTCAATGAAATCCAGGAAGGATTCCGTGAAATTAATGAAGCTGAAAATCGTGTGGACCTGCAGGGAAATATGGAAAGCCAGTCTGTGTCCAATAAGATTAAAGACGATATTCGCTTTATCAGTGAGAAGTTGAAAGCTAACCGCGAACAGATTGCCAAACTGGAAAAGCAGTTGCAGAACAGCAATTACCAGTCTGCACAGTTGAAGAAAGCGATCAAGAACCTGACTGCTGAGTTGAATGCCAAGCAACAGCAGATTGAAACATTGCAGGCTGAACTTGCTTCAAAGAATATCCGTATTGCAGAACTTGATGAAGCTGTTGTTGCCTTGAACAAGAATGTAGATGAACTGAATGCAGAAAATGATGCGAAGACTAAGACAGTGGAAGCTCAGGACAAGGCATTGAATGCAGCCTGGTTTGTATTCGGTACCAAGTCAGAATTGAAAGATCAGAAGATCCTGAAGAAAGGTGACGTATTGAAGGACAGCGAATTTAATAAGGATTACTTCACTCAGATTGATATCCGTACAGACAAGGAAATCAAGTTGTACTCCAAACGTGCAGAGCTGCTGACTACTCATCCGGCAGGTTCTTATGAACTGGTGAAGGATGACAAGAACCAGCTGACACTGAAAATCACTAATCCGAAAGAATTCTGGAGTGTATCCCGCTATCTGGTTATTCAGGTACGCTGATATTATTCCAGCAGATCGAGTATATAAAAAATCCGGCTCGGACATTGGTCCGGCCGGATTTTTTTATGGATTTCATCAGGTTGAGGCTGATCAGTTGGCTGCAGGCAGAATCAGTTCTTCCGTACAGCTGCCGAAGGAACCGGCGCTTACGGTAAATTCCAGTTCAACGGTAATGACTCCGTTTTCCAGCGTTCCGCTTCCGGCCACGTACAAGGTGCCGTATCCGCTGATATCGCTGGCTGCAGCCTGCTGGTCAACGGTAACGGTTTTGCCATCCTGTGCTACCTTGAAGATGATGTCATAACCTTCTTCATACAGTCCGATAGCCTTGTACCAGGTAGTCTGGTCTGCCTTCTGGATTTCTGCGGTTCCTGTAGCTTCAAAGAAAGTTGAATTCAGGGTACCTGTACCCAGTGAGGTATAAGTGTAGTCCCGGAAAATGGAAATGATCTTGGTCATTGTTGCATCAACCGGAGCAACAGTCTCGTCCAGAGTGATAGCCAGCTGGTAAGTTTCTCCCGGTGTGATGTCACCTACGGAAACATGCAGAGAGCTGCGTCCTTCTCCCGCTTCGAAATTTACTTCGGAAGGAACTTGAATGGTAGACGGTAGAGGCAATGCATTTCCGTCAGCATCCAGCAGTACAGCGCTGGTCACTTTGATGGTTGCAGGTGCTTCTGTCTGTGCACGTACCACTTCTACATCAAAACCTTCATAACCGGAAGAGGGGAATGATACGGATTGAGAAGCAGTAATGAATGTGGCTCCAATGGTTGAGCTTTGGTAAACATCCGTCAGGTTGTCCGTGTCGCAGGAAGAAACCAGCAGTGATGCCATGGCGACACTTATTCCAAGTATATATCCTTTAATTTTCATATTCGTTCGTTTTTTGATTATTTAGTATCTCCCACCGGATTCTGGTCTTTTATAGGATCCATGTTAATATTACCGTCGAACTCAGTCTGAGGGATAGTCAATACCCACATATAACTTTCCGGATCGTTGCTCGGGCGGTTGGTCAGCAAGGTGGCTACCGGCCATCCCATTTCGGTCGTGCGGACAAATCCCTGTTTCAGACGGCGGATATCATAGATACGTCCGATCTCTCCCCATAATTCGATACGGCGCTGAGTGATGATTTCTTCCAGCAGAGAGCCTGTTACATCGGTTGTCAGTTTGCCTAATGCAGCACCTGTCTTGTTGCAAGTGTAGCCATCTACACGCTTGCTCATTACAGAAGTCAGGTCTTTAATGGCTTCGGCTTCTTCTCCCAGACGGCATTCAGCTTCGGCTGCAGTCAGGTACATTTCTTCTACACGCATCCAGATATAATCACCGGTCCAAGTCTGTGTGTCCGAGAAACGGAACTTGTTTTGCATGTAGCCGTAGTCTCCGTTGCGCTCATCTGTCGGGTCCCACCATGCACGGCGAGTATCAGCTGTACTCATCTGGTTGTAAAGTGTTTTGCTGATTTCCTTGTATGCACCGCTGTTGGCATATCCTGATCCGTCAGCATCCATGTGTGAGAAGAAACTTGCATACATGGTTGACTGGTCGGAAATGATTTCAGCTCCCCACATGACATTTGCGGCACTGCTGTTGTTGAGTCCGGCAAAGTTTTCAACAGGAAGCACTGTGCACTGGCTCGCTGTAATGGCTTCCTTGGCTGCAGCTTTTGCTGTATTCCAGTCTTCCATAACCAATGCGATACGTGCTTTCAGTCCCAATGCGGTTGCATAGTTGATGTGGCTGATGTGCTTCCGTTCGGTTCCGTTCAACAGTTCGATAGCCTTGTCAATATCGGAATTCAGCTGGTCATACACTTCCTGTACGGTTGAACGTGGATTTCCTTGTGTTCCGGCTACGGTCGGTTCCGTATAGATCGGGCAGCAAGGCTCTGATTCATGTCCTTTGTATGTGCGGGCAAAGGTTTGAGCCAGCATGAAGTATGAGTAGGCACGGATGGCATAAGCCTGTCCGATTACATAGTTGACATCTGCCTTTTCTCCTTCCATGGTGGATTCAGCTGCCAGAATATAGTTGGCGTTTGAAATCCAGGTATAGTAGCAGTTCCATACATCATAGGAACGCCAGGCTGTAGAAGTGTAGCGAGATTTTACGTTGTAGAGACAGTCGAACCAGAACCATCCGCTTCCCTGAGCTGCCTGAATCATGTCTTCACCCATAAGATCGGCCATCAGTGTATAAGAACTGATACCGAAACTCTGGTGTGTATTGGCACTAGGTGACCAGGAAGCATACATGGAACGGTAGATACCGTTCAAGGGTACCAGAGCAGCATTAGCATTTGCCAACAAGCCTGTTCCGGACATAGAATCAGTCGGTGAGGTTTCCAGTGCACTTTCCAGACAGGAAGACAGGGTTACACAACCTAACAGTCCGACCATTGCATATTTGAATATCTTTTTCATATTTTCGAATCTTTGTTTGTTAAGCAATTAGAAATTAACTTCAACTCCAAATGAGAATGTCTTGTTGGGTGAGTAGCTGTAGTTTGTTTCTCCTGCAAAGTTGTATTGTGGATCCATACCTTTCAAATGGCTGAATATAGCGAGGTTATCAACAGAACCAAATACACGTACGGAGTTCAGGTGCGCTTTGTTCATCCATGCTTTCGGCAGGTTGTAGCCCAACGTAATGTTCTTGATGGTGAAATAAGACGCATCAATCAGGAAACGGTCAGTTTTTGTGTACGTACCTCCAACTTCTACACGGGGAACATCCGTGATATCTCCCGGCTTCTGCCAGCGGCGTAATTCGTGAGTGTTCCATGCGTTGTTGAAGTACGTATTGTTCATTGAACCAGCATAAAGGCTATCATAAACTTTTCCTCCGATAGAGTAAGTGGTCAGGATAGAGAGGTCAAGGCCTTTCCATGACAAGCTTGTTCCCAAACTACCATACAGATCAGGAATACGGCTTCCTAAATAGTATTTGCTGGTAGCGGCCTTTTCATAGTCACTGCTGATACGTTCATTGATACGGTTGCCGTTTTCGTCGGTATCATATACCCAGTAAAGCTGTGCTCCCGTAGCAGGATCAACTCCCGCAGACTTGGCCATATAGAATGTATTGACCGGCATGCCTTCTTTGATACTGAATACACCGCTGATGATTTCATCGGATTCTCCAGTCAGTTTCAGGACTTTATTCTTAACCGTAGATCCCATCCAGGTAATATCCCAGTTGAAATCATCTGTACGGACAGGAGTGACTCTCAGTTCAAGTTCAAAACCGCTGTTACGCATGTTACCGACGTTGGCATTATAACCGTTGAATCCGGTAGATGTTGCCATCGGGTAAGACAACAGCATGTCTACGGTTTTCTTGTTATAATATTCAGCGTTGATTGCTACACGATTGTCAAATAATTGTGCTTCGACACCGACATTCATGTTGCCGCTCTTTTCCCAGGTAACATTTTTATTTTCCAGTGTTGAGATGAAACCACCGATCTGGTTTGCATTGGCCCACTCAAGGCTATACAAACTTTGCCACAAGTAATAGTCGCTTGTTCCCAGTGAATTCAGAATATTGTCGTTACCCTGCTGACCGTAGCTGAGCTTGACAGAAAGGTTGTTGATCCATTTTACATCCTGAAGGAATGCTTCTTTAGAGATACGCCAGTTACCTCCGACTGACCAGAAGGTTCCCCAGCGGTTGTCCTTATAGAAACGTGAAGATCCATCACGACGTACGGAAGCAGAGAAATAATATTTTTCATCAAAATCATAGTTGAAACGTCCCATCCATGATTCAATGCGGTAGTTGTGGGTGAAAGAATCGGCTGCATACAATGTTGTACCCGGGCGAAGTTCCAGAATTCCATCAACAAGGTTGGTCTTTCCTGCCTGCAGATATTCATATTTGTATGCATAAAATTCATGTCCCAGCATGACATCAAATCCGTGCAGACCGAAGTTGCGGTTCCAGGTCAAAAGCTGGTTGAATGTATAACTTTGCATGCGGCTGTTGTCTTTGATAAGCAAACCTCCAGCTGCTGCCTGGTTTCCATGATACATATTCATATAAGACATGCTTGACTGGCTGCGGTAGTCAAGACCAAAGTTTACAGCGAATTTCAAGCCTTTGAGAACTCCATAGCTGTCTTTGTCCGAACCGAATGTCAATCCTGTACGCATGCTGGCTACGTCGTTTTTGATTTCAGCCTTATCGTCGACCAGTCCTCCTAATGGGTTATAATCGTTGTAACTTCCCGGACGACCGTTTTCTCCATAGTCCAGTTGTGGATTTCCGTTTTCATCCAATACATTGTTTCCTTCTGCATCCTTCACGTACAATGGGAACAGAGGGGATACGAATTGTGATGAATACCATACATTGGATGTAGAAGCACCTGTATAGTCACTGTAGTTTTGAACAGAGTGAGACAAAGAAGTGTTGACAAATGCATTGAACCAGTCTGTAACCTGACTGTTTACATTTGCACGTGCATTGTAACGCTGGAATCCGGTTGTGGTCAAGATACCATCTTCGTTCAGGTAGCCTAAAGAGAACATATATTTGGTCTTCTCTGTACCACCGTTCAAGCCTAACTGATGTTCGTGACGGAATGCATTGTTGTTGAGCAGAGCATCCATCCATCTTTCGTTCCATGCAGATGTAGCATCGGCACGAACTTGACCTGTTGCGGGATCAATAATATTATCCCATGTGTAGTTCTTAAACGGATTATAGAGTTCGCCGCCCAAAGTAGAGCTGAGGTCGGCACGTGCCTGAGCTTCAGCATCAGCCCAGTTGTATCCGCTTGTAAATACATATCCGTTACGGAGAGCTTCATAAGTCAGCTGCACGAAATCTTTCTGATTTACCATATCGTATTCCGGAATAGCTCTTGAAGACCATCCGACAGTGGAACGCCAGGTTACAGAAGTCTTACCTTCTTTACCACGTTTGGTATTGATCATGACAACACCATTGGCGCCACGTGCACCATACAATGCTCCTGCAGAGGCATCTTTCAATACGGTCATAGACTCGATGTCGGCCGGATTGATAGATGAAAGATCACCGTCATAAGGAATTCCGTCCACTACGTACAGCGGATTTTGTGATGCATTGATGGAACCATATCCACGGATGACAATTTTAGAGGATTCACCAGGCTGGCCGGATCCGGATGTTGTCAGCAAACCTGTTGTCTGTCCTTCAAGTCCTTTGGACACGTTTGTGATCGGTCGAAGTTCCAGTTTCTTGTTGTCGATGTTGGATGCAGATCCTGTAAATGATGACTTCTTAGCTGTACCATAGGCTACCACCATTACTTCATCAAGAACTTCAGCATCGGGATGAAGCACCACGATTACATGAGGCTTGACAGATACTTCCTGTTGTTTCATTCCTACGAATGAAATGACTAAAGTTTCCGCCGAACTTGGCACATTAGGCAATGTAAACTTTCCATCCAGGTCAGTAACGGTACCGATTGTAGTACCTTTAACCATGATAGATGCGCCTACTACAGGTAACCCGTCTTCTTCTGAAGTGACAACACCTGTCACCTTCGAAGTTTGAGCGTTTACCAGACCGATACCTATCAACAGGCAGGTCAATAACAGCATCAATTTTCTTCTCATAAAAATCTCTCTTAAAGTTTAACCTTACATTAATAAAATTTCATTCACTCTAACAAAATGCAAAATTAGTAATAAAAAGCGAAGAAGTACTATTTTTCTAGTATTTTCTGCCACAAAACGTGCTTTTTAACACTTTTAGATGAGAAAATGATGTATAAATACAACTTTTATACACCTATTGAATGCATTTATGTCAGATTATTTAAGTAAACATACTCTAACAGGCAACAAAAGAATATAAAAAGCAAGATTCAAACGAGTCCTGAAGAAAAGAGGCATATTTTGTGATAGTTCATCAATAAAACATGAAATATAGAAAGTTTTATTAACTACAAAGCCCTATGAAGAAGATTAATTACCGTTTAGTTTACAATCGTAAAAAGAGTTTAAATAACGAAGGAAAAGCTCTGGTGCAAGTAGAGGCTTATCTGGAAAGCAAAAAGATCTATTTTTCCACACACACATCTATCTTTACCCGGAACAATGGGACACCAGACATGCAATTATCATCAAACATCCGCAGGAGGAAGAACTGAACCGGATGTTACAAGAATTTATGCTCAAACTGCAATGGAAAGAACTGAAAGCATGGAAAGAAGGGAAAGACATATCTTTATCCTTATTGAAGGACACACCCTCACACTACAAACATCACCCTGCTGATTTTTTTGACTTTGGTGAACATTGGGTAGAAAATTCTTCCCGAAAAGAAAGTACCAAACACAATTTACAGACAACCCTCGCCTTATTGAAAGATTTTAAAAGATCACTTACCTTTGAAGATTTCACATACAGTTTTCTCCAAGAATTTGAAACTTACTTACGGAAACGGCAATATACAATTAATACAATAGCCAAACACATGAAACACCTCAAGACCTTCATCAACGAAGCTATCAATCAAGATTTAATGGACAGCAGCAATTATCCTTTTCGTAAATACAAGATAAAAATGACAGAAAGCAAGCATACATTCCTCCGGCCTGAAGAGATTTCCTCTCTGGAAAACTTAAAATTACCCCTGAGATGGAGCCATCTGCAACATACTTTAGACGCGTTTTTATTTTGTTGTTATACAGGTTTAAGATATTCTGACTTTACACATCTTTCATCAGACAATCTGATGAAAGATCAAAAACAGATCTGGCTGGTCTTTACTTCTGTGAAAACAGGAGTAGAAACACGATTACCTTTACGCCTGCTCTTTCAGGGAAAGGCTCTGCTTTTATTGAACAAATACAGAAAGGATCTTGAATTCTTTTTCAGACTGAAAAAGAATTCTCTGGTCAATAAAGAATTGATCCGGATAGGAAAACTGGCACAAATCACCCAACATTTTTCTTTCCATTCTGCCAGACACACCAATGCGAGCCTGTTGATTTACCAAGGAGCCCAGATAACAACAGTACAGAAACTTTTAGGCCATCGAAGCATTAAAACGACACAAGGTTACAGCAATATCTTTTCTGACACAATTATTAAAGACCTGAAGCGATGCTGTTCGCATGAAAAAACGACCAAATGAAAGATGGTGTCCGCTATATATAATATAATAAGGTGTAACTTTTTCTGCTCGCAGCTGAAGAACCCGGTAAACAAGACACTACCAGATAGAGATTTTTATCCCTGTACTCTTTGGCTCAATTCTCCGCTAGAGAACGAAAAAGAGTACAGGAATAAAACGGCTCCAGATTTAGTGATCAATAGCAAGACTTCTGTTTTCGGACAGTTTTCAAGTAGAAACAGAGGAACAGTTATAGCAAAGGATACCACATTATAACTGGCAAACAACGCCTCCAGACAATGAGACATTCCATTTTATACAAAAAATATAGTTCGGCGGAAACTTTGCTTATTTCATTCGTTGGAATGAAACAGCAGGAAGTGGCTGTTAAGCCTCATGTTGTCGTAGTACTTCATCCCGATTCAGAAATACTTGATGAAGTAGTGGTAACTGGTTATGGTAATTTTAAGAAAGCGTCGTTTACAGGTGCCGCTTCAACTGTAAATACTGGTAACTTGGAAAATGTGCCTGTGATCTCAGTTGAAGAAAAATTGTCTGGTAGCGTACCGGGTGTATCACTCAGCTCGTCTTCCAGTAACCCGGGTGCTGTAAGCAGTATCCGAATCCGTGGTATGGGTTCTATCAATGCAGGTAATGATCCCCTTTACGTCATTGACGGTACTCCGGTAACCAGTGGTAACGTCAGCGAGTTCACTTACAGTGATGCTGGTACAAACATTTTGGCTACTTTGAATACCAACGATATCGAATCTATCACCGTAATTAAGGATGCCGCAGCTGCTTCACTCTACGGTTCGCGTGCTGCTAACGGTGTGATCGTTATTACTACAAAGAGCGGTAGCCAGGGTAAGACGAAAGTAAACTTCCGTAGCGACTGGGGTTTCTCAAACATGGCTATCAACTATCGTCCGCAGTTGAGCGGTGACGAACGTCGCGAACTGTTGTGGACAGGTTTGAAGAATTACGGCTTGTATGGTCAGGGTGCTTCTGAAGCAGAAGCTGCTGCATTTGCAGATTCAAACATTGATGCTTTTGCTGCGAAACCTGCTAACGGCTGGACTGACTGGAAAGATGAATTGTTCAAGACTGGTGGTCACCAGAACTATCAGGTAAGCGTATCAGGTGGTGGACAGAACACTCAGTTCTACTCATCTTTGTCTTATACTAAGCAGGATGGTATCATTCAGAATCAGGGTCTGGAACGTTTCACTGGAAATGCGAATTTGACTCATACTTTCAAGAGACTGACCGTTCAGGTAACAAGCCAGTTCTCTAAGATGATTCAGAAGAAAACAAACGAAGATACTTCTTACGATGGTGCTGTTGCCAACTATGCATTCTTCCAGAGTCCTTCTTCTACTCCGTACAATGAAGATGGTTCATTGAATAATGGTTGTGGTATGTTTGGTGTAAACCCCTTGTATGAATTCCAGCACAGCTCTGACCGTGCTACTATCATCAAGGCATTCAATACAGTTAAGGCTACCTATAATATTTGGGATAACTTGAACTTGAGTGAAAAGATTTCTTACGACTACATGACCAATACCAACGACGTATTGTGGGATAGATATTCTAACAATGGTGGTCCTGGTGGTGTTATGCAGCGTATCATTAACAGAAATGAACAGCTGAACACTCAGACTCAGTTGACTTACAACAAGGCTTTCGGTGAACACAACATTGATGCTTTGCTTGGCTTTGAAACAGAAGATAACAAATATGCATACAACTACCTTTCAGGACAGGATTATCCGGGTGATTTGTATGAATTCACTAATGCTGGTTCTACTTCAGCAGATAGTAACATTCAGTCTTATCGTCTGACTTCTTTCCTGGGTCGTGTGAACTATGATTTCGGAGGTAAGTATTATCTGAGCGCAAGCTATCGTACAGATGGTAGCTCCCGTCTGGCCAGAGACAATCGTTGGGGTAGCTTCTGGTCTGTATCTGGTGCATGGAGATTTACTCATGAAAACTTCATGGAATCAACCAAAGAAGTTCTGACTGACGGTAAACTGCGTTTGTCTTATGGTGTGAACGGTACTCAGCCTTCTGTATACTATGGTTATATGAACCTGTACAAATACGGACAGAAGTATAACGGTATTTCAGGTATGGGTATTATCGGTATTGCTAATCCTGATCTGAAATGGGAAAAGAACAAGACCTTCAACGTCGGATTGGACTTGACTTTCCTGAACCGTTTCGCTTTGACATTCGATTACTATCAGCGCAAGACCAGCGACTTGATCTACGACCTTCCGGTTTCTCAGGTAGGTGGTTACTATGATTCAAGCTATGGTTACTATATGCCGGTGAACGTAGGTGCTTTGAAGAACAGTGGTGTGGAAGTAACTATCCAGACTACAAACTTCCAGACTGATGATTTCTCATGGACTACTTCTTTGAACATCGGTCATAACACCAACGAACTGGTTACTTTGAACGGTGAACAGAATGAAATCGTTTCCGGACCGCTGATCCACCGTATCGGTGAAGCTTACTATTCTTACTACCTGTATGAATACGCAGGTGTAGATCCGCAGACTGGTAAGGAATTGTTCTACAAGAACGACGGTACTGCTGATGCACGTCAGACTACAACCAATGTTTCTGAAGCTAACAAGACAATCGTAGGTAAACACGATGCGAAGGTGGAAGGTGGTTTGACCAACAACCTGAAATGGAAATGGTTCGATCTGGGCTTCACTTTCACTTACTCTCTGGGTGGAGATGCATTTGACTATGCTACATGGCAGCACAGCGATGGTGGTACTTACCTGTATAACGGTGCTGTTCCTGCTTACTACACATTGGAAGATATGTGGACAGGCCCGGGTGATACTTCAGCTAAATTGCCTGCATTCCAGTATGGTAACAATTCTCAGTCCATGTCTTCACGTTGGTTGATGCCTACTGACTATCTGCGTTTGAAGAACCTGACCTTCGGTGTTCGTATGCCTCAAAGCTGGTCAAACAAGATTGGTATGAGCAATGCACGTATCTACTTCTCTGGTTCAAATCTGCTGACCTGGAAGTCTAAAGGACTGACCGTAGATCCGGAAATGCCGGAAAGTGGTGTATGTACATTTGAAACTCCGGCTCTGAGAACCTTTACTTTCGGTATTGAATTGACTTTTTAACGTTAAGAATTAAGACAAATGAGAATATTTAGACATATATTTACAGCTACGCTTGGTGTGGCAATGACCGCCAGCCTGTCATCTTGCGTCAATAACTGGTTGGATCAGACTCCGGCTGATGGTATCGATGCGGAAACAGCTATCCAGACAAGCTCTGACCTTGCTAATGTGAGAACAGGACTTTATGCTGCAGTAAAAGGAAACAACACTCTGGTTGATTACTATGGCCGACTGATGTTTGTATACGGAGACGTTAGAGGTGAAGATATCCAGTATGAATTCAACAGTGGTAGTGGACGTGCTCAGTTCTACTATTATATGAACTATTCTACTGCTGACGATTTCAGATCTTCTTCTTCTTCTTCTTCTTCTTCTTCTATCTGGCAGACTCCGTATGTAGTAATTGCACGTGCAAACCGTGTGATTGAAGCTGCAGAAAGCGGCAAACTTACAGATGCAGAGGAGGCACAGGCTGAAATTGCACAGTACACTGCTGAAGCAAAAGTACTTCGTGCAATGGCTTTGTTCGATCTGACTCGTGTTTACGGTAAACCGTATACAATGGATCAGGGAGCATCATTGGGTGTGCCCATCGTTACTTCTCCTATTGAAGCCAGCGAAAAACCGGCTCGTAATACTGTTGCTGAATGTTATGCAGCGATTGAAAAAGACCTGAATGAAGCTATTTCTTCTGGCGCTCTGATGACTCAGAACGATGAAGACAGCAAAGGTTATATCAACGTTTGGGCTGCAAAAGCTTTGCAGGTACGTGTATATATGACCAAGGGCGACTGGAACAATGCTCTGGCTGTTGCTGAAGACATCATCAACAATGCTCCTTATTCTTTGTGGAACACTTCTGAATATGCAAGTGCATGGTCTGAAGGCAGTGCTTCTCACGCTAAGGAAATCCTGTTCGAACTGGTGATCGATGATACAACAGACTGGACAGACCGTGAAGGTATCGCTTATCTGTACTCAGATGTAGCAGGTGTCGGATATGGTGATGTTGTTGTTACAAAGGCATTCTCTGATATGCTGACTTCTGATCCTCAGGATGTAAGAAACAACATCCTTCTTGAACCGCTGGATCCTGAATCAGTATATGCCGGAAACAAAGTATATATCAACAAGATGCCGGCTGTTGCTGGAGATCCTCGTTATGCTGATGTTCCGGTATTGCGTCTGTCTGAAGTTTATCTGTCAGCTGCTGAAGCAGCATTCCAGGCAGGTGACCTTAACAAGGCTGCCAGCTTGCTGAATGACATTATCAGCAACCGTACAACAGATGCTTCCAAGCAGGTTACTGCTGCCAACGTTACACTGGATCGTATCTATACAGAACGCCGTAAGGAACTCGTTGGTGAAGGACAGCGTTACTTCGATGCAATGAGACGTGGTGAAACTATCGTTCGTTACACTTCAGATGCAGACAAGGGATGGCACGATGTATTGACAGAAGAAGCCAAGAGCTTCGACCGCAACTCGAAGAAGGCTCTTCCGTTGATCCCTGCATCAGAAATGAATGCAAACCCGAACATGGTTCAGAACCCTGCTTATTAATAGACATTGAAACAGAAAAGGCAGAAGGCTTTTCCTTTTGCCTCTGAATAAAGAAACCCGGTCATTGAATAACAATGACCGGGCTTTTTTTGTCTTCGGTCTCCGGTATTCTTTTTGATGAAAATGGGGCGGCGTCCTTTCAGTCATCCTCCTTTCTCCCTTTGTTCTTGCCTGTTTCCCGAAAGGATTCCACTATTTTCTCAGCATGAAACTTGAGTTTCACCAGCACAAAACAAAAGTTTCACCTAGAGAAACAAAAAGTTCCACTAGGTGGAACACACAGAATCGGGCAGACGATTCCGGAAGATTGTCCGCCCGATGCATTCAGATTGTCCGTCCGATGGCATCAGATCCTTTGCATAATGCTGTCGGATTCCCCGTTCGGCTCCGGTGAATGTCCCTTTCGCTTTGCCGTTTTTCTATAATCTTTCCGAAGATGATTTCAATGGAAAATTTTCCGTATATTTGCGATGTTTAGAAATAGAAGCTTATCGAATGAAAGAATTTGTTATATCAGAAGCACAGACCGAGAAGGCTGTATTGGTGGGACTGGTTACTCAGACCCAGAATGAACGTAAGACCAATGAATACCTGGATGAACTGGCGTTTCTTGCTGAAACGGCAGGAGCTGAGGTGGTGAAGCGTTTCACGCAGAAGCTGGATACTCCTAATTCTGTGACTTATGTGGGTAAAGGAAAACTGCAGGAAATCAGAGAATATCTCCAGCAGCAGGCTGAGGAAGAAGAGAATGAAATCGGTATGGTCATTTTCGATGATGAATTGTCGGCCAAGCAGATCCGTAATATTGAAAATGAACTGAAGGTAAAGATCCTAGACCGTACGTCGCTGATTCTGGACATCTTTGCCATGCGTGCGCAGACTGCCAATGCCAAGACACAGGTGGAACTGGCGCAATATAAGTACATGCTTCCCCGCTTGCAGCGCTTGTGGACTCACCTGGAACGTCAGGGAGGTGGTTCTGGTGCCGGCGGTGGAAAAGGTTCGGTGGGTCTGCGTGGTCCGGGTGAAACCCAGCTGGAAATGGACCGCCGTATCATCCTGAACCGTATGGCTTTGCTGAAACAGCGTCTGGCTGATATCGATACCCAGAAGTCTACGCAGCGTAAGAACCGCGGACGTATGATTCGTGTTGCTTTGGTCGGTTATACCAACGTCGGAAAATCCACGCTGATGAATCTGATGGCCAAGAGTGATGTTTTTGCAGAAAATAAGTTGTTTGCCACTCTGGATACAACCGTACGCAAGGTGATTATTGAGAACCTGCCTTTCCTGTTATCAGACACCGTAGGTTTTATCCGCAAACTTCCTACTGACCTGGTGGATTCGTTCAAGTCGACTTTGGATGAGGTGCGTGAAGCAGACTTGCTGGTGCATGTAGTCGATATATCCCATCCCGACTTTGAAGAACAGATACAGGTGGTGGACAAGACGATTACGGATCTGGGAGCCGGAGGAAAACCGACCATGATCGTGTTCAACAAGATTGATGCCTATACCTATGTGGAAAAGGCAGAAGATGATCTGACTCCCAAGACCAAAGAGAATATAACACTGGAAGAACTGATGAAGACATGGATGGCCAAGATGAATGATAACTGTATCTTCATCTCAGCCCGGAATCGGACAAATATCGAAGAATTGCGTGATCTTCTGTATAAGAAGGTACGCGAACTGCATGTGCAGAAATATCCCTACAACGATTTCCTTTATCAGAACTACGAAGAAGAATGACGGAATGACGCTGAACTAATTGGAAGGACTATGAAACGTTTATGGATGATTTGCATGGCTTGTCTGCTGTGTCTCTCCTTGCAGGCTGAAATCAGCCACAAGCGAGTAGTGGAATGTCCGGCTTTTGTGACGGCTAACACCTCGGAAATCGAAATCCGGAAGATCACTCTGACGGATGAACAGACTCAGGTGGATGCGGTGTTTTATGGGCAGCCGGGAACTCCTGCCGTGCTTTCGTCGAAGACTTATTTGCAGACCGCCCAGTATCGTTTCCCTTTGCGTGAAGCAGACAAGGTATCTATTGACGGCCTGACTGAACCGGAGGTTATCCCCGAATCGGGCCGTCTGGAGGTCATACTTTCGTTTGCTCCCGTACCGTCGGGAATCCATGAAGTTGATTTCGTGGAAATGGAGTCGGGCTGGAATATCTGGGGTATTCAGCTCACTGAGACTGATCCATATGTATACGTACCTACTTTCCTGGAGGAAGAAGAACCTGTTGAGGAACAGCTGCCCGATCCGCAACTGAAGATGGGGCCTGTGAAACTCAATGGCTATGTGCTGGGATATGATACACGCATGCTGATGAACATGAGTCTGAACTATAATGACAGCCTGTTTCCGGAAGACTGGCAACTTCCGGTGAAAGTGCGTCAGGACGGGTCTTTTCATGTGGAACTTGATCTGGTGAAAGCCTGTAAGGCACGGCTGAAAGTGAATCAGGCAGAACTTCCCCTGTTCTTGCTTCCGGGCGAGGAACTGACCGTTTATATCCATCTTCCGGCACTGAGTATGTCGGCATCCCGCCTGCAACATCGTCGTATCGGTAAAGAACCGGTGGCATGGTTTGATGGCCTCGGGGAATCGGTTGACGGACAGATGGCCGCTATGCTGGGCCGGCACGGGCATCACAAGACCGGGGGAGCATGGGAGGAATATGTCCGGAGCTGGGAACAATGTCTGGCTTCAGAAGCAGTGAAAGCCGATGTGCAGACCATTCAGCCGATGTGCGGACGGATACAACAGCGTCTTCCTCTGGAAGCTGGTGACCGGAAAGTACTGGCTTCTCTCCGTACGGCTCCGCTCAGAGAGTATCTTCGGACTAAGGAAAATATACTCCGTACAGAACTGTCACGGACAGAATCGGTGAAGGAAGCTGTGGTGGCCGTACTTGATACAACCGTCACAGGGGCCGATATCCTTCCCCGCATCATTGCGCCTCATAAGGGAAGAGCCTTGCTGATAGACTTCTGGGCAACGTGGTGTGGCCCCTGTAAGCGAAGCATGGTGGCCATGCGTCCGCTGAAAGAACGGCTGGCATCCAAAGATATTGTATTCATTTATCTGACAGGACCTTCTTCGCCGATGGCTAACTGGAAACAGGATCTGGAAAAGATGAACGGTGTGCATTACCGTCTCTCGGAAGCGCAGTGGAAATATCTGTGTCAGTCATACGGTATTACAGGTATTCCGGGCTATCTCATTATCAGTCACGACGGCAAGCTTCAGGGACGTTATGTCGGCTTCCCCGGAGTGGATGTACTTGAGAAAGATCTGCTTCGTGCTTCGGATGAATGACCGTGAAACTTTTCACGTTGATTAAGGAAAAAATTCGATAATACTTTGTACCTTTGTCTGCATAATAACTAACAATTAATTTAAAATAATATGGCAACACCCGAATTCAAGTATCAGCCGATGTTTGAACATGGCAAGGATACAACTGAATACTATTTGCTTACAAAAGATTATGTATCGGTAAGCGAGTTTGAAGGAAAACCCATCCTGAAAATCGAAAAAGAAGGTTTGACTGCGATGGCTAATGCGGCTTTCCGCGATGTTTCTTTCATGTTGCGCCGTTCTCACAACGAACAGGTTGCTAAGATCCTGAGCGATCCGGAAGCCAGCGACAACGATAAGTATGTGGCTCTGACTTTCCTGCGCAATGCGGAAGTGGCTGCTAAAGGCGTTCTTCCTTTCTGTCAGGATACCGGTACTGCGATCATTCACGGTGAAAAAGGCCAGCAGGTGTGGACCGGTTACTGCGATGAAGAAGCGTTGTCACTGGGCGTTTACAAGACTTACACCGAAGAAAACCTGCGTTACTCTCAGAACGCTCCGCTGACCATGTATGAAGAGGTCAACACTCGTTGTAACCTTCCTGCACAGATCGATATCGAAGCAACTCAGGGTATGGAATATGAATTCCTTTGCGTAACAAAGGGTGGTGGTTCTGCCAACAAGACATATCTGTATCAGGAAACCAAAGCAATCCTGAATCCGGCTACACTGGTTCCGTTCCTGGTAGAAAAGATGAAGACGCTGGGTACTGCAGCTTGTCCTCCTTATCATATCGCTTTCGTAATCGGTGGTACTTCAGCTGAGAAGAACCTGCTGACCGTGAAACTGGCTTCTACCCGTTTCTATGACAATCTGCCGACTACCGGTAATGAATACGGTCGTGCATTCCGCGATGTAGAGTTGGAAAAACAGGTTCTTGAAGAAGCTCACCGTATCGGTCTGGGTGCACAGTTCGGTGGTAAATATTATGCTCACGATGTACGCATCATCCGTTTGCCTCGTCACGGTGCTTCTTGTCCGGTGGGTCTGGGCGTTTCCTGCTCTGCTGACCGTAACATCCGCTGTAAGATCAATAAAGACGGTATCTGGATTGAAAAGCTGGACTCAAATCCGGGCGAACTGATTCCGGAAGAACTCCGTCAGGCTGGTGAAGGCAATGCAGTGAAGATTGACCTGAACCGTCCGATGCCGGAAATCCTGGCTGAACTGGATAAATATCCGGTAGCAACCCGTCTGTCTCTGAACGGTACAATTATCGTAGGCCGTGACATTGCACACGCCAAACTGAAAGAACGTCTGGATCGTGGTGAAGATCTGCCTCAGTATATCAAGGATCATCCGATTTATTACGCTGGTCCTGCCAAGACTCCGCAGGGAATGGCTTGCGGTTCTATGGGCCCGACTACTGCCGGACGTATGGACCCGTATGTAGACCTCTTCCAAAGCCACGGCGGCAGCATGATTATGCTTGCCAAAGGTAACCGCAGCCAGCAAGTGACAGATGCCTGCCAAAAGTATGGTGGTTTCTACTTGGGCTCTATCGGTGGTCCTGCCGCTATCTTGGCACAGAACAACATCAAGAGCATTGAGTGCGTGGAATATCCCGAACTCGGTATGGAAGCTATCTGGAAGATTGAGGTGGAGAACTTCCCTGCATTCATCTTGGTGGACGATAAGGGCAACGACTTCTTCAAGCAACTGAAGCCCTGGAATTGCAGCAAGTAAAACAGAAGCCTTTTAGAAAGGCATAATATAAGGAAAGCCGTAACGGAGAAAATCTTGTTACGGCTTTTTTGTTTTGTAGAGGAAAACAAAGTGTTTCGCGGCATAGAACACTCTGTTTCATCAAGCAAAACAAACTGTTCCTTTATGTTGAAACAAATTGTTTCTTCCTATTGAAACAAACTGTTCTTTCATGTTGGAACAAATTGTTCTTCCCTATTGGAACACTCTGTTCTGCCTTGATAAAACAGATTGTTCTCTATAGGAGAATAAAACTGAAACTCGTTTGTTGTCGTATTTTTGTTACATTCTCCTTTTCATTTCTCGGTTAACTTCTTTATCTTTAGCCCTCCAAACAACCAATTTAATAAAACATGGAACTGACTCTTACACGACAAACTCCGGCACAACACATCGTATGGCTGGATGTGGTACGCCTTGTTGCAATGTTTACAGTAGTTTGCTGCCATTGCACAGACCCTTTTAACTTCTATCCGGGCACATCGCCCCACCAACAACACTGTTCCTGCTGGGGAGCTGTCTACGGTGCGGCGCTCCGTCCTTGCGTACCGCTTTTTGTAATGATTACCGGTGCATTGCTGTTGCCGGTACGGGGTGACGCCTCGGCATTCTACAAGAAACGTATCCCCCGCGTATTCTTTCCTTTCTTCATCTGGTCTGTGATTTACAATCTGTTCCCCTGGATAACGGGACTGCTGGGAGTGGAGCCGAAAGTGATTCTGGATTTCTTCCCTTATTCGGGTGAGGAAGTGATGTCCATTTATAAGGTCAAAAAGTCTTGGCTCTACACCTCCGCCAGACGCAACAAGATACCGATGTGCCGTATCGCTGGCAAGAACTATTACAGCAAACGGCATATTGACGTGTTTTTCGGTACTGCTGTTGACATACACAGCATCACCGAGTGGGTTACCGCTGATGATGTAGAGGAAGTCTTTAGCATGAGCAAGTCGGCACTCAGGGCATACACCTACCGCCATAAGATACCGACCAAGCGAGAATACGGACGTACCTATTATTCCAAGGAACATCTTGAAGAACTGCGCAGGACTGACCTCATGAGCGATGACAACTGCCAATATCTGCCATATTGTGAGAGCTCACCATATCAGCAAGGTAAAAGTGGGTGTAAAAAATCTGCTTTTGAAGACGGATGTGGAGCGAGCAATGGCAGAAAGGGCTGCAAAAGGACTGTGATTTCAAATGATTTCATCATTATCCATCAATGACTGCAAATAATGGGAGTCACGGAAGTATCATTCAGTTATTTTGCAGCCGTGAAGATACACTTCACCACGAATAA
>ENA-OVFO01000493-OVFO01000493.1-human-gut-metagenome-genome-assembly--contig:-NODE-493-length-20473-cov-4.850573_pt1 | contig 20473 bp, 17 predicted proteins | sample MGYA00237761_ERZ505401 | MGnify/ENA primary metagenome ERZ505401 (study PRJEB26158, sample SAMN06016330) | human gut metagenome | biome: human gut; feature: ankylosing spondylitis patient; material...
GTCGCCACCACGCCGAACACCATGGTGCCCAGCACGCCGCCGATGGCACCCTCCACGGTCTTTTTGGGGCTGACCACCGGGCAGAGCTTGTGCTTGCCAAAGGCACGGCCTGCAAAGTAGGCGCAGGTATCGCCGCCCCAGGCAAAGCAGAGGATGAGCAGAATAAAGAACATCGCGTCATAGCCGTAGGTCTCCACCGGCAGCAGCTCCTTCAAACGGATAAAGGAGTAGAAGCAGAAGATCACGATGCCGGAAAACATCACCAGACCGCTGGCTTTTGCAAAATCCACCTGTGCGTTGCGCACCACCAGATAGATGCCGAAGAACAGCACCATCAAAAAGGAGGCCGGCATGACCAGCCGCCGCCACACCTGATAGCTGGACAGCATGATCAGCAGGGTGTAGGGCACGAACACGGCGTACATGGGCCATTCCTTTCTGCCAAAGCCCAGAGCCTTGAAGACCTCGTGGATGGCGATCAGGGTGATGGCAGCAATGACAAAATTGAACACCAGCGTGTCGAAGGTGAACAGCACCCCGATCAGGACGAGGATACCCACAATTGCGGTTATGATACGAGTTTTCATTCAAATTTCTCCTTTTGGGAATTGCAAGGGTCAGATGCCGCCAAACCGGCGGGAGCGCTTGTTGAACTCCGTGATGGCGGCATCCAGGTCATCCCGGGTGAAATCAGGCCAGAGCACATCCATCTCCACCAGTTCGGCGTAGGCGGCCTGCCAGAGCATGAAGTTGGAAAGGCGCCCGAGGGGCGCAGGATGAAATCCGGGTCCTTCTGGCCGGCGGTATACATGTGGTCGCTCATCATCTCTTCGGTGATGTCCTCGGGCTTGAGGGTGCCCGCTGCCACCTGCTGGGCCAGCTGCCGGGCGGCCCGCACGATCTCGGGGCGGCCGCCGTAGTTCACGGCAATGTTCAGGGTCATGCCGGTCTTGGCGGCAGAGTCCTCCTCCAGCTCGTTCATCAGCTTCTGGAGCTTTGCATCCAGCGCGGCCCGGTCGCCCAGGAACTTGATGCGGATGTTGCGGTCCTTATAGTTGAAGCCCTTGAGCAGATACTCGCCGAACAGCTTCATAATGGCGGAGACCTCTTCCAGCGGGCGCTTCCAGTTCTCGGTGGAGAAGGCGTAGAAGGTCACGGACGAAACGCCCAGCTCCTCGCAGTAGTTGGCGATATCCTGAAATACGGCGGCACCCTTTTTGTGGCCCGCGGTGCGGGGCAGGCCCCGCTGCTTGGCCCAGCGGCCGTTGCCGTCCATGATGATGCCGATGGAAAGGCCCTCGGCAAATTCTTTAGGATGCGCCATTGTTTCCTCCCGGCAGCAACGCCGCCTTCAACAAAAGTGCCGCGCACTCTTCTTCAGCGCACGGCACCTCCAGTTTATTGCATCTGCGCAGATCAGACAGACATGATCTCCTTCTGCTTTTCTTCCACCGCAGCATCGATGTTCTTGATATACTTGTCGGTCAGCTTCTGGACATCCTCTTCCATGGTCTTCTGGCTGTCCTCGGTCAGCTCGCCGGCCTTCTTCATGGCCTTGGCCTTATCCATAGCCTCGCGGCGGATGTTGCGCACTGCCACCTTAGCCTCCTCGCCCAGCTTGGAAACTTCCTTTGCCAGCTGCTTGCGGCGCTCCTCGGTGGGAGCCGGGAAGTTCAGGCGGATGGTCTGGCCGTCGTCGATGGGGTTGATGCCCACATCGCTGGCCATGATGGCCTTGCTGATGGCACGCAGCAGGGTGCGGTCCCAGGGGGTGATGGTCAGAGTGCGGGCCTCGCTGACAGCCACGGATGCCACCTGCTGGATGGGAGTGGGGGCACCATAATAATCCACGCTGACCTTATCCAGCACAGCGGGATTTGCGCGGCCTGCGCGCACAGCGCCCAGTTCGCGGCCCAGATGTTCGACCGAGCTCTTCATCTTGTCTTCGTAAACCTTGGTGTTGCTGCTCATTGCGGTAGTCTCCTGTTCCTTTTTATCTTGGGGCTGCGCTGCAATGCGTCTGCCCTATAATGTATGTCGGCTGCAGGCGTTTCAGCCCTCGTAAACCAGTGTGCCCACATTCTCGCCCTGCACGGCACGGGCAATGTTGTCCGGGTCGGCCAGATCGAACACGAGGATGGGCAGCTTGTTGTCGCGGCACAGAGTGGCTGCGGTGCCGTCCATGACGGCCAGCTGGTCTTCCAGCACCTTGGTAAAGGTGAGGGTATCATACTTCTTTGCGTCGGCGTACTTGTGGGGATCCTTATCGTAAACGCCATCCACCATAGTAGCCTTGAACATCACATCGGCGCTCACTTCCACAGCGCGCAGAGCGGTTGCCGTATCCGTGGAGAAGAACGGGTTGCCGGTGCCGCCGCCGAACACGGCGATCTTGCCCTCATCCATGGCGCGCAGAGCATCCTTGCGGGTAAAGGGCTGTGCCACCTGCGGCATGGTGATGGAGGTGAACACCTCGGTCTCCACGCCCAGCTGCTCCAGCTTGTCGGAGACAGCCAGCGCGTTCATCACGGTCGCCAGCATTCCGATCTTGTCGGCCAGGGTGCGCTCCATCTTGCCGCTGGAACGGCCGCGCCAGAAGTTGCCGCCGCCAACCACGATACCGATCTGCACGCCCAGCTCGTGTGCTTTCTTCACGCCGCCGCAGATCGCGTCCATGGTGGGTTCATCAAAACCCATGCCCTTTTCGCCGCCCAGTGCTTCGCCGCTGATCTTCAGAAGGATACGCTGATATTTCAATGCCATAATCCAAACACCACCTGTTTTTATCTTCCGTCAGGGCATAGGCATACCCTGACATTTTTTACTATAGCTTATTTTACAATAAAACATTCATAAAGTAAACAGGAAATCTGCGCGGAAATCCGGAAGCTTTTATGAACGGCTGCGCAGACCGCGCAGCCGCTGCTTCATTCCGGGAGGAATGCGGCGGCTTTCCACCGCTTTCTGGATGGCTTTGTTGTGGGTCCACAGATCCAGCCGCTTTTCTGTGAGCCACGGCAGCGCGGCATCCGGCTGCTTTGCCAGTGCCGTGGCAAAATACCATGCCCGCATCATATTGATATAGTATTCCGTGCTGTGCACATCGGCCACCCATTCTAGATATTCCGGCCGGAATGCATCATCCAGATAATAGCGCATCAGCATCTCCATGCCATAGCGCACGGTGTATGCATCACCCGAATCCAGCCAGCGGCGAATGGGCACCAGCAGTTCCTTCTTGTGCTTTGCAAACACTTTGGGGCAAAAGCAGTCACAGGTGGCCCAGTTGTTGATGTAGGGCAGGAACGCTTCCGTTTCAGCCAGCGCCCTGTCGTAGTCCCGGATAAGTTCGATCAGAAACGCGTGGAGGTTGTTCTCTTCGTAGTATCCATGCGGCAGGGCCTGTAAAAACACTTCTGCTTGCGCTGTGCCTGTGAGCTGTTTTGCCAACTTGCGCAGAGCCGGAACGCGCACGCCGATCACCGTTTCCGGCGGCACGGTGGGCATCAACGCACTGTGAAAGGTGCGGTATGCTTCATCCTGCAAGGCAAACAGCTGCGCACGAATGATCTCTGCTTCCGGCTCCATCCTCTCTCCCTCCGTTCTTTTCTATTGTAGCAGAGCCGTATGGAAAAGCAAGGCCGTTCCGGCATTCTTTTCCGGTGCTTTAAGGAACACACAAAAATTGGGCTGGACATTTGTGCCGGAACATGCTATAATATCGTTCGTAAATGCGGGCATCGTACATCGGCTAGTATATCAGCCTTCCAAGCTGAGGAGGTGGGTTCGATTCCCATTACCCGCTCCAAAAGACCTGAACCATGAACGGTTCGGGTCTTTTCTTTTTGTCCTGCACTGGGCAGTCATCTTGCAAACCGGCGGCGGAAATGCTACAATAGAGCCATAAAACCGCTGAAAGGGGAACGCTACAATGGAATTCCGCGATAAACCGATGGAGAACCTCATGCGCCTGCAGGAGAAGGATATCTGCAAAAATGTTAACGCCCTGCTGCTGGAGGGCGAGCAGATTGTGGGCGCATACAAGACGGTGCGCGATCAGGTGGTGTTCACCAGCCACCGCATCATCATGGTGGATATGCAGGGGGTCACGGGCACGCGGCAGCAGCTTTTTGTGCTGCCTTACCGCAAGGTGCTGCACTATGGCATCCAGACGGCGGGTTTTGGCGATCCGCTGCAGGCGTCCCAGCTGACAGTCTGCTTTGCGGACGGCCACGAGGCCAAGTTTGGCTTTATTGGGCAGAAGGACCTGTTTCAGGTGGCAAACGCCATCAGTGCCCGCATCCTGTAAGAAAAATTATGAACCGAAGCCGCTGCACAAGGGTTTGTGCGGCGGCTTTTTTTACGCATTTTTGCGGCTGGTTGTATACAAAACGCATGAAAATTTGAAACAAAACGTAAAACAATGTGCCAAAATAGGCGAAAAACTGAGAAACGCAAAACTTTGTGCCACAAGATAAAAACATGATTGACATTTTGTTTCGTCTCGCGTACAATTCGGGGCACAAGGCAGTCCCGCTGCTGCGGGACAAAAAAGCACGAATACAGGTATATTGTCGCATTGCGGCAAAAAGAATGGGAGGACCTTACCATGTCAACCAAATTTTCCCGTAAAACGTTCCTGAAGGGCAGCGTTGCCGGTCTGGGCATGATGGCGCTCAACGTGTGCACCGCCGGGGCAGCCTCTGCTGCCGAGCCCGCAGCCGCCGCAGCGGAGGATACCAACTCCCTGAACCTCGTCCCTAAAAAGGCGGCCTCGGTCAAGGTGACCAGCCGCGGCAGCGTGAGCGGCGGCTGGCAGGGCGAGCCGGTGTTCCCCAACTGGAAGGGCTACGTCGACGATACGCTGGCCATGAACCACATGTACACCTTTGTGGGCTACGCAGGGCAGGGAACGCTGTGCGTGGAGCCCGAGGCGGGCGTGACCGGCTTTAACCTGTTCGTCAATAACCGCCAGATCAACACCGCTGCCATGGCGGCAGGCGGCGTGTGGAACGTGGACATTTCCGGCCAGACCATCAACGGCCGCAACACCATTCAAGTGGGCGGCATCCGTCCCCGCGGCAAACAGGTGACTGTGCGGGTGGGCTACCCCACCGTGCAGGAGGGCAGCCTGCAGGACGTGGGCATCGACCGCGATGCACTGGAGCTGTTGGAGCAGATCATTCAGGCAGATGTGAACAACGGCTTCCCCAGCGCACAGATGGCCATTGTGAAAAACGGCAAGCTAGTGTATCAGAACGCATGGGGCAAGGTGAACTCCTATAATCCGGACGGCACCCCCAAGACCGACAGCCCGGCTGTGACCAACGATACCCTGTACGATCTGGCCTCCAACACCAAGATGTACACTGCAAACTACGCATTACAGTACCTCGTCACGCAGGGCAAGGCCAATCTGGACAGCCGTCTGGTAGACCTGCTGGGCAGCGCCTTTGTGGAGGACACCATCGACATTACCTACAACGGCTACGAGAACCCGGGCCTGAAGGTCAACAAGCAGTGGAAAGCAGAACTGACCCTGCGCGATATCCTGCGCCATCAGGCAGGCTTCCCTGCAGACCCCCAGTACCACAACGATTCCTTTGACCAGTGCGCTCAAAAGACCGTTCCCGGTGCCACCAACGTGCTCTTCTCCGGTTGGGACGGCAGCGCTGCAACCCGCGCCGCGACCCTCAAGTCCATCTTCAAGACCCCGCTGATGTATAAGCCGGGCACCAAGACCGTTTACTCCGACGTGGACTATATGCTGCTGGCCTTCGCTATTGAAGCCATCACCGGCAAGGGTTTGGACGCCTTCCTGAAGGAGACCTTCTGGGACCCCATGGGTCTGACCCACACCACCTACAACCCCTTGCTGAACGGCTTTGCCGCCAACGATTGCGCCGCTACCGAGCTGAACGGCAACACCCGTGATGGTGCCATCTCCTTTACCGGCGTGCGCACCGCCACCATTCAGGGCCAGGTGCACGACGAGAAGTGCTACTACGCGATGGGCGGTATTTCCGGCCATGCAGGCCTGTTCTCCAACGCTACCGAGTTGGCAAAACTGGCCTCTGTCATGCTCACCGGCGGCTACGGCGAGAACCGCTACTTCTCCCGCAACGTGATGGACGCCTTTACCGCACCCAAGAAGGAGGACGCTGCCAACTGGGGTCTGGGCTGGTGGCGTGAGGGCGACAACCAGCGCTGCTGGTATTTCGGTACGCAGGCACCCTCCAATACCATTGGCCATCAGGGCTGGACCGGTACGTTGACCATGATCGACCCCGTGGAGAATCTGGTGGTGGTGTACCTGACCAACAAGATCAACTCCCCGGTCACCGATAAGGCCGCGAACCCCAATAATTTCAATGGTAACTGGTATACGGCTTCTACGCTGGGTTTTGTGGCACAGCTGCTGTATCAGGGTCTGCAGAACCACGGCACCGACCCCAACAACGCTTACAGCGCCCTGCTGGAGGATATGGCGGAAAGCAAGTTTGCGCTGGTGGCCGAGGGCGGCAGCGTGCCTGCCACCCACCCGCTGGTGCGCTCCGGTTATGCCGTGCTGGAGGCTATGGCTGCCCACGCAAACTCCACCCACTCCTACATGGACCGCAACTACTTCAACGATGCCCTCACCCTGCTGGATGATACCCGCGATGCAGAGGAACTGGCAAAGCTGAAAAAGATGCTCAATAAGTTTTGAACGCAGTTCTTTACAAATAACTGAATAAATAGCAAAGGGACTGCCGCACCAAATGAGGTACGGCAGTCCCTTTAACTTTAGCAGGCTGGACCCTTTCGGATGTGCGCCGTTTTGCGCACCAGCTGCCGGTGCATCAGCGCCATCAGCACCAGAAATACCAGCAGATAGAAGGGGAACAGCGCCGGGGTGATGTTATTGGCAAGCAGACCGAAGAGCGGCGGCATGGCAAGATTGCCCACATAAGCGCTGCTCATCTGGATGCCGATGACGGCCTGAGAATTCTGTACGCCGAAGTGCGCCGGGGTGGAGTGGATGACGCTGGGGTAGATGGGCGCACATCCCAGCCCTACCAGCACAAGCCCTGCCAGCGCAAAGACCTGCGCACCGGGCAGCAGCAGGGCAGCAATGCCCACGCCCAGCACCGCAAACCCCAGACGGATCATCTGGTCATCATTCAGCTTTAAGGTCAAAAAGCCGCAGACGCCCCGCCCCACCGTGATGCCGATATAGAACAGGCTGGCAAAGCTGGCAGCCGTCTGGGCGGGCACTTGCCGCACAAGGGTCAGGTAGCTGCTGGCCCAAAGTCCGGCGGTGGTCTCCAGTGCGCAGTAGCAGAAGAAGCAAAGCATCACTTCCTTCGCGCCCGGCAGCGCGAACACCTGCGGCAGGGTCAGCGCCTTGGGTACGGTGCCGTCCGGGGTGGCATCGGGGCGTTTATGCCACAGGGGCAGGCTGCAAAAAAGCACGGCAGTCAGTGCGATCTGGAACAGGGCAATACACCGGTAGCCGCTGCTCCAGCCCAGCCCGCCGGAAAGCGCCGCGCCCATCACCACAGGGCCGATGGTAGTGCCCACGCCCCACATACAGTGCAGCCAGCTCATGTGGCGGCTTTCGTAATGCAGGGCAACGTAGTTGTTCAGGGCGGCATCCACGCTGCCCGCGCCCAAGCCGTAGGGAATAGCCCACAGGCAGAGCATCCAGAACTGGCCGGAGACCGAGAAACCGAACAGCGCCGCAGCGGTCATGCCCACGCTGAGGGCGGTCACCCTGCCCGTGCCTAGTGCCCGAGTGAGTCGGTCGCTGTTCAGGCTGGAAACGATGGTGCCCAGCGAGATGATCATGGACAGGATACCCGCGTAGGAGAAGGGGACGCCCAGCTGGGGGTACATGGTGGGCCATGCAGACCCCAGCAGAGAATCCGGCAGGCCAAGGCTGATAAAGGCCAGGTAAATAATTGGCAGCAAAAGCTGTGTCATGGAAAAGATTCCTCCACAGATGATTTGATGGCGTGTCCCGCAGTGTATGCGGGTACGCTATAAGAATAACATGACAAGACGGGAAATTATAGGGCAAAAGCGCCTGATTATTACAATAAAACCGGCGTTTCTTTTTTGGCCCGTGAAAATGCGTTTGCCGTGGCCTGTGGGCCACGGCAAACATAAAATAGAAATAGATTTCCGCTGAAGATGGCCAAAGCGCAAGCGGCCATTCTGGATCGTCTTTTAGTTTTCGCTGTTCTTTTCCAAATACACGGTGGTGGAGGGGAAGGCGAAGTCCACGCCGTTTTTCTGCATCACGTCCATCAGATCGAGATTTAAGTCGTTCTGCATCTGCAAAAAGCGGGTCATGTCGGCGGTGCGCAGGTAGGCGGACACCAGCAGGTCGATGCTGGAAGCGCCGAAGCCGTTCAGCTTAACCAGCACCGAGTCCTCGTAGGTGTAGGGGCTGGCCTTGAGCATGGCAGTCAGGTCGGTCATCAGCTGTTCCAGCTGAGGACGGGAGGTATCGTAGGTGACCCCGAGGGTGAAGCGGTACAGCCGCTTGTTGCGCAAAGTACCGTTGTTGATGGTGGCAGAGCTGACTGTGCTGTTGGTCAGGATGTACACCGAGTTATCCAACGCGCGGACTTTGGTGGAGCGGAAGTTGATGTCCACCACCTCGCCGGAAACGTCGCCCACGGTGATCCAGTCGCCGATGGAAAACGGGCGATCCAGCAGGATGACCAGCCCGCTGAACAGATTTTTGGCGCTGTCCTGCGCCGCGAGAGAGATGGTCAGACCGACAAGACCCGCACTGGCTACGATGCTGCCCACCGGCAGGCCGCTCTCCTGTGCCATGGTCATAACGCCCAGAACCACGATGAGAACTTTGTACACCTTGTTCAGCAGGGTGGTTAGAGTGCGGTTAGTGCGCACCTCCTCGCCGCAGCTCGCCAGCAAAAGGTCGGTGAGATCGGCGGCGGCGTACAGCCCCTGACACACAAAAAAGGTGGCGGCCAGCTCAAAGACTGTGAGCAGAAATTTATTTACGCCGGCAATTGCCCACGGCAGGCTGGCCGCTGCGGCATAGATGAACGCTGCAAGGGTGAGCCGCTGCAGCGGTACGGCAAAGCTGCGCAGCAGAATGGGCGTACCGGCCAGCCGCCAGTTGCGGCGCAGCAGGGCAGGGAACACCCTGCGGGACAAAAGCTGCCGCGCCAGCCAGCCAAGCGCCAGCAGCAGCGCCGCGCACACCACGCGGGCGGCAAAGGCTGCCCAGCCTTCCAGCAGCAGCGAGCCAAGCTCGAAGCCAAGGTTACGGATCGAGAAAATCATGGAAAACCTCCTGTGTTTTTTCACAACGCATATTATGATAGCATACTCTGCTGCCCGGGGCAAGGAAAGAAAGGTGAAAACGCACTTTGACAAAAAATGTGCAAACTTTTTGGAAAGGGGGCTTGACAGCGCCGCAGTACCGCGCTATACTCTTGGTCAGAAAGTTCGTTTCAGGGCGGGGTGCAATTCCCCACTGGCGGTAAAGTCCGCGACCACCCGCAAGGGTGCTGACCCGGTGCAACTCCGGGACCAACGGTATAGTCCGGATGCAAGAAACGGCAGGCAAATTGCGTCTGTGCGCCCTGTTGCAGTTTTTGGTTGCAGCAGGGCGCTTTTTGGTTTGTCTTTCCGGTTCGATCCAGCGCGAAAAGGGCTTTCCGAACAAATTTGAACGGGGAGTACACCCCGGGGAGGACAACTACCATGAAAAAGAATACCACCCACAATCTGACCGTTGCCGCCATGCTCAGCGCGGTGGCCTTTATCCTGATGTTCATCGAGTTCCCGCTGCCGATGCTCATCCCGTCCTTTGTCAAGATGGACTTCTCCGACCTGCCCGCCCTGCTGGGTGCTTTTGCACTGGGTCCGGTGTACGGCGTGGTCATCAGCTTTATGAAGAACCTGCTGCACATCATCATCAAGGGCACCTCCACCGCCTGCGTGGGTGAGCTGTGCAACTTTATGCTGGGCGCGGTGTTCTCCGCTGTGGCGGGCTTTGTCTACAAGCGCCACAAGAGCCGCAAGACCGCCATTCTGGGTGCCATTGCCGGTGCAGCCGTCATGGCCGTGTTCAGCGTGCCCTCCAACTACTTCATCACCTACCCGGCCTATGTACAGTTCTACCACATGCCGCTGGAAGCCATTCTGGGAATGTATCAGGCCATTCTGCCCTCTGCTGACAGCCTGATCAAGTGCCTTGTGATCTTCAACATGCCCTTCACGCTGGTCAAGGGTCTGCTGGACGCCGTGCTGTGTCTGCTGATCTATAAGCCCCTGTCTCCCATCCTGCACGGCCGCAAGTGATTTTTCTTAGTTCTTTAGGCATAGAAAAAGCCGAAGCAACTGCAAGGTTGCTTCGGCTTTTTGATTGTATTGATTGTTATAGACAGTCATCAGGCGGGAAGCTTCCTCCTCGGACACGACTCGGGCCATTCCATCGCCCGCCCTACCGCCTGCGGCGGCAGGGACCCACCCCAGCGGACGGTCCTCGGAGAAACTTCCCACCCGACGGTAAATTTACGCCAAGGCACCCTTATCCAGCCATTTGCCACGCGCCATGCGCAGCAAAAACAGCGCGCCGCGGGTGCAAAGCTCGGCGCACATGGCCACCCATACGCCCACCAGCCCAAAGCGGGGAGCCAGCAGAACTGCCAAGGTCAGCCGCACGCCCCACATACTGACAAGGTTCAGGATAAAGCAGCCGGTGCTGTCGCCCGCGCCCTGCATAGAGCCGCTGGCTACGATGCTTGCCCCGAACATCGGCTCGGCAAAGGCTTCGATACGCAGCACCCGTGCGCCAAGCGCAATGACGGCGGCGTCGGCGGTGAAGATACCCATCAGATGCGGGGCAAACACATACAGCCCCACGCCGGTAAGTGCCATGATGCCCATGCCCATGGCGGTGCACAGCCATGCAAAGCGCTTTGCCATGTCCCGGCGGTTCGCGCCCACGGCCTGTCCCACCAGCGCAAGGGCAGCGTCCTGAATGCCGTAGCCCGCCATGTAGCACAGGCTCTCGGCGCTGACCCCCAGACTGTTGGCGGCAATGGCGGTAGTGCCCAGCCCGGACACGATGCGCACCAGCAGCACCTGTGCCGAGGACAGGGCGGCGCGCTCTGCCGCAAGCGGTGCGCCCACCTTCCACACGTTATGCAGGCAGGCGCGGGTAATGTGCCACGAGCCGGGCTTGCGGATGCACAGCGGGCCATCCCTCAGCAGCAGAACGCCCAGCGCCAGCGTGCCGCCCACTGCATTGGCAAGGGCTGTGCCCAGCGCTGCGCCCGGCACGCCCCATCCCAGACCCCAAACCGTGAGGTTTTGACCGAACACCGTCATTTCCCGGGTGGGGTTGATGAGGAAAAAGTTGAAGATGATGTCCAGTACGCAGGTGAAGATGCTGATGAGGCCCGGGGTAAGCGCATCACCCGTAGAGCGCAGCATGGCGGCATAGGTGCCCATAGCCATGATAAAGGGCAGGGAAGCCGACCAGATGGCAAAATAGGCCGAAGCATTTGCCCGCAGTGCCGCATCTGCGCCCAGCCACCCGGGCAGAAACCGGCTGATGCCCACGCCAAAGGCCGCTGCGGCAAGACCCACCGCCAGATTGAACAGCATGGACTGCCGCAAAACGCCCCGGGCGTCCTGCTGGCGGTCTGCGCCCAGATACTGTGCCACCTGAATGGAAAACGCCATGCACAGCCCGGCCAGCATCCCGTGCAGCAACCATGTGCTGGAGCTGACGATGCCAATGGAGGCTGTTGCGGCGGCACCGATATGCCCCACCATGGCGGCGTCGATGTACTCCATGGCGGTAACCACGATCTGCTGCAAAATGGAAGGGATACTCAGCGTCAGCGCCACCTGTGCGGTGTGGCGCAGCGGCACCTGCTCGCCCTGCCGCATCCGGGCAGAGAGCTGCTCAAGTGTAATGGACATGGAACCTCCTGCGTTGTGGGTGAAAATTACAGACTAATACATTATTATAGAGAGCTGCGGGAGAAAAGTCAATCCAAAGTGAATTTTGCCGCCGGGATTGATTTTTGGTCTAGGGCGTGATACACTCACAACGTACTATACAGAAAGAAAGAGGAATGTTATCTTATGATCTCAATGCTTACCTCTGTCATTGGGCAGCGGGGCGTGGATGCCATGGCGTTTTTGCTGGCATTTGCCCTGACCGCCCTGACAGATTCCATTTTCCGCGATAAACTGCCCCACGACCACGGCCGCGCCTTTGCGGTGAACGGCGAGCTTTCCAAGGGCAAGGCGCGAGGCTCCGGACTGATCTTTGTACTGTGCATCGCACTGGTGTCGCTGGCGTTTTTGCCCTTCAACACAGAGTATGTGGTGTACAATGTGCTGCTCATCGCTTCCATGCTCTCCGGCTATCTGGACGATGCCGCCGAAACCGCATGGAACGAGTACAAAAAAGGCATCATCGATTTTGTCATCGCGGTGCTGGCGGGCGTCACCTACCTGAACTTCAATGGCTGCGGCGTACACTTTTTGCAGTGGAGCTTCACCCTGCCGTATGCGGTGTATCTGCTGCTCATCGTTATCCTTATCTGGGCAAGCATCAACGTGGTCAACTGCACCGATGGTGTGGACGGCCTTTCCGCCAGTCTGGCAGTGGTGACCATTGGCACCTACCTGCTGGCCTACAAGACCGAGTTAGGCACCTACGCCACCGCCGGTGTGGTGTTCATCGGTGCGCTGCTGGCTTACCTGTGGTTGAATGCCAAGCCCTCCAGCCTGCTGATGGGCGATGCGGGCAGCCGCGCTATGGGCTTTTTCATCGCCATGCTGTCGCTCAAGTGCGGTCATCCGTTCGCCTTCCTGCTGGCGGCTATCGTGTTCATCGCAGACGGCAGTTTGGGCATTCTGAAGATCAGCCTGAAGCGTTTTCTGCACATCTGGATCTTGAAAAACACCCTGACCCCTCTCCACGACCATGTGCGCAAGCGCAAGGGCTGGAGTGATGAGCAGGTGGTAGCCCGCTGGCTCATTCTGCAGTGTGTGGCCTCGGCCCTGCTGCTGCTCCTTGTGCGGGGCTGATACCCGTTACAATTCCGCCTGTAAAAATGCAAGCCCGGAAAGTCTGCGGACTTTCCGGGCTTGCTCTGCCTTAAAATGATCTTCTCAGCATTCCACTCCGGCTTTTTTGCACGCCGCCTGCACCACATGCCCTACCAGCACCGAGGTGGTCACGGTGCCCACGCCGCCGGGCACGGGGGTGATGGCGTCTACCACCGATTCAGCGGCGGCAAACTGCACGTCACCGCACAGCTTGCCCTCCTCGTTCACATGGATGCCTACGTCCACGACCGTCTGGCCTGCCCGCAGGCAGTCCGCGCCCACAGCGGCCATTTTGCCCATGGCCACCACCACGATGTCGGCCTGTCTGCACACTTCCGGCAGGTTCTGGGTGCGGGAGTTGCACAGGGTCACGGTGGCGTTTTCCCGGTCCAGCATCATGGCGGCTGGCTTGCCCACCACAAGGCTGCGTCCCACCACCACGGCACGCTTGCCGGAAAGAGGAACGTTGTAATACTTCAAAATTTCCATGCAGGCCTGCGCGGTGCAGGGGGCGTAGCCCAAATCGGTATTCGTGAACACCCCAGCCAGCGAACCGTCCGTGATGCCGTCGATGTCCTTTTCCGGGCGCAGGGCGGCGCGGACGGTGCGGTCATCGAACTGCTTGGGCAGCGGGCGGAACAAAAGACAGCCGTGGATGCCGTCGTCAGTGTTCACCTCGTCCAATATCCGGAGCAGCTGCTCCTGCGTGGCATCGGCAGGCAGCACGAACTGCTTGACGGCGACCCCCACCTTACCGCAGCGGGTCATCACGCCCCGCTCGTAGGAGAGGTCATCCTCCCGCTCGCCCACCCGTACCACGGCCAGCGTGGGGGTGATGCCTTTTGCCTTCAGCTGCTCGCAGAGTGCCGCGTTGCGCTCGTTCATGGCGGCCACCACCGGCGCACCTTTTAAAATCGTTGCCATATACTTTCCCTCATTTGTGATATTATTTATTGCGGAGTTTCCCGCTGACGGCGGTGAAGATTTCGTCTGCCCAGGGCACAAACTCTGCCAGCAATGCGTCTGCCCGGGCGTCCAGCGCGGCGGCGCGGCTGCGGTCTGCCATCAGCTTGGTGTTAATAAACACATTCAGGCTTGCGGCCTGCAATGCCGCCTTGCACAGCACGGCGGCGCAGCCTGCATCCGATACTGCCAGCACGCTGCCTTTGGCGGCGTACTGCCCCGCCAGCGCGATGCCCTCGGCGCACTTTTCCATGATCTGCAGCGGCACGGCGCTTGCACCGTCCAGTGCGGTTTCCAGCACAGAAGCCTTGTGCGCGGCCTGCTCCGGGGTGTCCTTGGGCAGGCCGTAGGCCGCAGCCAGCGGCGCAAAGGCGTCAGCATCGGCCTGTACCAGCGCTTCCAGCTCCAGCCGAAGGGCTTCAGCCCGGGCGTTCAGTGCCTGAATGTCCGCTTCCACGACGGCATACTTCTTTTTGCCTGTGGTCAGGCAGCCCACCATGTTGCCCAGTGCCACACCGGCAGCGCCCACCAGCGCGGCCGTGCCGCCGCCGCCCGGCGTGGGCGCTTTGCTGGCAAGCTGTGCCAGAAACTGCGCGCAGCTTAAATCGTTCATTTCCATGTGTAGATACCCCTCTCTGTTACAAAGGCGTCCAGCCGCTGGTCGTGGGCGTCCACGGCGGCGCGGGGGACGCGCTGAACCTCCAATGCAATGCCGATCTTCACCGCCCGGGTGCAGTAGGGCAGGTAGCGGTCGTAGTAGCCCTTGCCCATGCCTACCCGGTAGCAGCCTGCGTCAAAGGCGGTGCAGGGCACCAGCACCAGATCCAGCTGCTCCGGCTGCAAAAGGGCAGAGCGTTCCAGCACAGGCGTGCGGATGCCGTACTGTCCCACCGTCCAGCCGTCCGCGCCCGGCACGGCTGCGGTAAGGGTAAAGCCCTCGCCGCACACCGGGTAGGCCACCGTCTTGCCCTGCCGTGCGGCTTCGGCAGCTACGGCGGCAAGGTCGGCTTCGCCCCCAAAGGCTGCGTAGAGCAAAAGGGTATGGGCAGTGCGGTAGGCATCCAGTTCCAGCACCCGGCGGCAAAGGGCTGCATTGGCGGCGGCGCGCTGCGGCGCAGCCAGCGCCTTGCGGGCGGCACGGCCAGCGGTACGCTGCGCCTGTTTTTCCTCGGCAATGGTCATACAAAACACCTCGCTTCACCTGTGGGGGAAGAAACTTGAAAAATATACAAAATCGACAGCGCATTTTTATACAAACATAATAAACACTTCAGACAAAAAAAGCAAGCCTTTTGGCGAAAAGAGGATTGAAGCCGCCGCCGCTTTCTGCTATGATTATCTTACAGCAGCAAACGCCGCGCGGGTGCTGCGCTGAGAGAACCTGCAACATTTTGTGGAGAGGGGCAAGTAAAATGTACAAGGATATGATGGACACCATCGGCATGGTCAATGCAGCCGACCCGGAACTGGGCGCAGCCATGGAGCGGGAGCTGACCCGTCAGCGCGAGAATATTGAGCTGATCGCCAGCGAGAACATCGTTTCGCCCGCCGTGATGGCAGCCATGGGCAGCGTGCTGACCAACAAGTACGCCGAGGGTCTGCCCGGCAAGCGCTACTACGGCGGCTGCGTCTATGTGGACGAGGTGGAGAATATTGCCATCCGGCGCGCCTGCCAGCTGTTCGGGGCAAAGTACGCCAACGTCCAGCCCCATTCCGGCGCACAGGCCAACCTTGCTGTGTATTTTGCCCTGCTGGAGTTGGGCGATACTGTTATGGGTATGGACCTTTCGCAGGGCGGTCACCTGACCCACGGTTCTCCGGTGAATATGTCCGGTAAAAACTACCACTTCATCTCTTACGGCGTCGGCGCAGACGGCGTGATCGACTACGCCGAGCTGGAAAAGCAGGTGCGCAAGGTGCGCCCCAAGATGCTGGTGGCGGGCGCTTCTGCCTACCCCCGCGCCATCGACTTTGAAAAACTGGCCGAGATCGCCCACGGCTACGGCGCATACCTGATGGTGGATATGGCGCACATTGCCGGTCTGGTGGCGGGCGGTCAGCACCAGAGCCCCGTACCCTACGCCGACGTGGTGACCACCACCACCCACAAGACCCTGCGCGGCCCCCGCGGCGGCCTGATTTTGACCAACAACCCCATCATTGCCAAGCGCATCAACTCGGCAGTGTTCCCCGGCACGCAGGGCGGCCCGCTGGAGCACGTGATTGCAGCCAAAGCCGTCTGCTTTGGCGAGGCACTGAAGCCGGAGTTCAAGGAATATGCCCGCAAGATCGTAGAAAATGCACAGGCGCTGGCTGCGGCCTTGCAGCAGCGCGGGGTCAAGCTGGTATCCGGCGGCACCGACAACCACCTGATGCTCATTGACCTGCGGGACGAAGAGTGCACCGGCAAGGACCTGGAGCAGCGTCTGGACAGCGTGCACATTACCGCCAACAAGAACACCGTTCCCGGCGAGACCCGCAGCCCCTTTGTGACCTCCGGCGTACGTCTGGGCACCCCGGCTGTCACCACCCGCGGCATGGGTGCAGCCGAGATGCAGGTGATCGCGGACTGCATTGCAGACTGCATCTGGAACTATGAGGAAAAGAAGGACGAGATCAGCGAGCGCGTTCTGCGCCTGACCCGGGAGTTCCCGCTGTACCAGTAAAAGCAACGTGTAAATAACAAGGCATCCGCAGCCGTTCTGTTAAGCATACAGGGCTGCGGGTGCCTTTTGTTACAAAACCGGGAGAGCCAAAAAGGAGAAAGACGATGGAAAGTTTAGGCCTTTTGCATCTGTATTACGGCGATGGTAAGGGCAAGACCACAGCCGCCATGGGGCTTGCCCTGCGGGCGCTGGGCAGCGGAAAACGTGTGGTCATCGTGCAGTTTTTAAAGGGCGGGCAGAGCGGTGAGATCCCGCTGCTGGAACAGCTGGGCGCCACCGTCTACCGGGGCAAGGCCGGGCAGAAATTCGTCTTTCAGATGAATGAAGCTGAAAAGGCCGCTACCCGCGCTTTACAGAACAAAAATCTTGCGGCGGCGCTGGCGCAGCCCTGTGATCTGTTGGTGCTGGACGAAGCCGGCAGCGCGTGGGAACTGGACATGGTGGATAAAGCCCTGCTGCAGCAGGCGGTGCTGCACCGCCCCGCCGGGCAGGAATGTGTCCTGACCGCCCACGCAGCCCCCGGGTGGATGTCGGACGCCGCAGATTACCTTACTGAGATGTGCTGCCGCCGCCACCCCTACCAGAAGGGCATCGCCGCACGGAAGGGCGTGGAGTATTAAGGTTATAGCAAAAAGGAGTTGTTGCGCATGATGCAACAACTCCTTTTGCAGTTTTATACATCCCAGAACCCTTTCAGCGCCGTTTCCAGCGCGGCGGTGCCGGGCAGATACCGGATGTGCTGCCAGTGCGGCGGGAACAGGCGGGCGGTGTCGGGCTGCGCAAAGCGGTCGTCCAAAAGCAGCACCACGCCTTTGTCCTGCGGGGTGCGCACCACCCGCCCGGCGGCTTGCAGCACCTTGTTCATGCCCGGGTAGCGGTAGGCATAGTCGAAGCCGCAGCCGGACTGCTCCTCGTAATACCGGCGCAGCATCTCCTGCCGGGGGTTCACCTGCGGCAGACCCACCCCCACGATGGCGCAGCCGATGAGCCGGTCGCCCACAAGGTCTACCCCTTCGCCGAAGATACCGCCCATCACGGCAAAGCCCAGCAGCGTTTTGGCGGGGTGGGGCACAAACTGCGCCAGAAACTCTGCGCGCCCGGCATCGTCCAAGCTGCGCTGCTGCACAAGGGTGGGAATGTCCGGCCAGCGGGCGGCAAACGCCTCGTACACCTGCTGCAAATAGGCGTAGCTGGGGAAAAACGCCAGATAGTTGCCGGTCTTGCCCTTTGCCAGCGCCGCCAGCGCATCGGCTACGGCGGGCACACTGGCTTCCCGCTGGCGGTAGCGGGTGGAGATGCCCGGCAGACAGAACAGTCCCAGATTTTCCGGCGGGAAGGGGCTGGGCAGCGCCACCGCCCGGGCATTGGCGCAGCCCAGCACGCTGCGGTAGAAAGCAGGCGGGGTCAATGTGGCACTGAACAGCGCCGCGCTGCGCCCTGCCGCCAGACTGGCGTCCACAAAGGGTGCGGGGTCTAAGCAGAGCAGATGCAGCTCCAGCTCGCTGCCCCGGGCGGTAAGCTGGGTGACAAAATGGCTGTCGTACCGGTCGGCGGCGCGGGCGATATCCTGCAAGGCAAAGTAGAGCTCCAGCAGCTGGGCGTGGGCGGGGTCCTCGGGGTTTTGTTCCAGCCAGTCTTGTAACGGGGTGTGCACCGCCCGCAGGGCAGCGGGCAAAGCGGCGGGCAGCTGCTGCAAAAACACAGTGCCGTCCCGGGCGTACAGCGGCTGCGGCAGGGCAAAATCCGGGGCAGCTTCAGCGGGTAAAAGACTCACCTGCGTAGGCTCGGTCTCCCCGGCGGGCTCTGCACCTGTGCGGGGCGCAGCCTGTGCGCAGGCTTTGCGCGCCGCCAGAAAGACTTTGTCTGCTTTGGTCAGTGCGGTTTTCAGGCTGCTTTTGCCCTTGCCCAGCGCCCGCTTTGCCTCGGTCAGGCTGCTTTTGGCAAACTGCGCCGAGTACATGGCGCGGGCTCTGTCCGGCAGGTTGTGCGCCTCGTCAATGAGGAACAGCCAGTCCCCGGCGGCATCGAAAAAGCGCTTGAGGTGCACCACCGGGTCAAACAGATAGTTGTAGTCTCCGATGACCACATCGCACCACTCGCTCAGATCCAGCCCCAGCTCAAAGGGGCAGACCCTGTGCCGCCGGGCAGTCTCGGTCAGGGCGGCCCGGTCATAGGGGACGGCGCTGTCCAGCAGGTTGGCCAGCGCATCCTTCAGCCGCTCGTAGTAGCCGTTGGCGTAGGGGCAGGCTTCCGGCAGGCAGGCGGGACGGCCCTCAGCATCCTTGCACAGGCAGGCCTTCTCCTTGGCGGTCAGGGTCACGCTGCGCAGGGAAAGCGCCGGGTCTGCCGCCCGCAGACGGGCCAGTGCATCCTCAGCAGCGGCCTGTGTCGTGTTGCGGGCGGTCAGGTAGAAGATCTTTTCCCCCGTGCCCTCGCCCATGGCTTTCAGGGCAGGGAAGAGGGCACTCATCGTTTTGCCGATGCCGGTGGGTGCCTGGCAGAACAGCCGGGTACCGCCCTTCTGCTCTGCCTTGCCCGCAGCACAGGCGCGATAGACCTCCCCGGCAAGGGCACGCTGCCCGGGACGGTAAGCTGGAAACGGAAATTGCAGGGCCCCAAGGCTCCGGTTCCGGGCTTCCACCCAGTCCAGCTGCCGCCGTGCCCAGGGAAGATACTGCCGCAGTAAGTCGTTGAGAAACGCATCCAGCTCAGCGGCAGAGAAGTGCCGGGTATAGCGGATGATCTCATCGGTGTCGATCTGGTAATAGGTCAGCCGGACATCCAGTGTTTCCAGCTCCCGCTGCTCGGCGCAGATGGCCCCGTAGACCATGCCCTGCGCCCAGTGGCAGGGGTTCATGTCCTCCGTGATGGCATCGGTGGGCGCGGCGGTGGTCTTGATCTCGTCGATGACCACCGTGCCGTCCTCATCGGTAAAAATGCCGTCGGCACGGCCCTCGATGGTGAACCCGATTCCCTCCATCGTCCGCTCTGCCGTGAGGAACACCTCGGCGGCGTAGCCTTCACCCTCCGCCTTCTGGAGCCTGCGGTGGATGCGTGCGCCCTCGTTGGCCCGGTCAAAGCCGGTAAAGCGGCTGTCAATGCTGCCGGTGCGGAGCAGGAACTCCACCAGTTCCCGGACAGAGAGACGGATGGCAGGCATGGGGTTCACTTCCTTTCTCTTGAGATTCTGCGCTTCAGTCAGGTTGTACAGAGCAGGGCCTACCCGAGACCCAGGATCTTTTGACAATTTGCTGCAACAGCATTCACCTGGTCAAAATCCACGGTGGCCCGGTAATAAGTCTCCAGCTCATCATGGCAGTTCTTGGCCTGAGCCATCAGGGCGACAGCCTGGTCGATGAGCTCGGAGGCGGCACGGTCGTTGAAGCGCAGGCGGGCGCGGAAGCCGGACAGGTTCTCCCGGTCCACAAAGCGGGTGCAGCGCACGGCCTGCACGCCGGGCAGCTGGATGGGATGCCAGAGGTTGTCGGTCAAAAAAGCCAGCCGCAGGGCCGGGATGAAGATGTGGTCGATCTGATCTTCAGGGTGCATGGCACAGGGGCAGGTGATGATATGGTAGCCCCGGGCCAGTGCTTCGGCCCGGATGAGTTCCAGCAGCAGGCGGGAGACCGCCCCGTAATCATCCCGGAATACCACATACCGGTCGGCCAGCGCTTCCACCGTGCCCCGGTAGAATACCATCCCCTTGGGGGTGATGGCTGAGAGCAGCCGCAGCTCCTCGCTGGCGG
>ENA-OVFO01000509-OVFO01000509.1-human-gut-metagenome-genome-assembly--contig:-NODE-509-length-20217-cov-3.093096_pt1 | contig 20217 bp, 17 predicted proteins | sample MGYA00237761_ERZ505401 | MGnify/ENA primary metagenome ERZ505401 (study PRJEB26158, sample SAMN06016330) | human gut metagenome | biome: human gut; feature: ankylosing spondylitis patient; material...
AAAAACCGTTATTTGGCAGTACACTTTTCTTGCGTCAAAATCACATAAGCCTTTCCAGACGACGGTTTAATAAAAGCCGCCGTCTTTCTTTTTTCCAGAACACATGGAGGTTGTATTAAAGTCAGCTTTTTTTAGGCTCCGGCGGCTTACAGGAGGAAGCCGCTATGCAAAATATTTTCTTAAATATATCTACATTCGGTAAACCGTTAAAAAAAGCCATCCACCTACGCTAGAAAAGTCTGACCCTCAATGTGGTTTTTCAGAATACATAGAAAGAACAATCGAAGCACACAAGCAGAAATATCGTCTGTTTGCGTGCTTTTTTAGTTGGAAGAAAAAGTTTTTAAATTTTTCTTCTCAAAACGCAACTGCACCCCCTGTCCTGTCGGGACTAAGAGCGAAAAGGGGGAAAGAAGCAGAAATTCCTATCAACTCGCTCCCTTTCAAGGCTGGAAAGGGGGTGAGCAATGATGAAGCCATCTGAATTTCAGACAACCATAGAGAACCAGTTTGATTATATCTGTAAAGTCGCTATGGAGGATGAACGCAAAGACTATCTCAAAGCGTTGTCCAGACAGTGTAAACGGGAAACCCTGTTCTGTGATATGGACGATTACACCGTCAATCTGTTTTCTTCCGAAGACACCTATCCCTCCCATTTCCATACTTTTGAAATGGATGGATTTACTGTCCGCATTGAAAACAGCCTATTAGCAGAAGCATTAGAAAATCTGGATGGAAAGAAACGTGACGTTATCCTGAGATATTATTTCCTCGGATTTGACGATACGGAAATTTCAAAAATTCTGGAAGTCAACCGTTCTACCATCCAGAGAAGAAGACACGCCGGACTGGAATTTATCAAAAAATTTATGGAGGAAGAAGCATGACAGCAAAGCACCCTATGATTCCGTTTCCTGTAATTGTAAGGGCTGCGGACGGTGATATTGAAGCAGTCAACCAGATTGTACGCCATTACAGCGGTTTTATTGCCAGCCGTTCCATGCGTCCCATGAAAGACGAATATGGCAATACTCTCATGGTTGTAGATGAAACCCTACGCCGCCGGATGGAAACACGTCTGATTGCAAAGATTTTATCTTTTGAAATCAGGGAACCAAAGTAAAAATAACGCTCTCCTGTGGAAGCATGGACAAGCCCATGCTTCCCAGACAGAGCTTGCCAGCCTATTAAAGTGCATTATCACCAGTGCATTTTAACAGGCTGACAAAGCCGGATTGTTCCTTGAAAAAGAAAGCGTCTAATCAACGCAGCATAAAGCAGCCGAATACGTTTCGATAGAAAGAGAGCCGTTGGGCTGGCACGCCGTGACCCACCAAAGGAGGGATGAAACCGGATAGCGATTCCTGCCAGCGTTCCATAAGCAGCTTACCGCAGAGCTGCCGCCATGACCTTTCTATTGTGATAATGATACTTCCGTACAGCCTTAGTCCGTGTGATGATGTAGCACCGCTGGCAAAGGGTACGGCTGGATGAGAACCATGCAGGGGTGAGATTCCCATGAGCTTTAGCGAAAGCTGCTCGGCTTGCTTATATACTATTTTGAATTAGAATTTTTCATTCAAAATCAAATAACTATTCGCAGGAAATACAATCTTAATATTACTTTTGCCACAAAATCTGATATAATATAGACAGATATTGAGGGTTCCATATCTGGTCTATGGAAAGGAGGAATATGATTACAGTAACAAAAAAAGACTTAATAGAACTGGGTTATGGGACTTCATTCGCAGCAGACATCATAAGAGAAGCAAAAAAACTTATGATTTCAAAAGGGCATACCTACTATCAGTCACGCAAACTGGACAGGGTTCCCAGAGAAGCTGTGGAAGAATTGTTAGGGATTACTTTTACTGATAAATCAAACTGATTGTACTTCTTGCACATTCATGGCAAAAGACCCTATTAAGAAAGCAGAAAACGGAACTTATTATTTTAGAGCAAACTTAGGTTTCCACCCGATTACCGGAAAACAGATTCAGAAATACAAAAGCGGATTCAAGACAAAAAAGGAAGCCAGAGAAGCATATTCAAAGCTTATGCTTACATCCACAGAGGAATTGACAGAAAAGAAACAGCAGCTATCCTTTCAGCAGTTCATTGAAGAGACTTACCTACCTTGGTATAAAACACAGGTAAAGGAAAGTACCTATCTGAACCGCCGTTCTACCATTCAGAAACATTTTTCATACTTTTACAAAATGACGGTGGATGAGATAGAACCCATTAACGTCCAAAACTGGCAGCTTGAACTCGCAAAAGAATTTAGTCCAAACTATATCCGTATTGTACAGGGTATGCTCTCCATTGCCTTTGACAGAGCAGTTGTTCTCGGTCTTGCAAAGAAAAATCCGTCACGAATGATAGGAAACATCAAGAGCAAGAAAACAAAAGTGGATTTTTGGACACTGGATGAATTTCAAAAGGTAATTTCCCTACTCTACAAGGGCGATTATTACGAACATTACCTTTTCATTTCATACTGGCTCCTGTTTATGACTGGAATGAGAATCGGAGAAGCCGCAGCCCTGCAATGGTCGGATATCAACTTTGAAACCGGACTTTTAAGTATAACGAAAACGCTGTACTATAAAACAATAGACGAATACAAATTTGTGGAACCAAAGACACAAGCCAGTATTCGCACTATCTATATTGACACAGATACCATTAAAGAATTAAAAGCATGGCAGGAAGTACAGCAAAAGGTTTTAAAGGACTGTGACCTTGTACTAAGCTATAATGGGATTCCCACCAGTAAGCACACCCTCCCACGGGCATTAGAAAAACTTGCTGGATTGGCAGGCGTACACCGTATCAAAATTCATGCACTCAGACATTCCCATGCTTCCCTGCTCATCAGTATGGGAGAAAATCCTTTATTGATTAAAGAACGTCTGGGGCATGAAAAGATACAGACCACGTTAGGAACCTATGGACATTTATATCCCAACACCAACGTGGAAATTGCCAAAAAATTAACTGGCGTTCTCACTTATACTCCGGCAACAACCAGTGTTGCCGATTACACCAGCAATCAGCATACAGCAATCTATCACAGAGCAGTTGAATAAAAAAATGCAATCAAAATGCAATTCTAAAAGAAAAGAGCCTCAAAACCCTTGAAAATAAAGGCTTTGAAGCTCTGCTCCAACTATTCAAACTCAATCGTTCCGGGCGGCTTACTGGTAATATCATACATTACCCGATTCACATGGCTCACCTCATTGATGATCCTGCTGGTCACCTTCTGTAATACTTCATAAGGGATCTGTGCGCTCTCTGCGGTCATGAAGTCGATCGTTTTCACGGCTCTCAGTGCGATGGCGTAATCATAGGTTCTCTCATCACCCATAACTCCTACGGATCTCATATTGGTCAGGGCTGCGAAGTACTGGTTGATCTCGCGGTCCAGACCTGCGTTAGCGATTTCCTCGCGGTAGATGGCATCTGCATCCTGTACGATCTTGACCTTCTCAGCGGTCACTTCGCCGATGATACGGATACCCAGTCCGGGCCCGGGGAACGGTTGACGGAATACCAGATGCTCCGGAATGCCAAGCTCCAGTCCTACCTTGCGGACCTCATCCTTGAACAGGTTGCGCAGAGGCTCGATGATCTCCTTGAAATCTACATAGTCGGGCAGGCCGCCTACGTTGTGATGGGACTTGATTACTGCGGATTCACCGCCCAGTCCGCTCTCTACCACATCGGGATAGATGGTTCCCTGTACCAGGAAGTCCACGGCACCGATCTTCTTCGCCTCTTCCTCGAATACACGGATGAACTCTTCGCCGATGATCTTTCTCTTATGCTCCGGCTCGGATACACCTGCCAGCTTGCTATAGAAACGCTCCTGCGCATTCACACGGATGAAGTGCAGATCGTAATTGCCGTTGGGACCGAAGACTGCTTCTACCTCATCACCCTCATTCTTACGGAGCAGGCCGTGATCTACGAAGACACAGGTCAGCTGCTCGCCGACTGCCTTGGATAACAGTACTGCTGCCACGGAGGAATCCACGCCGCCGGACAATGCACAGAGGACTTTACCATTACCAACCTTCTCACGAATTGCCTTAATAGACTCTTCCACGAAGGAATCCATCTTCCAGTCACCGCAGCATCCGCAGATATTACGTACGAAATTATACAGCATCTTGGAGCCTTCCACCGTGTGGAGTACTTCCGGATGGAACTGGATTGCATACAGTCCGCGCTCTACGCACTCTGCTGCTGCCACAGGGCAGTTTGCGGTGGTAGCTACGGCACGGAAGCCGGGTGCCAGCTTCGAAATATAGTCGAAATGGCTCATCCAGCAGATCGTATTCTCGGATACATCGGAAAACAGCTTGGAACTGCGGTCTACCTTCACCTCAGTCTTGCCATATTCCCGAACGGCTGCACGTTCCACCTTACCACCCAGCACATGGGTCATCAGTTGTGCGCCGTAGCAGAGTCCCAGCACGGGAACTCCTAAGTGAAACAGATCCTCGGAGCAGGTAGCTGCACCGGGTTCATAGCAGCTTGCAGGGCCGCCGGTCAGGATGATTCCCTTGGGATTCATCGCTTTTATCTTATTCAAGTCTGTCTTGTAAGAGTAGATCTCGCAATATACATTGCATTCTCTGACTCTTCTGGCGACCAGCTGATTGTACTGTCCGCCAAAATCAATGACAACTACCAGTTCTTTTTCCATGGTTGTCCTCCAGTATATTTTTCTGTCCTCTATTATAGGGTATGGGGCAGGGGAAGTCAAACCCTACTGCACCAGTTCTTCCAATTTTCCGAAGGTATAACCCATTTCTTCCCATTTCGTGAGCAGTTCATCCAGAATCTCCCCATTGGTCTTCGAGGTATTATGTAACAGCACCACTGCTCCTGGGTGGATCCTGCCTGTCAGCTTGGAAAAAGCTTCCTCATGGCTGGGCTGGGCATCCACGTTCCAGTCCACATAAGCCAGGCTCCAGAAAAAAGTGGAATATCCCAGATCCTTTGCCATCTGCAGATTCGTCTCACTGTATTTTCCCTGGGGCGGCCGGTAGTACATCGCCATCTCCGTGCCGGTGGTCTCCTGAAAAAGAGTTCTCACGTCATCCATTTCCTTCCGAAAAACCGCCGGATCAGAAATTTTCGACATGTCATAATGATGATAGGTATGGTTTCCCACGGTATGTCCCTCCTCCACCATGCGTTTCACCATCTCCGGCGCCGACTCCAGAAAATGTCCTACCACAAAAAAGGTCGCCGGTGCATTGTGCCTTTTCAATGCATCCAATATGGCGGAACTATTACCATTCTCATAGCCGCAGTCAAAAGTGAGATAGATTTTTTTCTCCTCCGCATCTCCCACATAATAGGCATTGTACTCTTTTAGTTCTTCCGCAGATGCCGTGCCGGTGGGCTGTGTTCCTTCCGTCCCGAATCCCAATCCCCAGTTTTCTGCTGAAAATAACGCTTCGGTGTTCTCCAGCGCAGTTCCCGCCGTCGCCTGTGTCTTTATTTCCCGCTGCATACGCAGACCGTAGGCAATGGCTCCAATGCTTCTTCCGAGGAAAAACATTGCCAGCAAGAGCACTCCCAGCATCAGACCATTCTTATAATGCTTCTTCATCAATACCGTCTTTTTTTTCCCGACTTCCCATATTTTTTTGAAAATAGGATTTTCCCACATCTCACGATCCCTTACCGGTATTTCTACCCGTCTCTTCTATAATATTCATAATATTTTATGTACTATAGCTTTTCCCTTATGTCATGGATCTCCCCACGCATACACACCAAAATTCATCCCGTTGTATATATTATAAAAATGGATTCTTCGGAGTAACGCCATGGACTGCAAGGAAATGATCCTGTCAGAGGACACCTATGACATTATCACAGACTTTTCCGCATCGGAATTTCTGGGAGATGACAATAATTGTTATGAACGCATCGGAGAAGATTTTTTGATTTTGTATTTGGCCAATCTGGGAATCCGCAATCCAAAGATTGATTTTTTCCCCTATCACAATATGCCGAAGCTTTACGGGCTCATGCAGCTATCTCCCTCCGGTGAGACGCCACCCGGTGCCGCTCCCTTTGATCCGGCAAGTCTGATTGCCAGTGGGATCACCCAGGTGCAGCGTCCACCCCTAAGTCTCACGGGGCAGGGCGTGATCCTGTGTTTTATCGATACCGGTATTGATTACCAAAATCCTGTGTTTCTGGACGAGAACGGCAACAGCCGTGTCCTGGCGATCTGGGATCAGACGGTTCAGACCGGAGCGCCCCCTGATGGGTTAAAATATGGTTCTGAATACCGCAGAGAGGATATTAACCTGGCGTTGCGTTCCGAGGATCCTTATTCCATCGTTCCCTCCAGGGACGAAAACGGACACGGCAGTATCCTCGCCGGAGTCGCAGCCGGCAGTATCGTCAGACAAGGCAGTCCTTATATCGGTGCTGCACCGGGTGCCGACATCGTCGTGGTGAAGCTCAAGGAATGTAAGCAATATCTGCGCAGCTTTTATCTGGTGCCCGAGGGTGTTCCCGCCTATCAGGAAAATGATATTATGCTGGGCATCAAATACGCGGAATCCTTCGTGCGGCTCTTCGAGCGTCCGGTAGTCATCTGTCTGGGTCTGGGAACCAACCAGGGAGATCATGCGGGCAATTCCTCCCTGTCACGGTATCTCTCTTCTCTCGCTGTCCGCAGAAGCCGTGCCGCCATCGTCTGCGGGGGAAATGAAGGGAACGCCTCACACCATTACCATGGAAGACTAAGCGCTCAGACACCTGGGGAGGATTCCCGGGATGTGGAGATCCGGGTCAGCGAAGGCTGTATCGGATTCTGGCTGGAGCTTTGGGGTGCTCTGCCGGATGCTTTTAATCTGAGCATCCGCACTCCCGGCGGGGAAAATATTCCCGAACTGCGCCTTGGGTTGCAACAAAGCGTGACCTATTCCTTTATCTACGAAAAAAGCAGAGTCACTATCGACTCTGCTCTTGTGGAAGAAAATTCCGGCGAGGAACTGATCCTTGTACGCATCCAGGATCCTACCCCCGGTATCTGGACCTTTCATGTCTCTGCTTCCGGTAGTTTATATAACGGTAATTTTCACATGTGGCTGCCTATCACAGAATTTCTGTCTACTCCGGTATATTTTCTCAATCCGGATCCCGACATGACTTTGACGGAGCCCTCGATGGCGCCGGAGGTTCTGAGCGTTTCTACTTACAACGCGGAAAATAACAGTTTTTACGCAGAATCCGGCAGAGGCTTCGGACGCACCGGTCAGATCCGTCCGGACTTATCCGCTCCCGGAGTAAACATCTCCACCATTGACGGACGCCGTACGGGAAGCAGCATGGCTGCTGCTATCACTGCCGGAGCCGTAGCACAGTTTTTCCAATGGTCAGTCATTGAGGGCAATAACCGGCTGGCGGAAAGCCGGGAGATCCGCAGTTATTTCATACGCGGTGCCGTGCGTACACAGGGTCTGAACTACCCCAACCGGGAATGGGGCTACGGCAGACTGAATTTAGAGGAAACCTTCAATGCCCTGCTCCGGGTATGACTATATGATCTCCTGCAGTGCATAGACCGGCTGCACACTGCAGACGCCGTTAATCTTACGCACGCTGCGCTCCAGTTTTTCCAGTTCCTTTTCCGAGGTCACATCCGCTTTTACGAGGAAATCATATTCCCCCTCTACCTGATAGCAGGATGTGACTTCCGGTTGCTGCCGCATTTTGTCCATAAACCCGGCATGATATTTTTTATGCTGCACCGTCACCTCTAAAAATACTTCCATAAGCCACCTCTCTTCTCAAATCTTTTACTTGATCACCGAATAAAAAACGCTTGATGATGTATCTTCGTCAAATACAGCCTCCTGTGCAGGCACAAATCCGTGTTTGACTCATTGTATACATAAAAAGAGGAAAGACACCGTACACACGATATCTTTCCTCTTTGAAAGTGATTGCATCATACCATATTCTTTCTATACTTACAAGTCGTCTGATAAATCTTATCAGAATTTTAATATTTCGGACAATACTTTCTGCCGATTTGTACGCTATAAGCCTATTTTACATCCGCTTTGGAAAAAATTCTGGCATACCCATAGGACAGCGGACGGTCCGTCATGTCCGCAAACCGCAGAGGGAAATTCTCCTTTTCCTCCATGCGGTTCGGGCAGTCTCTCCTGCCGCATCCCAGACAGATTCCGGCACATTTGGTAAAAGGATCCTTCGTCAGCTCCGCATAAAATACCACACTTTTCTTCGGGATCATACAATACGCTGCATTACAGGTAACCGGCAATGCAAGCTCCTGCAGAAGCATGGGAAGGTTCGCCAGCCGCAGCAGACTGCTTATTTTTTGTTCTGAAGTCTCAGAAATCTCCCCACCTAAAAAATGCAGTCTGGCAACATGCAGATCCCGATGCACAACCAGCCACTCTGTATAAGCCCGGTAGCTTTCTAATAATAATTCACTGGACAGTACTTCGATCATATAACTCTCTGTCAGAAATCCGTTCTGCAAATACTTTTCCTGCAGTTCATCGATCCCTTTTCCCAGAGTAATGCCTACAGCCAAAAAAGACTGATCCCTCCCGGGAAAAGTCTCTTGGATTTCTCTGTCCTGCCATCCCGCTTCTGTCTCCAGGCAGGGGATCATCTCACCTGCCAGCCTCTTCAGATTGGGGTATTCTTCCGGATCATAATGATATTTTTCCATCACACTGTGCAGAAATTGTTCGTTCCTGCACAGTGCTGTAATTTCTGAAAAAAAAGTCTGCATGTCCACCTGTTCTCCCGGAATACCGGTGATCTCATGACGCAGGCATATTTTGCCTGCATCCGGTTAATTGTTTTTAATGCGCAGGCATCTGATGGCATTGAGCACAGCCAGTACCATAACTCCTACGTCTGCGAAGATAGCAACCCACATGTTGGCGATACCCAGCGCACCCAGGATCAGGCAGATGGCCTTAACTGCCAGCGCAAATACGATGTTCTCGTAAACGATGCGCAGACATTTCCGGGAAATCCGCATAGCCAGAGCGATCTTGGCAGGATTGTCATCCATCAGAACCACATCCGCTGCCTCAATGGCCGCATCTGAGCCAAGGGCTCCCATAGCGATACCGATATCCGCACGGGAAAGTACCGGTGCATCGTTGATACCGTCACCCACGAATGCCAGTTTTTCCTTCTCGCTCTTGTCCTGCAACAGCTTCTCCACGCAGCTTACCTTGTCTGCGGGAAGCAGTTCACTGTGTACCTCATCCAATTTTAACTCACCGGCCACATGTTCTGCAACTGTTTTGCTGTCACCGGTCAGCATAACGCATTTCTTCACACCGGAATTCTTCAGAGATGCAATGGCTTCCTTCGCACCATCCTTGATCACATCAGAGATCAGGATGTATCCGGCATATTTTCCGTCTACCGCTACATGAACCACTGTACCCACACCGGTATTTTCCGTATAAGCCAGGTTCAGACTCTTCATCAGCTTTGCATTGCCGGCTGCCACCTGTCTGCCGTTTGCTTTGACAGTTACACCATGTCCGGTGATTTCCTCCACATCACTGACGTTAGAGGCATCCAGTTCTTTTCCATAAGCGTTTTTCAGACTCTTGCTGATGGGATGACTAGAATAGCTCTCCGCATATGCAGCATACTCAAGCAGTTCATCCTCTGTGAAATCCCTGCCGGGGTAAATACCCGTCACATCGAATACACCCTTGGTCAGGGTACCGGTCTTGTCAAATACCACATATTTGGTTTCAGACAGCGCTTCCAGATAATTGGACCCCTTCACCAGAATACCACAGGCACTTGCTGCTCCGATTCCTCCGAAGAAAGAAAGGGGAATGGAAATGACCAGTGCACAAGGGCAGCTGATTACCAGGAAAGTCAGGGCACGAATGATCCACGTGCTCCAGGCTGCCGGATTGCCCATGATCAGGTTGATCACAGGAGGCAGGATGGCCAGTGCCAGAGCACTGTAGCAGACTGCCGGGGTATAATATCTTGCGAACTTCGTAATAAAGTTCTCAGACTTGGACTTCTTCATACTGGAATTCTCTACCAGATCCAGAATCTTGGATACGGTGGATTCTCCAAATTCCTTGGTGGTACGGATCTTAAGTAATCCGGTCAGGTTCACACAGCCGCTGATCACATCCTGATCCACTGTGATCTCTCTGGGGACGCTTTCACCGGTCAGGGCACTGGTATTCAGTGTGGATGTACCTTCCACTACCACACCATCGATAGGAACCTTTTCACCGGGACGTACCACGATCACGGTTCCGATCTCTACATCATCGGGATCTACCTGCTCTAAGCTGCCGTCCTCTGCCTCAATGTTGGCATAATCCGGGCGGATATCCATCAGGGCGCTGATGTTCTGACGGCTCTTGCCCACAGCGACCGCCTGGAACAGTTCACCGATCTGGTAGAACAGCATAACGGCCACGCCTTCGGAATACTCTCCCAGTCCCATGGCACCTACGGTAGCTACCGCCATCAGGAAATTCTCATCAAACACTTCACCGTGCATAATGCCCAGAACGGCTTTTCTGAGAATATCATAGCCGATCACCGCATAGGGAATCAGGTACAGCAGTCCCAGCCAGATCCCTTCCAGAGGTACAAAATGCAAAATAATTAACAGTACTGCCGCCACAATGATGCGGACCAGTACTTTTTTCTGTTTCTTAGTCATAGCTTCCTCTTTTCCGAGAGCATCCTATAAATAGATCTCGCAGTCATCCTCTACTCTCTTGCAGGCTTTTACCACGTTCTCCATAACGGCCTTCTCATCGCTGCCATCGGCAAATTCCACCTTCATCTTCTGGGTCATGAAGCTGACGGTTGCATCGGTAACACCCTCTACCTTCTTCGCTGCATCCTCCATCTTCAGAGCACAAGCTGCACAGTCTACTTCGATCTTGTAAGTTTTCTTCATGGTAATATCCTCCTCTTTCTCCATTCGCATTTTTTGTTTAGTTGCTAATGACTTGATTTTAGTTTTAATATTCATTCATATGAACCACTGTTCATATGTTTATATTACCACATGCCATCAAAAAGTCAATAGTCTTTTTTAATGTTTTGGAAAGCTTTCAAGAAAACAGTAGCCCCGGCGGGGTATAAGAATAAGCAGACGTCGGTACTTAGCAGTCATACTATGACCGCTTATGTACCGCTACGCTCTGCGACAGAGCGCGAGCGTGTCGCGTTTCTTGTACCCCACCCGGGCTACGGGGATATTTCATTATTTATCGTTCACCGGAATCTGCTTCAGATTCTCCACGGGTTCCAGGATCTCATTACTGCGGATGTCGATGATGGGGCCGCCGGTTCCTTCAATGTACTCTCTGGTAATGGTAACCCTTCCGATGTTATCATCCTTCGGGATCTCATACATGATATCCAGCATGAAGTCCTCGATGATGGAGCGCAGGGCTCTGGCACCGGTATCACGCTTCATTGCCTTCTCGGCAATGGCATCCAGGGCATCGTCTGTGAACTCCAGTTTTACCTCATCCAGCTCCAACAGCTTCTGGTACTGCTTAAGAATCGCATTCTTCGGCTCTTTCAGGATCTTCACCAACATATCCTTTGACAATCCCTGTAAAGTACAAATGATCGGCAGACGACCGATAAATTCCGGAATCATACCAAACTTGCGGATATCCTCCACAGTCACCTTGGATAAAATATCGGTATCTTTATCGTATTTATCCTTCAGTTCCGAGTTGAAACCGATGGATGCGGTCTTGGTCAGGCGCTCCTTGATGATCTCGTCCAGATCCGGGAACGCACCACCGCAGATAAACAGGATATTGCGGGTGTTCACCGTTGCCAAAGGTACCATGGCATTTTTGCTGTTGGCACCTACCGGCACCTCCACTTCCGCACCTTCCAGAAGCTTCAACATACCCTGCTGTACACTCTCTCCGCTGACATCCCGGGAGTTGGTGTTTTTCTTCTTGGCGATCTTGTCGATCTCATCGATGAAGATGATACCTTTTTCCGCCTTTTCTACGTCATTGCCCGCCGCTGCCAGCAATTTGGATACCACGCTCTCGATATCATCACCGATATAACCGGCCTCAGTCAGAGAGGTGGCATCAGCAATAGCCAGAGGCACATCCAGAAGTTTTGCCAGTGTCTTTACCAGATAGGTCTTACCGGAACCGGTGGGGCCGATCATGAGGATGTTGGACTTTTCGATCTCAATCTCATCCATAGTGTCAGTGGCCACTCTCTTGTAATGGTTGTATACTGCTACGGAGATGACCTTCTTGGCTTTTTCCTGTCCTACCACGTATTCATCCAGACTGGCCTTGATCTTATGAGGTGCCGGAATGTCCTTGATATTGAATACCGGTTTGGGACCTTCCGCCTTCTTTTTCTTCTTGAGTTTCTGCTTGTTGGGAATACCGCCGTCTCCCTGAAGATCCGCCAGATTCACAAAACTGATGTTGGGGAATCCGTTCTGTCCGTTGAACTGGTTGAAATCATTGGGATTGTTCAACATTCCCTGATAATCGAACTGGCTCACAGTCTCCATGGTCTTGTGCATGCAATCATCGCAGATGCAGATATGGTTGGGCAGCTTGAACATTCTGCCGGCTTTGCTCTCCGGTCTGCGGCAGATAAAGCAGACATCTTCGTATTCGCTGCTGTCCTTTTTGTCCTCTGACTTTTTTTCGGTGGAATTTTCTTTTGCAGTATCCGCCACCTGTGTGTTTCCGTTATTTTTTTCGTTATCCTGAGTTTCACTCACATTGGTCTCTGTTTTTTCCTCCTCAGGGATCACTTCTCTATAATCATCATTATAATTATCTGTCATGTTATTCTCCTCTTTGTTTCCTACCACTATTCCGCAGTGTATCTCGGTAACACTTCGTGTTCCCTCGATATCCGGGCTTCGTCCTATCATCCCCGGCTCCAAAGCATCTTCGCAGTGTATCTCGGCAACACTTCGTGTTCCCTCGATATCCGGGCTTCGCCCTATCATCCCCGGCCATTATGCAATAATGCCTGCAAGCAGTCATATTGCATAATACCCGTGTCTGACACTTCTCATTGCCTACGCTTATTATACTCAATGAAGTAGCGGGGCACAAGTTAAGTTTTTCTAAACCATTTATAACTATTCATATTTTGGTAAATATTACAAGACCCGGGCAAAACTATATGTCTCGCCCGGGTCTCTTTCCATTTCCTTTTATTTACCTGTTATTTCTTTATTTCTGGCTTGCAGGTCTGCTGCCCAGTGTCAGATTCAGCTCGATGGATACATATTCACCGTTCTGAGGTCTCTGTACCGTTACGGTTACGGAATCACCGACCGCATAATACTGTAACGTTTTCTGCAGATCAGAGTAGGAAGAGATACTGCTGCCGTCAAATTTGGTAATGATATCACCTTTCATGATACCGGCATTGGCTGCTGCGCTGCCTTCCTCTACAGATACTACATAGATACCTTCCGGCATGTTGTACATCTGGGAGATCTGGGAAGTTACTTCCTGCAGGGAGATGCCGATGTAACCGACTTCATCCTCAGCTACCTTGGTTCTGGTCTGACGCTCCATCAGATCTGCAATGATAGGACTTGCCGAAGTAATAGGGATAGCATATCCCATACCTTCTACGGCAGTACCACCGATCTTGTTGGAGTTGATACCGATAACCTCACCATTCATGTTCAGCAGTGCACCGCCGGAGTTACCGGGGTTGATGGCTGCGTTGGTCTGGATGAAAGTACCGGTAGAGCCGTTCTCCAGAGTGATCTCACGATTCAGGGCACTTACAATACCGTTGGTAACAGACTGACCATAGCCAAGAGCATTACCGATGGCAATTACTGGCTCACCAAGCTTCAGGTCATCACTGCTGCCAAGTGTTGCTACTGTAATAGCATTCTTGGTATCATCACTCAGATCATTTAAAGATACTGCGATCACTGCCAGATCCATATCGGAATCCAGTCCTTTGACCTGTGCCTGTGCTTCACTGCCATCGATAAAAGTAACGGTCAGAGTATCTGCACTCTCTACTACATGATTATTGGATACGATCAGCAGTTCATCATCGGTCTTACCTACAATGATACCGGAACCGCTGGCTGCTTCTTCCTGTGTATACTGCTGTCCGAAGACATTGGCTGTCTCGGTAAAGTTATTTACGATGGATACCATGGCAGGCATTACTTTTTCTACCACATTGGATACATCGGACTCTACATAAGTAACATTGGTAGCCAGCTGTGCACTCTGGGTACTTTCTGTCGTTGCCTCAGAAGCGATCTCATCTACCACTGCGGTATCTGTGCTGGTCGTAAACATCCCGGTTCCCTGCTGTACTGCATAGAAACCGATTCCTGCGAACAGTCCGAAGAACAATCCCAGGCTGACACTTACCATTGCCTTCCGGAAGTAACCGCCATGTTTTTTGGTTTTCTTAGGCTCCGTATTGTTGCTGCCTGTGGTTCCGCCCATCTGATAAGTGGTGTAACCATTGTTGCTTCCTGCTGCACTCTGGGTAGTACTATGATTTTCATAGCCATAACTGTTTTCTGTTCTTGTCTCATTCAGATCTGCTCCACTGAATGTACCGGTTGTATTTTCATTGCCGGTTCCGTAACCGGAAAAATTATCATTCTCGTACATACTGCTTCCTCCTATCCTGTTGCAAGTGAGAAACTCTTTTTACCATTACCTGTTTCATTTCTTCCTCTCACCTTATGAACACAGTATATCCGTCAATTGTGTCCGAATTGTGATAACTTTCTGAAGCAATTATGAATCCTGAAAAAACAGAGAGTCTGTTCTGCCTGCAAGCAGTCCTCAGTCTCTCTATGGGTAAGTTATTACACTCTACTCAACAGTAACGGATTTTGCCAGGTTTCTGGGTTTATCCACGTCACAGCCGCGTCCCACTGCCACATAGTAGGAGAACAACTGCAAAGGAATGATTGCCAGAGAATTGGTAAAGTACGGATTGGTCTCGGGGATGTATATTACATAATCCGCCGCTTTCTCAATGGCCTTGTTGCCTTCAATGGTGACTGCCATAACAAAGGCTCCTCTTGCTTTTACTTCTACCATATTACTGATGGTCTTCTGGAACAGATCCGGCTGGGTTGCCAAAGCCACTACCAGCGTACCATCTTCGATCAGAGAAATCGTACCATGCTTCAGTTCTCCAGCTGCATAAGCCTCGGAATGAATATAGGAGATCTCCTTCAGTTTCAAGGATCCTTCCAGCGAGATTGCATAGTCAATACCGCGTCCGATGAAGAAAATATCTCTTGCTCCCACGTAACGATTGGCAAAATGCTGAATCTTCTCCTTCTGTCCCAGAAGCAGTTCGATCTGATCCGGCAGGCATCTTAAATCTGTCAGCATACCGGCGAACTTCTCCTGATCAATAGTACCACGTACCCTGGCGAATTTCATAGCCAGCATGTAAAGTGCAGTTAGCTGTGCACTGTAAGCCTTGGTGGTAGCCACTGCGATCTCGGGACCTGCCCAGGTATACATAACACTGTCTGCCTCTCTGGCAATGGAGCTTCCCACCACATTGACAATGCCCAGTACCTTGAAGCCCCTTTCCCTGGACTCTCTCAGTGCTGCCAGAGTATCTGCCGTCTCACCGGACTGGCTGATGACAATGACCATATTACCCTTCTGAAGAATCGGATCACGATAACGGAATTCACTGGCCACATCCACTTCTACCGGGATTCTTGCCAGACCCTCGATCACATATTTTGCGGTAACTCCGGTATGATATGCGGAGCCGCAGGCCACAATATGGATCTTCGTGATCTCTTTGATCTCTTCATCACTCATGTTCAGCTCTTCGATCACAATATCATTATCCTTGATTCTCGGAGAGATGGTATCGTTGATGGTCTTCGGCTGCTCATAGATCTCTTTCAGCATGAAGTGCTCATATCCAGCCTTTTCTGCCGCATTGGCATCCCAGTCAATGGTCACCGGCTGCTTCTCGATCTCTTCCTCATCCACGGAGAAGAAACGCAGACTACCCTGCTGTAATTCCACAACTTCCTGATTGTCTACATAATATACGGTTCTGGTATATTTCAATATCGCAGGAACATCGGAAGCGATAAAGCTGCCGTTGTCGCTCTTTCCCACGATCAGCGGGCTGTCCTTGCGGGCTGCAAAAATCTTATCCGGCTGATCTGCAAACATGATTCCCAGCGCATAAGAGCCTTCCACACGATGAAGCACCTTCGTGATGGCTTCCAGAGGATTTCCCTTGTAATAATAGTCTAACAGATGTGCCAATACCTCGGTATCAGTCTCGGATACGAACTGATACCCCTTATCCTGCATCTTTTTCTTCAGGGGAATATAGTTCTCGATAATGCCGTTGTGTACCACGGCAATGGTTCCCGCATTGTTCATATGCGGATGGGAATTGATATCGCTGGGAGCTCCGTGAGTTGCCCAACGGGTATGTCCGATACCGGAGGTTCCTTTCATATTCTCTCCGCCGTGGGTCAGGTTCTCCAGAACCTTAAGTCTTCCCACTGCTTTTCTGGTGTTGATCTTCTCACCGTCAAAAATCGCCATACCTGCGGAATCATATCCACGGTATTCCAGCTTGGACAGACCGTCCAGAATGATCGGTGCTGCCTGTTCTGTTCCAATATAACCTACAATACCACACATAGTCATACATCCTTTCTGTTCTGTTTCCAGTATTCCTTGTTGGAAGTAAAAGCAAGTACCCATTTTTTCGGGAGCCTGCGATAGTTCTTTCCCAGTAAATAACCTGCATATTTACAGGCGCATTGCATATAAAAATGGGGCAATCCGGCAGACATATGGTTGCTGCGCAAATATACCGTCACATCTTTCACCATTCGTTTTCCCTCGGACTCCGAAGGATATGCTGCAAAAATCTCGGGATGCTCTGCCTGCGATACTCCCAGGTCAAAGTTTCTGTGGAACTGCTGCCCGTTGGTATAATTATGAGAATGCACCACCTGCGCATCCGCCGCATAAGCCACAGAGTATCCTGCTTCCACCGCCTTTGCCGCATAGATCATATCTTCATTAAATATCGTATGTCTGACGAACCCGCCCAGTTCCTCATAGATCTCCCGGCGATAGGCCGCACAGACATTGGAGCAGAAAAAGGTCTTGATCCCCAGGCTGTCCAGGTCTGCTGCCGATTTGATCCGGGACTTTGCCGGATAGTTAAATTCTCTGGTATAGCTCTCCACCGGTGTCGAATCCTCTCTGGGCAGCTGTCTCGCATAGGCCACCGCCACTTCCCCCTGCAGGGGTTCCACCAGTTTTTCGATCAGCCTGTCATCTTTCGGCATGGCATCCTGTGTCATCATCACGAAGACATCCGCAGAAGACTTTTTTACTCCCATCCGTCTCGTACCGCCATGATCGAACTCTCTTTTGGATACATGGTATACCTTGATATTCTGATAGGTTTCCAGAAATCTGATTCCGTAGATCAGCTGATCAAAATATTTTTCTTCCGTATTCAGAAGAATCACCTGATGTACCGGTACGCTCTGACTGCCCAGTTTATCCAATAATGTAAATAATTCTTTTCCCGGCTTATACAGGGGAATGATCACATCTATCTCCATGTCAGAGCGCTCCTCACTTTTCCAATCTCTGGTTCATTATACTTTAACTCTTATTGCGGCACAAGCCTTTTCCTACTGTCCAAAAGGCTTATAACCTTCTGGGTAATGCACAAGGGAGCCCCGGCAGATTCCGGAAGACTCCCTTGTATTCCTGTTGCTTTACTCTATACACTGTTTCTTACTTATTCAGATAAGGTGATGTGTCAGATTCAATCTTATTGCTGTATTCCTTCACGTTGCTGGTTACGGAATAGCTGGCATCATCAAACAGGAACTGATGCAGCCATACTACATTGCTTTCGAGATTTACCGGAATAACACAGCTTCCCTTTGCACCGATATTGCCGGTGTCACGCATGGTCTCTTCGGGGAAACCTCCTTCGTCCACTATGCGATAATTTGAAATATTGCTCAGCAGATCCAGGATGTCCTTGGAATCCAGACTGGTGTAAATATCGTCGATGACACTGTTGAATACCTTGGACAATGTTGCATAATCTGCTTTCTTTGCCTGATCTTCGATTGCCTGAATGACTTCACGCTGACGGGCAGCACGCTTAAAGTCGTTACCAGCGGTATAACGGATACGGCAGTAAGCAGTAGCCTGCAGACCATTCAACAGCTGCATACCGGTCTCAGTTACCGGTGTATAATCGCATTTCAAAACTTCTGCAATACCGATCTGATAGTTGTTGATATGCTTGATCTCCTCAGAGTCCACATCAATATAGACACCGCCCAGACCGTCGATCACTTCGCTCAGTCCTTTATAGCCTACGGTCACAAAGTTCGTAATATCCATATCCAGATTCATGTTCAGCATCTTAACCGCCTGCTCTGCTCCGCCATAGGAATAAGCGGAATTACATTTCTGGTAGGAATCCGTACCGATATTCAGGTACGTATCACGATATACGCTGACCAGTTTGATATCACCGGTATCCATGTTGATGCTGGCGATCATGATACTATCGCTTCGGCTGCCCTTGTACAGCTGGCTTTCCTTGGTGGCATCCACACCGAACAGGGCAATGTTCATATAGCCCTTCATAGTTTCATCCTGCTGCACCTCTTCGGGAATCTGAAGTTCTTCTGTCTCCAGAACGGTTACCTTGGGGCCCTCATTGCTGGTATGAGTCATTACCAGATACAATACTGCTACCATGAACAGGATCACTACGATCTCTACGCCAAAGATGATAACCTTTCTTCTCTTCCTGGCTGCACGCTGTTTGGCAGACATTCTCTTCTGTCCGTTCGCAGCTCCGGTTCTCTGTCCACTGCCGGCAGGTCTCTGTCCTGTAGGTCTCTGTGCGCTTCCGGAAGGTTTTCTTCCGCTTCCGGCAGGTCTCTGACTATTGCCGCCATTGTTGTTAGAATTTGTTGCCATCTTGTCTTCTCCTTGTACTAATAAGCATTTTTATTGATAAATCCTGTAAAGAACGTCATAAGAATGATCTTGATATCAAATCCAATGGTCCAGTTCTCAATATAGTAAATATCATATTCGATTCTCTTCTTGATGGAGGAATCACCGCGCAAGCCATTCACCTGTGCCCATCCGGTCAGTCCCGGCCGTACCTGATGTTTTACCATGTAACGAGGAATCTCTTCCTTGAACTTTTCCACAAACTGCGGTCTTTCCGGTCTGGGACCGACCAGACTCATATCTCCTTTTAAGATATTGAACAGCTGGGGAAGTTCATCGATACTGGTACGTCTGAGAACCTTACCGATACCGGTGACTCTGGGGTCATTGCGTACCGTCCATCCCTTTTTCTCTTCCGCCGCCGTCTGCATTGCCATGCTGCGGAATTTGTACATATAAAACGGCTTATTATGAAGTCCTACCCGTTCCTGCTTAAAGATCACCGGTCCCGGGCTGGACAGCTTTACCAGAATTGCTGATATGAGCATGATCGGTGAGGTAATAATGATACCGAAAATGGAACCAACGATATCCATTGCCCGCTTGATCACCATATTGCCTGTGTTCGTCAGCGGTACATACCGGATATTGATCACCGGTAATCCCATCAGATCCTCCGTATAGGGTCTGCTGGGGATCAGACTGCTGTAATCCGGAATGAATTTGGTGTGCACCCCGGATTTCTCACAGATATCCACCACACCTTCCAGATAATCATAATCCTTCAGGGAAAGTGTGATTGCGATTTCATCCAGCTTGTTCTCCGGAAGGATGTATTCCAGATTACCAAGCGTTCCCAGTACTTTCACTCCCTTGTAGGTCGTGCCTCCGGGGATATGCTCATCCAGAATACCGCACACCACATATCCCCATTGGGGATTGCTGAGGATTCTGTCGCCCGGGAATATCCTACCAGCAAAATATGCTTCAGGTTGTACCCCTTTTTCCGTATGGAACGCAATGCCTTGCGCATGATGATACGGAATACGGAAGTCAGAAAAACATTCAGAACATAAAAAATCGCCATGACGGATCGTGAAAAGTTGATCTCACGGATGATCATATATAAAATAATGATCAAAGCCGCCAGGCCAATGGT
>ENA-OVFO01000516-OVFO01000516.1-human-gut-metagenome-genome-assembly--contig:-NODE-516-length-19965-cov-3.762883_pt1 | contig 19965 bp, 15 predicted proteins | sample MGYA00237761_ERZ505401 | MGnify/ENA primary metagenome ERZ505401 (study PRJEB26158, sample SAMN06016330) | human gut metagenome | biome: human gut; feature: ankylosing spondylitis patient; material...
GAATGGCAGAAGCTTGTAAAAAAGATATTCTGGCTACTAAACAGGAGTTGGAAGCCTCAGAACCTGTGTTGGCTCAAAAAGAAGCCGACCCGACAGCCGTTCTGCCGAATGAACCTGAGCCTCCGGTAGAAGAACCGGCAAAACAAGAAGTGGTTGAAACTCCTACTTTGCCTGTTGAGGAGACACCCAAGGAAACTCCCGTCCGGAAAGAAGTTGATCCGGCTCCGGTTATTCCGGTAGCAGCTAAGGGAAATGTTTCACTGAACGACCTGCTGGAAAAAAAGAACCTGTCTGATTTTCGTAAAGCCTTTAGTTTGAATGACCGTTTTCGTTTCCGTCGGGATCTTTTCCATGGAAATGAAGAGCAGATGAACCAGGTGATAGCCGATCTGAATCAGATAGACTCGCTGGACGAAGCGCTTCGTTTCATCGATACAAATTTGTCGTGGGACATGAACAATGAAACAGTGGCCGACTTCATTAAACTTTTAGAGAAAAGATATATCTAACTAAATAAGTTGCTAGGTTTATTCAGTTGTTGAGTTATTCGGCTTTCAAGAAATCTGTTTGAATAAGGAAAGGACAATAACTGGAAAACTGATAAACTGAAAAGCTCAAAAAGTAATATATGGCAAAATTGACAGTAGTTCCTACCCCGGTTGGTAATCTGGAAGATATGACATTCCGGGCAATCCGTGTATTAAAAGAAGCCGATTTGGTATTGGCTGAGGATACGCGGACCACAGGAATTTTGTTTAAGCACTTTGAAATACAGAATAAAATGCAGTCGCACCATAAGTTCAACGAACATAAAACGGTTGAACAATTGGCTGCCCGCATAAAGGCTGGAAAAAACATCGCTTTGGTATCAGATGCGGGTACGCCGGCTATTTCAGATCCCGGTTTTATGTTAGTGCGCGAATGTGTGCGTCAAGGAGTAGAAGTGGAATGTTTGCCGGGTGCAACTGCTTTTGTCCCTGCTTTGGTAGCCTCCGGTTTGCCGAATGAGAAATTCTGTTTTGAAGGTTTTCTTCCACAGAAGAAAGGCAGGCAGACACGCTTGATGGAACTGGCAGAAGAAGAACGGACGATTATTTTCTACGAGTCACCTTACCGATTGGTCAAAACACTCATGCAGTTTGTAGAGTTTTTTGGAGCTGACCGGCAAGTGTCTGTCTCGAGAGAAATATCGAAGGTACATGAGGAAACGGTTCGTGGAACATTGGAAGAAGTCATTCAGCATTTTTCCGAACACGAGCCTAAAGGCGAGATTGTCATCGTATTAGCAGGCTTAAAACAAAATAAAAGAGACAAGAGAGCTGAAGAAAATGTTTAACGAACTAAAAGAAAAAGCAATGAAAAAGGTATTAGTAGCATGTGTTTGTACAGCAATGTTGGCCTCTTGTGGCCAGCAATCCGCAGAGTATAAGAAACTCAAAGCGGAGAATGATTCTCTTCGTATTGAAAATACAAAAGCTACCAGCGATTTGAATGAAATGCTGGAAACTTTAGACGATATTGAATTGGGCTTCCAATCTATTAAAGAAGCCGAAAATTACTTATCTGTACAGAAACAGGCTGGTGGAGAAATGACGCCGAGCCGTCGTGAACAGATTAAGCAAAATATGCAATTGGTGTCTGAAACTTTGAAGAAGAACAAAGAGCAAATCGAGAATTTGCAAAAGAAGTTGAACCAGAGCGGTAATAAAAATGCGACTTTGCAAAAGATGGTAGATCGTTTGTCGAAGGAACTGAACGAAAAGACAGCACAGATCGTCGCTCTGCAGGAAGACTTGGCCAATAAGAATGTTCGTATTCAGGAATTAGACAATATGGTGGCTTCTTTGAATGAGGATGTTGAGAATTTATCAACTACAACAGCTGCCCAGTCTGAAAAGATTGATGCGCAAGATAAGGAACTCAACAAAGCTTATTATTGCTTTGGTACTTCAAAAGAATTGAAGGCGCAGAATATTTTGAGTAAGAAAGGTCTTTTCTCGAAGACGAAAGTGCTGCAGGATGGTTTCAATAAGGATTATTTCATTACCATTGATATCCGTGAAGTGACTGAGATTCCTCTTTTTGCTTCTAAAGCCAAGTTGCAGTCTAATCATCCGGATGGTTCTTATGAATTTATTAAGGATGAAGATGGAAACATGACATTGAAAATTTCAGATCCGAAGACATTCTGGAGTCTGAGCAGATACTTGGTCATTGAAGTAGGATGATGAAATATAAAAACCTGTTCATTGATTTGGACGATACGCTTTGGGATACGTATCACAATAACAAAGAATGCCTCAAAGAGCTTTATGCCGATTATAAAATGGATCGCCATTATGCCTCTTTTGAGGCATTCTTTGCTATTTATATGCCTCACAATGAAGAGTTGTGGGCTAAATATCGGAATGGAGAAATAGATCGGCAGACTTTAATCATCGACCGTTTTCTTTATGTATTCCGCCCGTTGGGTATTGACGACCCGAAAGAGATACTTCGGATCAATAATGACTTTCTGCAACGGACAACCCTGCAGAAACGATTGGTGCCGGGAGCAATCGATTTGTTGGAGCATTTGCGTCCTTATTACCGGATGTTCATTCTGTCAAACGGCTTTCGGGAAGTTCAGGCCTTGAAACTGCAGAATTCCGGATTGGCTCCTTATTTTGACCGCATGATCTTGTCGGAAGATGCGGGGATTCAGAAGCCACATAAAGGGATCTTTGATTATGCTTTGATAAATACGAATTCACGTCGGACTGAATCATTGATGATTGGTGATAGCTGGGATGCCGATATCGTAGGTGCTTATCAGTCGCGTATGGATCAAATTTGGTTTAATCCGAAAGATTATCCTGCCAAAGGCTTTGTTCCTACTTATACGGTGAAGAGATTAGACGAAATCAAAAACATTTTATAGCGTATGAAAAAACTAATTACTACTTGTGTATCAATGATGACCGGATTGGTACTCTTCATGAGTTGCCAGTCGGAAAAAACGGATTGGAAGCTGGTGTGGGAAGAGAACTTTGAACAGACGGATTCTTTTGATCCGGCTGTATGGAGTAAAATCCCGAGAGGAACATCCGATTGGGATCGGCATATGTCTGATTTTGATTCCTGTTATGCCATGCGTGATGGGAAACTGATTTTACGTGGTCTGGTAAATTATACCCAGAAAAATGATACATCTCCGGTGTTGACAGGCGGTGTGTATAGTAAAGGGAAAAAACTGTTTGAACATGGACGTCTGGAGATCAATGCTCGGTTGCATGGAGCCCGGGGAGCTTGGCCTGCTTTCTGGTTGTTGCCGGAAGATGAAAAATGGCCAGATGGTGGAGAGATTGATATTATGGAGCGATTGAATAATGATTCGATTGCTTATCAGACAGTACATTCTAACTATACATTTGTCCAGGGAATTAAAGATAATCCGAAACAAGGTAGTACGGGAATGATTAATCGGGATGAATTCAATGTATATGCTGTTGAACTCTATCCGGATAGTCTTTGCTTCTTTATTAATGATACCCATACATTTACTTACCCACGCATTGAAACAGACAAAAAAGGACAGTTCCCATTTGATCGTCCTTACTATCTGTTGTTGGATATGCAACTCGGTGGTTCATGGGTAGGAGCTGTGTATAAGGAAGATTTACCAGTTGAAATGGAAATTGATTGGGTACGTTTTTATCAGAAATAAGTTGTAAGACATTACATGTAACAAATCATGAAAAAGTTATTCATTACTTGTGCGCTGGCTTTACTGCCAGGGCTTTCTTTGTTGTCGGCTCAGACCCGGTTGATTGCGCATCGTGGTTTTTGGGATCGGGAAGGATCGGCTCAGAATTCCCTTGCTTCACTTGTGGCTTCACATGAAGTAAAGGCATATGGTTCGGAATTGGATGTAATTATTTCTGCGGATGGAATTCCGCTGGTGCATCATGATGACGAAGTGCAGGGAATACGAATAGAAGATGCCTCTTATGAACAAATAAAGGATATCCAACTGAAGAATGGAGAAGTAATACCTACGTTTGAAAGCTATTTACAGAAATTTATGACACTTTCGGATATGAAACTGATTGTGGAAATCAAACCTCACAAACGAATCGTCAACGAGGATCGGGCCGTGAATGCAGTGGTGGCTTTAATCGAAAAGTACCAGTTGGAAAATCGGGTTGATTATATCTCGTTCAGTATGAATATCTGTAAAGAGCTGGTCGATCGTGTTCCGTATGCACCTGTTGCCTATTTGAATGGTGAAGTATCACCTGCTGATCTGAAACGCTTGGGAATGGATATGGATTATCATTATAAAGTATTTGAGAAAAATCCAACCTGGATTCAGGAAGCAAAAGACTTAGGGGTGAAAGTAAATGTTTGGACTGTCAATGATCCTGTCTTGATGCAATCGTTGATGGAACAGGGTATTGATTTCATAACAACCGATAAACCGTTGGAGTTTAACAAACTCAAAGCGGAATAAAGTTGAATTTCCTTTTAGGTAGAATAAAAGGGCTGGCCTTGATACGAAGCCAGCCCTTTTTACTTATATCAGCAAAGTCTGCTGTCAGATACCTGCAAACTCTTATAATTCCAGAACATATACACCACGGGCAGCAATGTTCATTGTGTTCGCAATATCAATTGTTTTGCCGCTGATTACATCTTTTCCTACTTGTTTCCCTTGTATAACTTCGTGGAAGCGATTCATATCTAGTGTTCTATCTTCATTTGTTCCATTCATCACGACAAGCACAGTTTGATTGCCTTTTACGCGAGCATAAACATAGCATCCGCTTTCATCAGGAGTATAATGAATCAATTGACCTGTGGTGACAGCTTCGGATTGTTTTCTCCAGTTCAAGAGTCTCTTGAGATAATCCCAGGCTTGGTTCTGCAGATCCGTTCGTCCGGCAGACGTGAATGCGTCAACGGGATCGCCAGCCCAACCTCCGGGAAAGTCTTTTCGGATATTTCCGTCTCCTTCAGACTTATTCCCATACATCAGAATCTCTGTCCCGTAGTAAATTTGTGGAATACCTCGGGTTGTCAGCAAGAAAGCAATGGCCTGTTTATATCTGCGTAGGTCATTCTCATCCTTTTGTATGAAACGGCTGATGTCGTGGTTATCGAGAAAGATTAAAATGTTATTCGGATTAGGGAATAAGAAATCCTGAGCAATCACTTCATAAATCTTGAATAGTCCGCCTTCTGATCCTTCATTGCTGGAACAATTCTCGTCAAAAGCCTTTTGGCTAGTAAATGTCAAATCGAAATCCATCACTGTCTTCAGATGACTGTCCGAATGATTGAGAGCCGAGCCTTGTTGCCACCAGGCAGAAGCACTTCCCTTCGGATACCAGGCTTCTCCCACGATGTTGAAGTTCGGATATTCCTTTTCAACTTCCTGACACCATTCTGCCATGAAGTCGTAGTCGGCATACGGATGCGTATCTTGTCGGATACCATCAATCCGGGCATATTCGATCCACCAAATACTGTTTTGGATCAGATAACGGGCCAAGTGCCTATTCTGTTGGTTTAAATCCGGCATACCCATGCTGAACCAACCTTTTACAAGCCTGTCCTTTTCGGATTGGGGCGCATGTATATCCATCAATGTCCATTTGTAATGAGTCGTTTGCACGAATTGGGATTGATTGTTCAGCCAATCAGAACAAGGTAAATCGTTCATCCACCAGTGTGAGCTACCACAATGATTGAAGATCATGTCCATGACGACTTTCATTCCTTTTTCGTGTGCCTTGTCTACCAACTCTATGTATTCTTCATTACTGCCGAAGCGAGGATCTACCTGATAAAAATCGGTGATGGCATATCCATGGTATGAACCACCTGGCATTTTGTTTTCCAATACCGGATTCAGCCAAATGGTAGTGAAACCTAAATCTCGAATATAATCCAGCTTGTTGATAATTCCCCGTAAATCACCTCCATGACGAGCATTGGGATTGGAACGGTCGACTTTGACATCGTCTAAGTTGTCATTAGATGGATCCGCATTAGCGAAACGATCAGGTGTAATTAGATACATAACGTCTGCCGATGTAAATCCAGCTGCTCCCGTTTTGGGATTCCTTTCTTTTAGCTCTATGGATTTAACCGTTGTTTCCTTACCTTTATGGAAAGTTATATTCAGTACTCCCGGAGGTGAAATGTTGGATATATTGAGGTAAAGGAACAGGTAATTGGGATTTTCCACATTTACCACTTCCTTGATTTTAACCCCAGGATAATCAATAGATACTTCGGAACCCGAAATATTTTCTCCATAGGCCATCAGTTGTAATTCTGGGTTTTTCATTCCGACCCACCAACATGCTGGTTCCATACGTTTGATTTCGATGGACATTGCAGTATTAGCAATCCATCCAATGAGCGTGATCAATAAGATTAGCTTTTTCATAAGTCTGTTCGTTTAATGAATAATTTATTTTGAATTGATCTGTAACTTTAGGTCTGATTTCATGGTATGCAAATATAGCCAGAATTTCTTATAAAGACAGCATGTTGTTATAAAGAAATAGAAATTTTTAATGGAAGCGATTCAGACGAATTACCTATCATGAATTCAAATTCTCCCGGTTCAAGCTTCCATTTGCCATTCCCTTGATATAATTCCAGTTCCTTTTTGTTAACTAGCAATTCTACATCTTTGCTTTCTCCAGCTTTGAAGTGTTCACGCTTGAAGGCTTTCAGGTTTTTCTCAGGTGTACTGTGTGATGAAACGACATCTTTTACATATACCTGAATGACTTCGTCTCCGTCGTATTTTCCTGTGTTGGTTACCGTAACTGTTACTTTGATTTGTGAATCAGTTGGAATTACTTTAACGTTGTCATAGCTGAAAGTCGTATAGCTTAATCCATATCCGAATGGATATAAAGGATTGGCATCTCCTTCGATATAACCTCGACGATTGGAACCTCGTTTCGGATTATAAAATACAGGGAGTTGTCCGACGTTTTTAGGTACAGAAACCGCTAAACGTCCGGCCGGATTATAGTCTCCGAAAAGAACATCTGCAATGGCATTACCTCCTTCTGCTCCAGGATACCAGGCATCCAGTATGGCATCTGCTTTTTCCTGACAGTTACCAACGGCTAGTGGGCGGCCTTTAATTAATACGACAACCAGTGGTTTACCCGTCTCTTTCATCAGATCCAGTAATTCATTTTGCCGGCCTAGTAAATCCAACGTACAACGATCGTTCCCTTCTCCACTATCCATATCGCTTAATTCGTTTCGACTCGCTTTGGCTGCACCAGTAGCTTCGAATTCAGCAGAAAAATCGCGCGCACTTGATCCTCCGAGAACTAATACTATGATATCACTCTTCTCTGCCGTAGCTTTAGCTTCTGCCATACCTTCATCTGACATGTCCCGGATCGCACAACCTTTAGCATAATTGACTTCTGCATTAGGCAAGGCGTTTTTGATGCCATCAAGAACGGTAATAACACTACCATCCGGTTGAGGAGCTGTATAATCACCTAACATATTATAAGGAGTATCAGCATTCGGACCTATAACTGCAATAGAGCGGATCTTATCTTTCTGCAGTGGTAAGGTTTGATTTTCATTCTTAAGCAGCACGATAGATTGGCGAGCTACTTCCCGGGCTAACGCACGGTGTTCATTCAGTTCTGCTTTGGATAATTCATTGTTCGGATTGGTAAAAGGTTCGTCAAATAACTTCCATTGAAATTTAAGACGTAGAATTTTCTTGACAGCTTCGTCTATTTGTTGTTCACTAACTTTACCTTCCTTGACTAGTTCCGGTAATTTTCGATAAGCTTGTCCTCCTAAATCCGATTCAACTCCTGCTTGAAAAGCCAGATCTGCTGCCTCTTTCAGGTTTCCGGCTACGCCATGTCCTGTCATACCATCAATAGAGAATAAGTCTGATACGACAAAACCTTTGAATCCCCATGTATCTTTTACCAAATCAGTAATTAATTTCTTATTCCCGGTACAAGGTACTCCATCAACTTCATTGTAGGAAGTCATTAAAGAAAGTAATCCGGCTTCGACCACTTTACGGAATGATGGAAGAACGACTTCTTGCATTTCATTCTCTCCGATATGTGCTGCACCTCCGTTATGTCCGCCTTCTGTCCATCCATAGGCGGTGAAGTGTTTGACAGTTGATATGATCGGATAAGCCGGATTATTCTGCATGCCTTCTACAACGGCTTTACCTAATTCTCCGGATAAATAGGTATCTTCTCCAAAACCTTCTTCTACGCGTGACCAGCGAGGATCACGAGCTAAGTCAATTACTGGACCATATCCAATATGTCCACCTTGTTTACGTACTTCTTTTGCCTGAGCTGCTCCTAATTGACGTAATAGATCCGGATTCCAAGTCGAAGCTTGTCCGATACCGGTCGGAAAAGAAGTGGTTCCGATTGCCATATGTCCATGTGGACATTCTTCGGCCAAGAACATCGGAATGCCTAATCGGGTTTCCTCAATGCAATAATGTTGGAGTAGATTCGTCGCTTCGATAGCATAGTGGGTATTTAATCCATTCTTTAATGTCTTTTGAGTCCAAGGATCTGCTCGCATGAATCCCCAAAGACTTCCGGTCCCATGTTCGACAACTACTTTGTGTGCTTCATCGGTTAATGTTATCTTATCGCCCTGTCTGTTAAAGAGATGCCAACCGAATTCTGCCAATAGCTGACCTGTCTTTTCTTCTAACGTCATTTGCTTTAACAGGTCGTTAACACGATCTTCCACTGGTTGGGATGGATCTTCATAAATATCTTTCTTTTGGTTCTTATTGAAATCAATCCATCCTTTTTTGTAGATATTCGATTTATTGTCGGCTGCGTATGCCAGTGTAGATGCTCCTAATAGAGAGCAGATGAAAATAGAAGTAATTCTCATATTTGTTTTTCTGATTTATATTATATAATGTCGTAAAGATACTTATTAATTTCACACTTATAGACTATGTTTTTACGTATTAACAAATAATCAGTTGTACTAATGCCTCAATTAGCTTTTCAAGTTGAATAATTTGTATAAAACCGGCTCAATGTATCTGAATTGCAGTGCTGATTATTGGATTATTTTATAAATTCGCACACTCATCCCAACCTGTGAACGGGTTGAAGAGAAAGTACTTATTCAAATATCGTAAAGCTTATGAAAGATTTTCTGCGCATATTGAGGCGCTTTGTCCCTCCTTATAAGAGGTATTTAGTGGGTAATATTTTATTCAATATACTTTCTGCTATTCTGAATTTATTCTCATTTGCCTTGATCATACCGATTTTACAGATTCTATTTAAGATAGACAAAGGCGTTTATACGTATATGCCGGTCGTTGTTGACTGGGCTAATTGGGATTCGGTGAAGGCTCTTCCGGAAATATGGAAGAATAACTTCTTTTGGTTTGTAAGTGATCTGATTGAACGTGAAGGTGGTTCGTTTACACTGATTATCTTGGGCGTCTTTCTGGTTGTCATGACTTTCTTGAAGGTGGCTTCGATGTATTTGGCCTTTTATATGATGATTCCTATCCGAACGGGTGTTGTACGAGATATTCGCAATCAGATCAATCGGAAGATTACGCAACTTTCGTTGGGCTTTTTCTCGGAAGAGCGGAAAGGTGATATCTTGGCGCGTGTCTCCGGTGATGTGAATGAGATAGAAGCCTCGATCATGAGTTCCTTGGATATGTTGTTCAAGAACCCGATTCTGATTTCGATTTATTTGATCGGAATGATTCTGATCAGTTGGCAGCTGACTTTATTCGTGTTTATCCTATTACCTTTTGCTGGTTATGTGATGGGACAAGTCGGGAAGAAGTTAAAGCGTCGTTCGCTGGAAGGACAACAGCAATGGGGAGCTTTGATGAGCCAGATCGAAGAAACGTTAGGTGGTTTGCGTATTATCAAGGCTTTTAATGCAGAGAAAAAGATACAAGACCGTTTTGAACGGGCTAACGAACAGTTTCGTCAAACAACGACACGGGTATATCGTCGGCAGCAAATGGCTCATCCGATGAGTGAATTTTTGGGTACGGCTACGATCGCAGTAGTTTTATGGTATGGCGGTTCATTGATCTTAAGCAATAACAGTTCGATTGATGCGGCTACCTTTATTTATTATTTGGTTATATTCTATAGTATTATTAATCCGGCGAAAGATTTGAGTAAGGCAGCCTATGCTATTCAGAAAGGTCTGGCTTCAATGACGCGAATTGACAAGATTCTGATGGCTCAGTCGGATATCAATGATCCGGAACAACCCAAGCCTGTGAAATTTACCCATGCCATCGAATATCGGAATGTTTGGTTCCGCTATCGGAATGATTGGGTGTTGAAAGGAATTAATCTGACGATTCCGAAAGGTAAAACGGTAGCTTTAGTAGGACAGTCGGGTTCGGGAAAGAGTACGTTAGTCGATTTGTTGCCTCGTTTCTATGATGTAACAGAAGGTTCGATAGCGATTGATGATACGGATATCCGTCAGGTGAAACTGGTGGATCTGCGTGGCTTGATGGGAAATGTCAATCAGGAAGCGATTCTGTTTAATGATACTTTCTTCAATAATATTGCTTTTGGTGTGGAAGGTGCCACACGGGAGCAAGTGGAAGAAGCAGCCAAAATCGCCAATGCCCACGATTTTATCATGGCTTCGGAGCATGGATACGATACCAATATTGGCGACCGTGGAGGAAAATTATCCGGTGGGCAAAGGCAGCGTATTAGCATAGCGCGGGCGATATTGAAGAATCCGCCGATTTTGATTCTGGACGAGGCAACCTCGGCATTGGATACAGAATCGGAACATCTTGTGCAGGAAGCCTTGGAAAATTTAATGCGTAACCGAACGACGATCGTTATCGCACACCGCTTGTCGACTATTAAGAATGCCGATGAAATATGTGTAATGCATGAAGGTGAGATCGTGGAACGCGGATGCCATGAAGATTTATTGAAATTGGATGGTTATTATAAGCGATTGTGTGACATGCAGAGTTTCTAACTTAATCAAAATAAGAGATGAAAAAAATAGTAATGAAAATCATGGGTGGCTGTTGTGCTTTTTTACTGCTTGCCGGGTTATTTGCCTGCAAGGAAGTAAAAGTGAAAACAGCCAGTTCGACTGCCTATTTTTTCGATAGGCCAGCTCGGATGTGGGAAGAGACTTTTCCCTTGGGAAACGGACGTCTGGGGATGATGCCGGATGGTGGTCTGGAAAAAGAGAAAGTGGTGTTGAATGAAATTTCTCTATGGTCGGGTAGTAAACAGGATACGGATAATCCGCAAGCCAGTTATTCCCTGCCGGCTATTCGCCGTTTGCTCTTTGAAGGCCGGAATGATGAGGCGCAACAGTTGATGTATCAGACTTTTGTTTGTAAAGGTGCCGGAAGCGGACAAGGTGATGGTGCGAATGTTCCTTACGGAAGTTATCAGTTGTTTGGAAATCTAGAGATTGATTATGCGTATGATTCCACTGATTCGGTGAGCAATTACCGTAGACAGTTGGATTTGCAGGAGGCGGTGACAACAACGTCTTTCAAGCGTGGCGGTGTCTCTTTTGTACGTGAATCGTTTACTTCTTTTACGCAGGATGTGGGGGTGATCCATCTGACAGCCGACGTAGAGAAGGCTCTGAATTTCTCGTTTACCATGAATCGTCCGGAACATGCTTCGCTGCGCCTGGAAGGGAATGATTTGTGGCTCGAAGGACAGTTGCCGGATGGCGTGGACACAACGGCTTGCCGGGGAATGAAGTTTGCTGCTTGTGCTCGTGTGTTGTTGCCTAAAGGTGGTTCGATGACGGCTCAAGACGGAAGGGTTTCGGTTAAAGATGCCTCGGAGGCAATCTTGCTGGTGAGTATGGCAACGGATTATTTCCAGCCTGATTATGCCGGACAGGTTTCCCGGTTGTTGGAGCAGGCTTCTGGAAAGACTTATACCGCGCTTGAGCGTGAACATATCTCGGCGTATCAGCAATATTTCAATCGGGTAACCTTGGATTTGGGTTCTTCCGAACGGGAGAATTGGCCTATCGACCGCCGTTTGGCTGCTTTTGCCCAGGATAAGAATGATCCGAGTTTGCAAGCTTTGTATTTTCAGTTCGGGCGGTATTTGCTGATTTCTTCTACCCGTGTGGGATTACTGCCTCCTAATTTGCAGGGCTTGTGGTGTAATACGATCCATACGCCTTGGAATGGCGATTATCACCTGAATATAAATTTGCAGATGAATCATTGGCCGGCCGAGGTAACCAACTTGTCGGAATTGCATCTTCCGCTGATTGAGTGGACCAAACAGCAGGTGGCAAGTGGCGAACGTACGGCGAAGGCATATTATAATGCCAAAGGATGGGTAACGCATATTCTGGGAAATGTCTGGGAGTTTACTGCGCCGGGCGAACATCCGTCGTGGGGGGCAACCAATACTTCGGCGGCTTGGTTGTGCGAGCATTTATATACACATTATTTATATACACGGGATTCGGCTTATCTGGCAGATGTCTATCCGGTCATGCGTGGGGCGGCTCAGTTCTTTGTCGATATGCTGGTAGAAGATCCGAAGACGAAATACTTGGTGACAGCTCCGACTACTTCGCCGGAGAATGCTTATCGCCTGCCAAATGGGAATACAGCCAGCATTTGTGCCGGTTCGACGATGGACAACCAGATCATTCGCGAGTTGTTTGCCAATACGATCAATGCGGCTGCTATCTTGGGTGTGGATAGCGACTTTGCCCAGGTGTTGGTTGCCAAGAAGGCACGTTTGATGCCGACTTCGATCGGGCGTGACGGACGTATCATGGAGTGGTTGCAGGAATACGAGGAAGTGGAACCCCATCACCGTCATGTTTCTCATTTGTATGGTCTCTATCCGGGAAATGAAATCTCTTTGGACAAGACGCCCGAACTGGCCGAAGCAGCACGCAAGACGTTGCTTGCCCGGGGTGATGAAAGCACGGGTTGGTCGATGGCGTGGAAGATTAATTTCTGGGCTCGCTTGCGGGACGGCAACCATGCCTGGAAGTTGTTGACGGATTTGTTGCGTCCTTGTGTGGATACTAAAACCAACATGGTGAACGGTGGAGGTACGTATCCGAATCTTTTCTGTGCGCATCCTCCTTTCCAGATCGATGGGAACTTTGGCGGTTGTGCCGGTGTGGCCGAGATGTTGCTCCAAAGCCAGCATGGATGTATAGAAGTGCTTCCGGCTTTGCCTACAGCTTGGGCAAACGGCAGTTTTTCGGGATTGAAAGCCTTGGGTGGCGCCGAAGTGTCGGCAGAATGGAAAGAAGGTGCAGTCGAGTGGATGACGGTGAAGGCTACTCACGAAGGCGATTTCCGCATCAAACTCCCGCGCAAGGATGCTTCGCCTCTCAGCTTGTTTGTGAACCAAAAAGCCATTTCCCTTCCGGTAGTGGATGGAATGATTACGGTCAGCCTGAAAGTAGGGGATATATTGACCGTTCAATATTAAGCAACATACGTAGCCTATTCCTGGGGTTGCGTCTTTCATATAATAACTGCGGCGGTTCCCGAAAAGGACCGCCGCGGTTTTATTGGCTTAGGCATCTTGCCCGATAGATGCCGTGTTTATCAAGTGTCGGGAAATTCTGCCCCGTCGCCTTCTGGGGCTGTCCCGACTGTTTGGGCACTGCCTGCAATATTGGCGTACATGCCCACCAAACCATTTACTTTTGTGATAAATTCTCGCACGCCAGCGTTCGTGTCAACAATCGCGTAGGCATTGACGATTTTAACAATCTCCTGATATAAGGCGTTTGTTTCGTTGAGTAATGTTTTCGTGTCAATGTCCGATAGTTGGCTTTTAGCATTCATTTCTAAACCTTTAGCAAGAAAAGCCGTTTCGAAAGCTGTATTTGCTTCGCGCAGGGCTTCCACTTCTTCCGTTAAACCAAGTGTTTGTAATGCAGCTACGTTCTCTTCAAGAGCCAATATTGCCAACATGCCTTTTATTTCGGCTGTTTGCTTGGTGTATTCGTGATTACGGATTCCCCGATAGGGAGAAAGTTGCGGATCGAGAAACTCGGCAGCCTCCTGCTTTTCGGCTACGGGGCTGGTCTTATAGTCCGTTGTTACAGCGCAGATAGTTCCGGCAGCATTGTCGCGTTTGCGATCTGCTTTTTTCATATCGGCTGTAGCCACAAAGCCTAGTTGACGGTTCACGATAGATTGTAACAATTCGGTCTTTTCCTTGTACACGGGGGCTTGCGTCTTGATGTGCAGCAAGTCGCTCCCGGTCTGGTCGATGAACTGCGCCACTTTCGTGTGGAAGTCGCAGCTCGAGCCGACGGTCATTTTCGTCATGCCGAATGATCGGATTTGTTCTACCATATTCGTTTTTGTTTAAAATAATTATTCCTATATCTTTTAGTCCAAGCATATCGGGCATATGCCCGGCGGTTTCTAAGGTATGAAAAATATCGTTGGCAAACCAGCGGAGGCTGGAAAAATAGTGAAAAAACTCGTTTTCTTCTCTCCGTAGGCTTCAGAAGGTTTGAAAATGCTCGTTTTCATGGCTTCGTCGCCCTCTGAAGGTTTGAAAACGTTCGTTTTCATGGCTTCGTCGCCTTCGGACGGTTTGCCAACGCACGTTTTCAAAGCTTCGTAGGCCTCGGCCGGCCAAATATAGACATATTTTAACAGAGAGGAGGGCTTGGACGGTTATTTCTTAGTCAAAACTTCTTTGATTTTGGCTTCCAATACCTCGCCACGCAAGTCGCGCGCCAGAATCGTTCCATCCGGAGCAAATAAAATAATCAGCGGTACGTAGTCAAAACCATACAAGGCGAATGGCTGTTTTTGCGCATTGACAAGCTGAGGCCAGGTCATCTTCAACTCTTCGATGGCTTGGATGGATTTCTCCTTTTCGTCCCAGACCGCCACGCTCAGCACTTCCAAACCTTGGTTTTTGTATTTGGCGTAAACTTGTGCAATATTCGGAATTTCTTCCCGACAAGGGCCACACCAGCTCGCCCAGAAATCGACGAGGACGAATTTGTCGCCACGCCCTACATAGTCGGACAACGAAGCCTCGCTTCCGTCCGGACGTTCGGCCTTGAAATCTACGAAAGGTTTCCCGACGGCTGTATTCAGTGATGCCTCTACTTGTTGGACTCTTTCTTGCACATCGTTGTCTTTTCTCATCTTCTCCCCAAGCAGACGGGCTCCTCCCATGATTTGTTCAGGTGAAAAGTACATGGAATGTAATGTTAGAAAGGCACTTTTCCCAACCAGATTATTTGGATTCCGTTGGATAAAATCGTAAATCGATTCGGCCCAAGCCGGGATAAAATGTTCGTTCATATAGGCTCTAGCTTGGATGATCTTTTCTGATTCTGGTACATCCAGCGAGTTGCGGAAAGTGGTTACTTCCTTGATGAGAATTTGCTGTGTGCTGTCGTTCATTTGGGTCAGCCGGGCGTATTCATCGTTGAGCGGTGTGCCGGAAGGCAGGTTGGGCTTGGATAAGTCGATTGAGATTTCGCCCGGTTCCAAAATGAAATACGTATAATTCTGGTTGATGGCCGTATAGATAAATTGGGCGGTGTCCACCTGTCCGGTACAGGTAAACGAATTGTTGGTTATGACTGCGCTGTCTATTTTCTGGTTGGAAGCTTGGTCGTATAAATAAATGGTGTCGTCATTGTATGTAGAATCAGGCAAGATTCCGTGAACTACATACGTGTTGCTTGGGCGTTGGGTACAGGCACTTCCTGCCAAGAGGATTGCCATTGCACCAGAAAGGAATGTACTTAGTTTTTTCATGTTGTGATACATTATATATATAATAAAAGTGCATGTGAAAAGCTTATAAAAAAGGTCTTTCCCGTTGTTCCGCCTTTTGCGAAACTTCGGAAAAGACCTTTTTCACAAATAGTAATCAGTCAGGATACCGATTTACTTATTATATTCTTCCCATTTTACATTGTGCATATCGCCGCTCTTGGCAAACTCTTCATGGAAAGCGAAACAGCACTTCAAGTTCTGCGGAGTTTGTCCCTTGATACCCATTTCAAGGTATTCGTTCAGCAGTGGACGGTAATCTGGATGAACGCAGTTGTCGATGATGCAACGTGCACGCTGGATAGGTGATTTACCACGCAAGTCGGCAACACCGTATTCCGTAATGATGATCTTAACAGAGTGTTCGCTGTGATCCAAGTGAGAAACCATCGGAACAAATGAACTGATCTTACCATCTTTAGCCGTAGAAGGAGTGGTGAAGATTGACAACATAGCCGAACGGGTAAAGTCGCCCGAACCACCGATACCATTCATCATCTTCGTACCCAATACGTGTGTAGAGTTAACATTACCGAAGATATCTGCTTCCAAAGCCGTATTCATTGCGATCAAGCCCAGACGGCGAGCCACTTCCGGATTGTTTGAAATTTCCTGCGGACGCAACAAAATCTTGTCTTTGAAGAAATCAAGGTGACCGTAAATATCGTCGATTGCCTCGTTGCTGACTGACAGAGAGCAACCGCTGGCGAATTTAACGCGACCTTCTTTCATCAATTTGATAACAGCATCCTGAATAACTTCTGTATAAACGTTGAATGCTGGGATTTCTTCGTTTTCACCCATGCAACCCAATACGGCGTTGGCTACATTACCTACACCACTTTGTACCGGAACAAATTCTTTCGGTAGACGGCCTGCACGGATTTCGCTTACCAAGAAATCTGCTACATTCTTACCGATAGCCAATGTTACATCATCCAGCGGAGCGAAAGGTTTGCCTTCATTGGGTTCGCTTGTCTTAACAACACCTACGATTTTAGCTGGATCAACCTTTACATACGGCAAACCGATACGGTCTGACGGAGTAAATACTGGGATTTCACGACGGTAAGGAGGATCTGCCGGTTCGTAAATATCGTGCATACCACGGATTTCCTTCGGATGCTTGTCATTTAATTCAACGATGATGCGATCGGCCATGCGGCAGATAGTAGGCAGAATACCCACACCGCAAGTCGGAACGATTTCACCATCTTCTGTCACATCGGCAGCTTCAACAATGGCAACATCGATTTTTCCTAAGAAACCATAACGTAAGTCCTGTGCCAGTTCCGACAGGTGCATATCGAAATATTCTGCTTGGTGTGCGTTTAACGCATTACGCAAATCTTTATTCGATTGATACGGAGTACGGAATTTAATTGCATTGGCACGAGCCAGTTCTCCATCCAGTTTATCACCTGTAGAAGCACCTGTAAACATACCGATTTTAAATGGATTTCCTTTTTCGTGTTCTTCAATTGCCTTTCTGGCAATAGCGCCCGGAACCACTTTCGGGCATCCTGCGGGAGTAAAACCACTGAAACCCACATTATCGTCGTTGTGAACGAAAGCAGCAGCTTCTTCTGCTGTCATAAATTTTAAAGCCATGATATTTATATTTTAGGTAATATTCTAAATTTGTTTGCAAACTTACAAAAATAACAACAATGGACCGTCTATAATCAACTGTATTTCCGATTTAATATTTCAGAATAGATGACTGCTCGCTTCAGATCATCTGCGTTTTGAAAAGGCGCCATATTGGGTAACGAATCTTCATTGCCTATTTCTGTTGTATCAGCTAACTGATTGTCTTCTTTTTGTTTCGTGTAAGTCGGCTGTATATTCTTCGTTTTCTGTTTGTTCTTTTTCTTTTTGGCCGGTTTTTGAGGAGTAGTTTCCTGTATTTCCGAATCAAAGATTGTTTCTAGCAACGACTTTTCTGCAGGCTGATTTTCCTGCATACTTTTAGGCTGTCTGTCTGCTGGAGAGATAGTTTGCGGTTTTTGTTGTGGATTAAATGGAGGTAAATGCTCTTCGGGCGATTGCGTTAATGCTTTTTTGACAGCACTGAGCAAGCCTTTGGCTATAAAGGCTATTAATATTATGATGTATATAACTTCTCCAAAATTATCCATAACTTTTCTGTATATTTGCACTCCCAAATGTACATAGAAATTTTTAATTAGCGAGGATTTATGAATAATATTCTGTTGAGTAATAAAGAGAAAGTAACCATTATAAAAACGAATAAGGGTAACTTCACAGCCACCCTTACTCAAACCAAAACCTTAACTATGAAAAAATTTACGTTTTTCGTATTGCAAATGTAAAGCTTGTTTTTGAGCTGTGCAAATATATTTGTGATAAAATTTTATATTTAACATACTTTTAAATATTGATGTTTTATTATGGAAAAGAATGAAAATGGCGCGGACTTAAAATCTGCTGCTGAAAACGTTGAAAAAAAGCTTTTTATCGAAACGTATGGTTGCCAAATGAATGTGGCAGACAGTGAAGTTGTAGCATCTGTTATGCAAATGGCTGGCTATGAAATGACGGAAGAGATTCAGGATGCTGATGCAATTTTTGTCAATACTTGCTCTGTCCGCGACAACGCTGAGCAGAAAGTTTTAGGGCGTTTGCAGTATTTCCAGTCGCTGAAGCGGAAAAAGAAACATTTGTTGGTTGGTGTGTTGGGTTGTATGGCCGAACGTGTCAAAGAAGATTTGATAGCCAATCATCACGTGGATTTGGTTGCAGGTCCTGATTCATACATGGATCTACCTAATTTGATTGCTGCGGCTGAAAATGGAGAGAAGGTTATTAATGTAGAACTTTCTACACAAGAAACCTATAAAGATGTAATGCCGCTGAAGTTGCCGGGGGTTCATATTTCGGGTTTCGTATCAATCATGCGTGGTTGTAATAATTTCTGTTCTTATTGTATTGTGCCTTATACACGCGGACGCGAACGCAGTAGGGAAGTGAATAGTATTCTGAATGAAATTCGGGATATGCGTGATAAAGGTTTTAAAGAAGTAACCTTGCTGGGACAGAATGTCAACTCTTATTTATATGAACAGGACGGCGAACAAGTGAATTTCTCTTCTTTATTGGAGAAAGTAGCTCTCGAAGCTCCTAACATGCGTATTCGTTTTGTAACGTCTCATCCCAAAGATATGAGCGACGAAACATTGCATGTAATTGCTAAGTATCCGAATATATGTCAGTATATTCATTTGCCGGCTCAATCGGGTAGCTCTAAAATTCTGAGAGTGATGAATCGTAAATACACTCGTGAATGGTATTTGGATCGGATTGCAGCTATTCGCAGAATATTGCCTGAGTGTGCGATTTCAACCGATTTATTCTGTGGCTTCCATTCGGAAACAGAAGAAGATTTCCAGGAAACATTATCATTGATGCGTGAAGTGGGTTACGACAGTGCCTATCTGTTTAAATATTCAGAACGTCCGGGAACGTATGCTGCTAAGCATTTGGAAGATGATGTTCCGGAAGAAGTTAAAGTACGTCGTTTGCAGGAAATGATCGATTTGCAGAATAAATTATCAGAAGAAAGCAATCTGCGTGATATAGGAAAAGTATTTGAAGTCCTGATAGAGGGTTATTCTAAGCGTTCACGTGAGCAGTTATTTGGACGTTCCAGTCAGAATAAAGTGGTGATTTTCGATAAGAAGAATTTTCATGTAGGTCAATTCATTCGAGTTAAAATCCAAAGAGCATCTTCAGCAACTCTTTTTGGTGAGCCTGTTGAAGAATAATCACCGATCTTCACACCCTTCACAGGAAGAGGCTGATAATTAGGAGAATGAATAGGTGTGTGAAGGGTATAAAGAAAAATCGCCTATGGTATAGTAGGTATATAATAGAAGAACACCAACCAAGATAAACGAGAATCGAAAGTAAATCTAGTGAGGATCGAAATCGATTCCCGTTTATTTGATTTAGAAAGGTAGGCATAAAAGGGAAAAAAGCCGGCGTCTTTTGCTGAAAAGCCGGCGTGAAATGATAAAAACACGCCGGCTTTTTGAAAATTGATAATTGAGGATTGAAAATTGATAATTTGGGAAGGAGAAATAAAAAAGGGAGAGGAAAGTAAAAGA
>ENA-OVFO01000529-OVFO01000529.1-human-gut-metagenome-genome-assembly--contig:-NODE-529-length-19591-cov-5.560145_pt1 | contig 19591 bp, 15 predicted proteins | sample MGYA00237761_ERZ505401 | MGnify/ENA primary metagenome ERZ505401 (study PRJEB26158, sample SAMN06016330) | human gut metagenome | biome: human gut; feature: ankylosing spondylitis patient; material...
GAGGACGTTTAGACGCAAGAAGGACGCTGAAGAGCTTAGTTGCGGATTTGAGGTTTATGTGAAAAAAAATGATATTCTTCCAGTAGAAAATTCCACAGTGATTACAAACACAAATATTCCTGTGGTAGAAGAAAAAATAAAAGAAGAGCTTCCTGTAGTCATAAATAAGTTGGCATCCTATACTAAATATGCAGATATAGTGGAAGAAATTAAGAAAATGAAGGAGAATGGGCAGATTAAGGAATATGCCCGTTATGCTTCTTTGAATAATCCGGATGTGTGTTATCTGATAATCTATAACAGAGATGCTAAAATTGAAGCAATTCTTACACCCGGCAAAGAACGGCGTAACATTAAGACTAATAAGCCTGATGGAGTAAAGAACTATAGTGGATGTGGTGCAATTGGAATTGAATTATAAATTAATAAAAGAACAGACGATGAAAACAAAATTACGGTATATCATGCTGGCATTTGTATGCCTGTTGTCTTTAGGATATATAAAAGCAACTGTTACAGTGACATTGACTGTAGATGAGATGGTAGAACGTCCTGTAGCTTTGGATCGTGCAGCTTTTAATTTGGGAACTTTGCTTACAGAAATTAATCGGGCACAAGCTGCCGGCAGTATTCTGACTACCAAACACCTGGAAATGGATGATTTTTCTTTGAAATCGCTCTTGCGCTTGTGGGCAGTGACTCCTTTTTATTGCGATGATGAAGAAGTGGTAGAGCGTTGTTGGGTTTTTAAGGATGGTACAATGATGGTAAGCCATATTCCTTTGATTATTACTCCAGAAGGTGAGGACTTTGGTACCGGTACCTATCAGGAAACTGTGGTTGAGTTTAATTCACAAGGAAAGATTACTGATTTTCGTTTGGCATTGGATGCACATATGTCGGAAAGTATGGAACGTTGTGGCAGTGTAGTAGAGAAGGAAAAGCAGATGGTTATTATGCAATACATTGAGCGTTTCCGTACGGCATATAATCAGCGTGATATTGATTTTATCAATCAGATCTTTAGTGATGATGCTGTTATTATTACAGGAAAGGTGATTACCTTACGAAAAAGTAGTGATATGGGAGGATTAAGCCATAAGGTAGAATATTCTAAACAGTCAAAAGAGCAATATATCCGTAATCTGAGAAGGGCATTTATGCGTAATAAATGGATTAATGTGAAATTCAGTGAAATCGGTGAAAATGGAGAAGAAGGTGGTTGTGCAGGAATTACACGTTCTAAAATTAATCCATCTATGTATGGAGTACGTCTGAGACAGGAATGGACATCGAGTACGTATAGCGACCAGGGATATTTATTTCTGCTTTGGGAGTTTCCTGAAGACGGAGGAAATCCTGTTATCCATGTACGTACCTGGCAGCCAGAATGGGTAGGTGGAAAGAAGCAGAAACCCAATGATGATATATCTACTTTAGGTGGTTTTGATTTATAATCAAATATATGTTGGACTGAAACTGAAATCGTTATGAAGTATGTTTTTTGTGTGTTGTTCTTGATAGGTCTTTTATTTCCTCTTGCAGGACAGGCACAGTATATCTCTTGCGTGCGTGATGAAGGAGCAGACCGAATAGAAAATCTGAATGGGGACAAAGGATATTTGTTATTGGCTAAACGGAATGACTTGGTAGTAGTGGTAACAAACGCCAGAAAGTATGAGGTATATCCTAGTCCAGAAAGACCGGACGGATATTATGAATATCGTATCATAGTAGATGCAGATGAAACCTTTCAACCCAAAGTAGAGGTCAGCAAAAGAGGAAGTGTCTATAAAACCGATTTTTTGGAAACAGTAAAATCAGATTTTTTGATTGCTTTTCGTTTGGAAGAAGTGATGATACCTATTCGTATGGATGCACAGGAATCTGTACAGAATGTACATTTTAATGAAACAGAAGCTGCATTAGAGTTTACTTCTTCTATTAAAGGGCTGCAGGTACATTGTCATCCAGACCTGAAAGCCGTGATTACATCAAAAAAGCATGATAAAGATGTGAATATTACAATTATTACGGTCACATTTCCATTAGATGTGATTAGACGGGCAAAGGAGAGAGTAGAAGAGGCAAATAAGGCTTTTGTAGCACAGGATGTGAAAATCAATGAAGCAAAAGAACAACTGCCCGACGCAGAATGGGATACTTTGGATGTATTGGATTTGAGAAGAGCGCAGCGTGAATCGGAATTACAGGAATTGACTGCGGTAGATGTTTTTGCAGAAGGAACAAACCATCTTCCAATATCAGTGGCAGATTTGGGCCCTCGTGACAAGAAATGCTATGTAGTACTTCCTTTGGTTATAGAAAAGAACATTTTTGTGACCGAATGTAGTCAGTTTATGGATTTGGGAACTCAATTGTTTAATAACCGTAAATATAAAGAAGCACGTGATGCTTACGAAAGTGCATTTAAGGCAGAAGATGTAGTACCAAATATGCGTATGGCAATTCGTGAATCTATTGGTCAGTGTGACAGCTGTATGTTATATGATGATTTGGCAGCCAGAACATATAAGAAAATATTGGAGTTAAAAAAGGAGGGAACAGCTACTCAAGAAGAAGTTTCGAATTATGCATCTGCCTTGATCGACTTTTTCTCGAAGATAAATAACTATAATCCTTGTGATTATTATCGTCGTCAGATTGATAATCTGCAGAAACAGTTGAATCGTTTGCCTTTGAAGATAAAGTTCCGAGTAGTTGAGTGGAAAACATTGAATGAGGGAGATTATATACCTGGAGTTGAGTTTTGGGCTTATCATGGAGATGCTCCTATTTCTTCAAATATGTTTTCTACAGATAAAAAATTTCAAAAGGTTTTAGAGAAGAATGGAACTTCTTTTCAGCAGATTGGAGTTACAGATGAGAATGGGATTGTAGAATTGGAACTGGATAGAGAGAAACTTCCAAAAGGTTTTTTATTCCGTCCAGATAAAGAAAAGAATATAAAAATAAAGTATATGACGATGGAGGAGTTGATGAGACAGGCTCGTGGTACATTTATGGAGAAGCAATTTCGATTGAAGATGTTTGTTAAGTAAGAAAATATTACTGAAATATTTGTAGGCTATTGGAATAGATAGAATTTTAATTTATATAATTATGAAAAGAGGTTATTTAAGAATTGCAGTGATTACAGTGTTGATGTCTATGTTTGCAACCAATGTATCTGCACAATTTTGGAAGAAATTAGAGTCCGCTGTTTCAAAGGTAGAAGATGCATCTAAAAAAGTTGATGATGTAACAAGGCAAGTAGATGATGTAAGCAAACAGTTGTCTCCTGGAGATGAAGAAAATGGGGAACAGGCAAAAGACAGTATTTCTGCTGAGGATTTTTTGAAAAATGTACCTTACTATACAGTAAAAAAAGTGATAGAAACTGATGCGGAAGGAAATCCTGTCAAGAACGAAGATGGAACAATAAAGTATACATTTCAACTGATTGATAAAGACGGTAATGTAGGAGATCGTAATACTGCTAAAAAGCATTTGAATTCTGCTTTGAAGTCAGGAGCTATTATTTTAGCAAAAGTTGGAGGAGGTGCGGCCGCTGGAGCTTTAATAGGAAAAAAAGTGGGAAAATCGAAGAAAAATGCCTGGATTGGTGCTGGAATAGGTGCCGCTGTGGGTCTGATAGGATCGGCCGGTGATATTAAGAAAGTAAAAGAACAGGTTAAGTTATTGAAAGAGTGTAAAAGAACACTGAGCTTGTATGAAAAGACTTTTACAGAAGAAGGTACTCCTATTGATGCTACAGTTGATTTAACTAATGTTGATGGTTTTAATTTTATGGCATGCGAGGAAATATCCAAAACGTCTGAAGATATAAAGAAAGAATTGTTGGCTTCTAAACAAGCTGGTGATGCAATGGGAAATGAATCTTTAGAGGATGTAGAAATACCAGATGATTTATTGGGATAAGATGCAATAAAAGATTATTAACAGTTATTGGATGCGCTATCTAAAGAAAATATAGATAGAAGTTTTTATAGTGGCTGAAGTCGTAGATTTCAGCCACTATTTTATTTTCCGTTGTTTTACACCGGGAACTGTATATGCAATATCGTTCCTTTTCCGGGTTGGGATTCTATTTGGAAAGTACCTTGAAGCTGGTGGATACGCTCTTTTATGCTTCGGAGTCCTAATCCGGATTCCAGTTCATTTTCCTCTACCTGAGTGACGTTAAAGCCTATTCCATCGTCTTCGAAAATAATTTCAATTTGTCCGTCTTGCCGGCTGGTGGTAAGATATATGTGTTGTGCATGTGCATGCTTGATGGTATTGGAAACAGCTTCCTGTATGATGCGGTATACTTCCAGAATCTTTTCGGGAAGAAGAATGACACTCTTTACTTCCGGTGAAATATAGGAACTTATTTGAGGACTTCCCAATAAATTCAGTTTCTCGGTATATAGCAAAAGCATATCGTACAAGCTGATGTGCTCAAATTGAGGTGTAGACAACTGATGGGAAAGGTTACGTACATTTTCGCGTATTTGAGTAAGCTGTTCTGACAGTTGCTTCTGTTCGGATTGGTTTATCTGCATGTGAATAGAAAGAAGTTCATTGCAGATTCCGTCGTGCAACTCCTTGGATATACGGTTGTTGCTGTCTTCCAATCCCTTGAGGTATTGTTCTGTCATTTTTTTACTCATTTCACTGGCCAAAAGGCGGCTTTGGCTCTCCTTCTCCCTTATTTTGAATTCGAGTTCCGTCTGCTTCAGGCGGAAGGCAATTCTGCGCTTGCGCATATGAATAATCAGGAGGGCAGACATCAGTATGAAAATAGCCAGAATAATGATAATGGTATAAATACGGGCCTGATAAGTAGCCTTTTCGATGGCTCTCTTTTCATTCAGCTGACTTATTTCCAGGTCTTTCTCCTGCATTTTCAGTTCCGCTTCGAAACTTGCCAGACGTTTGTGATATTTCCCTTTCTGCAAGTCCAGTTCTTTTTCATAAGCTTCGTGTGCAAGTTGGGCCGACAAGAGCGGATTGTTTTTCTTGGCCTCTATTTCGGATAGCAATAGCAACGATTTGGGCAGCATGATGTTAAGTGAATCATTCTGCCGGTAGAAATTGATTGCTTCAGTGGTGTAGGTATAAGCTTGTTCCGGTGAGTTGCTGTCGTGCAGAAGCGCATAGCCGTACAGATAATTGAAGTTGGCTTGATAATGGGGATTTCTTGACTGTTCCCGATAGGATAATGCTTTCCGATAATATTGCAGCCCTTCTTTCGGCGATCCCAAATCACGGAATATACGTCCGCATTGCGTATAGAGATAAAATTTCAATCCCCCCGGAGTCTGTTCGTTGATGCTTTGTTCTGCCAGCAAGAAGGTATCACGTGCATTTTCCAGATGATGAGCATTGGTAAGCAGAATGCCGTGATTGCAAAGCAAGACAATCCGGTTGATACGCGATTCCATGGAAAGGCTGTCTAAAACGGGGTAATCAAATTGTTTACGTGAAATCTGCACTGCTTTTTCGGTTTCCTCTATCTCGTTGTACAGAATGGAAATATTGGAGATGATGATAGAAGCCAACCGGTAATCTTTTCTGATTTCGGCTATTTTAAGAGATTGCTGATAGGAATTGATGGCCTTGTCGAGCATGAATAAACGCCGGTAGATGGCTCCTTCCAGATTGTAGGCCTCGGAAAGTATATCAGACATGTTGAGGATAGAAGCCTGTTCGATGGCCTTTTTTACTATTTCTACGGCTTCTTGATTGTTATTTCCCTGCCATAATCCGTAAGCCATTTCGTAAGTGATTTTACACTCCAGCTTCTTTATTTTTTTAAGCTCCTCACGATTGGTGGTCTGGTCTTTCAACTGTTGCAGTTCTTTACTGGCCTGTACAGTGATGGGGTAAGACTGCTCGGATTTTCCTTGGCCGTTCAGACAAATAACGTAAGTGAGCTTCAGCTCAAGGCTCTGCAACGACGGATGCGACCAGTCATTTTGTTGGATAGCAAGAGAATAAACCGAGTCTACTTTGTCGTAAGCTCCCTCTTCGTCGAAAGCCTCAATTTGTTTGATAAAGTCTTGTGAAGTTGCCTGTGTGATACCTGTGCAAAAAAGCAGGATCAGTAATAAAATGTTTTTCATACTGTAATCCATCCTTTAATAAAAGCCATTCGCATGAGATGGGAAACATTGATGGCTCCGCTTTTCAATAATATGTTTTTACGCATCGTGTCGATGGTGTTTTTACTCAAATTCAATTCCTGTGCAATTTCATCGGAAGTCAGTCCGCGAGAGAGCATGTTGATGATTTCGTTTTCACGCGGGCTGGGGGTATAGCTGACCGAGTCGGCCGCAGAATGGTCTCCCAAAATGGAAAGTACCACATTGAGGGCAGAAGACGAATAGAACTTCTTTTGCTCCTCCAGTATCGAGGAGACTGCTTTGCTCATTTCCTCCGTCTTGTCGCTTTTGATGACGATACCCGATACTTCTCCTTTTATAAGAAGCTTGATAATCCAAAACTCCGTATGCATGGTATATACAATGACCGGAATGTGTATCTCTTTTTTTCTGAGGTAGGCCAATACATCCAACGCTGTCTTGTCGTGGAGCTCATAGTCCAGAATCAGAAGATCGGGGATGGTGTGAGTAATGTATTGGTAAAGTTCCGAATAATGATGCCCGGTGGTGATGCAATATTTCTTTTCTGTTGCAAGCAACTGTGCCAGTCCTTCGGCTACTACCGGATGATCGTCGAGTATATATAATGTAGGCTGTGTCATGAGCTTGTTTTTTTCTTATTTTTACAAAGATGGGTAATTTTGTCAATTTATACAAATTAATGCATATAAACAATTGTAGTCTTTGAAGAAACTGAAATAAAGATTTGAACTTGAAGTGCACCCAAAAAGATTTTGGAAAAAACTCTTGAATTCTTGTATCAAATAATTAGGATATGTAAAACGAATCTTTTATTTTTGTTCAGCTATAAAAAATGAATACATATTAACTTAAAACATAAAATCATGGAAAATGAAGAATTGATTAAACAGTGTGCGGAAAAAGCACAGAAATGGCTGACACCTGCTTACGATGCCGAAACACAGGCTGAGGTAAAGCGCATGCTGGAAAATCCGGACAAAACAGATTTGATTGAAGCTTTTTATAAAGATTTGGAATTTGGTACTGGTGGTTTGCGTGGTATCATGGGTGTAGGTTCAAACCGTATGAACATCTATACTGTAGGTGCTGCCACTCAGGGCTTGTCTAACTATCTGAACAAATGTTTTGAAGGAAAGAAAGATATTTCTGTAGTAGTAGGTCACGACTGCCGTAACAACAGCCGTCTGTTTGCCGAAATCTCTGCAAATATCTTCTCTGCCAATGGTATTAAAGTATATTTGTTCGAAGATATGCGTCCTACTCCGGAAATGTCGTTCGCTATCCGTCACCTAGGATGCCAGAGCGGTATTATCCTGACTGCTTCTCACAACCCGAAAGAATACAACGGATACAAAGCATACTGGGACGATGGTGCACAGGTATTGGCTCCACACGATAAAGGTATCATCGAAGAAGTAAACAAGATTTCTTCGGCTTCTGAAATTAAGTTTGAAGGAAACAAGGAACTGATTCAGGTAATCGGTAAGGAAATTGATGACGAATACTTGCGTCAGGTACATACTATCTCTATCGATCCGGAAGTAATCAAACGCCAGAAAGATCTGAAGATTGTGTACACTCCGATCCACGGTACAGGTATGATGCTGATTCCGCAGTCTTTGAAATTGTGGGGATTCGAAAATGTACACTGCGTACCCGAACAGATGGTGAAGAGCGGCGATTTCCCGACAGTAGTTTCTCCGAACCCGGAAAATGCAGAAGCGTTGTCAATGGCTATCGACCTGGCTAAAAAACTGGATGCAGATATCGTAATGGCTTCAGACCCGGATGCAGACCGTGTAGGTATGGCTTGCAAGGACAGCAAGGGAGAATGGGTATTGGTAAACGGTAACCAGACTTGCTTGATTTTCTTGTATTACATTATCAAGAACCGCATTGCAATGGGTAAGATGAAAGGCAACGAATTTGTTGTGAAGACCATTGTAACTACAGAATTGATCAAGGCAGTAGCCGACAAGAATAATATTGAAATGATGGACTGCTACACAGGTTTCAAATGGATTGCACGCGAAATCCGTCTGAACGAAGGTGTAAAACAGTACATCGGTGGTGGAGAAGAAAGCTACGGCTTCCTGGCAGAAGACTTCGTGCGTGATAAAGACGCTGTTTCTGCTTGTTCATTGCTGGCAGAAATCTGCGCATGGGCAAAAGACCAGGGCAAGACATTGTATGATATCTTGATGGAAATCTATGTAGAATACGGATTCTCTAAAGAAGTAACTGTCAATGTAGTAAAACCTGGTAAGAGCGGTGCAGACGAAATCAAGGCCATGATGGATAACTTCCGTGCTTGTCCGCCGAAAGAATTGGGTGGCTCGAAAGTGGTTTTGGTAAAAGACTACAAGTCATTGAAGGCTACTGATGCAGAAGGCAATGTAACCGACTTGCAGATGCCGGAAACATCAAATGTACTTCAGTTCTTTACAGAAGACGGTACAAAAGTTTCTGTACGTCCGTCGGGTACAGAACCGAAGATTAAGTTCTATATGGAAATTAAGGGTGAAATGCAGTGCCCGAAATGCTATGCCGGAGCTGATGCTGATGCTACAGAAAAAGTAGAAGCAGTGAAGAAATCATTAGGCATTTGATAAAAAGACTATGTAGATTTTTTTTCATAGTAAAAATTTAAGGTTAGGAAAGCTGTGCCACGTGAGTGGCGCAGTTTTTTTTGTGTATAATGTTCTGTTCTTGTTCCCTGCCATAGGAAAATGAATATGATACAGGTCGTGTACAATAATCAGCGGTGTCGGCTGTGTATTCGGCGCAGTCGGCCGTAAAGACGACGGTGTCGTTTTTATATCCGACGACGTCGGACGAAGTATTTCCTTGTCAGAAGAAAGCGTGTATACAGATTTAAGGTTGGATGAACCAGAATACCGTTTCCGAAATGTCTGCAATAATTTGTGCGTTTGTCTGATCTGTTTCAGAAGAGTTGCAGACAAATACGGCCAATGTGTAGTAAGTACCGTCAGGCAGCAATATGAATCCTACATCGTTGCATCCAATCATTTCTCCTTTTTCATTCCGGTCTCCGGTTCCTGTTTTATGCCCTGTGCGTATCGATGTACCGGAAAAAGGCTTTGGAATACGGTCTTTCCCCGTTTCGCAAGTCAGCATGGTCTCCTTGATGAAATCCTGATTGGTTAAAGTAAAAAGCTGGCATTCTATAAGCTTATTGGCCAGACAAGCCGCAGCAAGAGGAGAAGTCCAGTTTTGGTAACAAAGGTTCAAGTCGCGGTGCATATCCTCTTCGGTTGCACAAATCCGGAAGTCATTAATCCCCAATGAACGGATATACCGGTCGGTTGCTTCAGTTCCTCCTGTATATTCGAACAGAATATCACAAGCATTGTTGTCACTCAGTTGTAGTGTATAAGTCAGCAGTTCCCTGATTGGGAGGCTGATATTGCCTTGCGGATACTTGTTGCGCAAGGGACTGTAGGTATTGGGATGCAATTGCTCTTTACGGATATAGACCGGTGTGTCGAGCGAAAGCCCCTGCTTCTCAATATAGTTGATTACGGCCAATGCCTGATGCAGTTTGAATACACTCATCATGGGGTATTGTACATCGTTGTTTACGGTCAGAGTATCCTGTCCGTTGGTGATAACAGCCACTCCGACCTGTGCCTTTTTACTTTCGATAAGTTGGCGGATTTGCTGTTGCAGTCTGTTCTGTTGTGCCTGTAAGCCGGAAAGACACAAGATTGTGCTGAATAAAAGGAAGAATATGCGCATTATTTATTTTTTTATATATTTGTTTTGGCAAAGGTATATTTATTTACTCTAATAAAGTGCTGTTTCACTTTCATATAGAGTGGATTGGATAAAATTTTTTTGAATAAAGTTTTCCAAAGTATAGATTTTTTGTCGTTTTTATATTGAAAATACTTGAATTTTATGTTGCCGGTAGGTTCGTATTTTCAAAAATTTTATCTTTGTATAACATAATAGACATATTTATGGAAGAATATATTTTAACCGTTTCGATGACTGCTGAATCCCTTTATCGGGTATTTGAAGATGCTGTACGTATGACTTGTGCCGGATATTATACGCCGGATCAAATTGATGCATGGGTAGAGAGAGCCGATTTACAACACTGGGAATCTCTTTTGGAATCCGGCTTGCATTTTATAGCAGCCAGACATATTTTGTCGGACGAAATCGTAGGCTTCATTTCGGTAGATTCTAATGGTTATCTGCATGACTTGTTTGTTGACCCTTTACACCAGTGTAGAGGAGTGGGAAGCCTTTTGCTGTATACAGCCGAAAAATTTGTCGTAGAATGTAAGTCTATTATGTTGGATGCCGAAGTAAGTCTTCCGGCTCGCCGGTTTTTTGAGAAACGGGGATTCCATGTACTGTGTACTCAAGAGGTAGATGTATTGGGAATAAGACTTGATAATTTTGTGATGCAAAAGTCCTTGGTCCTTCAGGGAAATGCTGAAAACTATGACGAATTGTTGAGGCTTTGGGAAGTTGCCGTACGGCATACTCACCGTTTTTTGAATGAAGGTGATATTCTGTTCTATAAGTCAGAGATAATGAATCATTATTTCCCGATTCTTTCTTTATACATTATATATAATAGATTGGGCAATGCCATTGCTTTTATGGGACTGTCTGATGAAAAGATTGAAATGCTTTTTGTACACCCCGACGAACTCCACAAAGGATATGGCAGCATTTTGATTGATTATGCGGTACGCGAGAAAAATATATATCGTGTAGATGTAAACGAACAAAACCGGGAAGCTTTGGCTTTTTATTTGCATAAAGGATTCCGGATTGTGGGACGGGGCGAGGAAGATGATTTCGGTAAACCTTATCCTGTTTTATATTTAAGCGCGGAAAGATAACAGAAATGTTATATGATGTGTAACGGGAGTAAATTTTCTATAGTTGTTTTAGAATGGATAATTTTCAAGGAATAGTATTAGGCAAGCAGAAAGACATGGAAAAGGAATTTCAGTCTTTTTTTATTCGTAACTTTCCGAAAGTGAAGAATTTTGCTAAAATGCTGTTGAAGTCTGAAGAGGATGCAGAAGATGTATCCCAAGATATCTTTCTGAAACTGTGGATGCAGCCGGAAATATGGCAGGGGAAAGAGGAGGCAGACAGCTATATTTATTCCATGACGAAGAATCTGATTCTGGACCGTTTTAAACATATCAGTGTGGAGCGGGAATATCTGAATATAGTAGTCCCCGATACCTTGCTTTCCGAACTGATGGGGGAGGATTATGTCCTTGAACAAATGTATTATAAGGACATCCAGTTGCTGGTACGCCTTACTTTGGAGCATTTGCCGGAGAAGCGGGTGCAGATTTTCAAGATGAGCCGTTTTATGCATTTGTCGAATAAGGAAATAGCGGAACGCCTTGGTTTATCGGTCCGTACGGTGGAACATCAAATCTATTTAGTTCTTGCAGAATTGAAAAAAGCAATTTTTTTATATTTTTTCTTGAGTTTATTTAAGTAGTTGGTCTCGGTTATTCGTCTTATAAGTGAAAAGCACTTAAAATAACTGTTTAAATGAAAAATTGTATAAGACGAATTGTAGAGACCTTTGTCCGGAATGACTATTCGGAACAGACCAAGAAAGAGGTTTGGAAGTGGTTTGCGGACGAAGAGCATGCAGAGGAAAAAGAGCAGGCTTTACATATGTTATGGGAAAAAGCCGGCATGGAGAGTGCTCCTGCAAACATGAACGATTCGCTGAAAAAGATGAAGCAAAATATAGGGTTTCAAACGGAGACTCGCCGTAAGAAGCTCCTTCCTTCCTGGATTTGGCAGGCTGCTGCAGTTTTCTTTTTTGCCGTATCAACCGTGTCTATCACCTTGATGATTTATTTTAGTCGGATAGAAGATGTAGATCTGATAGAAAACTACACTCCGGTAGCTGATTTGCGTCAGGTGACCTTGCCCGATGGCACTGAGGTTATTCTGAACTCAAAGACTACCTTGCTGTATCCGGCTCAGTTTAAAGGAGACACAAGAAGTGTGTATTTGATAGGGGAGGCAGACTTCAAAGTAAAACCGGACAAAGAACATCCGTTTATTGTCAAGTCGAACGGTTTTCAGGTTACAGCATTGGGAACAGAGTTTAATGTAGAGGCATATGCCGATGATGATTGCCTGACTGCTACCTTGCTGTCGGGAAGTGTACAGGTCGATTTTAATAATTTGCAGTCGCAGGTTATTCTGAAACCCCATGAACAACTTGTTTTCAACTGTAGCACCAAAGAACATCAGGTACATTGTCCGGATATGGAAGACGTAACTGCATGGCAAAGGGGAGAATTGATTTTTAGTGAAATGTCATTGGAAGACATTATCACCCGTCTGGAACACAAATACCCATATACCTTTGTATATAGTCTTCACAGCTTGAAGAAAGACCGGTATACATTCCGTTTCCCGGCCAAGACAACTTTACCTCAGGTAATGGATATTATTACACGGGTTGTGGGAGATATGGAATATCAGATAAAGGAGAACAAGTGTTATTTGATACAAAAAAAGAGATGACTTAAATATTAACCTTTAAAAACAAGAAAAACACGCCTATGATAAAAAGTATCCAGGAAGAGGCCAGATCTTCCTGGATGTGAAACCTACATTTTTGCAGCTTAGCATTTTGTTATTTCTATGCTATGAATAATTAACCTAGTAATAATCATTAACTAATACTAAAAAAATTCTTTCAAAAATACAAAATATAACGAATAAGCAGGCAAAAAATAAGGTTCTTTCATTATTTTTATGTTTGCTTCTTACTCCGGGTGCTACTTTTGCACAGCAGGACAAAAAAATTACTATTCAGAAGCAGAATATTTCTGTAATAGAAGCCTTGAAACAAGTAGGAAAACAGACTGGAATGTCTGTAGGTTACAACAATTCTCAGTTGAAGGGAAAAGAGAAAACCAATTTGAGTTTGCAGAATGTAGCCCTGGAACAGGCACTGGAAACTATTCTGAAAGGAACAAACTATACTTATCAGATTAACGGTCAGTATATCTTGATTGTAGAAAACTCTCAAAATGTGGGTGAAACTCAGAAAATAAAAGGTACTGTTGTGGATGCCAATGGTGATCCTCTTATTGGTGTTGCTATTCAGGTAAAGGGAACTACTACCGGAACCATTACAGGTATTGATGGTGATTTTGCATTGGATGCACGCAAAGGTGATGTACTTGTAGTTTCTTACATCGGTTATGCTACTCAGAATATTACTGTGGACAAACCTTCTTTGGCTATCCGCATGAAAGAAGATACAGAGGTGCTGGATGAAGTCGTTGTAACAGCATTGGGTATTAAGAAAGAAGCAAAATCTTTGTCTTACAATGTACAACAAGTTAGTAATAAAGAACTGACTCGTATTGCTGATGCAAATATTGTTAATAACCTGAATGGTAAAGTGGCAGGTGTAACTATTAATGCATCTTCATCAGGTGTGGGTGGTTCTTCACGTGTGGTAATGCGTGGTCTTAAATCCCTTAATGGAAACAATAATGCTCTTTATGTTGTAGATGGTATTCCAATGGTTGACATAAAAGGTTCACAACCTCAAGGGGTATATGAAGGAGCTGGTCAGTCTGGTGATCCTATTTCTGGTATTAATCCGGAAGATATTGAAAGTATTTCAGTGCTAAGTGGTTCTTCTGCTGCAGCATTGTACGGTAGTGCAGCAGCAAATGGTGTAGTAATGATTACTACAAAAAAAGGTAAAGAGGGACGTACTACAATTTCTATTTCTAATAATACTACGTTTTCATCACCTTTGACAATGCCTGAGTTTCAAAATACTTATGGGCCTTCAGAAGCAGGAAGCTTTTATAGTTGGGGTGATAAGCTGAAAACTCCCAGTGATTATGATCCAGCAGATTTCTTTCAGACTGGTGTGAATGTAACAAATTCTGCTAGTATTTCTACTGGTACAGATAAAAATCAGACTTATATCTCTGTCGGTACTACTAATGCAAAAGGATTGATTCATAACAATAACTATGAACGTTATAATGCAACAGTCCGTAATGTGACAAAGTTCCTTGACAATAAGTTGTCTTTAGATGTCAGCTTTATGGTCAATTCAATTAAAGAAAGCAATATGACGGCACAAGGATTGTATTTTAATCCTATTGTTTCTACTTATTTATTCCCTGCTGGCGATGATTTCTCAAAGGTTCAAGCTTACCAACGATATAATCCAGAACGTAACTTGTTAGATCAGTATTGGCCATATTCTACTAGTTTGTCCCTCCAAAATCCTTATTGGGTTACTGAACATATTGATATTCCCAATCATAAGAATCGTTATATGGCCACAGCATCAGCTAAATATGATTTTACAGATTGGATTAATTTGACAGGACGTGTGAAGATGGATCGCAGCAACGAACAACATGAACGTAAATATGATGCAGGAACAAATACTTTGTTTGCTTCCAAATATGGCTATTATTCGAAGACTGCTGTAGATGCTCAACAAGTATATGGAGAATTGTTGCTTAATATAAATAAGTATATTAAAGATTTTAATATTACTGCGAATGTAGGTGCGAACTTTGAAGATAATTCTTATAAGTCCGATTATTTTGGAGATAAATTGAAGTCTGTAGCTAATCTGTTTACATGGGCTAACGTAATGACAAATGAGAAAAATAGTACACCTAAACAAGATGGATGGAATGTGAAAAAGCGTGCTGTTTTTGGTAGTGCACAGATTGGTTATAAATCAATGGTATACTTGGATGGTTCTTTTAGAAATGACTGGTCAAGTACATTTAAGGGAACATCAACGTCTTCTTTCCCTTATGGTTCTATAGGTCTTTCTGCTATTGTAACTGATATTTTTCATATTAGTACAGATGTAATGCCCTATATGAAATTACATGTTTCTTATTCAGAAGTGGGAAATGCTCCAGAACCATATATTGCTATTCCTACTTACGAATTGGCAGATGGTGTACCTGTAACCCAAACACGTCGTCCAAATTCGAATTTGAAGCCGGAACGTACTAAATCGTGGGAAGTCGGTGTGAATTTTGCTTTCTGGAAAAATAAGTTGAAATTGGATGCAACTTTTTATAATTCTCGTACATATAATCAGTTCTTTACTCGTTCTTTGTCTAGTGCTACTGGATATACTTCTGAAATAGTGAATGGTGGACGGGTAGATAATCGTGGTATTGAATTGGCTTTACGTTTTGATGATAATTGGGGTGACTTTAGCTGGAGTTCTTATTTGACCTATTCTTTGAATCAAAATAAGATAAAGGAACTTCTCCGCAATTATGAGGATCCGTTTACACATGAATTGGTTAATTTGGATAATATTGATGTGGGAGGCTCTACTAGTATGTATAGAATGAAACTGACAGAGGGAGGCTCTATTGGAGATATTTATGTAAATACGCTTCGTACTGATGAACATGGAGCTATTTATGTAGATCCTTTGACTCAGACAGTTGTTACTCAGCCGGATGTGTATGTGAAGGCTGGAAATGCAGCTCCTAAATATAATATGAGTTGGGGTAATACTCTTTCTTGGAAAGGTATTTCCTTGAGTGCTTTGTTTACTGCACGTGTCGGGGGTATATGTGTATCACAGACACAAGCAACAATGGATGCTTTTGGAGTAAGTAAGGTCTCTGCTGATGCTAGAGATAATGGTGGGGCTTTAGTTAATGGTTATCGTATTGATGCTAAAGATTATTATAGTAAGATTGGAGGTTCGGGCACACAGGGAGGTGTAGGTTCTATGTATACTTATAGTGCCACTAATGTGCGTCTTTCAGAATTGACTTTAGGATATGATATTCCGATTAATCATTGGGTTAACTGGATAAAAGGATTGAATGTATCTTTTGTTGGAAAAAATCTTTTCTTCTTATATAAGAAAGCACCTTTTGATCCTGAAATGACGGCCAATACAGGAACTTATTTCCAAGGTATTGATATGTTTATGATGCCTAGTCAGCGTAATTTAGGCTTCTCTGTAAAAATGAATTTTTAATCATTCTATAATAAATTGAATACTATGAATCCGAAAAAATGTGTATTATATAGGAAACGTTTTCAGTTGTTGGCGTTTTTGCTGGCAATGATAACTCCGTCATGTATTGATTTTGATGATAATATTAATCCAAATGAGGCAACTGAGGATATGATGGAAGTGGATAATCTGAAGACTGGAGCTTTCTTTTCACAGATGCTGAAAAATGTGGTAATTATTAATGATGGAAAGCATTTGGATTCAGATTATCAGGTAGGTCAGAATCTATCTCATGATCTTTATGCTGGTTATTGTGCTGCTACTCTTGGATCTTGTGACCATAATGGACAGTATAATATTCGTGAAGAGTGGACAAATGTAACGTTTAATTTTGCTTATACAGGTATTATGTCACCTTGGTTGAGTTTGCATAAATTAGCTCAGGAACAGAATTTACCTGAAGTGGATGCATTGGCAACTGTTGTTAAAGTTGCAGGTATGCATCGTATAGCTGATACATTTGGTCCTATTCCTTATGTAAATTTTGGCTCTTCTAATCTTTATGATTCGTTGGACAAAATTTATGAACAGTTTTTTAAAGAATTAGATCAGTCTATTGAAGTTCTAGGAAATTATGTCAGTGGAAATAGTGATGCTAAACTAATGAGTGATTATGATTATGTATATGCTGGTGATGTATCTAAATGGGTGAAATTTGCTAATACACTTCGCTTACGTTTGGCTGTTCGTATCAGTTATGCAAACAAAGAGTTGGCTCAGCAAGAGGCAGAAAAATCTATTAAAATATTTATGGCTTGATTGAGACAGCTGCAGATCGTGCGCAATTACAGCATAGTTTGTTGGAATATCATCATCCAATACAGGAAATTGCCTATAACTTTAATGCAGGTGATACCAGACCTTGTGCTAGTATTGTGCAGTATATGGTAGATTTGAATGACCCTCGTATTTCTTATTATTTTACTCCAGCTGCCGATGATGGCGAATACCATGGTGTACGTGTCGGTATTGATACTGAAAATGTAAGTGGGTATCAGGGAGGAAAAATTTCTAATTTTAATATGAACAGAACTTCTACTCCTGTGGTTTGGATGACTGCGGCTGAATCTTTCTTTTTGCGTGCGGAAGGTGCATTACGCGGATGGAATATGGGAGGAGATGCTAAAACATTTTATGAAAAAGGGGTTAAAGCCTCTTTTGAAGAAGTAGGAGCTCCAGATGTAGAAGCCTATTTGTCTGATACCGAAAGCACACCAAAACAATTTACTGATAATGTGGGTAGTGATGGTTATCAATTTACTTCAAAAGTAACTCCAGCATGGGATGAAAATGCTGATTTTGAAAGTAAACTTGAACACATTATCACTCAGAAATGGATTGCTATTTATCCTGATGGACCGGAAGGGTGGAGTGAATATCGTCGTACTGGTTATCCTGAGTTGATACCTGTTGTAAAGAATAGGAATAGTGGAGTTATTGATACAGAATTACAGATTCGTCGCTTGCCTTATACAAAAGATGAAAAACTGAATAATGCGGAAGGTGTAAATAGTGGTATTTCTGCATTGGGTGGATCTGATACTGGTGGTACTAAATTATGGTGGGACCAGAGAGAACGTTAAAAAGAAAATCATAAGGATATTTAAAATGATAATAAGTATGAAAGTAGCAATGAAAATTCGGGCAGCAATATTATTTTGTGCGGTAGCATTTTCTGCTTGTGATACAGATATCGAACCGGAAGTAGTACAAGGTTTGTATGAATATGATGAACAATATTATGAGAATTTAAGAGCTTATAAGAAAAGTGACCATACTCTTTTCTTTTGTTGGTATCCAGGATGGACACGAACAGAAGGAGGAGGGGATATACCTAATCCTGCTTCTTGGGGTGAACGTATAATTGGTCTTCCAGACAGTGTAGATATTGTTGATCTTTGGATGGGAATTCCTAGTCCAGATCCTAATGATACAGAACATGCTTATGCTCCTTTGGCATGGGAGGATATGCAGTTTTGTCGTAGGGTGAAAGGAACTCGTTTTGTTTCCCATATTGATGCTTGTTGGATTTCTAAATTTACTTATCAAGGTAAAGAATGGGATTTAACTACAGATGGAGATGAGGCTATTGAGGCTTTTGCAGACAAACATGTGGCAGATGTTTATAAGTATCAGATTGATGGAGTCGATTTAGACCATGAACCTAATGCTTGGTGGAGGGCTAATTTTTCAAAAGTAATGCACGCTTTTGCAAAACGTATTGGTCCTAAGAGTCCACATCCAGAAATTCTTCTGATGCATAATGGATATTCTTGTTTTACAGACAGAACTGTAGGGGAATTGGTTGATTACTTTATTTCTCAAGCTTATAATTGTTATGGAGCTAGTGATTTGCAAAGACGTTATGATGGCGATCAGGATTATGTTCCGACTTCTAAATTTATAGTTACTGAAAATTTAGGTGATAATCATGAAAATGCTGGAGTTCCTTTTACAGAAGCTGATGGAAATACTATTACTTCGGATTTTTGGTGTGAGCCTGTAGGTAAGGGAAGCCGTATGTATTCGTTGGAAGGTATGGCACGTTGGAATCCTACTCAAGGCAAAAAGGCTGGATTTGGTGGATTCTATGTAAATCGTGATTACTATTCCAAGACTGGTATTCCTTACTATAATTTACGTAGAACTATATTAATAGCTAATCCTCCGGTACATAAATAAAATTGAAAAGTAAATTCTAATTGTTTATTTGATTATAAAAATATGATTTATTATGAAAAAAATTAGAAGTACAGTAATAGCATTAGCCATGGGAGTTTTGGCAGGATGTACTGAAGCGGATAAATTTGATTATGATAAAAATGTGATATTTGTTTCAGGTGCTGAAGTAACTCCTGTTACAAAATTTGTGCTTGAAGATACACCTTCTTCATTTGTTGTAACTGCATCTACTGCGATGGTAGTAGATAAAGATATTAAAGTGAAATTCGCTATAGATAATTCATTGGTTGAGGCATATAATGAAAAAAATAGTACAAGTTTTTCTGCAGTGCCGGATGATGCCATTGTTTTTGAAAATGGAGATGCTGTTGTAGTGGCTGGTAAGTCTTTTAGTACTCCTGCTACGGTAAAGGTCGTTTCTACTGAAAATTTTGTTGAAGGTCGTAATTATCTTATTCCGGTAACAATACAAACAGTAGATGGTCTTGAGGTATTAGAGCCTTCACGTACTCTTTATCTTCAGATATCTCGTGTTATACATTTTGCATCATTGAATATCAGTAATCCTAATATGTATAGTAATTTCAAGTTCCCTGAGGATAAACAAATAGAGCTTTCTAATTACAATAGTTCGTTAAAAATTCTCCACGCCTAAGCGGCTCTGGCAGTAAATAAA
>ENA-OVFO01000551-OVFO01000551.1-human-gut-metagenome-genome-assembly--contig:-NODE-551-length-19121-cov-2.998689_pt1 | contig 19121 bp, 19 predicted proteins | sample MGYA00237761_ERZ505401 | MGnify/ENA primary metagenome ERZ505401 (study PRJEB26158, sample SAMN06016330) | human gut metagenome | biome: human gut; feature: ankylosing spondylitis patient; material...
GGTGATGAGGTATGCACGCATGAAAAAAGGCGGATATGCATCATGCGCATCCGCCTTTTGAGCTTGGACTGGGTCTTCCCGCAGTCGCCGAATCAGCGCCCGGTAACCTCGGAACCGACGACCTTTTCGCTCAGGGCGCGCGGGCCGCGGGTCACGGCTACGGCACCGGAGCGCACCAGCTCAATCACACCGTAATGCTCCAAAAGCCCCAGCAGGGCGTCGATCTTGCCTTCGGCACCGGTGGCCTCAATGGTCAGCGATTCCGGATTCACGTCCACCACGCGCACGCGGAACAGACGCACGATCTCCAGCACGTCGGAACGGTTGGACTCGTCGGCGGCCACCTTGATGAGCACCAACTCGCGCTCCACGGTGGTTTCCGGATCGAGGTCCACGATCTTCAGCACATGCAGCAGCTTGTTGAGCTGTTTGATGATCTGCTCGAGCGGCACTTCCTCCACGTCGGCCGTGACGGTGACGCGGGAAATGTCCGGACGTTCGGTGGGGGAGACGGACAGCGAGTTGATGTTGAACGCACGGCGGGCGAACAGGCCGGCGATACGCGCCAGCACGCCCGGACGGTTCTCGACGAGCACGGACAGCGTATGACGCTTGGAACCCGGCTGGGATGCAGGATAATTTGCCATGATCGAAAGTCCTTCCTTACGCTCTACTCGTTCACTCGTTCTCGCCGGCGCGCTGCAGAGGCTTGACACCGGGCATGTAGGTGACGTTGTCGTTGGAGTCGCCGGCTGCGACCATCGGCCACACCATGGCGTCCTTCCACACGCGGAAGTCGATCAGCACCGGACGGTCGTTGATCTCGTTGGCCTTCTTGATGCATTCGATGGCCTCGTCCTTGGTGAACGCGCGCATGCCCACGCAGCCGTACGCTTCGGCGAGCTTCACGAAGTCCGGCACGTCCACGATGTCAGACATGTTCTCGCCGTCCAGCAGGTTCGTGGCGGAGTAGTGATGATTGTAGAACAGGGTCTGCCACTGGCGGACCATGCCGTACACGGAGTTGTTGAGCAGGGCGATCTTCACCGGCGCGTGGTCGAGGAACGCGGCCGCCAGCTCTTCGGAAGTCATCTGGAAGGAGCCGTCGCCGTCGATCAGCCACACCGGCTTCTTGTCGTCGAATTCGCGGGCGGATCCGACGCGTGCGCCGATGGCCGCCGGCAGGCCGAAGCCCATCGTGCCCAGGCCGCCGGAGGACAGCCAGGAGTGGGGCTTGTTGAATTCGATGATCTGGGTGGCCCACATCTGATGCTGGCCCACGCCGGAAACCCAGATGGTGTCCGGATCGGCCATGTCGGACAGCTGCTTGACGACCCACTGCGGGGCGAGGCTGCCGTCGGTCGGTTCGTCCCATGTAATCGGATAATCCTCGACCCACTTGTTGATGACGTCCCACCAGTGGCTGGTGTCGGGCTTGCCGTGCACCGCCTGCTCGCGCTTGATCTCCGGGATGAGGTCCTTGAGCACAGTGGCCACATCGCCGACGATCGGCACGTCCGGCTGACGGTTCTTGCCGATTTCCGCCGGATCGATGTCGATATGGATCACGCGTGCGCCCGGAGCGAACGCGTCGAGCTTGCCGGTGACGCGGTCGTCGAAACGTGCGCCGATTGCGACCAGCAGATCGCAACGCTGCACGGCGCCGGTCGCCGCGATCGTGCCATGCATGCCGAGCATGCCGAGCACCTTCGGATTGGAATCCGGCACGATGCCGCGCGCCGGAAGGGTGGTGACGATCGGAGCGCCGGTCACATCGGCCAGCTCCTTGACCAGCTCGCCCGCGTCGGAGCGCACCGCGCCGCCGCCGACGTACAGCACCGGACGGTACGACTGCTCGAACAGCTTCGCCGCGTCGGACAGCACACGACCGTGCGCCTTGGTGGTCGGATTGTATCCCGGCAGGATCATGCGCTGCGGCCAGGAATAGTACATCTCGCCGGTCTGCGCGGTCTTGGTGACGTCCACCACCACCGGTCCCGGACGGCCGGAGCGTGCGATGTAGTGCGCCTCGGTCAGCACGCGCGGAATGTCCTGCGCGCGGGTGACGAGGTACGAATGCTTGACCACCGGATAGGTGGCGCCGACGATATCGGCTTCCTGGAAGGCGTCCGTGCCGATGGCGTTCACGCCGACCTGGCCGGTGATGACGACCATAGGAATGGAATCCATGTTCGCGTCGGCGATCGGGGTGATCATGTTCGTCGCGCCCGGACCGGAAGTGACGATGCACACGCCCACCTGTCCGGTGGTCAGCGCGTAGCCTTCTGCCGCATGTCCGGCGGCCTGCTCGTGACGCATCAGCACGAAGCGGAACTTCGTATCGTCCTTGATGGAATCGTAGACGGGCAGAATCGCACCGCCCGGAACGCCGAAGACGTCCTTGACGTCCAGATCCTCCAGCGAACGAACCAGCGCTTCGGCGCCGGTCATCTTTTCGCCGTCGACAATGGTCTGCTTTTCAGTGGTAGCGGATGCCTTTGGCATGCCGCTGAATGCCTGCAGAGGCGTAGGTAACACCATGTTCCCTCTCATGCTCGTTCGTGGAAAATTTCCTCGTAAGGGGCCGCGGTCGCGTCGTTCATGCGCCGTTTTACCCCTTAAACGGAATGCTATGCAACCGCTTGTGGCGGATTGCAGCCGCATTCCTCTCTGATAATGAGTCTATGCTAACGGCTGACAGCTTGGTTCGCCGGAAAGGCCCATATTCTGGCGCGTTACGCGCCATGGTGATATGGACCATATTTTTTGCGATTGCGACGCTGCCTTGTAATGCTGTTTCGTGACGCCGGCCGTGCCGCCGCTTGCGTTACCGTTTGCGCGGTTACTTGCCCTGCGCTGCATCCTGCGTGCCACCGTTGGACTTGCGGTGTGACCTGTGGTGCGACTTATGCGTCTTCCCGTTCTGCTTGCCGCCCATTTCGCCCTTGCGACTGTCAAGCGCCTTCCAGCCCATTTCCGCGGCCGCCAGCTGCGCCTTGCGTTTGCTGCTGCCGGTACCGACGCCGATGACTTCGCCGCCATCGCCGAGAATCGCGCGCGCGGTGAACTCCAGTGCGTATTCCGGTCCGGCGACCGACGTCTGGTAGTGCGGGTCGGGCAGACCCATCTCATGCGCCTTGACGGTCAGCGACGTCTTCCAATCGAGCGCCGGACCTTCGGTGGCGACCTCCGCCAGCGTATCGTCGACGAGATGATGCACCACGCGGCGCGCCTCGTCGATGCCGTGCTGGATGAACGTCGCGCCGATCAGCGATTCGACGATGTCGCACAGAATCGAGCTTTTGTCCGCGCCGCCCTGTTCCGCCTCGCCGTGGCCGAGCAGAATGTACGGGCCGACGTGCAGCTTTTCGCGGGCGATTTTGCTCAGCGATTCCTCGGAAACGGCTTTCGCGCGCATTTTGGCCAGCTGGCCTTCGTTCATGTCGGGATGCACCTTGTACAGCGTTTCCGTGGAGACCAGTTCGAGCACCGCGTCGCCGAGGAATTCGAGTCGTTCGTAGTTCTTGGCGCCTTCGTGCTCGTGTGAGAACGAGCGGTGGGTGAGCGCTTCGACGAGCAGGTCCGGTTCGATTGTGGTGCCGAGCGCCTCGAGCAACACATTGGCGGTCATCTCGCCTTCGGGGGTGATGGAGGTGCCGATGCGGCCGGCGTTGGTATTGTTGCCGTTTTCGGTTTGGGTGTTGTTCTGTGCGTTGTCCTGATTGGTCTCTTTGGCCATGGATGTTCCTTACCGTTCATGCGGCGGGCCGAGCCTGCCGCGGTCTGTGGTTGTGGCCGTTGCGCACATGGCAAGACGCCAGCTGATCTGGCGGTTTTGCTACGCAAGCAACGTATGTCGTACGCCGATCGCACGCGGAAATAAATCGCAATGCAATCGCCGTATCACTTGATAATAATAAAAGAAACCCTGCCACCCGTCGATGGCAGGGTTTCGATGCTTTATACCGTTATCCGGCAACCACTCACTTGGTGTGGATGGAGCGGACAGCCTCGCGGTACACGCGGCCGCGGAAGGAACCGCAGCTCGGGCATGCCATGTGCGGCAGCGTCGGAGCGCCGCAGTTCGGGCAGGTAACGGTCTGGGCGGCCTTGGCCTTCCAGTTTGCGCGGCGGGAATGGGTATTCGCGCGCGAGGTCTTGTACTTAGGCAGTGCCATTGTGTTTCCTCTATTTCGTTCGAACGATTGAGCTTAAGCGTTCAGTATCTTAACGTGAGCTCCGTACAAACGATGGACCATCCCATCCGAACGGCTTATTCCTTGCCTTCCAGCTTGGCTTTCAGCCCTTCCAGCGCGGCGAAACGAATGTCGGTCATGTCATGCTGATGGTCGGGGTTCTCGTTGAGGTCGATGCCGCACTGCGAGCACAGGCCCTTGCAATCCGGCTTGCACAACGGCTGCAGCGGCAGTTCCTCGACCAGCGTGTCGCGCAGCAGCGCCTCGAGGTCGGCCCATGCGCCGCCGTCGAGCAGCGGGTACGTGTCTTCCGCCTCGTCCTCGCCGGCGATGATGTCCACTTCCTCTTCCTTGCCGTTCTTGCCGGCCTTTCCGCCCTTGCCGGCGGCGGACTTGTCCTCATACGGGAAGAAGGAGGTGACGTTCACCGTCCAATCGCGCTGGATCGGCTTCAGGCAGCGCGTGCATTCGGCATGCACGGGAGCGCTGATACGCGCGTTCAGAATCAGACCGTCGACGATCGAATCGAACGAGCCGACCACGCTCACATCCGCGCCTTCGTCCACGCCCACGATCTCATCGCCGATGCCGCTCGGCGCGGGGAAAGTGGCGTCGATCTCCTTGCTTTGCCCCGGACGCGAGGCCACCTGCGCCACGGAAACGGCCCACGGGGAATCTTCAGTACGTGCCATAGTTCAGTCTTTCATCGCTTTCTTGCTATGCGTTTTGCTATGCGTTCCACGCGTGTTACGCGTCTTGTTCAGTTTTCCGGATAATCGTCCGCATCGAGATGGTCCAGATGCGCGCCGGCTTCGCGTTGACGATCGTACAGCACGTTCAGGCCCGCCTGCACGCCGGTGCCGATCTTGTCGACCTGCTGTTGCAACGATTCCATCATGGTGATGCAGTATTTGTCGGCGTTCTGCGTGAGCTTGTCGGCCTTGGCTTGCGCCTGGTCGAGAATGCCGCGCGCCTTCTGCCTGGCGAGTTCCGTCACGTTCTCCTGCCCGGCAAGGAACTGCGCCTGCTCGTTGGCTTCGCGTACGGTGTCGGCGGCACGCGACTGCGCGGATGCGATGATCGCGTTGGCTTGCGTTTGCGCGCTTTCCAGACGGCGTTCCGATTCGCGCATCAGCGCGGAGGCGCGTTCCAGCTGCACTGGCAGCATCTTCTTGAGTTTGTCGAGCTTGCCGGTGAACGATTCGCGGTCCACGCGCACCGAGCTCGGCGCGAACAGAATCGGCTTGGCCTCGTCCAATTCCTCTTCGATGCTGTCGATGATGTCGTAGACGGTGGTGAATTCGTCGCGGCTGCGATCCGAACTGTCGTCGAGTGGTGCGTTGGGGTCGAACGTGGCACGAAGGTCGGGCAGGTCCGACATGGAAATCGACGGTTTCGACGATTTCGCGGGCTTTGCCGGCTCATCCGTAGCACGGTCGGCGGCATTGCCGGTTGCGGAATTGTTGGTCGCTGCGGTACCGGCAACAGCGCCGGTGGCCGGATAATCGGCCGCCGGCGTGACCGGCTGCTGCGACGTGGCGTCATCGGCGTCAGCAAGCGGCTTGAAATCGTTGGTCTCTTCACTCATCATGCTCTCTTTTCGTTCTTGAGCGCCTCGCCGAGCAGCGGAATCACGCAATCGGGCACCATGCCCGTCACATCGCCTCCGTGCCGTGCCACGTCCTTGACGATGGAGCTGGAGATGTGCTCCAGGTCCGGGGCCGCAGGCAGAAACAGCGTTTCCACTCCGGCGAGTTTGCGGTTGACCAATGCCATGCCCAGCTCAGCCTCGTAATCGCCGTTCTGCCGAAGTCCTTTGACGATGACCGTCGCACCGATTTTCGTGCAATAGTCGGTGATCAGGCCGGTGGTCGACGCCACCTTCACATTGGTGCAACCGCGCTTGGCGAGCGCCTGGCGGATGATCTCAACACGGGTTTCTTCGGAGAACATCGGCGTCTTCGCCGCGTTCACGGCCACCACCACATGCACTTCGTCGAAAAAGCGCGCGCAACGCTCGATGACGTCCAGGTGGCCGGCGGTCACTGGGTCGTACGACCCGGGGCAAACTGCAATTGTCATAACCTTAAGCGTACCGCGATTGGTTGAGAACGTGCGCAACATCGGCGTATGCCCGTGTTGGCGCGGTTCGTGCGCACGGGTGGCGGCGCAATGCGGCTCGGCTATGATGGAAGGCAGTGGGGCCGCGATCGCGGCTTGTGTGAGGAGTCTTAATTATGGCATTTGCGATTTTCGATGGCCTGTTCGGATCCGACGATCCGGTTTCGCCGCTGTCCAACCCGGATGCGGGTACCGGTACCGCCGTTCTGGAACGTCCTGAAGAGGAAACGAAGCTTGATGACGGTGGCAATGGCGATGCCGACCGTTTCGCGCATTATGTGTCGCGTGACCGTATCGCCGAATCGAAGATGACGGGCCGTCCGGTTGTGGCGTTGTGCGGCAAGGTGTGGGTGCCGAAGCGTGACCCCACGCATTACCCGGTGTGCCCGGATTGCAAGCGCATCTATGACGAGATGATGAACAGCTCGTTCTGATTGCCGTTCGACCATGTTGCCGATTCATGCCGCCGGTTGCGGTGGCTGAACGTGGCGATTGAATATGGCGGCTGGGTGCGGCGACCGAGTGCGGCGCAACGTCGTATGTTATGCAAAAACCGACGCCGGTGATTCACCGGGCGTCGGTTTTTGTTATGTCTTTTGCGCTGTACAGGGCGGTTCACGCCATGACGGACGTCACAGCACGGTGACTTCGGTCGGGATGACCGGATCGCCCTTCATCAGGCTCTGCGCGCCGATCGGCAGTTCGGCGAGCGCCTGCGCGCGGTAGTTGTGCGCGTTGACGATCGCGTCGTGGCCCTGGTATTCGCTGTGGTTCTCGCCATTGGTGACGTAGTCGACGAGCAGGTCCTTCCAGCCGTCTTCCGGCTGGTATGCGGCGAGCTTGTCTTCGGAGCCGGAGATGACGTGTTCGCAGTCGGCCAGCGAGTATTCGTAGGAGCGGAAGGCGAGCTTGCGGCCCGGAACGGTGGCCTTGTCCTTCGACTTCTTGGCGACCGGCTGCATTTCGCCGGCGGAGTTCTCGCGTTCGGTGAGCTTGTAGACCATCGCGCAGGTCGGGGCGCCCGAGCCGGTGACGAGCATGGTGCCCACACCATAGGAATCGACCGGAGCGGTCTGCAGAGAGGCCAGCGCGTACTCGTCGAGATCGTTGGTGACGGTGATCTTCGTATTGGTGGCACCAAGCGCGTCCAGCTGGTTGCGCACGCGCTGCGCGAGGGAGGCGAGATCGCCGGAATCGATGCGCACGCCGCCTAATTCGGGGCCTGCCACGTCGACGGCCGTCTTCACGGCCTCTTCGATGTTGTACGTGTCGACCAGCAGCGTGGTGTTCTTGCCAAGCGCCGCGATCTGCGATTCGAAGGCGCTTTTCTCGTCGTCATGCACCAGGGTGAAGCAGTGCGCGGCGGTGCCGATGGCCTTGAGGCCGTACATTTGCGCGGCCAGCAGGTTGGCGGTGCCCTTGAATCCGCCCACCACGGCGGCGCGTGCGGCTGCGACCGCGGCCCATTCGTTCGTGCGGCGTCCGCCCATATCCATGCACGGACGGTCCTTCGCGGCGGTGGCCATGCGGGACGCGGCGGAGGCGACGGCGGAATCGTAATTCAGAATGCTCAGCAGCAGCGTTTCCAGCAGCGTGCATTCGCCGAACGTGCCTTCGACCTGCAGGATCGGCGAGTTCGGGAAGAACATCTCGCCTTCGCGGTAGCCCTTGATGGAGCCGGAGAAGTGGAAGTTCTCAAGCCATTTGATGGTTTCCGGGCTTACCACCTTGCGGTCGGAGAGGAATTTCAGGTCGTTGTCGTCGAGGTGGAACTTCTCGAGCGCGTCGAGGATGCGTCCCTGTCCGGCGGCCACGCCGTAGTGGCGGCCCAACGGCAGATGCCGGGTGAAGATCTCGAATACGCACTTGCGGTTGGCGGTGCCGTCCTTCAGGCATGCGTCAAGCATGGTGTATTCGTACATGTCGGTCATGAGTGCGGGTGAATAATCCAGCATTTCCAAAGCCTTTCTTGACTTTTGGTGAAACTGACCATAAGTGTAGGACCCACGGTGGCCAATCTTTGGTTGCATCCCATCATACGTGCAGGAGGGGTCTCGAGGCGCGGCGTGCTTGGCTGGTGATAGGGTCGAATGCTGAAAAGACGAGTAATCGGACGGCGGCAAAAGCCGAAATCAGCGGAAAGCGAAGTGCAGAACAGCAATGGTAGCGATTAAGGATATGTTGGGCGACCAGACCGTGGTGCGTGCGGACGGTCGCAAGGTCGACGAACTGCGCCCGGTGCGCATCACCCGCCATTTCACGGACGTTCCGGAAGGCTCCGTGCTCATCGAATGCGGCAACACGCGCGTGATGTGCACCGCCACGTTCACAGCCGGCGTGCCGCGCTGGCGCAAGGACTCCGGCCTGGGCTGGGTCACCGCGGAATACGCGATGCTGCCGCGCGCCACCGCCGACCGCACCGACCGCGAGTCCGTGCGCGGCAAGATCGGCGGCCGTACGCACGAGATCAGCCGTCTGATCGGCCGCTGCCTGCGTGGCGTCGTCGATATGAAGGCGCTCGGCGAAAACCAGGTGCAGATCGACTGCGACGTGCTGCAGGCCGACGGCGGCACCCGCACCGCTTCGATCACCGGCGCGTACGTGGCGCTCGTCGACGCGATGCATTGGGCCGAGGAACACAAGCACGTCAAGTCCGCCGACCGCGTGCTCAAGGACTGGGTCTCCGCCGTCTCCGTCGGCGTGATCAACGGCAAGCCGATGCTGGACCTGCCGTACATCGAAGACAGCCAGGCCATGACCGACATGAACGTGGCCATGACCGGTTCCGGCGATTTCATCGAGATCCAGGGCACCGCCGAGCATCGTCCGTTCAACCGCGCCGAACTCAACACCCTGCTCGACCTCGCCGAAAAGGGCAACAGGGAGCTGCAGGCCGCCCAACGCGCCGCGCTCGCGCTCGACTGAGCCGATCGACGGCACGGCATGCGCTGAATGTAGGACGTTGACGGTCCGATGCCGGCGACTCGGCATATAGAACAACGCAAAACAGATATAAGTAGGAAAACGACGGAAGGAACCGTAAGGCATGAAGATCATCGTCGCCACGCATAACGAAGGCAAACTGGCGGAAATCCGCCGCATTCTCGAGGAACGTCTCGGCGCGGACGCCGCCGACATCGAGCTCGTCTCCGCAGGCTCCCTGGGATTGCCCGATCCGGTCGAGGACGGCGTGACCTTCCAGGAGAACGCGCTCATCAAGGCACGCGACGTGGCCGAACGCACCGGCTGCCCGGCAGTCGCGGACGATTCCGGCCTGATCGTGGACGTCATGGGCAACGCGCCGGGCATTCTGTCCGCACGCTGGGCCGGCGAGCACGGCAACGACAAGGCCAACAACGCGCTGCTGCTCAAGCAGCTGGCCGACATCCCCGACAGCAAGCGCACCGCACGGTTCCGCTGCGCCGCCGCGCTGGTCGTGCCGGGAGAGCGCAAGACGGACGGTGCGGATGATGATAAGCCGTACATGATCGCCAGCGAAACCGTCGAAGTCGGCGAAATGCCGGGCGTGCTGCTGCGTGCCCCGCGCGGCGCCAACGGTTTCGGCTACGATCCGCTGTTTGTGCCGAACGATCAGCCGCAGCGTGCGGTCGACGCCGGCGAAAAGCTCACGTCCGCCGAAATGGAGCCGGCCGAGAAGAACGCGGTCTCCCATCGAGGCAAGGCGCTGCGCGCGCTGGTCGCATCGATCGAAGCGCTGGTCAAATAACATCGGATGACGGCCGCGACGGGCGCTTGCCGTGGCGCACGACACTGGATGGCGTGCGTGCGATTTGTGCTCGTCCGGTTTTTCCGCTATGCTTTGTTTCTTGTGCGCGGCTAGCGTATGCTTACCGGGCATTGCGCCACTTTAGCTCAGTCGGTAGAGCGGCTCACTCGTAATGAGCAGGTCGACAGTTCGATTCTGTCAAGTGGCTCCACTGCCCTAGATGTTTGGAGGTTTTCCGAGCATCTAGGGTTTTGCATATGTGCATCCGTGCGTATCGGTTTTCGCCGTGCGCGGATGGTGATTGCGCGAGTGGCGGAATTGGTAGACGCGCAGGATTTAGGTTCCTGTGTCTTTGACGTGTGGGTTCAAGTCCCATCTCGCGCACATGTCCACGTTAATTCAGCCAATCGCGCTGCTGGCCATCATCCTCACCGGCTACCTGTTCAAACGCGCCGGCAAATTCAAAAACCGCGACTACCGCATCATGCAGGTCGCCCTGTTCAACCTGGTTCTGCCCTGCGCCATCATCTACTCGTTCGCCACGAACCCGCATGATTCCAGCATGCTGTGGATCTCCGTCTTCGGCTTCGTGGTCGCGTTCATCCCGCCCGTGCTCATCTTCCTCACCACACGTCACACGCCTGTGCAGGATCGCGTGTTCACCATGCTCAACGGTTCCGGCTTCAACATCGGCTGCTTCTGCTTCCCCGTGGTACAGGCGTTTCTCGGCACCGCGGCGATCGTGCCAGCGGCCATGTTCGACATCGGCAACTGCGTGATGGTGGCGGCCGGCACGAACGTCATGACGCAGACCCTCCTGCACATCCAGCCCGGCAAGACCTTGGACGAGCAGTACCAGGGGCATGCGCCGGTGCTGCCGTATACGAAACCCAAGGATCGCGATGCCCGCCGGCTGGCACGCCACGCGCTGCTACGCAACGTGGCGAAAGGCTTCTTCGGCTCCATCCCGTTCGACACCTACCTGGTCATGATCGTGCTCATGCTTGCCAATGTGAAGATCCCCGCCGTCGTGGCCACGTTCGTTGAGCCGCTCGCCAACGCCAACTCGTTCGTCGCCATGCTGATGGTCGGCATGCTGATGGACCTGCCCGCCGGCCGTGACGATGTGATGAAGCTGCTGAAGATCATCGGCCTGCGACTGCCATTCGGCCTGCTGTCCGCCGTCTGCGCATGGTTCGTGCTGCCGTTCGGCGCCAATGTGCGCGAAGCCGTGGTGATGTGCTGCCTCGCGCCAATCGCCGTGTTCTCCACCCTGTTCACCGACGAAGTGCTCGGCAATGCGAAACTCGCCGGCTTCTCGCTGTCCGTGTCCGCGATCATCGGCCTGGTCATGATGACCGGCGCGCACTTCCTGCTCGCCGCCATCGCCTGACTTGCGTAAGCCGCGTGCGTGGTCGTGCGTAAGTTGCGTACGTAATCGTAATGCGATCGTTGCATACGACAGCCGTTTTCACGTGCGTTGAAGCTTTTCCGCTGAACGTTGCATACGATTTCAGTAATCGTCGTTTATCTGGCATGTCGCCGCTGAAAAGTGGTCGGAACCGCGGTATATCGCGCTTCCGACCGAATGTGTTAACTCGGGAAACATTTTTGTGTTGTTCTGTCGGCTTTTGTGAGTATCTTGTGAGGTGAAGAAAACGGCTCGTGCCGTGGAAAATCGAACGAGATTCCACCGTCACGTTCCGCTTCACAGTGATGATGAAAGGACCTATCAACATGGCCATCAATCCTCCCGTTGACGCCACCAAGACCCCGGAGTGGGCCGCGCTGCAGAAGCACTACGACGAGCTGCAGTCCGAGGGCATCAGCCTCAAGCAGTGGTTCGCCGATGACGCCGAGCGCGTCGAGAAGCTGAGCTTCGATGCAGGCGACCTGCACTTCGATCTGTCCAAGAACCTGATCAAGCCGGAGACCCTGCAGCTGTTCGCCGACCTGGCCAAGGCCGTCAAGCTCGACGAGCGCACCAAGGCCATGTACACCGGCGTGCACATCAACAACACCGAGGACCGCGCCGTGCTGCACACCGCGCTGCGCCGCCCGGTCGAGGACGAGGGCAAGTACATCGTCGACGGCCAGGACACCGTCAAGGACGTGCGTGAGGTGCTCGACCGCATCTACGCGTTCGCCGACAAGGTCCGCTCCGGCGAGTGGACCGGCGTGACCGGCAAGAAGATCGAGACCGTGGTCAACATCGGCATCGGTGGTTCCGACCTGGGTCCCGTCATGGTGTACGAGGCTCTGAAGCCGTACGCCGACGCCGGCATCTCCGCCCGCTACATCTCCAACATCGACCCGAACGACCTGGCCGAGAAGACCAAGGGCCTCGATCCGGAGACCACCCTGTTCATCATCGTTTCCAAGACCTTCACCACCCTGGAAACCCTGACCAACGCCCGTGAGGCCCGCACCTGGCTGCTCGAAGAGCTCAAGGCCAAGGGCGCCATCGACGGTTCCGACGCCAAGAACGCCGAAGCCATCAAGAAGCACTTCGTCGCCGTCTCCACCAACCTGGAGAAGGTCGCCGAGTTCGGCATCGACCCGAACAACGCGTTCGGCTTCTGGAACTGGGTCGGCGGCCGTTACTCCGTCGATTCCGCCGTCGGCACCTCCCTTGCCGTGGTCTTCGGCCCGGCCCGCTTCGAGGAGTTCCTGCACGGCTTCCACGAGATCGACGAATACTTCGCCAACACCCCGTTCGAGAAGAACGTCGTCGTGCTGCTCGGCATGCTGAACGTGTGGTACCGCAACTTCTTCAAGGTCGCCTCCCACGCCGTGCTGCCGTACGACCAGTACCTGCACCGCTTCCCGGCCTACCTGCAGCAGCTGACCATGGAGTCCAACGGCAAGTCCGTGCGTTGGGACGGCACCCCGGTCACCTCCGAGACCGGCGAGATCTTCTGGGGCGAGCCGGGCACCAACGGCCAGCACGCCTTCTACCAGCTGATCCACCAGGGCACCCAGCTCATCCCGGCCGACTTCATCGCGTTCGTGAACACCCCGAACCCGACCAAGGACGGCGACCAGGACGTGCACGAGCTGTTCCTGGGCAACTACTTCGCCCAGACCAAGGCCCTGGCCTTCGGCAAGACCGCCGACGAAGTGCGCGCTGAGGGCACCCCGGAAGAGATCGTCCCGGCCCGCGTGTTCACCGGCAACCGTCCGACCACCTCCATCTTCGGCGTGGCTCTGACCCCGTTCGCGCTCGGCGAGCTCATCGCCCTGTACGAGCACATCACCTTCGTCGAGGGCACCGTGTGGGGTCTGGACTCCTACGACCAGTGGGGCGTCGAGCTCGGCAAGCAGCTTGCCAAGCAGATCACCCCGGCCATCTCCCAGGATGACGAGGCTCTGGCCGCCCAGGATGCCTCCACCCAGTCCCTGATCCAGTTCTACCGCGCAAATCGCGAGTTCTGACTCACGATTGGCGCGCCTGAAGCCGCGTGACGTGTGGCTGAACGAGATGCCCCATCCGTGTCTTGCGGATGGGGTATTTTTGATTATTGCTGTGCCGAAAGGCGGGACGCCGCATAATCCCGCTTTTCTTCAGGTCCAGCCGGAACGTCCGAAGGTAGCTGCGGACGTGCGCAATCGCAATATTTCCGGCGGATCGGCAACCCTTCGCAGGCAGACCTGCGGAGCGGAAGAACAGGCCGAGACGGCAATCGCAAGAACGTCGTACGAGGCCCTTACCTGTGCGCCGATATGCGGCGGCGACTCGAGGAAACACAATGGTTAACGCTATTGAGGCATTTGACGCCAAGCACATGAAGCCGGCCGAGGAAATCCCGGCTTTCCGTCCCGGTGACACCGTCGAAGTCAACGTGAAGATCAAGGAAGGCAACAACTCCCGTATCCAGGCCTTCACCGGCGTGGTGATCGCTCGTCAGGGCGGCGGCGTTCGTGAGACCTTCGTGGTCCGCAAGATCAGCTTCGGCACCGGTGTCGAGCGCCGCTTCCCGCTGCACTCCCCGGTCATCGATTCCATCAAGGTGGTCCGCAAGGGCCGCGTGCGTCGCGCCAAGCTGTACTACCTGCGCAACCTGCGCGGTAAGGCCGCTCGTATCGTCGAGCGCCGCGACAACTCCGAGAAGTGAGTTCGAATCGCAAATAAAGCGTGAAATCGGCTCTTCGGCAACCCGTCGAGGAGCCGATTTTCTATATTGGGCCGCTATGATAGGGGCCAGTGCGTGAAACCGGACGGTAAGGAATCCCATGAAGCATGCCAGAAGAAGAGTCGAAAGCGAGGAAAGCTTCGGCTTACGAGACACCCTGATCTGGTGCGGCATACCCATCGTCATCGTGCTGCTGGTGCGCATGTTCCTGTTCGGCTTCTACGTGATTCCGTCCGGCTCCATGCTGAACACCATCGAACCGGGCGACCGGGTCATCACCAGCAAACTCACCCCCAAAGTCTTCAAGCTCCAGCGCGGCGACGTGGTGGTCTTCAAGGACCCTGACCATTGGCTGCAGCAGGAGAACAGCGGCCGATTCGGCGGCGACTACCTCATCAAACGACTTATCGGCCTGCCCGGTGACACCGTGGCCTGCGAGGGGCCCGGCAAGCCGGTCACGGTCAACGGCGTGGCCATCGACGAAACTTCGTACATCCGCTCCGGCGTGGACCCCAGCTCCTTCGCGTTCAGTGAAAAAGTGACTGCGGGACATGTGTTCGTCATGGGCGACAATCGCGCCAATTCCGCTGATTCCCGCTACCATCAGGACGATTCCTCGCACGGCCTCGTGCCGGTTTCCGACGTGGTCGGCGTCGGTCTGGTCAAGTATTGGCCGCTGAACCACATCAGCACGCTGGACGCGCATCACGACGTGTTCAGGGACGTGCCGGAAGGATCTGCCGACTGATGTCCGTTTCCGTAGTGCCCACGCTGGATATGGAACGGGCGATCGCGGCCTCCGGCTACGACGTGATCGTCGGCTTCGACGAGGTCGGCCGCGGCTCGCTCGCCGGTCCCGTCATGGTCGGCGCCGCCGCAATCCGCACGTGCGACCTGGCCGGTTCGTCGCCGCTGCAAGTGCCCGACGGCGTGGCCGATTCCAAAATGCTGACGGAACACCGCCGCGAAGCCATTTTCGAAGAGCTTAAATCGTGGTGCGCGTCCTGGGCGGTCGGCTCGGCCAGCAACACGGAAATCGACGATTGGGGCATCTCCTATGCGCTTGGCATCGCCGCATTGCGCGCACTCGGCCAAGCGGAAGAGAAACTCGGCATCGACGGCGATGGCATGCTTGACGGCAAGCCGGTGAAGGTCGGTGCGATCCTCGACGGACCGAACGACTACATCACCAAAGCGCTGAACACCTTCGACGCGCCTGACGTGCCGGTTCCTGCGGAAGTCTCTACCAAAGTGAAGGGCGACAGGTACTGCGCCACCGTGGCCACCGCAGCCGTCATCGCCAAAGTCACGCGAGACCGGCTCATGGTCGAACTGGGAGCGCAACCCCAATATGAACCCTATGAATGGGCCCACAACAAGGGTTACGGTTCGGCCGCACACCGTGACGCCATCGCTGAATTCGGGCCCAGCGACCTGCACCGCCTCTCCTGGCATCTCGTCTGACATACGGCATCTCATCCGCAGTCCGCGATTACGCTAATCCTTGCGGATGATGCATGCCGGAAGGAAACCTGTAAGTTCATCCCGCCGTCTGATGGCCGGGACCAATCCGTTTCCGTACCGTAGGAAACATGGAACACATACTTCACGCGACCGATCTGGTCATGGATTATTCGACCCAACAGGCGACACCGAACGCCGCACACATGCTGGCGCTCAATCACGTGGATTTCGGCATCCAGGCAGGCGAAAGCATCGCGGTCATGGGACCGTCCGGTTCCGGCAAATCGACGTTACTGCACGCACTCGCCGGCATCATCACCCCGACAGCCGGCAATGTGATGTTTCGCGGTGCCAACCTGGCGCGGTTGAGCGACGCTGACCGCACCAAACTGCGCCGCAGCGCCTTCGGTTTCGTCTTCCAATCCGGACAGCTGCTGCCGGAACTGCCGGCCATCGAAAACATCGCGTTGCCGATGATGCTGGGCGGCGCAAGCTACCAGCAGGCCACCGACACGGCCATGCTATGGCTGGAACGATTGGGATTGCGCCAGCTCGCGCAACAACGTCCCGGCGAAATGAGCGGCGGCCAGATGCAGCGCATCGCCATCGCACGTGCGCTCGCCGCGCAGCCGGCAGTCATCTTCGCCGATGAACCGACCGACCACCGGCCACGAAATCATGAGCATTCTCATGCGGACCGCACGACAGACCGGCGCGGCCGTGGTCGTGGTGACGCACGATTCGAACGTGGCCGCATTCTGCGATGCCACCGTTACCATGCGTGACGGCAGGCTGAGCTCGCCGCAGCAATCCCAACCTACCGCCGGAGGCGCACGATGAACATGTTCCGATTATGGCGATTGTTCCACCGCTCCGGCACCCGCGGCACATCCAGCCGCACCTCTGCGCTGGCCATCGTTGCCTTCGCATCCGCCACCGCCGTCTTCCTAACCGTGCTCGGAGGCCTGCATGGCTTCATCTGGCGGGCCTCCGCCGACCACACGTTCGGTTGCATGATCAATTCCAACAGGTGCGCGCCCGGTACATACGAAACATGGTCCAAAACCCTGGCGCACGCCGACAAGCTCGTCGCCACGGTCGGCGACGGCCATTGGACGGCCGACCAGGCCACAGCCGTCATGAACACCTATTCCGACGGCTATGTGCTGCTCGCCGCATTCGCCAGTCTGCTACTCATCGTGCCGTTCGTGGCGCTCGCCGGCTCGGCGGCCCGTCTCGCGGCCTCCCGCAGGGACGCACGTCTCGCCGCACTGCGACTTGCGGGCGCCACCACCGCGCAGGTCACGAAACTCACCGCGCTCGATGCGGGTGGCCAGGCTCTGCTTGGCGCGCTGGTCGGCATGGCCGGCTACTTCGCGCTGATACCGGCGATCATGCTGCTCGACTTCCAAAACCAGCATTTCACCTTCGAACAGTTGTGGGTGGGACTGCCTGCTCTGGCGGCCGTGACCGTCGGAGTCACGCTGCTTGCCTTAGTCTCCGCGCTGGCCGCCCTACGCCGCGTGGCCTTCACCCCGCTTGGCGTGACGCAACGTACCGGACAACCCATGCCGTCCGCATGGCGCGCACTGATTTTCCTTGCCGTGTTGGCCGTAGGCTACCTGCTGCTCAACAGCATCTCCGCATTCGCGCACTTGGGTCAGATGGTGGTCTACGCCATCATCTTCGGCGTCTTCTTCCTCGGTTTCGCCATGGTGAACGTCGTCGGTACCTGGGTGGTGGCGATGCGCGCCAGATCGCGTGCGAAACACCCGAAGGACGCGGCCACTATGATTGCCATGCGCCGTATCCTCGACAATCCCAAGCGTGCTTGGCGTAACGTGTCCGGTGTGGCGCTCGCTGTGTTCATTGCGGGGATGACGTCGGTGTGCGGATTGCTTGCCACCGGAATCGGAGGCAACCACGACCCGTTCGACCCATCTATGCTGTACATGCGCGATATAGCGATGGGTGGTTTCCTGACGCTCGCCTTTGCCGCGGTGCTCGCCGCCGTCAGTTCCGGCGTGATGCAGACGGGCAACGTCTACGACCAGGCCGACGAGTACCGCATGCTTGCGTTGGAAGGCACGGATGAGGCGACGCTCGACAAGGCACGCATGATGGAAGTGATCACCCCGCTCAACACGGTGATGGCCGTTTCATTGGGGTGCTCGGTGTTGTTGCTGTTTCCGATTCTGGCAACGTCGTTGCTCAATCCGGCTTCGTTGCTTACGTTGGCCGCGGGAATCGGCTTGTGTTATGCGCTGATGGTGCTCGGAGGGTGTGCCGCGAATCATGCGGCGCACGAGCTCGGTCATGCCGGCTACCGTACGGACGATTGATGGCCTCGCCGCGGCGGTCGTGGATACCGCGGCGAGGACTGGCGAGATCAGCCGAGGAGCACCGCGATGATTGCGATGAAAATCGGCGATGACAGCGTCGAGAACAGAATGCCGTCGCGTGCGAACGAGAGACCCACGTTGTACCGCGCCGCGTAGTTGTAGACGTTCTGCCCGGTCGGCAGGGCGGCGAGCACCACGCACGCGTACAATGTGGCGCCGCGGAAGCCCATCACGAAATACGACAGCAGGAACGCGATGATCGGCATCACAATGTTCTTCAAAGCGGCCACCGTGAACACCGCCGGAATATTCGACTTGTCCTGCAGCGGCTTTGTGCCGTGCAAGGACATGCCGAACGCCATCAGAATCATCGGCACCGCGGAATTGCCGATCATGTTGATCGGGTCGTAAATGCAGCTCGGAATCACGAAAAAGCCGACTTTCGCGGAAATCGCGGACACGGCGATGCCCAGCAGCGAGCCGATGAGCAGCGGCTGATGCAACGGCTGTTTCAGAATCTCCTTCGCGGAGACCTTGCCTTTGGTGGTCACGTCGAGCACGGTCAGGCCGATCGGCGTGAACACCGCCTGCTGCATGACCAGAATCGGTGCGACAAGCGCCGGATTGCCCAGAATGTACGTGGCGATCGGCAGGCCGCTGTTGTTGGAATTGAGATACAGCGAATTCAGCGCGCCGATGGTGGCGTCCGCGGCCTTCATATGGAAGAACAGCCGATTGAGAATCAGAAAGACCACACCCACCAGCACGGCCGAGAAGAACGCCACGACGATGGAGGAGTGGAAGATCTCGAAGATCTTCTCCTTGGACAGGATGGCGAACATCAGGCACGGGCTCGACACGAAGAAGCTGAACCTGTTGAGCACCATCTGCGCGGTCGGGCCGCCGATGCGCATGCGCGCGGCCACATAGCCGGTGGCGATGACGATGCCGATGACGCAGAAACCTTCCATCGCGCTTAACAGACCCGGCATTGCACTCTCCTTTTCGCTGCGGCCGTTGCCTCGGACCGCTACCTAGTGTGTCACCAAGCGCACGACAGCATGGCCGACCGTCTCAAAAGCACGCCCGAAATGCGATTGTCACCGGCTTTTGCCGGATAATGGACGGCATGAGCGAA